>ERZ781272.180-NODE-180-length-78512-cov-35.527512_pt1 | contig 78512 bp, 63 predicted proteins | sample MGYA00375850_ERZ781272 | MGnify/ENA primary metagenome ERZ781272 (study PRJEB29790, sample SAMN06051246) | human gut metagenome | host: Homo sapiens | place: USA: Cincinnati, Ohio | collected 2013-06-21 | study: EMG produced TPA metagenomics assembly of the Gut...
AATGGTACGGTTATCTGCGCCGGGACGGCAAGCCCACCGAGCCGCCGTGCAAAGGTAGCACGTTCAAAGGGCCTTTCCATGTGCCGCGCAGCCTGATCATGGCGGACGTCTTGCTGGGTGACATTCTGGACTGGTGATAGTAACTGATTAGAGTAAGAAGTTATTATGGAACCTCTGAATAAATAGCCTTCATTCAGCGCTGAGCGAGAAAATAGCCGATTTTCATTTGGTTCAAGCGATTCTGTCGGAAAATAGCCAGTAAACTTTTGCATTTCTGTTCCATTTCCTGAAAAAGGGCAGACTGCCCCTATATCAGGTTGTGGAAAGTTTTCGCCCGGCCATGACAAGGGCGTATAAATTGGCACAGGCAAACAAAGCGTACAGCCGATTCTCGTTTTTCATCAGTCCGCGATACACCGTTTTCTTATAGCCAAACTGGCACTTGATGATTCGGAACGCATGCTCTGCCTTACAGCGCACCGAGGACTTGCGGTTCTCAATATACCGTTCCCAGTCAATTGCATTGTCAGATACATGAGGTGACTTTCCGGGACGGCGGTTAATGCGGTAGTCAATGCTGGATAAATGTTTGTCACAGGCTACTTCGGGGCGCTTCTGGATTCCCTGATACCCAGCATCCCCATATACCACTTCATCTGCATTTCAGGGTCACGCTTCTTCTCCGCGTTTTTCGTAGAGCTGGGGGCATTGATGATGGTCGCATCTACGATGGTGCCGCCTTTCATCATGTGGCCGGTTTGCACCATTACCCGGTTGATCGCGTCAAAAAACAGCTTGTTCAGCCTATTCGTTTCCAAAAGATGACGGAATTTGCACAGCGTTGTTTCATCCGGCACTGTTTCCGTCATGAAGTCAATGCCTGTGAATTTTCGCATGGCATAGCTGTCGTAGATGGCATCTTCTGTCGCTGGGTCAGACAGGTTGAACCAGATTTGAAGCAGGTACATCCGCAGCATCTTTTCGATCCCCATGGGCGGACGACCGCGTTTTCCCTTGGGGTAATAGGGGTCAATCACGCCAACCCATTCATCCCACGGGATGATCTCCTCCATGATTTCCAGAAATTCCTCCCGCTTCGTTTTCTTCTTGCGGTAGCTGTATTCGATGTCCGTAAATGTTTCCTGCTTCATTTCCTTCCACCTCCATCCTTTTGATGCTGTTATTTTACCATGTCTTTGCGCATGCGCGGTAGCTCGGATTTAATCAGAGATTCCTTATGTTTTCCGAGCATTATACTGGTTGCGGTTCCCTCTATTTGTAATCTAAATCACAAATAGAGGGAACTCATTATTTTAGTCCATAAAAGATATCTACTCGAAATGATAAGACGCTGTCGGATTAAAAAGTGCGAGCAGTAAATTCAGAGTACGGCTCTTTGTTATGCGTTGTACTGACATGCTTATCATAAAAAGAACACATCCTTGTTGGACCTGCGTCTACACGAGTAATGAGGTGTTCGAAATAGCGAAGCAGAATTTTTGATAACGGTATGTTCCGTGCAAAAATTGTGAACCATAAAATCACACCCAATAGGGCAAGAAAAGATATGAAATCTTTTTCTTGCCCTATTTTATTGTGCGATTCATTATCGATGAAAGCACATCAAAAATTAATTTTTTGTGAACTTTTTTTAATTGTGCAAAGGACTTGCATATTTAACCTTTATGATACGGGCAGAGTGAAGGAGGGAGGTTGGCCCCATAGTGGGAGCGGATGAACGACGCAGGGAAATCCTCGAAATACTTTGTCAAAGAAAACAGGACACAATGAAAAACCTTGCGAATGAGTTCCACGTTTCGCTTCGCACGATTTGCTATGACATTGATGAATTGGCCCGCAATTATCCGATTGCGACAACACGCGGCAAATATAAAGGCGGCGTAAAAATTGCAGACGGATACCGCTTGGATCGAAAGTATCTGAATCCAAAGCAACAGCATTTATTGAAACGGCTCTCAAAAACATTGTCTGGTGAAGATCGTGAAATTATGGAAAGCATCCTTCGTGACTTTACTCTGAAAGAAGCGTCAGAAGCTGCCCCCGGCTCCTGAGGCAAATGTTCTTTGAAAATCAAATATCCAATAATTTGACTACATACGTTTGTCCTGCTGCAACACAAAGGTGCCAGCAAGCGGAAAGGATATTCTGAACAAATCAGAAATCCATTACATAGCCTGTGGTGGGCTATGCGCGATGAAAAAGGACAAGCATAATGATACTCCCGCCTTGAACGCGTCACGGCATTGGGCGGCTCCACTGGAAGTGGAGAGGGAAGAATCCTGTGGTGGCTGCAAACCAGCAGCACGGTCAAGCTATTGCCACTGCGTCGGGGAGTTGTGTCGAATAGGCGCATTTTGTGTGGAAAAGGATGGCGGCAAATTCCTCATTTCAGATCATTCATCTGTAGAGAGGGTTGCCGCCATTATTTTATAGAGGTAATATTTTTTGTGAGGAAGGGAAAGAAACGTGGAGAAGAAAAAGTTCTATTCCGAAGAAGAAATGGCAATAAAGTTAATTTCCATTTTGTATAAATATGGAGAAATTTGTCTTGAAGTATATCGAAATGTTATGAAGCATTACGATGGAGAAAAGTCAATACTGCCATGATTGTGAGTGACAGCCTCAACATTTTGAAAGAATACCATTACACTGATGGCAAGGAGGTGCTGATGTGAGAACGACAGTACGCGAAACACTTTTTTCCAATATTATGTTGGACCCCAACCGCCAGCGTGAAATGGTATTCTATGGACGAGTATCAACTCAGCATGAGGCACAACTTGTTGCCTTGGAAAATCAAATGAAATGGTATGAAGATCAGATGAAGTACCATCCTAATTGGAATTTGGTCGAGCGATATATTGATGAAGGAATTACGGGGACGCTTGCTGCAAAAAGGCCGGAATTTGTCAGGATGCTGGAGGACGCCAAAGAAGGAAGATTTGATTTGATTGTGACGCGCGAGGTGTGCCGTTTTGCACGAAATACAGTAGATACGTTAAGCATTACGAGAGAATTGAAAAACTATGGTGTCGAAGTGTATTTTGTGTCTGATAATATTTGGACAATGGATGGAGACGGAGAACTACGTCTCTCGATTATGGCAACATTGGCTCAGGAAGAAAGCAGGAAGATTTCAGAACGTGTCCTCGCTGGACAGGCGATTAGTCGGGAAAATGGCGTTCTTTATGGTACGGGCAATATTATAGGATATGACAGGATTGACGGGAAATATGTAATTAACCAAGAGCAGGCAGAAACAATCCGTTTGATTTTTGAATTGTACGCAAGCGGTATGGGAATGACACGTGTTGCCAATGAACTGACTGCACGCGGTAGGCTGGATGGAGCAGGGAATAAAGTATGGAATGCTGTAAAGGTTAGCAGGACGATTCGGAATGCAACTTATAAGGGGTATATTTGCTACAACAAGTCTCGAGTAAACAATTATCTGGAGAAAAAAAGAATCAAAAATCTCGACGAGGACAGCTTTATCTTAAAGAAAGGAAACTTTGAACCGATTGTTTCGGAGGAATTATGGGACTATTGTAATCAATTGCGCAAACGAAAAATAAAAGAATATGATTTGCTTGATGGAGAAACACGAAGGTTAGGATATAATAGTCCCAAAGCAATATGGGCGCAAAAGTTGAAGTGTCGCTGTGGTGCTCATTGTAAAAGATACAAATGGAGGATAAAGCAATCTACGGGGGAAGTGGTATATGGATATCAATGTTATTCAAGGACCAGATCGCCTGCTAAAAGTTATCTGCAGGCTCATGGTGTATCGGTTTTTCCGGAAGTTTGTGATGCGTTGAGTATTTGCGAGTGGAAATTAGAGCTGATGGCGACAATAATATTTCGCCAGGTTTTATCGGGAGGAGAAAAGGCGATTGTCCTTGCTTGCGATATGCTGAGTAAGTTTTCAGAGATTAACGATGAAAAAAGGGACAAGCAAATCCTTTCGCTGAAAAATAAGCAGTTACAGCTTGAAAAGAGGCGGACTCGTTATCTGGACATGTACGCAGACGGAGATTTAACAAAAACGGAATATACACAGGCAATAAATGAAAACGCCGAAAAATATAAAGAACTTAGTGCACAAATAGCACAAATAAAAGAACAAATTCCACAGGCAACAAGGCTGGATTTGTCACGTATACAACAGGCATTAGAAAGGTTGCTTGATTTGTCCTCGAAAAAGGTGTCAATAGAGATAGTGGACGAATTTGTAAAAGCAATTACGCAGAAAGAAAATTATTTTTATCGTTGGAAGTTGAATTTTGGAAAGCAGAAAGAAAATCCCGATGCAAAAACGGATTTGATGAATAAACCGGGGTTATTAATTTACTCATTCACAATCGACTTTGAAACAGCTAAGAGCTATCGTGAGAATGTAGGGATGGATCCACGTTTTCGCCGTAATGCCTGGCATGATTTGCAGGTGGAAGTTTACATTTGATAGCTGAGAGAGAAAAGTATTTTTACAGTTTTACATGGATGACCGATCTATCGCGATATGGAACATAGAACGGTTATTTCTCTAATAGCAACGGACATATGGCAGACACTTGTAGAAATGTAGTAGGTTAGATATAGAAAAGGGGTTTGTTTTAAGAACTGAACTCTACATAGAGCAAAAAAGACCGCCCCTTATAGGCATCAAGCCATATAAGGGGCGGTTTGCCTGATCGAAATACGATGGAAAAGCGGGGGAGATACTCCCCCTTAATCTTTAATAGCAGCCTGTGCGGCGGCAAGGCGCGCGATGGGCACGCGGAAGGGGGAGCAGCTCACATAGTCCAGGCCCACGCGGTGGCAGAACTCGACGCTCGTCGGGTCGCCGCCGTGCTCGCCGCAGATGCCGAGGCCCAGCTCCGGACGGGTCTGGCGGCCCAGCTTCGCAGCCATCTCCACCAGCTTGCCTACGCCGTTTTGGTCCAGGTGCGCGAACGGGTCGCTCTCGTAGACCTTGTTGTCGTAGTAATAGCTGAGGAATTTGCCCGCGTCGTCGCGGCTGAAGCCGAAAGTCATCTGCGTCAGGTCATTGGTGCCGAAGGAGAAGAATTCGGCTTCCTTGGCGATCTCGTCGGCCGTCAGGGCGGCGCGCGGGATCTCGATCATGGTGCCGACCTCATATTTCATGTCCACACCGGCCTCAGCAATCAGCTTGTCCGCGGTTGCAACAACAACGTCTTTCACGAACTTCAGCTCTTTCACTTCGCCAACCAGCGGGATCATGATGTGGGGCACGATGTTGTAGCCGCACTCCTTGATGACGTTGATGGCCGCGTTGATGACGGCGGTCGTCTGCATCTCGGCAATTTCCGGATAAGAAACGGCCAGGCGGCAGCCGCGGTGACCCATCATCGGGTTGAACTCATGCAGGCTGTCGATGACATTGCGCAGATGCTCCACGGTGATGCCCAGATCCTTTGCCAGCTCAACGATGTCCTCTTCCTTGGTGGGCAGGAACTCGTGGAGGGGCGGGTCCAGGTAGCGGATGGTCATCGGGCGCTCACCCATGACCTTGTACATGGCCTCGAAATCGCTCTGCTGATACGGCAGAACCTTGGCCAAAGCGGCCTTGCGGGCCTCTACGTCGCGGGCTACGATCATCTCGCGCACAGCCTTGATGCGGTCGGCTTCAAAGAACATATGCTCGGTGCGGCACAGGCCGATGCCTTCCGCGCCGAACTCGACGGCCTGCTTGGCATCGCGGGGGTTGTCCGCGTTGGCAAACACTTCCAGCTTGCGCGCGGCGTCGGCCCAGCCCATGAAGCGGCCAAAATCGCCGGAGATGGAGGCTTCCACCGTGGGCACGGCCTCGCCGTAGATGTTGCCCGTGGAGCCGTCGATGGAGATCCAGTCGCCCTCGTTGTAGGTCTTGCCGGAAAGCGTGAAGCATTTTTTGTCGTAATCTACGACGATGTCGCCGCAGCCGGACACGCAGCAGGTACCCATACCGCGGGCCACAACGGCCGCGTGGCTGGTCATGCCGCCGCGCACCGTCAGGATGCCCTGCGCCACGGCCATGCCTTCGATGTCCTCGGGGCTGGTCTCCAGACGGACCAGAACGACCTTCTTCATCTTGCCGCTTTCAACAGCCTCTTTGGCTTCGTCGGCGGTGAACACCACCTGGCCGCAGGCGGCGCCCGGAGAGGCGGCCAGGCCCTTGCCGATGACGGCGGCGGCCTTCAGCGCGGCCGGGTCAAACTGCGGATGCAACAGGCTGTCCAGCTGCTTGGGCTCCACGCGCAGCACGGCTTCCTTTTCGGTGATCATGCCCTCGTCCACCAGGTCCACGGCGATCTTCAGCGCGGCGGCGGCGGTGCGCTTGCCGTTGCGCGTCTGCAGCATATACAGCTTGCCATCCTCAATGGTGAACTCCATGTCCTGCATGTCGCGATAGTGGTTCTCAAGCTTGGTGGCGATGGTCACGAACTGGTCGTAGACCTCAGGCATCTGGTCTTTCAGGTGGCTGATGGGGGACGGCGTACGGATGCCGGCCACCACGTCCTCGCCCTGGGCGTTGATGAGGTATTCGCCGAACAGGGCCTTCTCGCCGGTGGCGGGGTTGCGGGTGAACGCCACGCCCGTGCCGGAGTTCTCGCCGGAGTTGCCGAACACCATGGCCTGTACGTTGACGGCGGTGCCCCAGTCGTAGGGAATCTCGTTCATGCGGCGGTAGGTGTTGGCGCGGGGGTTGTCCCAGCTGCGGAACACGGCCTTAACGGCCTCGATGAGCTGCGTCTTCGGGTCGGTGGGGAAGTCCGCGCCCATTTTTTCCTTGTAGAGAGATTTGAATTTGGCAACAAGAGCCTTCATGTCGTCGGCGTCCAGCTCCACGTCCTGGGTGACGCCCTTGGCTTCCTTCATCTCATCGATGATTTTTTCGAATTCGCTTTTGTTCATCTCCATGACAACGTCGCTGAACATCTGCACAAAGCGGCGATAGCTGTCATAGGCGAAGCGGGGGTTGCCCGTCTTTTTGGCCAGACCCTCAACAACTTCGTCGTTCAGGCCCAGGTTGAGGATGGTATCCATCATACCGGGCATGGAAGCGCGCGCGCCCGAACGGACGGAAACCAGCAGGGGGTTGGCGGGGTCGCCGAACTTCTTGCCGACGATCTCCTCCATCTTGCCGATATACTCGTAGATGTCGGCCATGATGCCTTCGTTGATCTGGCGGCCGTCGTTGTAATACTGGGTGCAGGCCTCGGTGCTGATGGTGAAGCCCTGGGGAACAGGCATGCCGGCATTGGTCATCTCGGCAAGGTTAGCGCCCTTGCCGCCGAGGATCTCACGCATGTCCTTGTTCCCTTCACTGAACAGGTACAGGTATTTTTTGTCACTCAAATTTCTCTACCTCCAAATTTTTTTGTGCGCGGGAAAGCCCAAAACCCATTCCCGTGCACGAATGAACAAAAAACTTGTCCATTTGCACACATCATTATAACAAAAAGCGGCGGGCAATGCTACTGTTATTTCCCTGTTTTTTATTGTATTTTAACGCGCAATTTTGAATTTTTGGTGCAATTTTGCCGATGCCCTTGCAAAACGCCCGGAATATCGTAAAATAGAAGTGTATAGATAAGCGTTATCGAACTCTGCGGACGGGCCTTGCGCGCGCCGCACATCAAACCAGAAACGGGGGCGTTTGTCCATGGAGAACGAAGCAATAACAGCATACCGGCAGCGCCGGGCGGCATTTGAGGCAACGTTTGAGCGGCACCTGGCCGCGGGCGTTGTTTTTTATTCCGCCGACGGCATCCTCATCGACGACACGGTAGAGATCGCGCCGGGCGCGGTCATCCTGCCGGGCACCATCCTGCGGGGGGAGACAAAAATCGGCGCGGGCAGCGTCATCGGCCCGAACAGCCTGCTGGAAAACGTGACGGTGGGCGAGAACGTGAAATTCAACGCCAGCCAGGGTTATGACAGCGTCATCGAGAGCGGCGCGGCCATCGGCCCGTTTGCCCACATTCGGCCGGACAGCCGTGTGTGCGAAAATGTGCACATCGGCGATTTTGTGGAGATCAAGAATTCCACTGTGGGCAAGGGCACCAGCGTTTCGCACCTGACCTATGTGGGCGATTCCGACGTGGGCAAATACTGCAATTTCGGCTGCGGCGTGGTCACCGTCAATTACGACGGCGCGGCCAAGCACCGCAACACCATCGGGGATTATGCGTTCATCGGCTGCAATACGAACCTGGTGGCGCCCGTGAGCGTGGGCGACGGCGCGTACACCGCGGCGGGCAGCACCATTACCGACGACGTGCCCGCGGGCGCGCTGGGCATTGCCCGGGCGCGGCAGGTGAACAAGCCGCAGTGGGCGAAGGGCAAGCTGGAAAAGTTCATCGCAAAGCAGCAGGCAAAGGAAGAAGCCGGCTCGAAATAAACTTTGAAAACAGAATAAGGACAGAATGACGGACGATGCGGAAAGGACGTGCGCGGGTATGAATCTTCACGGCAAGGATATCAAGATTTTCGCGGGGAATTCCAACAAGCCTCTGGCGGCGGCAATGGCGGAGTGCCTCGGCATCACGCTGGGACGCAGCGAAGTGGGACGCTTCAGCGACGGCGAGATACAGGTCTCCATCCAGGAATCGGTGCGCGGCAGCGACGTTTATGTGGTGCAGAGCACCTCAAGCCCTGTCAACCGCAACCTGATGGAGCTGCTCATCATGATGGACGCTTTCCGGCGCGCGTCGGCCGGGCGCATCACAGCCGTCATTCCGTATTACGGCTACGCCCGGCAGGACCGGAAATCCCGCGCGCGGGACCCCATTACGGCCAAGCTGGTGGCGGACCTGATCGTAACGGCGGGAGCCGACCGCGTGCTGACCATGGACCTGCACGCGTCGCAGATCCAGGGCTTTTTCGACGTGCCGGTGGACCATATGTACGGCGCGCCCATTCTGACGCCCTATTTCGCACGCAAAACGGAGCCTTACCATGACAACGTGACGGTCGTCAGCCCGGACCTGGGCAGCGTGGCCCGCGCCCGTGCCTTTGCCGAACGGCTGGACGTTCCGCTGGCCATTGTGGATAAGCGGCGTCCAAGGGCAAATGTTTCTGAGGTGATGAACATCATCGGCGAGGTGGAAGGCCGGGACGTGGTCATCGTGGACGATATGATCGACACCGCGGGCACACTGTGCAATGCGGCCGGCGCCATTAAGGCGCGCGGAGCCAAGAGCGTGACGGCCTGCGCCACCCACGGCGTGCTCTCCGGTCCGGCCATCGGGCGCATCCGGGACAGCGCGCTGGATGAGGTCGTGCTGCTGGACACCATCGCCCTGCCGCCGGAAAAACAAATTGAAAAGATCAAGGTGCTCAGCGTCGCGCCCGTGCTGGCCGAGGCAGTGGCGCGCATCTATTCCGACAAGCCCGTCTCCACGCTGTTTGTGTGAGCGGCGCGGCTGAAATAATACAATACAAATGCAGCGGCACGGCGCGGTGCGCCGTGCCGCCGTGTTGTGCATTCCACAGGAGAGACCATGTTTTTCAAAAAGCAGACAAGCATTGATACGATCATCGTGGGCCTGGGCAACCCGGGCAAAAAATATGAAGGCACGCGCCATAACGCGGGCTTCGCCGCGCTGGACCATGTGGCGGAAAAATGGGGCGTGAGGGTGACGAAGGCGAAGTTCGACGCGCTGACGGGCACGGGCACGGCGGCGGGCGTGAAGGTGCTGCTGATGAAGCCGCAGACCTTTATGAACCTTTCCGGCGATGCCGTGCGCAAGGCGGCGGATTTTTACAAGGTCCCGCCGGAGCGCATCATCGTTCTGTTCGACGATATCTCGCTGGCGCCGGGACGCCTGCGCATCCGGAAAACGGGCTCGGCGGGCGGGCACAACGGCATCAAAAGCATCATTGGGAACATCGGGCAGGATTTCCCGCGGGTAAAGATCGGCGTGGGGGAAAAGCCGCGTCCGGAGTATGACCTGGCGGACTGGGTGTTGAGCCGACTGACGCAGGCTGAGAAAAAGGCCGTGGAGGCACGTTACGACGATATCTGCGGCGCGCTGGAGCTTATGATGAAAGGGCAGTTTGACACTGCGATGTCGAGGTACAATGGATAAGAAAAAAGAGAAAATGACGCCGGAGCGCCGGTATGAGCTTGCTTGCCTGATTTTGGGCGGTGTGGTGCTGGGTGGTGCGCTGGGCTGCATTTTGCGGCCCAACGAATGGACGTTTGCCGTTATCCCGCTGCTGGGCGTGTGCCTGACGGCGCTTTTGTGGTGCGCGGCGGCGCGGTTGTGGCTGTGCCGCGACAAGCAGCGCCTGCTGGCAAAAAGCTTTACGCGGCCCGTGCGGTTCGCGCTGGCGGTGCCTGCCTGGGCCGGCGCTACATGGCTTTTGTATCTGCTGCCGGGCAATGTGACGGGCCTGGACGACGTGCTGGCGGAGAGCGTTATCATCTTGACGCTTCTGGCCGGCACCGTGTTCGTGCCCGCTGCTGCGCTGGGCCTGGGTGTGGCTTCCGTTCTGGCGGCCGTGGTGCATCTGCGCCGTACGCCTGCCGCTGAGACGCGGGCCTACCGCGAGGGGCCGTTGGCGCTGGCACTCGTTTTGTGCGTGGGCGTGGCGGCGCTGTGCGTATGTTTTTTTCTTTATTTGACGATATAGCCGCCTTTGGCGCAGAGAGGTTTTTTCATGCTGACTGCTCCCCTGAAACAAACACCTGAATACAAACGGCTGCTGGCGGGCATGGCGGGCGCGAAGCCCGCTGTGGTGGCCCTGTTCGGTATGCCGCCCACGGCCCGCGCCCAGATGCTGGCCGCACTGTGCGAGGATACGGGCCGTTCCGCGCTGGTGGTGTGCGCGGGCGAGGCCGATGCCACGCGCTTTGCGGAGGACACCGCCGTGTTCGGCCGGCGGGCCGAGGTATTCCCCGCGCGGGATTATGTGCTGCGCCCCGTGGAAGGCCAGAGCCATGAATACGAGTACCGGCGCCTTGCCGTGCTGGGCAACCTGGTGGGCGGCCGCACGAGCGTCGCGTGCGCGCCCGTGGAGGCCGTGCTGCAATATACAACGCCCAAACAGGAATTCTGCGGCAACACTCTCACGGTGAAGCAGGGAATGGCTATCTCCATGGACGTGCTCATCGAGCGGCTGTTCGGCGCGGGGTATCTGCGCCGCTTCCAGGTGGACGGCCCGGGCCAGTTTTCGGTGCGCGGCGGTATTGTGGATATTTACGCGCCCGACATGCAGAAGCCCCACCGCCTGGAGTTTTGGGGCGACGAGGTGGACAGCATCCACAGCTTTGACCTTGTTTCCCAGCGGCGGGAAGGGGCGGTGAAAAAAATTTATCTTTCCCCGGCCCGGGAAGTGCTGTTCGGAGACACCGAGGCCGCCGCAAGGCTGCTGCGCACGGCGCTTTCCAAGGCAAAGCCCGCCTATGCGGAAGCTTTGGCCGACGCCATGGACGGCGACCTCAAGGCGCTGGACGCGGGTACGATGCCCGCCGCCATGGACAAATATCTGGCGCTGCGGTACGAAAAGCCGGCGACGATCTTTGAATATTTCGACGCGCCCATCGTGTTCCTCAACGAGCCAAGCGCCGTGCGCGAGGCCGCCAAAGGCGTGGAATTCCGCTTCGGAGAGGCGTTCAAGGGCCTGTTGGAAGAGGGTGTGCTGGCCCCCGGGCTGGACCGTTTCTACGAGGACACCGCGTATCTGCTGCACGAGACGGAGAAGCGGCATGCCGTGGTGTGTGAAAATTTTGCCCGCACCATCCCGGACCTGAAACTGGCGGATACCGTCAACGCCCAGACCCACAGCCTGCCGCCCTGGGGCGGCGAGGTGAGCGCGCTGGCCGACGACCTGCGCCCGCTCACGGCACAAAAGTATGCCGTGGCAGTGCTGGCGGGCACGCAGCGCGCGGCCGCCGCGCTTGCGCGGGACCTTGCCGCCGCGGGCTTTTCCGCCCAGGCGTATCATAAGGAACCGCCGTCCCTTGCGCCGGGCAGCGTGGGTGTGTTTGAAGGCCACCTGAACGCGGGCGCGGATTACCCCTTCGCCAAGTTCGCCGTGTTCACCAGCCGCCGCCACAACGCGGCCGCGCCGCAGAAGGCCAGGGCAAAGAACAAGGGCCTTTCCAGCCTGTCGGACATCACGCCCGGCGATTATGTGGTGCACCAGAACCACGGCATTGGGGTATATGCGGGCATCCAGAGGCTGGACCTGCAGGGCGTGGTGAAGGATTACATCAAAATCAACTACGACAAAGCGGACACGCTGTATGTGCCCGTTACCCAACTGGACCTTATCAGCCGCTATACAGCTCCCGGCGACGGCGAGCGCGTCAAGCTCTCGAAGCTGGGCGGCGACGCGTGGAACAAAACCAAAAGCCGCGTGCGCAAGGCCACGCAGGAGATGGCAAAAGAGCTGATCGCTTTGTATGCCCGGCGCCAGCAGGCCCAGGGCTATGCGTTCCCCGAGGACAACGAGTGGCAGCGGGATTTTGAAACGCGTTTTGAATACGACGAAACGGCCGACCAGCTCACCAGCGCGGCCGAAATAAAAAAAGACATGGAAAAGCCCCACCCGATGGACCGCCTGCTGTGCGGCGACGTGGGCGTGGGCAAAACGGAGGTGGCGCTGCGCGCCGCGTTCAAGTGCATCATGGGCGGCAAGCAGGTGGCCGTGCTGGTGCCTACCACGATCCTGGCGTGGCAGCACTACACCACCATTCTCTCCCGCATGGAGGCGTTCCCCGTCAAAGCGGGGCTGCTCTCCCGCTTTGCCAGCGCCCGCCAGCAGAAAGAGACCATTAAGGGCCTTGCCGCGGGTACTGTGGATGTGGTGGTGGGCACCCACCGTATGCTGCAGAAGGATGTGAAATTTCACGATCTGGGCCTTGTCATCATCGACGAGGAGCAGCGCTTCGGCGTCAAGCACAAGGAAAAGCTGAAGGAAAATTTCATCGGCGTGGACATGCTGACGCTTTCGGCTACGCCCATCCCGCGCACGCTGAACATGGCGATGAGCGGCCTGCGGGACATGAGCACCATCGAAGAGCCGCCCTTTGAGCGCCGCCCCATCGAGACCTATGTGATGGAATACGACGCGGGCGTGGTGGCCGAGGCCCTGCGGCGCGAGCTGGACCGCGGCGGCCAGGCGTATTATATCCACAACCGCATCGATACCATCGACCAGTGTGCGGCAAAGCTGGCGGAGCTTTTGCCCGGCGCGCGCATCGCCACGGCCCACGGCCGTATGGACGAGGCCACGCTTTCGGGGGTATGGCAGAAGCTGCTGGACGGCGAGATCGATGTCCTGGTGTGCACCACGCTCATCGAGACAGGCGTGGACGTGCGCAACTGCAACACGCTCATCATAGAGGACGCGGACCGCATGGGTCTTGCCCAGCTGTACCAGATCCGCGGCCGCGTGGGCCGCTCGGGCCGCAAGGCCTACGCCTATTTCACGTTCCGGCGGGATAAAGTGCTCACGGACATTGCAGCCAAGCGTCTTTCCGCCATCCGGGAGTTCACAAGCTTCGGCTCCGGCTTCCGCATCGCCATGCGCGATCTGCAGATCCGCGGCGCGGGCAACCTGTTGGGGCAGAGCCAGCACGGCCACATGGAGGCTGTGGGCTATGAGATGTATGTCAAGCTGCTGAACCAGGCCATCGCCGCCGAAAAGGGAGAGGCTGTTCAGGCGGATAAGAGCGATTGCCTCATTGACATCACCGTGGACGCCTACATCCCTGAAAAATACATCCCGGACGCCGCCGGACGCATTGAGGCGTACAAGCGCATTGCCGCCATCGACGACCGTCCCGGCGCGGACGACGTGCTGGACGAGCTGGCGGACCGTTACGGTCCTGTGCCCAAAAGCGTGCAGGGGCTTATCGACATCAGCCTGGTGCGGGTGGTGGCTGCAAAGCTTGGCATCTACGAGATCACACAAAACCGGGATACGCTCATTCTGTATTCCGATAAGCTGGACCTCGCCACGCTCAAGCCCCTGCTCAAGGATATGGGCCGCCGCCTGCTGGTGAACGCTTCCGGCAAGCCGTACCTTTCGGTGCGCATCCTGCCCGGCGAAAAGCCGCTGGACGTGATGAATGCCGTGTTCGACAAAATGGCGGAGCTGGAGCGGCCGCAGTAACGCGCTCCGGGGCCGAAAGTTTTGCCCGGCACTTGCCAACAGCCGCGCAACGCGGTATAATTTGTTGTATCATTGCGGGTGAAGGCCGCGGCCGAAGCGGCGCCCGCGCGGAGGGAAACACATTGAAGCTGAAAAAATTCACCGGCCTGCTGCTGTGCGCGGCGTTGGCCCTTTCCATGGCTGCCTGTAAGTTCACCACGCCCGCCGTCGTGATGACGGTGGAGGGCGAGGATATCCCCGCGGGCCTGTACCTGATGTACCAGTATCAGGCGTATTCCAGCGCAAAAAGCAAGCTGGAGGATAAAAGCGCCAAGGTACTGAAAAGCGAGATCGAGGGCGTGAAAGCTGAGGAATGGATCCACAACGAGACGGTGGCCTCCGCAAAACGTTATGTCTGGGTGGAAAAAGCCTTTGCGGAAGCGGGCCTTACCTTCACCGAGGAGGAGCAGGCGTCCATCGACAGCCAGCTCGATACCATCTGGGCCAACAACGAAGCCCTGCTGGCGGCCAACGGCATTGGGCGGGAAAACTACCGCCGCTTCTATGAATGCGAAGCGAAGTATGAAAAGCTGCTGGCTGAGTATCAGGACGGCGAATCGGACAAGATCACCGACGCCGAGGCCAAAAAGTACATGGACGAGACCTATTCCCGCATCCAGACGCTGGTGCTGCCAACTACGGATGCGGATTCCGCCGCGCTGCCTGACGAAAAGCTGGAAGAGCTGAACGCACTGGCGGCCCAGCTTGCCGACGACCTGAACGCGGGCAGTTCCATGGATGAGCTTGGCCCCGAAACGCTGGAAAAGGCGTTTGAGATCTGCGGCCGCGAGTATGCCGAGGACACCGCGTCGTCGTATATGTCCAAAAGCTTCCTCACCGCGGAATCCACCAGCTATTCCGAGGAATTCGTGCAGGGGGTCGTCGCCGCTGAGGTGGGCGCCGCCGGCGTGTACGACGGTTACAGTGTTCCGATGATCTATCAGAAAATCGCCAACTACGAAGACAATGACGATTTCACCGCGAATTACAAAACGACCATCCTCAGCGAGATCACTTCGGCCGCGTTCTCGGACAAAGTGGAGGAGGAGACTGCGGCCTATGCCGTGACGGAGGATGCCTCCGCCGTCAAGACATACAGCCCGTCCAAGATTCGGGAATCCGTTTAAACCGCGTTTATCAGCAAAGCCTGTGCGAAGAAGCCGGCGGCAGCCGGCTTCTTTTTTGCGCATATATGTTTTACCACCCCAACGAAACAGGAGGACAAAAACCTATGGCACAATTTAGCATCCGCCCCGCCCGGCCCGAGGACTGCGGCACCATTCTGGAGCTGATCCGCGGCATTGCGGAATACGAAAAGATGAGCGACGAAGTCGTTGCTACCGAAGAGACCATCCGGCATGCGATGTTCGACGAACACGTCACCCGCTGCCTGCTGGCAGAGCTGGACGGCAAGGTCATTGGATACGCGCTGTACTTTTACAACTATTCCACGTTTATCGGTACAAAAGGCCTCTATCTGGAGGATCTTTTCCTGTATCCCGAATACCGTAAGGCCGGTTACGGCAAGCGGCTCATCCGCGAGCTGTTCAAGATCGCCGCGGCGGAAAACTGCGGCCGCATGGAGTGGTGCTGCCTGAACTGGAACACCCCCAGCCAGGAGTTCTATAAGAGCCTTGGCGCAAAGCCGATGGATGAATGGACAACATGGAGACTGACGAAAGAGGACCTTGCCCGTCTGGCGGCGGAGTAAGGCCGTTCGTCCAAAGCGTAAAGCAAAGCGGCCCGCACCGGTACACCCCGGCGCGGGCCGCTGCATTTCAGCTGTTATGGACGTACATCGTTGGGGTCGTAGGGCGGCTCCGGCATAATGAGCGCGGCTACGATATAGGCCAGCAGGCCCGAGCCCCAGCCGAAGCACAGCAGCACGAACGCCAGCCGTACGATGGTTGGGTCTACGCCGAAATATTCCGCGATGCCGCCGCACACGCCGCATACCATACGGTGGCCGCGGGCTTTATACAAACGTTTCTGGTCCATCAGTCATTTCCTCCTGTTGTCAGTTGAATGTGATCGTTACTTCGCCCATGCCGCATTCGATGTCATAAAATGTGGCCGCGCTGCGGTTTACTTCCAGCTCGACGCCCATGCCGGAATGAGAATAGTCGTCGATGGTCACGGAACCCATGCCGCTCTCCAGCGCGTAGCCGTAGTCCGCCGGCCGGGAGACGGCCACCTCGGCGACGCCCATGCCGCAGGATACCTCGTTTTTGCCGTCCAGGCTGCCGCCGTCGATGGTCAGCTTACCCATGCCGACATCCAGGCTGCTCTCCTGTGTGCAGGTGAGATTTTTTACGGTCATCTCGCCCGCGCCCACCTCAAGGTCGGCTGTGCGGCAGGCCAAGCCGTCCGCCTTCAGCGTGCCCGCGCCGATGGAAAGCTCCACCTCGTCAAACACGGTGTCCCGGGGAACCGTGATGAAAAATTTTACGTTTTCCCAGTTGCGCAGCTGCCAGTCGCCGGTCGTCTTAATCGTCCACACCCCGCCTGAGACCCTGGACTCATAACGCGGGCTGCCGGAGACCTGCAGGTCATACGCGTCACCCGGCTGAATGACGACCTCTGCCGTGGAGATATCGATTTCCAGTTCCCGCACGCTGCCGGTGGGGACGGAGCCGGAGCTGGAGGGGGAGGGCGCACCAGGGGCGGAGGGAGCGCCGGAGGCGTCTGCCCGGAACATGCCGAATTCACCGTCGGTAAAAGCGTCGGTGTAATAGACACGGGGGCCGTTGTCCCAGCCGACGCGGATACTGGTAAGCCGTCCGCCCAGGCACAGGCCCACGATAGAGAGTATGATGCCCAATACAAGGCAGCCGCCCGCAATGCTCAGCAGTGTTTTTATGAATTTTGTCATTGCCGTCTTACCTCACTTTCCCAAACAGGGTGCGGCACAGCGAACCGACGGCACGGAAGAGCGCCGGACCGGCCTTGGCCACGACCCATACCGTACCCGCGCCCAGCAGCGCGCCGATGGAGATGCACAGCAGGCTGAGACCCATCGTCAGGATACCACTGGGAACGGATGTGAACAGCAGCCCAACGCCGCCGCCGAAAGCCGCCACGCCCGCGATCATTGTGGCAAAGCCCGCGAACGCAATGCCGCACAGCCCGCCGACGATGCCCACTACGCCGCCGAACAGGCCGCCGATGAGGCCGATCCAGATGGGACAGGTGAGAATGAGCAGGATGACCCAGAGCGTGCGGTTGGAGGCGGAGCGTCCGCCGTTTTCGCGGTGCGCGCCGTCTTGGGGATAGCTGTATGCATAGGCAGGGCCGTGCTGCGCGCCGTCCGCCGCCTGCGCATTCGGAAAACCGTCCGGAGCTTCCTCGTCCGCGCGCTGGCCTTCGGCCCAAGAGCGTTCTGTTTCCTGCGCCGGGGCCTGGGACGCCTGCCAGTCCGGGCCGTCCAGTGTAAGCTCCGGAACGGGCGCCTGTTCCGGCTTTTCCGGAGCGGTGCTTTTTTCCGCTGCATCACGCACGGCGGGTACGCCGAAGCCGCAGTTTGCGCGAATGATGCAGGCCACCTTTTGGGGGCTGCCCAGCTCGGCCAGCACAGCGGCCTCGTTCTCCGGGCCTGCTTCATCCAGATATTCGTTGTAGAATTTCAGCGCTTCGTCGCGCTCCTCTGTGGTGATATCGCGCAGCTGGGCTTCCAGGGCCGCCATAAACTCCGCTCTATTCATTACTGATTCCTCCGAACAATACGTTGTCGATCTTCGCTTTATACTCCGTCCACTCACGGCGGTACGTTTCCAACTGCTCGCACCCCTTTTCCGTGATGCTGTAATAGCGGCGGTTACGGCCTGCGAATTCACGGTCGTAGGTCTCCAGGCACTCGCTCTTCTGCAGACGCCGCAGCACCGGGTAGAGGGTGCTCTCGGATACCTCCATCACACTGCGCACATCCTGCGTGATCTTGTAGCCGTATGTGCTTTCACTGGCCACGACGCTCAGCACCAGGGCATCCATCAGGGCTGCTCCTGTGTTAAAAGCCATATCGTCTTTCACTCCGTTTCTGTTGCGTGGGCGGCCGGGGTTGCACGGCCCCGGCCGCCCGGCATTCCGGATGATTTATTCCGTTGACAATATTATATTGTGTATAATATTATTTGTCAACACATTATTGAAAATAAATAATTATTATTGGGTGAATTGTTTGAAAAGCGGACGTGCGTTTTGGCTGCATGATAAAAAACACCGGTCTTTGCGACCGGTGTTTTTTTTGAATGTATAGAAGGGCGCCGCGCCCTGCGGCAAATTCAGATTTTTTCGCTGCTGCGGTGCGTCGGGCTTTGCCCGGTGGAACTGCGTACGATGAGCTGCGGCGTGTATTCGATTTTATTCACGAAGGGAGTGGGGATGCGCGAAGGCGTGCTCTGTGTGATGACCATATCCACCGCCGCCTGGCAGCGGGTGCGAAGATGATGGTCAATGGTGGTGAGGCCCGGCGTGGTGATGCTGGAAGAAAAAATGTTGTCGAAGCCACACACCGAAAAATCACGCGGTACGCGCAGACCTTGGGCTGCAAGCTCGCTCAGAATGCCGAGCGCCGTCATATCATTCACGCCGATGAGGGCTGTGGCCATGCTCTCACGCCGGATCAGCTCCGCCGTGAGCTGCCGCCCAACCGAATATTCGTAGGGCAGGCCGTCATCCTGGCTGTCTGCCTCGGCCTGGCGGTCGGCCACCAGCACCTCCAGTCCATCCGTCACACCGTGCAGCTCCAACTGCTTGCGGATTCCCTCCAGGCGCTGCTCACGCGCCAGTGTCAGTTGGTTGAACGGCGTGGAGATGAACACCAGCTTGCGGTGGCCCAGCTGATACAAATGCTCGGCCAGCATGGCGCCTGCGTTCACGTTGCTCAGCTCGATGGAGCAGATGGACAGGTCGTCCAGCTTTTCCCCGATGATGACCGTGGGTGTGGACGAGGAGATCTGCTCCACCAGGCGCGGGAAGCTGGGCAGAAAAGTATAGATGATACCGTCCACATGCGCGCCGACAAAAGTGTCGAGATAGAACTTTTCCAGATCCGGCTTGCGGAAGGTGTTGCAGACGATGACGCGGTAATCCAGCGTGTCGGCATAGTCCTCGATGGCCTGGATCAGCTCGGCATAGTACTGGTTGGTGAGCGTGGGCGTCAGAACGAGAAGCATGTTGCTGGCCTTTTTTTCGCGCTGTTTTTTGCGCTGAGGCAGGCGGTAGTTCAGCTTTTGAGCTGCTGCGAGCACGCGCTCCTTGGTCTCGTTGCTGAAGGTGATCTTATCGCTGTTGTTTAAAATAAGAGACACGGTCGCCTGCGAAACGCCCGCAAGTTCCGCAACATCCTGCGAGGTGGCCTTTTTCATGGTCCAGACGCTCCTTTTTAATAATATCTTACTAATATTATAGCAGAAAAATTCTTCAAGTCAAACATAGTGACCAAAAGCAGGGAAAATCTTTTGGCGCTTTGAGGGCTTGATATCTCTTGACATCGGGCTGCAGGTCGGATATACTGAAAGTGCAAAATATTATTTATATTGAAATATTATTACTAATATTTTACACAGGCAAAAGAAAGCGGTGCAGTAGGAATGGAAAAGGGCGGAAACAGCGGAAATATAGGAGCGCGCAAGCCGATCCTGGCTTTGGGGGAGCTGCTTGTGGACCTTGTACCCGGGCGTGAGGGCATGCGCATCGAGGACGCGGGCCCTGTTGTAAAAACGGCCAGCGGCTCGGCGGGCATTTTCGCCTGCGCCGCCACGCTGCTGGGCGGACGGGGCGGCTTCATCGGCAAAGTGGGGCGCGACAGCCTCAGCCGGATGGTAGCAGGCACACTGCGCGGCCAGGGGGTGGATCTCTCCCGTCTCATCGTCTCGGACGAGGGGCAGATGGGCCTTGCGTTTTTGGAATATCTGCCGGAAGGGCGGAATTATCAGTATTACCGTAAAAATTCAGTGGGCAGCCTGCTGCGGGCCAGTGAGCTGGACGCGGAGTACATCAGCGGCGCCTATGCGGTGCATTTCCCCGGCATGCTGCTGGAGCTGACGGAAGAAATGCGCGGTGCATGTGAACGTCTGGTGGAAATCGCGCGGGAGAAGGGGATTCTGGTTTCGTTCGACCCAAACATCCGCCGCGAGCTTTCAGCGGATGCGGCCGCACGGGCGCGCCTGCTGTGGGCGGTGCGCCATGCGGACGTAGTGGCGCCCACATTGAGCGAGGGGCAGATGATTACGGGTGAAACGAGTATCGGCGACGTGCTGCGCGCGCTGCATGCAATGGGGCCGCGGGTCGTGGCGCTCACGCGTGACAAAGACGGCGCCGTGCTGAGCCGCGGCGGTGAGGTGGCTGTTGCGGCGGGCATCGACGAAGAGCCGGTCGACCCCACGGGCGCGGGCGATACGCTTGCCGCGGCACTGTGCGTAGGCCTGCAGGAGGATATGCCCCTGGCACGGCTGGCGGCGTTCTGCAACTGTGCGGGCACGCTGGTCATCAAGAAAAAAGGCGCCATCGGGATGGCGCTGCCCGAACGCGGACAGGTGGACGCGATGGTGGCCTCCGGCGTGTGCCGTGTGGAATGCATGCCGCTGGAAAGCCTGGTATGACGGCAAGGGAATCTGAGCCCGCCGCGTACCGGCGAAAGGCATACCGCGCCCGCGGCGGGGGCGGCGGGCGCGGTATGCCGGTGCGCTGAACGGAGGCCCCGCATAGGAGAGAACGCGCGCCGCACGGCGCGCTGCTGAAAAAAGGAGAAGAGAGACATGGCATTGTTAAAAGAACGCCTGAAAAACGGCGAGCAGGTACTGGGGACCATGGTGACGACATTTGCAAGCCCGGATATTGCGAAAATACTGCAGAGCTGTGGGTTTGACTTCTTCATCGTGGACTGCGAGCACGGCGCGTTCACCACGCGCGAGGCGGCGAACATCATTGCGGTGGCGCGCGGCATCGGTATGCCCGCGTTGGTGCGTATCCCGGAGATGCGCCGGGAGCACGCGCTCAAATTCATGGAGATGGGGGCGTCCGGGCTGCTTCTGCCCAATACGGAAACAGCCGAACAGGCGCGTATGCTGGTGGACTGCACCAAATACGCGCCCATGGGACACCGGGGCGTTTCGCTTTCGCGTCCGCATACGGATTTTAAAAGAGTAGACGGACGGGAATATATGCGCCGGGCCAATGAAGAAACCATCCTGATGTGCCAAATCGAATCCCGCAAGGGCGTGGAGAACATCGGCGAGATCATGGCGGTGGAAGGTATCGACGTGGGCTTCATCGGCCCGAACGATATGACGCAGGATTACGGTATCCTGAACCAGTTCGGCCATCCTGATATCGTGGCGGCGTTTGAAAAGGTCATCGCGGCGGCCGAGGAAAACGGAAAGTGGGCCGGCGTACATTTCGGCGCGGCGGAGCCGCTGAAACCGTGGCTTGCCCGCGGGATGCAGATGAATATGTGGAACAGCGACAATGGGCTTTTGGCCCTGGGCGCCTCGGAAATAGCCGGGCTGCGCGGGAAGGAGCAGGCATGAAAATCGTAATTCTGGACGGATACACGGAAAACCCCGGAGATTTGAGCTGGAACGGCTTTGAGGCGCTGGGAGAGGTAACGGTATACGACCGCACACCCTTTGCCGACGGCAGCGGCGAGATCGTGCGGCGGGCGAAGGGGGCGGATATCCTCATCGTGAACAAAACGCCGCTTTCCGCTGAAACGCTGGCGGAACTTGCGCCGGAACTGCGGTATATCGGCGTACTGGCCACAGGCTACAATGTGGTGGATACCGCCGCGGCCAAAGCGCAGGGCGTGCCCGTGTGCAATATCCCAACCTACGGCACTGCGGCGGTGGCCCAGTTTGTGATGGCGTTGCTGCTGGAGCTGTGCCACCATGTGGGGGACCACAGCCGCTCGGTAAAAGAGGGCGGCTGGAGCAGCTGTCCGGACTTTTGCTACTGGAATACGCCTCTCATCGAGCTGACGGGCAAGACGTTCGGCGTTATCGGCTACGGGCGCATCGGCAGGGCGGCGGCGAAGTTGGCCGCGGCCTTCGGCATGGAGGTGCTTGCTTTCGATAAGTTCGCGCAGGACGACGGCGTGGCGCGCATGGTGACACTGGACGAACTGCTGGCGCAAAGCGATGTGATCAGCCTGCACTGCCCGCTGTTTCCGGACACACAGGGCATCATCAACCGGGAGAGCATTGCAAAGATGAAGGATGGCGTACTGCTCATCAATACCTCCCGCGGGCCCCTGATCGTGGAGGAGGACCTGGCTGCGGCGCTGCACAGCGGCAAGGTGGCGGGCGCGGGCCTGGATGTTCTGGCTGTGGAGCCTGCGCGCATGGATAACCCGCTGCTGAAGGAAGAAAACTGCCTGGTGACGCCGCACATTGCCTGGGCACCGAAGGAAAGCCGCCAGCGGCTGATGGACATTGCGGTGGAAAACCTGAAAGCTTTTTTGGCGGGCGCGCCGCAGAATGTGGTGAATGCTTGAATCGTAGACATCATAAGAAAAGCGGGAACCCGCCTGTTGCGGGTTCCCGCTTTCTGCCTATTTGCTGGAATTGCCGCGGCTTTCTTTTTGCGCCTCGATGTGGAGGCGCAAATCGGCATAACAGTCTGCACCGCATAGAATTTTTGTATCGAATTTCAGTGCGGGGCAGGCGCCGCAAAAAGCGCGAGTCTTTTGGTATTCTTCGAAAATTAGCTGTCTGTCCTGCCAATGCACAAACGATAAAGAACCGGCGTCAAAGCCGGGAATTTTACATATTTCTTTGGGAATCACAATGCGTCCTGGAGAATCCGCTTTACGAATAAATCCAACATTTTTCATTTGCACACCTGCTGTATTTTCATTATGCGTCATATTGACGCGCATGCCGATGCGTCGATATGAAACAATTTATAATGGAAAGGGTGGTGATGCCAATGGAATATCCGAATGTTTGCGCGTTGTGTGAGGAGGGGGGGATTTAAGCCGGCAGGAACTTGCGGGCTATCTGCAAATTTCGCGCGGCAGCTATACAAACTATGAAATTGGAGCACGCGGCATCCCGGCTGAAGTTTTTATCAAGCTGGCGGACTATTATAACGTTAGCGTTGATTATTTGATGGGAAGAACAAAAAATCCAAAAAAGGAATAAGTAAAACCGGACAGGGGTAAAACCTGTCCGGTTTAGGCTATCGAAAAAGTAGAAACGCAAAAGATATCGCCAGGAAAAGCTTGAAAAAGGGGTGGTGAACTCCTTTTTTCATTTAAAATAACCCCGCGACACCCCACAGGGCTAGTGCCGAGGCGTGTAGAGCGAAGCGCCCGCCGAAGGCCGCTGTGCGCGGCGACCAGGGCCTTGGCACTGGTCGTAAGCAGCTTGTCGAAAAAGCTGTGCTTTTCCGACAAGCTGAAACGGACAGGAGTAAAATCTGTCCGGTTTTTGCTTTATTCCAGCGTCACCACGCGCTTTTGCGTGTAGGATTCCAGGGCTGCCGTGAGCACGCGGTGGCTCAGATGCGCCTCGGCCGGGGTGAAGCAGCCGAAGGAGCAGGGAAGGCCGCGCAGCTCGCTGACGAACGCCGCGAACATTTGCAGCAGGGAATCGGAAAAGCCGAATTCAAAAATAGAGCCGGTGATAACGGGATACAGCGTTTTCTGGCCGATGACCAGCCGCGCCCATGCCTGTTCACGGCCAACGGCCTGTGTATAATGGATGGCGTTGGGATCGTCGGTGGTGAACCGGGCCGACAGGTTGAGACCGTAAATTTCATACTCCACGGTGTTGGTGCAGCCGGGGGCCATACGCTTCATTTCAAGCTGCATGGGGAACGTATCCCCCGCTGTGTTTTGCGCTTCGCACATCAGGATGGCGTTGTCCCAGGTTTCACAGGGAACGGGCACGCCGTTTTCGTCCGGCCGTGTTTTGGCGATATTGGCAAGCTGCGCGCTGACGGTGCGGGGCGAAAAACCAAGCCGGAAGGGCAGGTGCTGCGTGTGGATGCCCAGGTCTCCCATACAGCCGTATTCTCCGTTGGCTGCACGCATGCGCTTCCAGTTGATGGGTTTTGCCAGATCCATGTCGGAGGAATGCTTGATGGCGAAGCGTGCCTCGATGATCTGCCCGAATGCGCCCTCGCGGTACCATTTTACCATCTGCTGTACGGCGGGATAGAATGGAAATTCGCTGGCGCACCGTACAAATACCTCGGGGCGACCGGCCATGGCGGCCTCCACCTCCTCGCAGGCCGCAAGGTCCATGCCGAAAGGTTTTTCCCCGATGAGGTGTTTTCCCGCGCGGATGACGTCGCCGTACACCTGTGCGTGCAGGTGGTGGGGCACCGCGCAGTATACGGCCTCCACCTCGGGATTGGCCAGCAGCTCGTGATAATCGCTGTAAAAGTACTTTGTGTCCGGCACCTGGCGGAACCAGTCGAGATTTTTTGGCGAGAGGTCGCACGCAGCAACAATGACGGGGCGGGGCAGCTCGCATGCCAGATGCAGCCAGCGCATGGAGACGCTGGCGAATTCGCGGCCCATCAGGCCGCAGCCGATCACACCGAAGCGCACGGGTTCCATATTCATAGGGCCGCTCCCTTCTGCGCGGCTGTCTCGGCCAGCGCGCTGTCAAACAGGGCGACGAGCCTTCCGGCCATCGTTTCTGTGGTAATGAGCGGCAGCTTTGTAAGAGCTACCGGCGGACAATTGGGCTTATAGGTCTGTGCACTGATGTCCACGCAGCGGTCCCGGTTCATGCGGGTACAGAAATCCACCGCATCGTCCACGCTGTCGAAGCACAGCGCCGTCATGTGGGCGTCACCTTCCACGCCTGTGCATACCTGCGGGTATTTTTGCGCCAGTGCGCGTACCTGTTCGTGGTAATACCGGCCCGCGGCTTCGATGTGCGCGCCGTTGGCCCCGATGAATTCCATTGTCACAAGATAAGCCAGGCTGGCCAGTTCTTCCTGTCCGTTGGTCACAAGCGCACCGAACTGGCTCAGGCTGTCGAAAGCGGCGCTCGTCAGGATCTTGCTGGCGGGGTAAACGCCCCCGGGGAAGCCCTTGCCTACGGAGACAAAGTCCGGCGTAAGGCCGTATTTGCGGAACAGGAACAGTCCGTCATACCATGCACAGGACTGGATCTCGTCGCACAGTACGGGCGTGTCGGTGGCGCGGCACACTTTGTACGCTGCCTGCAGATATTCCTCGGAAAGGCGGATGCCGCCGTAATTCATGAGGACGATCTCGTGACAGAAGCCCGCCGTTTTGTATTTGCCCTCGTTCCAGCGGCGCATGGTCTCGGCAAAGGCGCCGGAGTCGTTGATGGGGACGGACACCACCTTGTACAGCTCGTTTTTCTGCGCGGCTGTGTAGAAGTCCGGCCACAGGCCGCGCAGCGTCTGCGCCAGCACCGTAGTGCCGTGATAGTTTCCGGTCACGCCGCCGGCATTGTCTGCCATGACAACGAACACGGGTACGCGGCCTGCATACTGTGCGGGCGCGCCGTCGATGGTGTAAAAGCGGGAGAGCATCATTTTGAGCGCGGCCTCCACGGCCAGGGAGCCGGTCTCCAGATTGATGACGGTATTCAGCACGCCCGGCTCCTTTTGGGACAGAATGCGGTCCAGCGCCGGGTCTGTGGGCTGGAGGCCGTTGGCGGCGGCGATGAGGCGGCGCTCCAGCGTGCGGGTGATAAAGCCGCGGGTGTTGTTGTGCGTAGCATTGGGGATTCCGAGACGCTTGGCGTTTTCAATAAGCGAGTAGCCTGGAAAGTCGTGTCCCAGGGGAATCTGGTAATGCTCGCTTTTGCCCGCGAAATACAGGCGGCCGTCCTCGCCGATGCGGAATGCGCCCAGCCCGCCCAGCGGAGCTGCAAAGCTGTGCTGGGCGGCACGGTATGAATGGGTGGGCGCGCCGTCCTCAGTGTCTGCAAAAGCGGGCGCAAGGGAGTGGCCGATGTCGCCCATCAGCTCCTCCTGGCGGCGGGCAAAAGCCTCGGGATAAAAATCGACCTTCTCATCGGCCACGGCGCGCAGAGCTTCGGGGCTTTCGCCTGTGAGTGCCGCGCGCGCGCGGCACACGGCCGCGGTGTATTCCGCGCCAAGCAAGTCGGTAAGGGAACGCCGGATGTTCTGGATCATATCAATTCTCCTTTTCTGCCATTGCGGCGTATTGTTTATACTTCGACGAACTCAATGCCCAGCAGGCGGCACAGCAGACGGACGCGCGCAGCATAGTCGCCGGGGACGATGATCTCATGGTGAGTGCCGCCCTGCTCCAGCCATGCCTTGATGCAGGCGCGTACGCCGGATGCGGGCCGGAAGAACATATACGGCATGTCGATCTTGCGCAGGCTGCATTCGTCCAGTATCTCGCCCGGGGCATATACGAGGCGGAAGCGTTCGCCGCCCACATGCACCAGGCTCATCACGCCTGCGGGGCCGGGTTCCGGCGTGAAGATGGGTGTGGGCGGGTTGGAAAGGCCGCCTTCATTGAATACCCGGTCCATCAGGAAAGGCTTTTTGTCCCTGCGGCACATGGCCCAGTTGCCCTCGCCCGCGTGGCACAGCAGGATGGCCTCCCGCGCAAAATCCATCATATACATCTCGCTGAAACCGGCCTGCCCGCACAGGCGCAACATAGCCGCCATGAGCATGGCGGCAGTGGCGTCGCCCTCGGCTGCATAGCCGTAGCCGTCGGCCATCAGGCTGGAGGCGGCCAGGAAGGGAAGATGCTCGAACCGTCCGTCTGCGCCGAATTCCTCGAAGTGAACGGTATACCCCGCATATCCGTTTTCCTCCAGATAACGCTTGAGGCCCAGATACATGCGCACGGACTCCGCATGGCGTTCGGGCGGCAGCTTGGGGTCGATCTCAAAAACAGTGTGCTCGTACGCCACGCGCGCGGAGATATCCTCCGGCGTGACCCCGGCGCAGGCACGCTGCACGGCGCCGATGGAATCGTATACGAATTCCGGCCCCAGCTTGCGGTAAACGGCCATATCATCGGTGATAACGTCGCCCATGCCGGCCAGCTTTCCGATGATTCCGATCTTCATCCGCCGCAGCGCGCATGCCGTGTGCGCCGCCGCGCCGAAATCCGCTACAAAGGCTGCAAGCTCGCCGTTTTTGCGGCTGCCCGCGAAGAATGCGCAGGGGATGCCGGCCCGCATCAGGCAGTTGGCGTTGTCCTGTGAGCCGTGGATGCCCTGATTCACTGTGAGCTCCCATTCCTCGAAATCGTCGCCCACGGTCTCATCCGGCTGCACCAGTGCCAGCGCCAACGGAAGCGTATTGCGCTGCATGGCGTGTACCAGGTACTGCCCCTGAGAATAGCTGAGCATCAGGATGAGGATGCCGTCCAGTCCCTCGGCGTTGTATTGTGCGGTGAGGGCTTCTATGGCCTCCCGGCTGGCGGCGATTCGCGGAAAGACAAAATCGGCTGTACCGGAGAGTGAGGCGATGACCCCCTCGACATATTTGTGCTGGCTGGCCATGATGCCCGGAAACAAAGGCTCGTAGCCCTCCAGCATCAGCGCCAGGATACCCAGACGCGGCTTGTGTTGTAACTCCATATCCTTTTCCTCCTTTTTTGACAATGGGAAGGTTTTTCGTGCGGCAAACGCCGTGAATCTGTGGACGATGCCGGGCTCGCGGCGGCGTACGGTATGTCGTATTCGCGGGCCGTCCGGGCGCGCGTCGCTTTCGGCAAGGTGCCAAAAGCGGCGCGCGGTGCGGTTTGTTCACGGGCAGCCCCTTTAAAACGCGTTGTACAGCGGTTTGACGGCGGAATAAAGCTTTTTGTACAGGCTGTATGCCGTGTCATAAGCGGGCGCGCGGGCGTTGTCTGGAAGATAGACGGCGCTTTCACCGCGGCAAGGGAAAACGCCGGGGGCGATGAGTCCGCTGCCCCACCCGGCCAAAAGGGCGGCGCCCATGGCGGTGGCCTCGCTGCACACGGGCACGCGGAACGTGCGGCCGCAGGCATCGGCTTTGATCTGCTGCCACACAGCGCTGCGTGCGCCGCCGCCCAGCGAGTACACGGTGTCGGCGGGACAACCCAGAGCGTTCAGCATGCCGAAAAAGTCCCGCAGCAGAAACGCGACGGATTCCATCACGCTGCGGGCGAAATGGGCCCGCGTGGTGGAAAGCCGCGCGCCGAAGAATACGGCGCGGGCTTCGGGACAGGCGTCGGGATCCACGCTGCCGGATAAAAACGGCAGGAACGCCAGCCCGTCGCACCCGCAGGGGACGCTTTGCACCAGCGCGTCCAGCGCTGCATATCCCGCTGCTCCTGCGGGAAGGTCGCGGCAGAATTCGTCCCGGAACCAGCGCAACGCCATGCCCGCCGTGTTGCCGATGGGCAGGTACAGGTACTTGCCCGGCAATGCGTGGCGGTAGACGGTTACGTGGTGCCCGCTGCGAAACATGGGAGCGTCTGTGCAGGCGGCCATTACCAGCGCGGTACCCGTGGTTTCGGTGACGGTGCCCGGGCGCGTGCAGCCTGCGGCAAGCGCGGCGGCGGTCTGGTCCATTGCGCCCGCAACGACGGGGATGTTCGGTGGCAGGCCCAGCTCGGCGGCAGGGCCGGGCAGCAGAGAGCCTGCGGGCGCGCCGCATTCCAGCAGTTCGGGCAGCAGTTCCGCAGACGCGCCGGCGGCGGCAAGGCCGCTGTGCCACAACCCGTCGCTGTGCAGGTCGAACCAGCCGGTGGAGGTCTGCAGGGATTTTTCACTTACGAACCGGCCGGTCAGCCAATGGAGCAGATAGTCCTCCAGCAGCAGAAGCTTATGCGCGCGGGCAAAGGTATCCGGTTCGTGTTTGCGCAGCCAAAGCAGCTTTGCCAGCGGAAGCGCGCCGGTGACCTCCGGCAGGCCGGTGGTTTTGTAAAATGTCTCGTTGTCCAGCACACTGCGCAGAGCCTGGGCCTCATTTTCCGCGCGGCTGTCCAGCCACACCAGAAAGGGGCGAAGCGGCTCGCCCGAACGGTCCGCGAGCGTGAGTGTTTCGCCTTGTGTGGTGATGCTTACGGCTGCGGGAATACAGCCGGGCGCCTGGGACAGCGCGTCGGCAAGCCCGGCCCGCGCGGCGGCTTTGTACTGCGCCGCGTCGGCCTCCACGCGTTCGCCCTGTGTGCGCAGGGCATATTCCTGCACGCTGCACGCCAGAAGTTCCAGCGAGGGGGAGAAAAGGCAAGCTTTCACGGCGGTGGTGCCCACGTCCAGCACCGCGATGCAGCGGCCGGCGGCTTCGTGTGCCTGTATCTGTGTGCCGCCCATCTCTTACGCCTTTCCGTCGCTGCCGAATACGCGCATATGATGCATCGTTTCGTGCTTGACGGCCTCGGTGATGAACGGCATCAGTTCAAATGCACCAACAGATTCCGTGAAATGAGTGTGAGCGGCACGGGCGGCTGTCAGGTTATTGTGAGTGAAAATGTTGATTTTGGAGATGCCTCCCGCAACACAGGCGCGGAAATCGTCGTCCGAAAGCCCGCTGCCCCCATGCAGCACCAGCGGCGTTGAGCATGCTCCCGCAATACTGGCGAGGCAGTCCAGATTAAGCACGGGCTTTTCCGCGTATACGCCGTGGGCCGTACCAATGGCAACAGCCAGCGCGTCGCAGCCGCTTTCGGCAGCAAAGCGCAGCGCGTCCTGCGGCTGGGTATAAATGGTTTTGGCGACGGCTTCTTCGGCGGAGCCGTTGGAACCGACATGACCGATCTCTGCTTCCAGTGAGCAGCCCGCGGCGTGCGCCTTGGCGGTCATTTCACGGGTGCGGCGCACATTTTCTTCAAAGGGCAGCATGCTGCAGTCGTACATAACGGAGGAAAAGCCCAGGCGGATGGCTTCTTCCACCAGCTCCGGCGTGAAGCCGTGGTCAAAGTGCAGCGCAACGGGCACACCGGCGCGGCGGGCCATGCCCAGCATCATGTCGGCATATTCCGCAAGCGAAGCGCCGGGCAAAAGGCTTTCGGCGGGCCCGATGATGACGGGGGAGTGCAATTCCTCCGCTGCCGCAAGGATGCCTCTCGTCATTTCCAGTGTGACGCAGTTGAACAGCCCAACGGCATAGTGCTTTTCACGGGTGTCCGCGAGAATGGTTTTCAAATCGACTAACATAGCAGTCGTCCTCCTTTTTTAACAATGGGAAACTTGGCCGGATGCCGGCCGCCTCGAATCTCCCTGCGCGGCCGGTATAACAAAGAGCTTTTGACAATGAAGAATCCGGCCCGATGCCGTCCGTGGCTCTCCCTGCGCGGCAGGCGTGCCGGCCCGGGCGGGATGCCGGTGAAAAAGCTTTCCTGTGCGGAGCTTTTGCAGGTGAAAGGGGATGGATATTTGCGCGGTCCGCGTCAATACTCGATGGAAAGGAAGCGCCCCTCTGCGTCCGCCTGCCGGGCGGCGAGGCAGCTTGCGGCGCTCACAAGCCCGGCTGAAAGGTCGGAGCGTGCTTCTCCGCCGTCCAGCACGCGCAGAAAATCCAGTGCCAGCATCTCGTCTCCGCCGAAATGCATGCCTGCGGGAAAGTTGAATTTGTGGGTGACTGTCTGGGGGGATAAGTAACGGTCCACACGGATCTCGGCGGTGTAAAAATCAAATTCCGCGCTGCCCTCGGTACCGATAAGCCGTGCGCCGCGCCGCCCGGCGCTCTTTTTTACAACAAAATTCTGGTTGTAGCTGATCAGCATGCCGCTTTCCGTTGTGAAAATGACGCTGGCGCCGTCCTCGTTGCCGGTGTCTGAGGCAAAGCAGCAGGCGTCGCCCTGGACATCTTCCTTCAAAATGTTTTTTACCACGTAGCTGCTTTCGGGGCAGGTGCGGTAATCCGGGCAATCCGGACAGTGCAGGCCCGCCGGACGGTCCCCTTTGAAATGCAGCTTGGCGGTCTTAGCGCACACGGAAACGGGGCGCTCGCCTGTGAGGAAGTGGATGTAGTCGATATCATGGGTGGCCTTTTGCAGGAACAGGCCGCCGGTCTCGGCCGGGTCGCGGTACCAGCTGTGATAATAAACGCTGCCGTAGGGGACATTGTTGACGGCCTGCACCATCGTAAGCCTGCCCAGCACGCCGCTGTCCACAATGCGCTTCATCTCCAATGTGATGGAGGAAAGGCGCAGCGGGAATGAAACGACCACTTGCTTCTCCTTGTCTGCGGCCGCGCGGCGCAGCTGCTCATACTGGGGGCGTGTGATGCACACGGGCTTTTCCAAAAACAGGGGCAATCCCATATCCAGCACCCGGCAGGCGTAGGGGGTGTGCAGCGAGCAGCGTGTGCCGATGAACACCCCGTCCAGCGCTTCCCCGGCAAGCAGCTCGTCCGCGTCTGCATACCAGCGGGTATGGGCGAAATAAGGGTCGCCTGCCAGACCGGGGGCGATCTCGGCATGGCGCGGGTCTGCTACGGCGGCTACGGTGATGTCTGCCTCCAGCGAACGGAAGGATTTCATCATTGTTTCTGAGCGCAGACCATATCCGATGAACCCGATGCGTTTCATAATTCCATTCCTCCATTTTTTGTGCGGGGCCGCTTTTCTTTATATTACATATAAAAGGCGGGCAAATGGCTTTGCAGTGCGCCTGCGCCGCTTTTTATACGCTTGCTGCGCTAATAATTATTTGGTTATTAGCAAATTTTAAGAGAAAATATTGTAGATTTTTACTAAAGAAAGGCCCTACTTTTTGAAAGGTGATTTGCTTGACAACCCCGATAAATGCTGATATAGTTTAATTGAAATCAAGGATTGCAAGGTTATTGTGCCACAGGTGACATCTAAAAGTCAAGTAGGTGAAAGCAAATAACTTTGCACAGAAAAGACAAAATTATTAAAAATTTATTACTAATAATTTTGAATCATCCGGGAGGTTTTCAAATGTCCGAGGAATCAAGGGCCATGCGGGCCCCCAATGCGCTGCGGCGGCCAAACAAATTTATTGCGTATATGCGCAAATACTGGTTTGTTTACATGCTGGTGCTTCCGGGGCTTGTCTTCATGCTTGTGTTCGATTACGGTCCCATGTACGGTATTCTGCTTGCATTCAAGGATTATTCCCCCCGCTTGGGCGTGTGGGGCAGCCCGTGGGCGGGCCTGTCTCATTTCCGGGAAATGCTGGTAGACCCAAACTTCATCCGCGCATTTAAAAACACGGTGCTCATCAACCTGTATAATCTGGCGTTCGGCTTTACATTCAACGTGTTTCTGGCGCTGATGATCAACGAGCTGAAGATCAAGAAGGTTAAACCCGTGGTGCAGACCTGTGTGTATCTGCCGTACTTCCTCTCATGGGTCATCTTTGCCGGCCTGGTGCAGGTGTTTCTGGAGTATCCGTCCTCGGCCGATATCGGCGGAGTGGTGAACCAGGTCATCTCTGCATTGGGCGGCCAGCCGGTGGACTTTTTGAAAAACCCGGCCATGTTCCGCACCATCCTTGTCATCACGAACATCATCAAAACGGCGGGCTATTCCACCATCGTGTATCTGGCGGCGATCTCGGGCATTGACCCTGCTTTGTACGAAAGCGCCGCCATCGACGGCGCCAACCGTAAGGATATGCTGCTGCACATCACCATTCCGCGCATCCTTCCCAGCGTGATGATCATGCTGATCCTGCAATTGGCGAGCCTGTTCATCTCCAACTTTGACCAGGTATACAACCTGTACAACAACTATGTGCTCAGCACCGGCGACGTGCTTTCCACATATATCTACCGCATCAGCCTGGGCGGCTCCGGCACGAATTTCGAGCTTTCCACAGCCATGAACCTTGTGCTCAATACCATGGGCCTTATCGTGGTGCTGGGTGCGAATAAATTTGTGGAAAAGCTGGATGTCCAGGGCATATTCTAAGCCGGAAGGAGGGCCTTATCGATGCGTTCAAACAACAGCTTGCGCAGAAACGGCAAATATCGCCGCAGCATGCGCCAGATACTGGGATTTAACTTCTACGATGTATTCGTATTTCTTTTCTGCATCGTCTTTGCGCTGGTATGCGTGTATCCGATGTGGTATGTTCTGGTGGCGTCCGTCACGCCGTATGAGGAGTATATCAAGGGCGGGCTGATGCTGTGGCCCACCGGCGGTGTGGACCTGCAGTATTACAAAGCGATCTTCAGTACCAAAAGCTTTACCAACAGCATGTGGATCTCAGTGAGCAAGACGGTCATCGCCACTGTGCTCAGCGTGCTCGTCACGGCCAGCATGGCTTACGGCGTCAGCAAGGTGCACGTAAAGGGCATGAAGGTCATCAACGCGCTGGTTGTGTTCAACCTGTTCTTTACGGGCGGCCTGATCCCTCAGTATATCCTCTATCAGAACCTGGGGCTTCTGCGCAATTACTGGGTCATGGTCATTCCCGGAGCGCTGAATATCACTTATTTCATCATCATGCGCAACTATTATTCTTATTCTGTGCCAAAGTCTTTGGAGGAAGCGGCACTGCTGGACGGCTGTACGGATATCGGCGTGTTCTTCCGCATCGTCATCCCTGTGAGCCGCAGCATGCTGGCGGCCATTGCGCTGTTCATCGCAGTCATCAACTGGAACGATTATTACAACTACATGATGTTTATTTCCAATAAGACGAATCTGCAGCCTTTCGCCTGGATTCTGCGCCGCATGCTGGTGGACCAGACCATGATGAACCAGGTGCGCAACGGGGCCGTGGGCATGGGCCTGCAGCTTCCGCCGCCCATGGCGCTGCGCATGGCGACCATTATCTGCGCCATGGTGCCCATCATGTGCGTGTATCCGTTCCTGCAGAAATATTTTACCAGCGGCATCACGCTGGGAGCCGTTAAGGAATGATGTTATTGCCCCACGCTGCGGGGTAGAACATATAGAACCATAATCAACAAGGAGGATTAACCATGAAAAAGCATTTACACGTTTTGGCACTGCTTCTGGTGGCCGTGATGCTTGTGTCCGCGCTGGCGGGCTGCGGCGGCTCAGGCAGTTCCACCCCCGCGAGCGGGTCTGGCTCTACCTCGGCGGGCGAGCCTGCCGACGCTAACCCCAACGCCGGCCGCGAGACGGTCAACATCCGTTTCGCTCAGTTCGGCAACAGCGTCGACGACGTGGACGGCATGGAGAACGACCCTATTAAAAAAGCGATTGAAGAAGCCGTGAACGTCACGCTGGAGTACGATACCGGCACAGATGGGTTTGACGAGCGCATGCAGACCGAGCTGTTCACGGGCGGCGCCGCCGACCTGTTCCCCACCTGGGGCGAGAGCGAGAAGATCAGCAAATGGGCTGAAGAGGACCTCGTTGTCAATATCGCCGAGATCGTCAATGCTGAGCCTGACCGCTACCCCACGCTGTACAAAATCATCAACAGCGACGAGTACAAGGCTTACAACAAGCTGTACACAGGCGATGAAAACGCCGCCTATGCCATTTATTCCGTGGCCGCGTTTGCGGACCCCAGCTTTGCCGGTGTGCCCGTGTACAATACTGCGATTCTGAACGAAGTGAACGAGGGAAAAACGCCCGCTACCGTGGAGGAATTCATTGATTTCACCAAGGCGTGCGGCGCGGCCGGTTATGTTGGCTGGTGGCCCCGCAACGACAAACTGACCAACTGGCAGCAGATTGACAAGACTCTGGCTGCCCCGCAGGGTACGAGCATTCTGCCTCCGGCGGGCGACGTCTGGAGCGGGTTTGTGCCCAGCGGCGAAATCGGTACCGACAGCGAGCACTGGACGCTGGCCACTGTCAGCGATGAAGCAAAGGAAGTTGTGAAACAGCTTGCCGAAATGTATGCGGCGGGCGGCCTGGATTCCGGTATCGGCGTCAAGGGCGATTTCGATGACGCATACTCTGATTTCGGCGCGGGCAAGATCGCTTCTGCGGACTTCGGCTTTGGTTATCCGGGCCAGTTCCGCGACTTTTATAAAACAGCCTGGGCCGCTGCCAATGACGGCGCGCAGATGAGCGACCTGACGCTGGGCACGTCTCTCACGTCCGACGGAAATTATGGTAAAACATATACCACAGGCACGTGGATCGGTGCGCATTACTTTATTCCCACTACCTGCGAAAACCCTGACCGCGTGCTCGACCTGGTGGAGTATCTGGCAAGCACAGAGGGACAGGACCTGCTGCACAACACCACAAATTACGAGTTCCGCAACGATCAGGGCTCTGATTTCTGGCAGCCCATCAACAAAGCTTACGGTTATGACGACAACCGCTGCAAATATGTCTGGTTCAGCTACCTGCTCAGCGGCACGGAATATGAAGTGAACTTTGCAGACAACGATTGGTGGACGGCCGTGTCCCACCCCATCGACAACAGCAACGAGTGGGCCACTGAAGAGGACGCCGCGCTTGTGGATTATGCCAAGGGGATCGTCTCCGGCTTCGTGGATGAAGCCGTGGAGTATCTGCCGGCGTACTACAATCTGATCAGCCTGCCCTCTGAGGCCGCTGATATCCGCACGAAGCTGCAGGATATCTCCAACCAGTATCTGACGCAGATGATCGGCGGCCAGATGGACGTCGAGACGGCATGGCCGAATTATGTGGCCGAGTATGAGGCTGCCGGTGCAGCCGAACTGGAAACGATGGTCAACGAGGCCATTGCCACAGCCCGCGCCGCCGCGTAAACTTTATTCGGCACTGCCCGCAGCAGCCGCGCCCCAAAGGGGCGCGGCACCATGTCCGGAGCCCCGGCATGACGGGATTCCGGGCCAAACAGAAAAATATGCGCCGCGCGCCGCGCGGCGCAGAACAAAACGATTCAGGAGGGTATGAATATGCCACAGGCAAAGCTGTCCGATCCTTCCGGCCGCGGCAAGGCCGAGGGGTTTAAGGTGATTTTTCCCATGATGCAGCACCCGTACACAGAGGCCGAGATCCAGGCTGTTGTAGATGTGATGCGCAATGCGGAGGGCCAGACGCAGGGCAAATATCTTGAAAAGTTCGAGAAGGACTTCGCCGCATTCGTGGGTGCGAAGTATGCCTTCGGCGTAAACAACTGTACCAACGCGCTGAAGCTGGCGGCTATCTTCTGCCACATCCAGCCCGGCGACGAGGTCATCGTGCCCGCGTATACTTACTGTGCGTCGGCCATTCCCTTCGGCGACCTTGGCGCACATATCGTCTGGGCAGACATCAATAAGGATACCTGGACCATCGACCCCGATGATTTCGAGCGTAAGATCACGCCCAAGACCAAGGCTGTGGTGGCCGTTCACCTGCTGGGCATCCCCTGCGACATGAAGCGCATCGTGGCCATCGCCCGGCGTCACGGGATCAAGGTGGTGGAGGACTGCGCACAGGCGTTGGACTGCCGCATCGACGGCCAGCATGTGGGGACCTTCGGAGATTTTGGCTGCTTCAGCTTCCATGCGGCCAAGACGATGACGACTCTGGGCGAGGGCGGCATGTTTGTGTGCAGCGACGACCAGGTGGCTCACAACGTGCCGGGCATCCGTCACAACGGCCTGTGCGCGTTCCAGGGGGAACGTGAGCGCTACTGGGTTCCCGCCATGAGCAACGTGGACGAATTCCTGGAAGACCGCTGGCCGCAGAACTTCTGCCTGGGCGAAGCGCAATGTGCGCTTGGCTCCGAGCAGCTCAAGAGCGTGATCGCCAATAACGAGATCCTCATCGAACAGGACCGCAAGATCCGCGAATGGCTCAAGGATGTGCCGGAGATCACTTTCCCGGGCATCGTTGAGGGAGGGCGCTATGTCGTCCACCAGTACATCATGCACTACGACGGAAGCAAATACGGAAAAAACCGCAACGACCTGCTGGACCTGCTGACACAGAAATACGGCGTACGCGCCATCGTGCAGTATTATCCGCTGTATCGCTACCCGCTGTTCCAGAAAAAGGGCTGCGGCGCGTACGACTGCCCGGTGCTGGACGCCTGGTGGGACAACAGTTTCTCGTTCCCGTGGTGGTGCGGTATCGACGACGAGAGCATGCGCATCATGTGCGAAGGCCTCATCCATGCGGTGAAGGACCTGCGCGGTTGAGCGCGGGCAAAAACGGAACGGTACCCTGACAAGCGAAAATGAACAGGGAAACGGCCGAAAAGGCAGCGGGCCCGATGGCGTCCTCGGCGGAGCATCGGACGCCGGCCTTTTCGGTTTCGTTTTGCCATTACGGCGGAGAGGATAAAGAATATGGCATTCGACAAGACACGTTTCGGGGGCGTGGTGGCTCCCATCGTGAACCCCTGCGGTGAGGACGACAGCCTGGACCGCGGCGCACTGGAGGCAAACCTCACCCGGCTGCTGGCAACGGATGTTGCAGGGCTGTACATCAACGGCGGCACGGGCGACGCGGCCAATCTGACGCAGGACGAGCGGCTGGAAACGGCGGCGCTTCTGGTGCCGCGCCTGCTTGCCGCGGGCAAGCTGGCCATTGTGCATGTAGGCCAGACAAACCAGCGCCAGGCCGTGGAGCTGGCGCGGCAGGCCGCTGCGCTGGGCGCGCATGCGGTGGCGAGCATCCCCCCGAAAAAACCGTGGCCGCAGATCGTAGAATATTACAAGGCGCTGGCCGCCGCCGGTGCGCCGGTGATCGTGTATTATATCCCCGGCGTCACAGGCATGACGGCAGGCATGCCGGAGCTGCGCATGCTGCTGGACATCCCGGGCGTGGCGGGCATCAAAATGAGCGACTGGAATATTTTCCTTCTGCGCAGTGTGGTGCTGGAATATCCGGAAAAAGTGGTGTATTCTGGATTTGACGAGATGCTGGTGCCAGGCCTTTTGTACGGCGCGGACGGATGCATCGGCACCTGGGCGAATCTGCTGCCCGATTTATATGCAAAGGTATACGCGCGCGTGCGCGCGGGCGGGACGGACGCCGTGAAGCCGGTGATGGATGAGTTCACCGCATTTCTGGCCGTGGGCTGGAACTACGGCATTATCGATACATTTGAAGAGCTGATGCGGGCCAGGGGCTATGCCGGGCGGTGCTTCCGCAGGCCCAGCGCATGGGAGCCGGGCAAGGTGGAGCCGGCCGTATTGGCCGACCTGCTGGCGCGGCTGCAAAGGCTGGAGGATATGGCGGCGGCGTTATGAGCCGCGGAAAGGAGCGACCCTATGCAGTATACGAAGATTCCCGGCACAGACATGCAGGCAAGCAGGATATGCCTGGGCACCATGACTTTCGGCAGCCCGGTGGCCGGACCTGACGCGGTGCGGCTGGTGCGGTACGCGCTGGAGGAGCATGGCGTCAATTTCATCGATACGGCCAATATGTACGAGGGCTACAACCGTTATGCGGGCAGCGCAGGCGGCGTGGCGGAGGAGATCGTGGGCGAGGCCGTGGCACACCGCCGCGGGGATTATATCCTGGCCACAAAGGTGGGCATGAAGGTGGGGGAGGCCCCGGAGGACGAAAATACCAGCCCCGAGGCCATCCGCATTCAGCTGCGCCGAAGCCTGGTGCGAATGCGCACAGACTATGTGGATGTTTATTACCTGCACCGGTACGACCCCGATACGGAGCCGCATGCCGTCGCCCGCGCAATGGGGGAAGAGCTGCGCGCGGGCACCATACGCGCCTGGGGCGTCAGCAATTACACAGCGGCTCAGTTGGCCGCGCTGCTGGCGGCGGCGGCGGACGAGGGCGTTCCGGCTCCGGCTTTGTGCCAGCCTGCCCTGAGTATGCTGAATACCGGCGCGCTGGAGGAGCTGCTGCCGCTGTGTGAAAAAGAGGGCGTGGGCGTGGTGCCGTACCAGCTCCTGCAGGGCGGGATGCTGACGGGCAAATACCGCCGGGGACAGGAAGCGCCCGCGGGCAGCCGCCTGGCGGAAAAGCCGGAGTGGATGAAGCCTTTCACCGACGAAACCTATGATGTGATAGAGCGCTGCGCGGCCGAAGCCGCGGCAGAGGGTGTGACGATGACACAGCACGCGCTGCGCTGGGCGCTGGCACAGCCCGGCGTGGTGAGCGCTCTGGTGGGCGTCAAGCGTGAAGAACAGATCGACGAGGCGGCGGGCGCGGTGCGGTGACGCCGGCCCAAAAAAAATGCGGCGCGCACAGGCGCGCAAAAGGAGAGTGTGAGAGATGGCGTGTTTGACCGACAGCATCCCCTGGCGCGGGGACTTTGAGCAAAAGCTCGTTTATGCGCCGGAAAAACGGCCCGGGTTTGTGGCCTGGGTGACGGCGTTTCCCTACGGAGACGGTTCCATCGGTATTTCGTTCGACGAAACGCTGGAAGCTGAAAATCCGGATTTCATCCCGCCCCGGCTGGAATTTGCCGAGGCGGCGGGCGTGCCGGTTTCTTATTGCTCCGTGGAGGGCGGCAGCGCGCGGCAGCGCTCGTACCGGGTGTATATGCGTTCTGTGGACGGTGTGAATTTTACCGAAACGGGCCGCTGTGGGCGGCGGGAGGGTTCGCTGTGCAACGCAGGCTTTCCCGACGGGCGCATCGTGGGCTTCGACGTGCCGCGCTACAACGATGAGCGCACGGGCTGGAGCGACTGCATCCGCGTGCGGGAGAGCCGGGACGGCGGCAGCACATGGACAGATGTGCGCCGGCTGCTGGAAGGCACTGCGCCCTACCTGTGGCGCGTGCGCTGTCTGCGGGACGGTACGCTCGTGGTGCTGGCCAGCCTGTACGGAACGCCCTGGGGCCCGGGCAGGGAGCGCGCCACACGCAACACCATGCTGCCCGGCGAGACCTACCAGAGCAAGATACAGCCGTTTTTTCTCACCAGCAGGGATGGCCGCGAGTTCAGCGCGCCGAATTACATCCTGCCCGGTATCGGCGCCCATGAATTTGATTTTGTGGAACTGCCCGACGGACGGCTTCTCTTCATCGCGGGAGACGTGCAGGGCACTCCGGTGGGGCGCCAGTTCGTCACGCCCTCTCCGGACGGCTGGCTGAACGGCACGCTGTACCCCATCTGCACGGGCGCGCCCGGGGACCCGGTGCGTGACCCCCAGGGGGGGTATGTGCCCGAGACCATTGCATGGGACGCACAGCGGGGCTGCATCGTGGGTTACCGGCGCAACAAATGCTTTTCACTCTCCAACGATTACGGTGAAAATTGGACGCGCATCGAGCCGGACGTCCCGTTCGATTTCCTCTACCAGCCCTATCTGCTGGCGCTGGACGGCGGGCGGCTTGGCCTGTATGGCCATGTGGGCGGCGACAACGCTTTTGGCGAGAATGACATGACCATCCAGGCGCAGGTGTTTGCACCGGAGTGCGCCCGCGATATGCCGCGCGCCGCGCAGCTCTCGCTGGAGCGGATGCTTGCGCCGGACGGGAGCGGATATATCAATTCGTTCCGCGCACGCCTGACGGCGGGCGGCCGCCCGCTGGCCGGGCAGGAGGTGGAGTTCCGCTTCAACACCTATTGGAACGAAGACGGCAGTGTAAACACCACGGCGCAGGAGGATGCGCCGGATAAAGAACAGGTATGCACGGACGCGGAAGGCTGGGCTGTTGCTTCGGCAGTGCGCTACAACGGCATCGGAGACATACACCTGGCCTACAATGTGGACGTAGTGTGCCATGGCTCGCAGGATGTGCGCGCCTGCACAGGCCCGATGATGACGATCCTGGCGCTGACGCCGAGGCGTGAGGCTGGTTATCCCTACGACGCTTACTTTGCGGGCGGAACACTGTACCTTGCGCCGCAGTTTCTGCGGGATTTCCCGCAGGCGGAGGAGGCCCTGCGCGGGGCGGCGGACGGCTCCGGCGTTCTGCCGCAAGGCGCGCTGTGTGAAGAAGCCGTGGAACGGCTTCTGGGGTGCGGCGTGCTGCGGCGCGGGCAGGACGGGGCGCTGCGGTGGATCCACAGCGTGCATGCGCCGCGCCCGCTGGACGACGTGCGGCCCATGGCGAGCGCGGACTGGTATGTCTGACGGCAGAGCCGGTGACTTGGATAAAAAGAAAAAGAGGGGATACAGGATGGACTATGGCGTGACCATTACGCGGGGCGCGGCCCCGTGGCAGATCTTTCAGCAGGGGCCGGACGGTACGGCGTGCATTCGGCTGGAGGGAAAATATCATCTGGTGCATCTGTCGCAGGAGCTGCCGCTGCAATTTTCGGCCGTGCCGCATGCGAAAACGACCGTGAAGGCCCGTGTAGCGCTGGAGAGCACAGGGGAATCCGTCGTTCCGTGGACGGAATGTACGGTGCTGGACAGCGAAAACTGGACGATAACCTTTCCGCGGGTACCGGCGGGCGGGCTGTACCGCATTGAGACGTATATGGATTACGAGGGCTGGGACGGCCTCTCCTGCACACGCGGCGATATGGTGCACAATGTGGGCGTGGGCGATGTGTTCGTCATCGCGGGGCAGAGCAATGCGGCGGGCCGCGCAAAAAACCCGGTAGCGGACGACCCTGAGCTGGGCGTGCACGTGCTGCGCACGAGCGCCCGGTGGGAGCTTGCAACTCATCCGCTGGGCGAGACGACGAACGCCCTGCACGTCGGCCATTATGAGAACCACAACCCGGGCCACAGCCCGTGGCTGCATTTCGCAAAGCGGCTCAAGCGAGAGCTGGGGTATCCCATCGGCCTTGTTCCATGCGCTTACGGCGGCGCGCCGCTGCGCTGGTGGAACCCGGAGGAAAACGGCGCGCTTTTCACCAATATGCTGGAGATGCTGGCAGATTACGACATCCATCCCAGGGCGGTGCTGTGGTATCAGGGCGAGGCCGAGGGCTACGAGGACAGCGCGCAGACATATCTGGAGCGGTTTGCGGCTTTCGTGCGGCACACACGCGCGGCGCTGGGTCAGCCGGAGCTGCCGTTCCTCACTGTGCAGCTCAACCGCTGCATGGAGGGCCCGAGTGAAAAGCTGGACCGCCAGTGGGGCATGGTGCGTGAGGCGCAGCGCCAGGCGTGGCACACGCTGGAGCATGTGACCGTGGTGCCGGCCGCGGACCTTGCGCTGTATGACTTCATCCACAATGCTTCAGAGGGCAATCTTGTGGTGGGGGAACGGTGCGCCCGCGCCGCGCTGGCCGAATGCTACGGGCGCGATGTGGACTGGATGGCGCCGGAGCCGGAATCCGTGGTTCAGACTGCCCCGGACACGGTGACGGTTCGCTTTTCGCGTATCCGCAACTGGCTCAATCCCTTTGGCGTGCCCGCGGCCCTGCTGCCCTTTGAAGCCGAGGACGCGCAGGGCCTTGCCGCCCCGAAAGCGTATGAGACGGGCACGGACAGCCTGACCATCACTTTTGAACGCCCGCTTGGCGCGGATGCGCGCCTGCATGGCGCATGGCGCATGAACCCGGGCGCGGCCATCCCAAGCGATTGCATGCGCATGCCCATGCTCTCGTTCTACGGCGTGCCCGTAGAACAGGGCTGACTCTTTTTGCCGCGCGCGGCGCGGCCGCATTTCACAGACAGGAGGGCTGCCGCCCTATGAAAAAAGATCCATTTCAATATATTTTCCGCTTCTGCTGCGACCCCGGCTTCAACGATGCCGAGGAGATCCCGGCGCTGCTGCGCTATGTGGACGAGGCGGATATCGACGACGTGGCTGTATTCGCCAACGTGGAGGAGATCAACACCGGCCATATGAGCTTTGACGAGCAGGACGTGTATCTTGCAATGATGCGCAAAATCAGCGCGCTGCTGGCCGAAAAAGGTGTTACGATGTCTGTTAACCAGTGGCACAGCGTCATGCACGCGGACCTTGGCAAAACGCTGCGGCCGGAGCAGAACTTTCGCCCCATGGTGGATGTGGAGGGAAATGAAGCGAAGCTGTGCGTCTGCCCGCTGTGCGGCGAATGGCAGAAATACATCGCCCGGCTGTACGCGCGCTATGCGGAGCTGGAGCCCTCCATCCTTTGGGTGGAGGACGACTTCCGTCTGCATAACCACGAGCCTCTTGCGTGGGGAGGCTGCTTTTGTGACGAGCATATGAAGCTGTACAGCGCCCGCGCGGGCAAGCCGCTGACGCGGGAAGAATTTCTGGCAGGCGTGCTGCGTCCCGGCGAGCCGCATCCTTATCGGAAGATATGGCTGGATGTGAGCCGCGAGACGATGCTCAGCGCCGCCGGAGCCATCGGACAGGCGGTGCGCGCTGCGTCAAAGCAGGCGAAGGTGGGCCTCATGAGCTCGGCTCCGCACATCCACGCCGCCGAGGGGCGCGACTGGCATGCATTGCTGCACACGCTTGCGGCCGGACGCCCGCCTGTGGACCGTGTGCATCTGCCCGGATATCAGGAAAATTCCCCGTCGAACTATCTGCACGGATTCAATATGGTGTCTATGCTCACCCGTGCAATGCTCCCATCGGAGACCGAGGTATACCCGGAGTTGGAAAACTTTCCGTTCTCATTGTTTTCGAAATCCCGCCGGTTCACGCGTTTCCAGCTGCTGAGCGCACTGCCGCTGGATCTGGCGGGCATCACCATCGACTTGTATGACCTCAACGGCAACGGCATCGTTTGGGAGGATGGCTATCAGCAGATGCTGCACCGTACAAAGCCCTATCTGAATGCCCTGACCCGCAGCGGTGTGTTCAAAGAGGAGCGCTTGGGGGTGCACGTACTGTACAGCCCCTGTTCTTCGTACACGCTGCACACGCGGGAAGGTTCTTCCATGGAGGAGCTGTATCCGCAGGAGGCGTTTTTTGCCGGCTTGCTGCCCGCCATGGGCGTGCCCTATGCTTACACCGGCAGCCCCGAACTGACGGGTCAGATAGTGGCGGCATCCGGCCAGGTGCTGCGCAATTGGGATGCGGGAACGCTGGCGCGGCTGTTCGCTAATAATTTCGTTATTTTGAACGGAGACGCGGCCTGGACATTGTGCGAAATGGGACTTGGCCGCCTTGCGGGCATTGAGAGCGTGCGCTGGCTGCGCCAAAACGACGGCGGCTACGCCTATGAGCAGGTGACGAACGGCAAGACCTACTGCGGACGTAAAAACGCACGGGCCTCGGCCATCGTCTCGTGCAGCGACGCGCTGGATGTGACCTATGCGCAGGGCGCACAGGTGAACGAATATACTGCGCTGTACGATTCCTTCCGCCGCCGTACCGCCCACGGCCAGGCGGTGGTGGACGGCCGCGTACTCGTCTATCCCTTCGGGAATTTTGAAAGCTCTGTATCCATCCCGCCCATGCTGCTGAACAGCATGCGCCAGGCTGTGCTTCACGACGTGCTGCGCACAGCGGGCGCGCCGTTTCCGCTGGTGTGCGGCGCGCCGTATCTGGAGCCGTACTGCTTTGTACAGGACGGGGGATTGGATGTCTACCTTGTAAACGGCAGCACGGATGATGCCGACGCTGTGGAGCTGGCGTTTTCTGCGGGAACTGCGCCGGAAAGCGCGGAGGTCTGGCGTTCGTACGTGGAACAGGCCGCGCCGCAGGCCGCTGTGTGTGAAGCGGTGGGAACAGGCGTTCGGGTGCCGGTAGATGTGCCCAGCATGGAAGCTGTTCTGCTGCGCATGCCCGCGCCGGGGGCGGAAGGGGAGACCCCGGCATGAGCAAAAAAATAAGGGCATTTATTGGCTATCTGAAGGTGCTGGTGAACGGCGAGACGCTGGGCGGCGGATTTTACCGTTTTTTGTCGGTGCATGCGTGTTTTCTGGTATTTTACGGCCTGCCCCATGTATTTATCAATACGATGCTGTTGGGGCAGACGGGCGACGTAAAGGTCGTGGTGATGTATAACGCTACGTTTTTCCTGGGCAGCGCGGCGGCCATGCTGCTGGCGGCAGGGCTTTTGCAGCGCACGGATTCCGGCGTGACGGCGGTGCTGGGTATTTTGGGCTACAATGTGCTGTATCTGCTGCTGATCGTGCTGGGGGACAACGCCTCGCGCTGGCACTTGTGGCTTGGGCTTCTGGCGGGTCTTGCGGACGGCTGCTACTGGCTGAGCTACGGCCATCTGCTGTCGGATTCCACAGACCTTTCCAACCGGGACAGCGGCCTTGCCATTGTGAACATCTGTGCCAACGTCGTCAACCTCACCATCCCGCTGCTGGCGGGTTTCATCATCGACACAGTGGGCGGTACGCGGGGCTATATGGCGGTGTTCGGGCTGTCGTTTGCCGTGTCCGCCGTCACCTGTGCGCTGGCGCTGCGGCTGCCCAAGCGCCGTATGGCGGGCGCGCATAAGGTGGACTATCCCCGCACGCTGCGCGCCATTGGACGCAACCGGCATCTGCTGTACAGCCTGGCTGCGCAGGGCTGCAAAGGGGTGAGAGAAGGTGCGTTCACGTTCATCCTCAGTATCGTTTTGTACCAGATGGTGAAAAATGAGCTGCTGGTGGGCTTCAATACCTTCCTTTCAGCCGCGGCGGCCATCGCTTCCTACGTCATCGCCAGCCGCATCCTTTCACTGGCGAACCGGGTACGGTATATGGGTATCGCGGTAGCGGTGCTCACAGGCATTGCCGCACTTTGCATCTTGCATCTCAGCCCGATGACGGTTATTCTATATACAGTGGTCAATTCGTTTTTTGCGGGCTTTCTGGAGAATTCCACATACAGCACTTTTCTGGATATGATGCAGCTGGTGCCCGAGATGGACGACCACCGGCCCGAGCTGCTGGCTGTCAACGATACCGTTCTGGAGCTTGGGCGCTGTGTGGGGCTTTCCATCATCATCGTTATGAACGTATATGTGGGCGAGGATGTGGGCGTGCAGGTGTGGAGCCTGCTTGTGCTGACGCTCACCCAGGTGGGCACGGTGCTGCTGTGCCGCGGGGCCATGCGCTCCGCGAAGCAGGCCGCGCCGGGGGCTTGAACGCGGGTGTTTTTCCGCATAAACAAAAATATATTTGCCAAAAACGGAAGAGCCGTTGGCCGCAAAGCACTTTCCGTTGTTAAAAAACTGCGGAAAGAAAACCCTGCCGGCCCGGCAACGCAAAGAAATTCAGGGCGGCTGCTGCCCCAGCAAGCTTCCCATTGTTAAAAAAGGAGAAATATGATGCAGGCAAAGATCATAGACAGAAAGTGGGTCGTCGAGTGGTTCGACGAGCGCCAGTGCTATCATATGCCCAGCCTGACGCTGGCGGACAACGGCAATCTGCTGGCCGTATGGAACGGTGGCTTTTTGCAGTGGAACGGCGACCCCATGGGCCGCGACGCCAAAGACTGGGTGTCTGTGCTGGAGCCGGGCGCAAAAGAATGGTCGAACCCGGACGCCGTGGGCTGTGACATCCGTTATTGCTGCCATGACCCGGTGTTTCTCAAAAACAAAAAGGGGGAGATCATTCTCCTGTTCGCAAAATTTTTGGACACCGAGGTGAACTTCACCACCTGGTGCAACGGCCGGGACGAGCTGTGGACACGCAAAACGAAGGACGGCGGCCGCACATGGGAGCCGGCGCAGCCCGCAGGCATCCAGAGCGGCCACGCCTCCAACGACAGCGTCCTGCTGGATGACGGCACCATCGTGTTCGCCTCCACAAGCAGTGAGCTTCCGGATAAATACTTCGGCGCAGTTCGCATCTATCTTTCCCACGACGACGGCGAGACATGGGAAAAAGGCCCCATCCTCTCTGCGGACGACGGCAATCTCATCCGGGAGCCGGCGCTTTGCCTTCGGCCGGACGGCACCATCCGTATGTTCACGCGTACCTGTCCGGGCAGTACGGGCTGGGGCGCGGGCGTGAAATCACTGGTGTCGTATACAGCCGAAAGCCGGGACGGCGGCAAAACCTGGACGCAGCCTGTGCCCACAACCATCCTCAATAACGAATCGAAGATCGATGTCATCAGCTGGGACAAAGACACCATCCTGATGGCCTACAACGACACGCCTGTGGCAGACTGGCACGAGCGCAGCCCGCTGACGCTGGCCTATTCGAAGGATGAGGGAAAAACCTGGAAAAACCTTATCGAACTGGCCGCCGCGCCGGGAAATAAATGCCAGCCCGCCATGTGCAGGGACAGGGACGGCCGTCTGAATGTGGTATATATGAACCGGCATACGGCCATTGAACACCTGGTGCTGGAGATCACGGAGTAAAAACAGAAAGCGCGGCACGCTGTGCCGCGCTTTGTGTGGTTCACGCGGGCCCCGCGCCCGCGGATGCCGCCGGAAAAATTGTGGATTTTGCGGAGGGGAAACGCATGGCACAGGGACAGGCCGCCGCGCCGCCGGGCGAGGCGGAAACGCAGGACGGCGCGCTTTTGGCGTGCATTCTGGACATGGGTGAACTGCTCTTGACCAGCGGTGCCGAGGTGATGCGCGTGGAGGATACCCTCACCCGGTTGTGTATGGTGTATGGTTTTGCGCAGGCGGACGTTTTTACCATCACGTCCAGCATCGTGCTGACGGTGCGCACACCGGAGGGGCGCGCACTTACACAAACGCGGCGCATCCGCGCGCGGGATACGGACCTGGGCCGTGTGGAACGGGTGAACGCGCTCTCGCGCAGACTGTGCGCAGGCCCGCTGCCGCCGGAAAAATTCCGGCAGGCGGTGGAGGAGGTACGCAATGCCCCGGCTTACCCGGACGCCGCCCAGTGCGCCATGTACGCCGTTATCTCAGCGGCGTTCTCCGTCTTTTTCGGCGGCACGTTACGCGACGCTGCGACGGCGGCCGTTTCGGGCATGCTGCTGTTCGGCGCGCTGCGCTTTTGCCAGCGGCTGCGGCTCAACGGTATTTTGCAGAGTATGCTGGCCAGCGCGCTGGCAGCACTGGCTGTCATGCTGATGGTGGGCTTCGGCCTGGGCCAGAACCCGGATAAGATTATCATCGGCAACATCATGCTGCTCATTCCGGGCATTGCGCTGACGACCTCGCTGCGGGACATGATCAACGGCGATACCATTTCCGGCCTTCTGGGACTGAGCGAGGCCGTGCTCAAGGCTCTGGCCATTGCCATCGGCTTTGCAGCCGTGCTGATGCGGATGGGGGGATGAAAATGGCTTGGTATTTTGTACAGACGCTTATGGGCTGCATCGGTTCGGTTGGGTTTGCCGTGCTGTTCAATATCCGCGGGCGCAAGCTGCTGCTGGCCGCCGGAGGCGGCGCGTTGGCGTGGGCGGTGTATCTGGCCTGCACCTGTAACGGCCTGGATATTTTTGCGGGCCTGTTTTTCGCCACGCTGGCGGCGGCGTTGGCCAGCGAGCTGCTGGCGCGCGCTGTCAAGGCGCCGGTCATCATGCTGCTGGTTCCCATGCTCATTCCGCTGATTCCAGGCGGCGACCTATATTATATGATGAGCTTTCTTGTGCGCGGGCAGTATGAGGCGTTCGGCCAGTATGCCCAGCGGGTGCTCACCGAGGCCGGTGCAATTGCGTTGGGCATTATCTGTGTGGCGTCGCTCATGAATATCATCGCGGGCCTGCGTGTGCGGGCGCGGGGCGGCAAATAGAGCGCTTCAGGGTGTGCCGCGGCTTGAAAAAACCATCCGTATCCTGTATGATAAAAGGTATATTCCGCATGAGATACAAGCATGCAGGAAGGGAGAATGCAATGAAGATCATGGCAGTGGATTACGGCGATGCCCGAACGGGCCTTGCTGTGTGTGACCGCACCGAGTTCCTGGCCAGCCCCATCGGCATCATCGAGGAGAAGAGCCTGGCCAAGGTGGCGGAAAAAATCGTGTACGCCAGCCGCGAATATGAGGTAGGGATGATCGTCATCGGCCTGCCGAAAAACATGGACGGCAGTGAGGGCCCGCGCGCCCAGAAGAGCCATAAGCTGGCCGATACGCTGCGGGCCATTGTGCCCATTCCCGTGGAGCTGTGGGACGAGCGGCAGACGACCGTAAGCGCGGCGAACATCCTTTCGGAAAACGGCACTTACGGCAAAAAGCGTAAGGATGTGCTGGACGCGGTGGCGGCGACGGTGATTTTGGAAAGTTACATGGCATACCGCCGCAATACGGGAAAAAGCTGAACAGACGGATACAGGCAGGGCCGCCGCAAATGCGGCGGCCCTGCCTGTTTTCCAGCCGGAGCAGCATGAAGCCATAGGTGAGAAAGAAGGGGAAAGGATGGAGCCCGCCGGGTTATCTTCGAGGTATGGCGCCAGAAGGCTGTGTGACAGCGATGTCGGCGCAGTGTACCGACTTTCGGCGGGAAATCCCATATTTTACAAATATTGTCCGCCGTGTGTAACGTTGGAAAGCATCCGGGAGGATATGAAAGTTCTGCCGCCGGGGAAAAGCGGAGAAGATAAATTTTACGTTGGATTTTTTGACGGCAGTATGCTGATAGCCGTTATGGACCTGATCCTCAAATATCCCAATGATGAGACTGCGTTCATCGGCCTTTTCATGGTGGATTCCGCCAGCCAGGGAAAAGGGACGGGAACGGCGATCATCGAAGAGTGCCTCTGCTTTTTGAAACGGCAGGGTCTGAGGCGTGCCAGGCTGGGCTTTGCCAAAGGAAACTGCCAAAGCGAGGCATTCTGAACCAAGAATGGTTTTGTGCGCACAGGCGAGGAAGTGAACAACGGAAGCTATACGGCTGTGGTGATGGAAAGGGTGCTGTAACGCGGGCGAAGGCTGGCGGGTATAAAAAAACGGAGCGCACGGCCGGAAAGCGGAAAAATAAAATCGGGGATGTATCATACATCCCCGATTTTCAATTCAAAGCGGACAGACGGTCATTCAGGCCTGTCCGCAGATCCCGCGGCCGGCCGGGCCGGAGCCTCATTGTATAGGATGTCGTGTGTGCGCTCATCCACATGGTCCAGTTCATAATAGGCCTGTGTTTCCTCCGGCATGCCCCTGCGGCGCAGCGAATGGCACACCAGCCCGGAGAGGATGCTGTACAGCACCGCAAACAGCGGCACGCCGACGACCATGCCGACAAACCCGAACAGCCCGCCGGCCAGCAGAATGGCGAACATCACCCAAAAGCTGGAAAGGCCGGTGGAATCGCCCAGAATTTTTGGGCCCAGGATATTGCCGTCGAATTGCTGCAGCGCAAGGATAAAAAGCACGAAGTAAAGCGCCTTGAGCGGGTCGATGAGAAGGATAAGCAGCCCGCTGGGAATGGCACCGATAAACGGCCCGAAAAACGGGATGATGTTCGTTACGCCCACCACCACGCTGATGAGCATCGCATACGGCATGCGCAGCGCTGTCATCCCGACAAAACACAGGATGCCGATGATGAGGGAATCCAGCAGCTTGCCGTTGATGAAGCCGCCGAATACCCGGTGAGTAAAACGTGCGTTATCCAGCACGATATTGGCGCGGCGGGTGCTCAGGCAGCCGTACAGCAATTTTTTGGCCTGTGCGGCAAAAAGCTGTTTGCTGTTGAGCACATAAATGGCGATGATGATGCCGATGAATACATTCTTGAAAAAGGTCAGGGTGCCCAGCAGCCCGCTCATCAGGTTCGTCAGCTGGGGCAGCATGTCCGTTTTTACCCATGCGGTGAGAGCTGCCACGGCTTCGGCATATACCCGCTGTGCGGCAGCTTCGAACTGCGGGTTGTTCTGAAGCGTGTCCTCGATCCAGCCCGTCACGTTCTGGATGCTGTTCGTCAGCAGATTGGATTCCACCAGCCCGACGATGCTGGAGATCACCTGCGGCAGCACCATCCACAGCAGCGCGGCTACAAGCAGCAGCGCCAGCAGCACCGAAAGCGTCGTGGAAAGAAATTTTGCGGCGCGGGCAGCACGGCGTGGATTTTTTACGTGTTTTTGCAGCGCGGGCGCAAAGCGCGCGTGCAGCCAGTTGAACACCGGAGTCAGCAGATAGGCCATGGCCAGCCCGTACACAAACGGCATTAAAATGCCCAGCAGCGTTTGGAAAAAATGCACCAGCGCGCCCACCTTGAACAGAGAGAAAAAGAACAGGATGCTCAACGCGACAACGCCGAAGGCAGTGAGCCCCCAGTGCAGATAAGTTTTAAAGGAATCGTGCTTCACGGCAGCCTCCGTCGTTTGAAAATAAGCGTCGGGTTATTTGCTTTTTGCGGGTGCGCCGCCGTCGGGCAGCAGCGTTTTGCGCTTGATGAGGAACAGGGACAACGTGGTAAAGCTGGCGATCACGTCGGCCACAGGCTCGGCAATATAGATGCCCAGCACATTGCCGCCCATGACAACAGGCAGCAGCAATGCCAGGGGCACCAACAGCACCACTTTGCGCAGCAGCGCCAGGAACAGGCTGATCTTGGCCTGGCCAAGCGCCATAAAGGTGGTCTGGCAGGCCATTTGCGCGCCGAAGGCCCAAATGCCGCCGAAGAAAATAGGCATCATTTTTTTAACGATTTCTATCAGCTCCGCGTCCTGAGTGAACATGCGCGCCAGCACGCCGGGAAGGAGCGCGGCCAGGGCAAAGCCCGAGACGGTAACGAGCAGCATTACCTTGAGCAGCAGGCTGAAAGTTTTGCGCACGCGGCTGTAATTCTTGGCGCCGTAGTTGTAGCTCATAATAGGCTGCGCGCCCTGTGTGATGCCCTGGATGGGCATGACGAGCATCTGCATCACGCTCTGCATAATGGTCATGCTGCCCACGTACAGGTCGCCGCCGTAGCGCTGCAGTCCGGCGTTCAGCGTGATATTCACAAGGCTCTCGGTGCTTTGCATGATGAAAGGAGCGATGCCCAGCCCGATGACCTTGCCAACCACACGCTTTTCGAACTTCATGTTCCCGCGCCGGATGCGGATGCCGCTTTTTGCGCTGAACAAAAAGCGCAGCACCCACGCGGCGCTGACGGCTTGAGAAAGGATGGTAGCCAGCGCCGCGCCGGAAACGCCCATGCCGAACACGAAAATAAACACCGGGTCCAGCACGATGTTAATGACCGCGCCGATGAGCACGCTGAGCATTGCAACGGTGGCGTGGCCCTGTGCGCTGATGAAAGTGTTGAGGCCCAGAGCAAGCTGTACGAAAATAGTACCCGCCAGGTAAATGGAGATATAGTCCTCCGCATAGCCGATGATGGCGTCGGAGGCGCCGAACATATACAACAGCGGCGTTTTGAAGATGCTGAAAATGACTGTCAGTGTAACAGACAGCACCAGAAGCATGGAAAAGCAGTTGCCCAGAATTTTTTCCGCACCTTCACGGTTGCCGGCGCCCAGCTGGATGGAAGCCAGCGGCGCGCCGCCCATTCCGGCGAATGCGGCAAAGGCCGAGACCAGCAGGATGATGGGGAACGTAACGCCCACTCCCGTCAGCGCAAGTGCGCCTGTGCCGGGGATGTTGCCGATGTAGATCCGGTCCACGATATTGTACAGCATGTTGATGAACTGCGCGGCAACGGCCGGCAGGGCAAGACTGAGCATCAGCTTGCCAATGGGTTGTGTGCCCAGCGCTTCGTCCTTGTTCTGCAAAAAAACCTCTCCTTTTTGACCTTGTGGAGCAACCCCGCTTCGGGCCGCTCCGGCTCTTTTGTAAATTTTCAATACATTTTTATTATAGCATGCGCAGCAAAAGAAAGAAACCGCATGGTGCCCTTTCCGCACCTTTTACAACCCGCCCGCGCAAGAGTTGCACAGTGCTGATGCGGCGGGCGGGAGGCACGTTCCACAATGCAAAACCTTCTCGCAAGGCGCGGAGTTTTATGCTATACTGAAATTGAAAATAACCGTATGGAGGGCTTTCCTATGGAAAAAAAGGCGTTCGACCTCATTACCTTCGGCGAGATCATGTTGCGGCTTTCGCCGCCGCGTCATGCCCGCATCGTGGATGGGGACATTTTTGAAAAGCGCGCCGGCGGCGCGGAGCTGAACGTAGCCTCCGGCGTAGCGCTCATGGGCCTGCGAACGGGCATCATCTCTCGCTTGCCGCAGAACGAGCTGGGGACCTTCATCAAAAACCGCATCCGCTTCGTCGGCGTGTCGGATGATTATTTAACGTATGACGACGACCCGCGCGCACGCCTCGGCATCTATTATTATGAGATGGGCGCGGCGCCGCGCAAGCCGACCATCGTGTATGACCGATTCAACGCTTCCGTCTGCGGCCTTACGATGGACGATATTCCGGCCGAGGCGTTTTCTTCCGCGCGGATGTTCCATCTAAGCGGGATCAGCCTGGCGCTGGGCACGCGCGACGTGGCCATTCAGGTGCTGAAAAAATTCAAGGAAAACGGCGCGCTCATCTCCTTTGACGTGAACTACCGTGCGAACCTGTGGGGTGAAGACGAAGCACGAGAGACCATCAAAGGCATCCTGCCGCTGGTGGATGTATTGTTCGTTTCTGAAGAGACCAGCCGCCGTATGTTCCAAAAAACCGGAGAGCTGCAGGACATCATGAAAAGTTACGCGCAGGAGTACGGCGTGAAAATTGTCGCCACCACCCAGCGCACGGTCCTCAGCCCGCGTAAGCACAATTTCACCTCAGTGCTGTATTCCGCCCAGCAGGACGCGTTTTACACGGAGCCGCCCTATACCAACATCGACGTCATTGACCGCATCGGTTCCGGCGACGCCTATGTGGCGGGTGTGCTGTTCGGCCTGTTGAAATACGGCGATCCGCAGAAAGCCATGCAGTTCGGTAACGCCACATCCAGCGTCAAAAACACAGTGCCGGGCGATCTGCCTTCTTCCGATTTCAAGGAGATCGACCGCATCATCCGGGAGCACAACGCCACGGGCCCGGTGAGCGAGATGAACCGCTGACCGCACTCCCCGCTTGTTTTGCGGGCCGCGCCACGGCGCGGCCCTTTTTGCTTTGTGAAGAGCAGAAAAAGCACACGCAACCTGCGGTTGACAAATTGCAAGGCGCAGGTTGGTGGCGCACAGAAAGGGGAACAGGCTATGATAAGTCCATCAAAAACAAAAGGAGAGATCAATATGATCTTTGCGGATAACCTTGTGCGGCTGCGGCGGGAAAAAGGCTTTTCCCAGGAACAGCTTGCAGACTTGATGGATGTTTCCCGTCAGGCGGTGAGCAAATGGGAGGCGGGGGCAGCCACATATCTAAAGACACAGGCGGAACACTCCACGCGCTTGTCAGAGATTTCGTCCGTTATAAGGATGGTTTGATTTTTAGTACGGAAAAAGCACCACGCTGCAGTTGAAAAACAACTGTACAGCGTGGTGTTTTTTGTTTCAAACATGGCCGGCTCTATGCTTCAAGGCAAACCATGCAGGAAATCAGGTCGTGATGACAGCTCATGTTGGTACAGTGCTTCAAGAGGTATCGCCAATACGTCAATGGGAGGCATTGTGACGGAAGGCGGAAGAGAAGATTTGTATTGAAAGATATAGAAAGCGACCAAAATTTACCAGATGTGAAAGCGGCACATAAATTGATCGCGTTATCTATCCTGGCGGCTTAAGTGGGTATAATAAAGAGTCGAACCTGTTCCATGGCGGACAATTAAATCTGGGAGGCAGTATTATGAAGCGTATGGTGTTGTCACAGGACGTTATTTCAGCATTCATTACACAGCAGCGGCAAGATGAAAAATCGAAAGCGACCCTTGAAAAATACAACAGGGATATTCTTGCTTTCTATTCATTTTTGCCGGAAGACAAGCGTGTAGATAAAGAAAAGGTGATTGACTATAAGACGCATCTGATTGAGGCGGATTATGCGGTGGCCAGTATCAATTCCATGCTGGTTGCTGTGAACAGTATATTGGCATATATGGGAGCCTACGAGTGCCGTGTGCGTTTGATAAAGCAACAAAGGCAAAGCTTTTGTGACAAGAAAAAGGAATTGACTCGTGAAGAATATTTTAATCTTGTAGAAACCGCCCAAAAAAGAGGAAATATGCAGCTTGCTTTAATTTTGCAAACGATTTGTGCTACTGGCATCCGTGTGAGTGAGCTGCAGTATATCACCGTGCAAGCTTTGAGACGTCAGGAAGCGCAAGTAAGCTGCAAGGGGAAAATCCGAAGAATACTGATTCCAAAAGCGTTGTGTATCCGTCTGAGCAAATATTGCAAAGAGCGCTCAATCTGTAAAGGCAGTGTGTTTGTTTCACGGAACGGATGCCCAACCAACCGTTCCAGCATCTGGGCAGCAATGAAAAGGTTGTGCGTATATGCCAAAGTAGCAGCGGAGAAAGTATTCCCTCACAACCTTCGGCACCTTTTTGCCCGTATCTTCTACAAACAGCATAAAGATATCGTCCGGCTGGCTGATGTCTTGGGGCACAGCAACGTGAATACAACTCGTATTTATACTTTGACTTCCGGAAATGAGCAGTTAAGCCAGCTGGCGCGAATGCAGCTCTTGATTTGAAAAAATAAAACCGCCCGGGAAGAGCGGTCGGCAATCACATAATTTGCATTATGTAATCATTCTGCATTGGCAGCCAGAATTTCTTACATATTATCGATAACCATTATAGGCCTTTTTATCAATATGGTCAACGGCATTTTGTATTTTTTGTATTACAAACAGGCTCACTGAAAAATGTTGACCACAATTTGTGCAAGGTCTCTTTCAGTGTGCCTTTATTTTGGTTGTTAGCGGTAGACGCACGTTGATTGCCGCAGATATAAAGACATAATGCAAATTATGTCATAGCTGTCGAAACGCTCGACGGCTTTTTTTCTAAGACATAATGCAAATTATGTAGTTGATGCCAGACAACGGAGGGAAACGCTTGAAGGAAGAGTACGAGACCATAGATCTGCTTGAAATACTGCGGCTATTAAAGAAAAATTTACTGGCCATTCTTGCTGTTACCATTTTGCTTGCCGTTGCGGGATATCTCGTCAGTACATTTGCAATGACACCGCAATATGAAGCCAGTGCTACGTTGATTGTTAACTCGAGAGAGGACCAGGCTGCTGCACAAGCGCCCATTACAAATGATCAGCTCACGTCGGCTACGAAGCTGGTAGATACATACGCTGTTATCCTTACCAGTGATACGGTGCTGGACAAAACGATTTCAAATCTGAACCTTAACATGTCGTACAACGATTTAGTAGAAAGAGTGCGCATTGAATCTGTGAATTCCACACAGGTAATGAAAATCACCGTAAAGGATACAGATCCCGAGAGGGCGCGAGCGATTGCAGCAGATATCGTTGAGCAAGCACCGGAAATTATTATCCAAACGGTGAAAGCCGGCAGCGTAGAGATAATATCGAAGGCCAAAGCAGAGACGGTGCCTGTTTCTCCCAGCAAAGCCAAAAACACAGTACTTGCTGGGATGCTTGGTTTGGTCATTTCAGTCGGCATCGTAATCTTGCGGTATCTTCTGAACAATAAGTTCATGACAGATGATGATATCACGAATAAATTAGGGCTTACTGTTCTTGGCATAATTCCGCAGATTGATATGAAGGGGGAGAGATGATGGCAAAAAAATCAAAACCAACAAGGCGAGAATTTGTTTTGATGAATAAGAATGCTCCTTTCCAGTATCAGGAAGCATACAAGAGCCTGCGAACAAACCTTAATTTCATGGCCATGGGTAAGGCTTGCAAAAAGCTTATCTTTACCAGCGCGATCCCAGGTGAAGGAAAGAGCAGTGTTGCGTTAAATTTGGCTGTGTCTCTGGCCGAGACGGGGAGCCGTGTCCTTGTGATCGATTGCGATTTACGCAAGCCGGTTATCCATCGGTATTTGAAAATAGATAATTCTGCCTACAAGGGGATAACCAGTGCTCTTGCGGATGGCTCTTTGGCCGAATCTATCATCAACATGAAGGGCCTCGGCCTGCATGTAATGGTCGCGGATGCGATTCCACCGAACCCGGTAGAATTGCTGGGGTCTCCTCGAATGAAGAACCTGATTGATGAACTCGATAAGCATTATGAATACATCATTTTCGATACACCGCCCGTTTCCGTGGTAACGGATGCAGCGGTTTTAAGTCAATATGCCGACGGTGTTATTTTGGTAGTGCGGCAAAACTATGCGACCTTTGATGAGGTCGGGCTTGCAAAAAAGAATCTCGATGCGGTAAATGCTAATATCCTGGGTGCGGTATTGAACGGGTTTGATACAAAATCGACCGAAAAGAAAAACGGTTACTATTACAGCTACAACTATTCATATGAGAACGCTGACCGATGACGGATTTACATTGCCACATTTTACCTGCAATAGACGATGGTGCTAAAAACGCCAAAGTTTCTATGGAACTATTACGAATGCAGAACGATGCCGGAGTCACTGACATTGTGTGTACGCCACATTTTAATCCCGACAGCCAGAATTTAGAGGATTTTATTGATAAAAGATACCGTTCTGCAAGATACCTAGCTGATTATGTATTTTGCTCTGAATTGCCTGTGCGTTTAAAGTTCGGTGCTGAAGTGAGAATTTCGCCAACAATTCTTGATTTGGATTTTCTGCCTTTATGCTTTCAGAAAACGAAAGTAATGCTTCTTGAGATGCCGAGGACGCTTCGACCCCAGTGGGATACAAATGTTATTTATCAGTTGACTCTTGGTGGCGTGATACCGCTGATTGCGCATATTGAGCGATATCCATATGTGCAGAAAAACCCGAATATTGCATTGGATTGGATCGAGGCGGGCGCCTATTTACAAGTAAATGCTGATTCCATTGTGGGAGATACAATGCAACGAAATTTCGTGTACAGGTTGATTAAGCATGGAGTGGTCCATGTGATCGCTTCAGATACGCATTCTCCTGATAAGCGCCCCCCTCAGCTAACGAAAGCAATGCGTTTGATCACAAGAAAGTTTGACAATGCAGTGGGCGGGAAGCTTGAATGCAATGCCCAATCTCTTTTTAACGGGGATGCTCCTGATGTAGAGCAGCCTGTCCCCATCTCAAAATGGTTCTAATGACAGGATGTGTATCTGTTGGGAACCATTTTTTATAATTATTAGATGGATATAATGCTTTTATTTTGTGTAAAACATTAATTTTTTTGTGAAAAGTGGAGTGAATGTTTTTATTTCCGGGGAAATGAAGTGAGATTGTGAGTGATTGGGAGCTCACCGCACAATCGAGTAAGCAGGGTTGATATTGGTGCACGAGAGGGATTCAAATGAATAAGTTTAAACACGATATTCTGCTCAGAATTGTAAAATCGATAAATATTGTTTTAATAACAATACCATTTGCAGTTTGTTGGTTTTTTTATTATGCAGATCACGTGGTGTCACCCTTTTATTCGAAGGGGAATTGGCTTGTGATTTTGCTTTTCCTTGTTTTTTACATCACTTTTGGACGCATATATGACGCTTTTCTTATATCGATATACTCTGTCGCTGAAATCATGTATTCACAAATACTTTCGGCAATGCTGTCTGACGGAGTCATGTATGTCATCATTTGTTTGCTGTCCAAAGGCTTCCCCAATTTGCTCCCAGGCATTTTGGCAATTGCCGGGCAGCTTGTTCTTTCAGTGTTATGGGCACGCGGAGCAAGACGATGGTACTTTCGGACGTTCGAACCACAGCCTACGGCAATCATTTATGATGAGCGCAGAGGAATAAGCCGGTTAATTGAAGAGCATGGATTGAAAAATAAATACGATGTTCAGTATGCCGTGAGTGTAGACGAATGCCTGGAAAACATAGATATGTTAGCCAATATGAGCACGGTGTTTTTAAGTGGTATTCACAGCCATGAACGGAATATCATTATCAAGTACTGCGTTGCAAATGATATCAATGCCTTTGTAATCCCTCGTGTAGGCGACACACTTATGTCAGGCGCGCATCCTTTCCATATGTTTCATTTGCCGATGCTGCGTTTACAGCGATATGCTGCATCTCCGGAGTACTTGTTTATAAAGCGTGCGTTAGATATTGCCTTTTCAACGATTGCGCTTATTGTTTCTTCTCCTGTTTTTGTTATAACAGCAATTGCAATTAAAGCGGTTGATGGAGGCCCTGTGTTTTACAGGCAGCGCCGTCTCACGAAAGATGGAAAACTGTTTGACGTATTAAAGTTCCGAAGCATGCGTGTAGATGCGGAGAAGGATGGTGTGGCGCGCCTCTCCACCGGGGAGAATGATGACCGCATTACACCGATCGGGCGCATTATCCGAAAATGCCGCATTGATGAGCTGCCGCAGCTTATATGTATTTTATCTGGTGATATGTCCATTGTTGGCCCGCGTCCGGAACGGCCGGAAATCGCCATGGAGTATGAAAAGGAGTTACCGGAATTTGCATTGCGCCTGCAGGCCAAAGCGGGGTTAACGGGTTATGCACAGGTTTATGGAAAGTACAATACTACGCCGTATGACAAATTGCAGATGGATTTGATGTACATAGCTCATCCGAGTATCATTGAGGATTTTAAGATCGTATTTGCGACAGTTAAGATCCTGTTTATGCCTGAAAGTACGGAGGGCATCGCAGAGGGCGCGACAACAGCGCTTGGGCATGAAAAGACGAATCATAATGATCGAATGACGGTTTAGTCTTATGCGATTGGGTTTTGTATGAATATATTTCAGCAAAGTGCTTTGTGAGCTGAAAATATTGACAGCTCGGACTCTTTGAGGTGAGTCTGGGCTGTTTTGATGTGGAGAGAGGAAAAGTACTTTATGAAGATTGCTGTGGTGTCAATTGGTAGTTTTGATACGCAATATTCAGACTATCATATCATGAGGGATATTATTGTCGGCTTTCTGGAAAGAGGTCATAATGTGAACCTAATCCAGAAGCAGTATTTAGAGACACCACAGTATCCACAGCAGTTTGAAAAATATCTAGGCAATCAACTCCAAGTTCAGAATATTCGCTTTGAAAAAAAGGCAAAGGCTGACTTGAAAGCTCGCTATTTGGCGGATCTAGCATATTATCGGCAGGCCTGCCGCTTCATGAAACAAAACAGGCCGGATAAGATTTTCCTGCAGTCGAATAATACAGCATTCTATACAGTGTTCTATGCAAAACATGTTCTGAAATGCCCGTTAGTCTACAACGAGCAGGACATCTTCCCGGAAAACGCCTATTTTGCAGGTATTTTGTCTGAGAGCAGTCTGGTTTACCGTGTGGCACATACACTCCAGAAATATGCTTACAAAAATGCTACAGCACTCAGTACGATTTCAGATGATATGAAATCAACCATTGTGAACAGGTATGGAATCCCGGAAAACAAAGTGCAGGTCATTTATAACTGGGGACATGAAGAACTGCAAGCCCACAGTGAGGCAGAGAACACTTTCTTGCGGAGATACCCTAAAAAAACAGGAGAGTTCCGAGTTGTCTACGCCGGCAATCTTGGAAAGATGCAGAATGTTGAGCTTGTGCTAGAAGCGGCATCCCTTATGAAAGATGAGGTAGATATCAGCTTCTATATTGTTGGCGGAGGCGTGAACGAAGGACAGCTCAAAACATTTGCAAAGGAAAAAGGACTGTCCAATGTGACGTTTGTTGGAATGCAGCCGCCAGAGGAAGTTGCTGATCTCTATTCGGCAGCTGATGTTAATGTGATTCCTCTTCAGAAGGGGCTAATCTATGCAGCACTACCTAGTAAAACAGCAGACTGCTTGATTGCAGGGAAACCAATTATTACTTGTGTGGATGAAAAATCTGCATTTGACAATACGATGAGAAAGTATGGCTTTTTCAATGCGGGGTCCGTTAATGCAGATATGCTCGTCCGAGAAATTAAAAAAACTCGATTGAAGAATAATGTATATGATGCTCCAGGACTCTTGGCAGCATTATTTAATCGAAATGAAAATGTTAAAAAATATAGCTCAATGATCGAGCAGATGTGAGGACTACAAATGAATGTACTGGTCGCAGTAGATGCACAGCTTTTCAAAACACCGGATGGAAAAGTTTGGAGCAAAACGATTTACGGATACGATTTTTGGAAACGGTATTTAGATGTTTTTGAAAGCGTTACGGTTGTTTCTCGAATAGGGGATGCAGAGTACTCTCAAGTGGATGGATACCTTCGTGCTGATGGTGCAAATGTGACATTTGCGCCGATGCCAATGGTTCGTGGAATGAAGGGTTACATAAAGAAGTTCTTTTCATTTATTTCTTCAGCAAAAGAGGCTGTTGATGGTCAGGAGTGCGCTATTATCCGCCTTCCATCCATCTCGGCAACTTTTGTAGAGAGTATTTATAAACATACGCATAAGCCGTATGTTCTTGAAGTCGTTGTAGACCCACTGAATGCTTATGCGGGAAATCGTTTGGCGGCAAAGGTACTTACAGCCCAACTAAAAAAGGCGTGTCTTAATGCCAATGGCGTTTCTTATGTCACACAGTTTGCATTGCAGGAACAGTATCCTTGCCGTGCGAAGCAAATGGGGCATAGTTCGGCAGAATATTTTGAAAGCTATTATTCTTCGATCATCTTAAAAAAGGATTTCTTTGCTGAACCAAGGGACTATAGCAGTATCGGCAAAAGAATCAACCTAGTGCATACGGCAAACAACATCAATAATGACGTGAAAGGGCACGATGCTGTTATCAAAGTTATAAAGAAATTGAACGACTTGGGAATCAAAGCAAGTGTTACATTTATCGGGGATGGAGATCTTCGCAAAGATTTAGAGAAGATGGCAGAAGAACTTGGTATTGGATCAAGCGTTACGTTTACGGGTTTGCTCGGCTCTGCAATGGAAGTTAGGGAAAAACTGCTGGAAGCAGATATGTTTATTCTCCCGACAAAAGCCGAGGGCCTTCCGAGAGCGGTCATCGAGGCGATGGCTGTGGGTCTTCCATGCCTGTCTACACCGGTGAACGGAATTCCAGAATTGCTTGAGACAGAGTACATGTTCAATCCGCTAGATGTTGACGGATTCACGAATAAAATTGTTGATCTTCTGAAACAACCGGAGGAGTTAAATCGGGTTAGTGCCAGAAATATCGAGAAGGCAAAGGAATATGAAGAAACGGTTCTCCAAAAGAGACGAATGGAATTCTATAGCAAATTGAAACAGCTTGCCGAAAATACATAATGGAGTGGAGAAATGAAATTACCAGTTCAAAAAAATAGAATAGGTTTTCTATTAGGTTATTTACTCCTAGGAATGGTGTTTATCTATAATTGGTTTAGCATACCAAATGAATACCAAATGAACTATGCTGTACTTTTTATAGATTATCTAATTGTTGGAGGAGTAACATTCTATTTTTATTCAAGCGGCATGGTCAAACTCTTTGAGCCGTTTTCAATTATATCATTATTGTACATGATGATATTTGTTATTTATCCGCTATATGATTACTGCAGAATGAATTTGATGAAAAGCGGAGTCAATACATCCAATGGGTGCATAAAAGCTACCCTTATTTTTCTGCCATCATATCTTCTGTTCTGTGTGGGATACTTTAATACTTCAATTAAGACAGATAAAAGCTCTTTTTTTGATGTTGTTGATAGTTTATCAGAAAGTGATCTGACTTTGATTGGAGTGATTTGTTGGCTGGTATCATTTGTTGGCTGTATGGCTGGACAGGTTAGCAGAGGTTTTTCGATAAGGTATATTCTCTCCATGGGAAGTGCCGTGCAAGACGAGGTCTTTATTAATTCATCGAGCGGCGGCTTGCTATTTTTACTGATGCTTGCGCCAACTATGATCGTTTCACAAATGATGATATTGATTTACGGCAAGAGTAGAGTCATAAAGGGTGGCACACTGCTGCTTTCGTTTATTTATCTTTTTATGCGTGGTAGTCGAATGCTTATGCTTGTTATGGTTGCTGCGCCTGTAGTTTATTGGTATACAAGGAGAAAGAAAAGTCCATCAGCGAAAACAATTGCAATGGCATGCTTTGTAGCGTTGACTTTATTTGCAATGCTGCAAATTGCACGAGTAAGTATTGCAAGGGGGCAAGATTTTAGAGTAAGTGTCGAAGAACAATTGTTTTCGATTGACACATACTTGTCTGTTTTTGAGAGTGACTTTTCTACATATAAGGTATTCTATGGTATAGTGGAGGCTATTCCTCAAAAGATGGGGTACTTGCTTGGGCAGGGACTATTTGGGTATACATTGGCATTAGTTATTCCAAGAGCGTTATGGCCGGGGAAACCTGATGCCCCTGAACGCTCTGTTGTATATGCTGCAATGGGGCAAGGTGCAGTAGACGCAGGAAACGCGTATCCAAACCTTGGTACTTTTTATAGCGAGTTTGGAATTGTTGGATGTCTTCTTTTGATGTGGCTCTACGGAAAATTGGCTGCGAAATCAAAGAAACTTGATAATAGCAGTTCCCGAGCTTCGCTTATTATTTATTCTTGTCTCTGGCCATTTTTCTTTCAGCTGACAGCGAGATCCTTATCTAATGCGTTCTATTCGCTCTTCTTTGGAATGTTGCCAATGATAGTAGCATGGATGTATAGGGGACTATTCAAAAAAGGAGAATGTGTATGAGAATAGTGGTATGCCACCCGGCGCAACAGCATTCATATCGTTTGGCGACGGCACTGAAAAGAAGGAATATGCTCTATGCATATATTACAACTGTTTACTATAAAAAAGGCTCTTTGACGGAACTCGTATCAAAACTACTGAAAGGAAAATTTCAAAAAAAGGCAAAAGGGCGTCGTTGTGAGGAACTTTCCGATTCGGATGTAATCCAATTCTGTGAGGGAGAGGGCCTTCTTAAACTATTGGCACTCAATGTGCCTCGTTTTCGACCCTTTTATTATAAATTGAAATATAACACGGCTGACAGATTTGCCCGCAAAGTGGCGAGGTATGCGATAAAAAACAAGGTGGACATGGTTATAACATATGATGACTGTTCACCACTTTTATTTGAAATATTAAGAGAACAAGCTCCAAATATAATTCGAGTTCTTGATATGTCAGCTGCAAACCTTCACTATATGCGGCAAATATATGACAGAGATACTGAATTGATGCCAGAATTTGCGAATCGTTTACATCAGGAATATGCTAAGGTGTGGAACGATGAGATTATGGATAAATGCTTACGGGAGATAAAGGCATCTCAGTATTTTTTGACACCATCTTCTTTTGTAAGAAAATCACTAAAATACTCTGGGGTAAAAGATTCTCAAATGTTGGACTGTCCATACGGTGTTGATATTTCCGAATTTTATTGCAAAGAGTACTTGGAACCATCTATTACGAGACCTCTAAAGTTTGTTTATGTTGGTGGAGTAAAAGAACTAAAAGGAATTTCTTATCTATTAGAAGCTTTCATGAAAATTCCGAAAGAATATGCTGAGCTTACAGTAGTTGGAAATTTCAATCCAAATGATATGGATATAAAAAAGTATTTAGAACGAGTCCATTTTACTGGAATGATGCTTCATTCTGAAATTCCGGATATTTTAAGAGCATCGGATGTGTTTGTATTTCCATCATTGGGTGAAGGGCTATCACTATCAACACTTGAGGCGGCGGCATGCGGGTTGCCATTAATCGTTTCTGAAAATTCTGGGGTGAACGATTATGTCCGGGAGGGCGAGGAAGGTTTTGTGATTCCAATCCAAAATATAGATGCTATTGTGAATAGTGTAGAGTGGTTTTGTAAACACCATGATAAAATCGTAGAAATGGGGAAAAAAGCAAGGAAGATGGCGCTACAATTCACGTGGGATAAATACTACGAGAAAGCAGCGCAATCAATAGAAGAGGTTGTTTGCAATGCAAGAAAAAGTGATTTTGCTGGGGGACAGCATAACGCAGGGACTAGGCAGTAAGAAGATTAATTTCACTGAAGAATTACAAAATAGACTAGGAAATAGTTTCCGTGTTGAAAACATGGCGCTCACGGGTACAACTGTTCATTATGCTTCGGAAATTCTTCCAAATGTTATTAAAAAACGACCCCAATATGTTGTTATCGTATATGGAAACGTAGATGCACAGATTCGTCCGTGTCGGACGGGAGTTGTTTTTAAACATATCCCCAAAAGATTTCAAAAAAATGGAATGCTTATGCCGCGACCATTTTATTCACATAGTTTAGGCAAAAAGGTTGGACAGAAACTTGATAATGCTCTTCGGTATATATGCAGCAAATTGATCTATGCAATAGATGGCTCTGAACAGTGGGGCAGCATTGAAGAATTTTCAGAAGTATATAGTGATATAGTAGAGCAATTAAAAAAAGAGGGTGTACATGTATTGGCTTGTTCTACAGTTTCTATTGATGAAAAAAAATTCCCGGGAAGTCGTGAACAGTACAGCATTTTTAATTCAAGAATAGAAAAGATTGCCGCCGAGAGAAATGTACCGTATGTTGACTTGTTTTCACCATTAGACTCTGTAGTTAATGCTGAAGGCTGGAATCAATTTTACTGCTATGATCACTTCCATCCAAATGAGGGAGGGTATCAGATTATAGCAGAAATGATAGCAAATAATATACTTGGAGAACAAACATAATGGGAAAATTGGCGAAAAATTATATCTACAATATTTGTTATCAAATTCTTGTTCTTATAGCACCTATTATAACTGCGCCGTATCTTGCAAGAGTTTTGGGCGCAGAGTATTTAGGAATCTCAAATTATGTCGTGACCGTAGCAGGCGTTTTTACAACAGTTGGCTTACTTGGGACTCAGAATTATGCAATTCGTGAGATTGCGTATGTAAGACAGGATAGAAAACAATTAGAGAAAACCTTCTATGAATTGTATGCCGTTCGGCTGTTACTAGGCGTTCTTACTACGATTGTTTATATTCCATATACTCTTATGTCAAATTATCCCATTTTGATGGTTATTGAGTATATGTATGTTGTTGCTTTTTTTGTTGATCCATGTTGGTTTTACATCGGGATGGAAGATATGGGAAAAGCAGTTGCAAGAAATTTTTTTGCAAAGATTGCTAATGTCATTGGGATCTTTTTGCTTGTTAAAACTCAGCAAGATTATATTAAATATGTATTTCTGCTGTCTTTTATGACACTTTTTGCCTCTGTGCTGGCAATACCGCATCTTTGGAGTTATTTTCATATTAGATTTCAAAAGGTAGAGCTGAGTAGCATCAAGAAACATTTGAAGGGCTCTTTGCAACTATTCTGGCCACAAGTTGCAACGCTGATTTATTTATCCGTTGATAAGATCATGTTGGAGCACTTCGTTTCGTCGAGTGCAGTAGCATATTATGATCAAGCCGAAAAGATTGTTAAAATACCACTTACTTTCATTACGGTTTTAAGTACTGTAATGATGCCAAGAATGGCAAGTCAGTTCGCAGATGGAAATTTAAGTCGAATGAAGCAATATCTGTCAAAAACTATTTGTTTCTCGTGCTTTTTAGCGTTCCCCATGATGCTGGGAATCGCTGGAATATCCTCGAACCTGATTCCGTGGTATTTGGGAAATGATTTTCTTCCAGTAGTACAGGCAATTAAAGTTTTGGCCCCAATAATTATATTGTCATCCCTTGTTGGAATATCAGGGGATCAGTATCTCGTTGCAACAAAACAAACGCATATTATGACGATCTCTTATTTCTGTGCGGCAGTTGTAAACGTGGTCATTGATGCAATTTTGATACCTGATTATGGCGTGGTGGGTGCTGCGGTAGGGACTATAGCTGCATATTTGGTCAGTATGGCTATACAATATGGAATTATGCTGAAGAAAGTAGATGTTAAGCGTGATATTGTTAAATCACTTGGATATCTACTTAAAGCTATTCCGATGCTTGTTATTGTGTCAGTAATTGGAAGAAACAGCGCAGCAACTTGGACAACGACTTTAATTCAAATTATTATTGGGGCAATCGCTTATTTTGTGGTTCTAATTTTGATTAGAGATCCGATGCTTTCGTATTTGCTGGAAAAGGCTCGAACGTTGAAAAAATAATGGGAGATTATGCGTATGACAGTATATGAATTCACAAAACGCGTATGGAAAAAAATGTCTGTTATTTTACCAGATAAGATCTACATTGAATTGGAATTCAAAAAACACTTAGGCTTCTTTCCCAATCTTCAGCATCCTAAAACATTCAATGAAAAACTGCAGTGGATGAAGCTTTATGATAGAAATCCTCAGTACACCAAAATGGTAGATAAGTTTGAGGCAAAAAGATATGTGTCCGGGATTATTGGAGAACAATATATTATCCTAACACTAGGCGTATGGGACACATTTGATGAAATCGATTTTGATAGTCTTCCGGAACGATTTGTTCTTAAGTGTACACACGATTCGGCAGGATTGGTTATTGTTAAAGATAAGAACAAGTTGGACAAAGCTGCTGCGCGTAAGAAAATTGATGATTGTCTGGCTAGAAATTTTTTTTACAGCGGCCGTGAGTGGCCATACAAAAACGTAAAACCTAGAATTATCGCTGAACAATATATGGAAGATCCCCAGACAAAGGAATTGCGGGATTACAAGTTTTTCTGTTTTGGTGGAAAAGTGAAGTGCTTTAAAATTGACTTTGATAGGTTTGTTAGGCACCGAGCAAATTATTATGACCCTAATGGAATGCTCATGGACTATGGTGAGATTATTTGTCCACCAGACCATTCTGCGAAAATCGAAATACCCGGCAATGTTCTCCAAATGGTAAACTTGGCTGAAAAACTTGCAACAGGTCTTCCGTTTGTTCGAGTGGATTTTTATAGTGTAAATGGAAGAATATATTTTGGAGAGCTTACTTTTTTCCCGGATTCCGGATTCGGAAAATTTGTTGTTCCTAATCAAGACGAAGAAATGGGAAAGTGGCTTCATCTTCCCATAGACGTGTAATGAGGATTTCAGGTAGATAGGAGGAAAAATAAAATGTCAGCATTTGATAACGCAACCCTTATGATTACTGGTGGTACCGGTTCTTTCGGTTCTACCGTTCTGAAACACTTCCTTGACTCTGACCTCAAGGAGATTCGCATCTTCTCCCGCGATGAGAAAAAGCAGGATGATATGCGTCATGAACTCCAGGATAAGCACCCGGAAGCCGCCAAGAAGGTTAAGTTCTACATCGGCGATGTCCGCAACCCGCAGTCCATCAAGGACGCGATGCCGGGCGTTGACTACATTTTCCACGCCGCCGCGCTCAAGCAGGTTCCCTCCTGCGAGTTTTTCCCGATGCAGGCCGTTCAGACTAACATCATTGGCACAGACAACGTCCTCCACGCCGCCATTGACGCAGGTGTTAAGCGCGTTGTCTGCCTGTCCACCGACAAGGCCGCCTACCCCATCAACGCCATGGGCATTTCCAAGGCGATGATGGAGCATGTAATCTACGCCAACGCCCGTGTTGCAGCTGAGCGTGGTGGTACGACCATCTGCTGTACCCGCTACGGCAATGTTATGTGCAGCCGTGGCAGTGTTATTCCGCTGTTCATCGACCAGATCAAGGCCGGCAACCCCATCACCATCACTGACCCCAACATGACCCGTTTCCTCATGAACCTGGACGAGGCCGTGGACCTGGTCATGTTCGCCTTCCAGCACAGCAACCCCGGCGACCTGTTCATCCAGAAGTCCGACGCCTCCACCATCGGAGATTTGGCTAAGGCTGTGCAGCAATTGTTTGGTGACACTGGCACTCATATTATCGGTACCCGCCACGGCGAGAAGTTGTTTGAGACTTTGATGACCCGTGAGGAACGTTTGCGTAGTGAAGACATGGGCAAGTATTTCCGTGTTGCTGCGGACGACCGTGACCTAAATTACGATAAGTTTGTAGTCAAAGGCGAAGTACATACGATGGCCGATGAATCGTACACAAGTCATAATACCAATCGTCTGGATGTAGAGAATACGGTGAAGAAGATTATGACCACCGACTACGTGCGAAACGCGCTGGCGGCGTGGGAGGCAGAGCGCAAGTGAACATCTTGGTAACTGGTGCCAAGGGTATGGTGGGAACCTCCCTGTGTAATAACCTGAAAAATATCCGGGATGGTAAGAACAAAACCCGTCCCAATCTGCATGTCGAAGAAATCTACGAGTATGACCTGAACTCTACTCCAGAAGAACTGGATGCATATTGCCAGAAAGCGGATTTTGTGTTCAACCTGGCAGGTGTGAATCGCCCGGAGAACCCGGAAGACTTCATGAAGGGCAACTTCGGCTTTGCATCCGACCTGCTGAACTGCCTGAAAAAGCACAACAACAAGGCAACCATCATGCTGTCCTCGTCCATTCAGGCTACGCTGGCTGGGCGGTTCGGCAACAGCGAGTACGGTCGCAGCAAAAAGGCCGGCGAGGAACTGTTCTTCCAGTATGCTCAGGAGACTGGGGCAAAGGTGGCCGTCTACCGCTTTGTCAACCTGATGGGGCACAGCCGTCCGAAGTACAACAGTGCTGTCAGTACCTTCTGCTGGGCGGTGGCCAACGATGAACCGTTCACAGTTAACGACCGCAGCACGGAGCTGGAATTGCTCTACATTGACGACCTCGTAGAAGGTATGTTTGATTTGCTGGAAGGCAAGGAGCAGCACTGTGAATTTGATGGTGTGGAGACTGTCCTGAAAGAGGATGGCCGCTATTGCTGTGTGCCTGTGACTCATAAGGTCACGCTGGGTGAGATTGTGGATTCGCTGCAGGAGTTTAAGCAGCAGCCGACGACGCTCATGATGCCTAAAATGCCGGAAGGATCTTTTGCCAAGAAGCTTTATTCGCTGTATCTGACCTACTTGCCAACGGACAAGTTCAAGTATGCCCTCAAGATGAATGTGGATGACCGCGGTTCCTTTACGGAGCTGGTACACACCGCCGATTGCGGGCAAGTGAGCATCAACATCAGCCGACCGGGGATCACGAAGGGGCAGCATTGGCACAACTCCAAGTGGGAGCTGTTCATCGTAGTGGCAGGTCACGGCTTGATTCGGGAGCGCAACATCAATACCGGTGAAACAGTAGAGTTTGAGGTTTCTGGCGATAAAATCGAGGCTGTTCACATGATTCCCGGTTGGACGCATAACATCATCAATCTGTCTGAGACGGAAAATTTGGTGACAGTCATGACCTGCAATGAGATCTTTGACCCGAACCACCCAGACACCTTTTTCGAGCCAGTGTGAGAGGAGATGCTGGTTGATGTTAGGAGAATTATATGGAACACAATTTTAAATGGAAAAATGATGGGCGAACCAAGGTCATGATTGGCTGCGGTACCCGTCCAGAAATTATTCGGTTGGCTGCGGTTATCAAACGCTGCCGGGAGTACTTTGACTGCTGTGTGGTCTATTACAATCAGAACTGGGACAGAAACCTCTCCACTGTTTTCTGGGAGGATTTCGAGCTGAAAAATACCTTCGGAGAATACGGACCGGACATTCTGGTGCCTGTGGTGGGCGAGAATCTGGGTGTGACCTGCGGTAATATTCTTGGCCGCAGCTATGAGCTTCTGTCTGAGTTGCAGCCGGAGGGATATCTGGTGCTGGGCGATACCAACTCCTGCCTGTCCGCCATTAGTGCAAAGCGGCTACATATTCCGCTGTTTCACATGGAGGCCGGCAACCGATGCAAGGACGAGTGTCTGCCCGAGGAGACCAATCGCCGCATCGTGGACGTAATATCCGATGTAAACCTGTGCTATTCCGAGTTTGCCCGGAAGTATCTGGCGGATACTGGTCTGCCCAAGGAGCGCACCTACCAGACTGGTTCTCCCATGGCAGAAGTGCTGCACATGAATCTGGAGAAAATCCAGAAAAGCGATGTGCTGGAGCGTCTGGGACTGGAGAAGGACAGGTACATTCTGCTGTCTGCCCACCGGGAAGAGAACATCGACTCCGAAAAGAATTTCTTGAGCCTGTTCACCGCCATCAACGCTTTGGCAGAAAAGTACGATATGCCCATCTTGTATTCCTGCCATCCCCGCAGCAAGCACCGTCTGGAAAAGAGCGACTTCAAACTCGACCCTCGTGTACGTGTCAACGAGCCGCTGGGCTTCAACGATTATAACAAGCTGCAAATGAACGCTCTGGCAATCGTTTCTGACTCCGGCACTCTGCCCGAAGAGAGCAGCTTCTATCTGTCCGTCGGTCATCCCATCGCTGCCGTGTGTATCCGCACCAGTACGGAACGCCCCGAGGCACTGGAAGCTGGTGACTTCATTCTCGCTGGCATTACCACCCGGGAACTTCTCAACGCTACTGATATGGCCATCGAGATGAAGCAGAAGGGCGTTCTGGGCAAGCCCTGTCCTGACTATGTGGACGAGACTGTGTCCATGAAGGTGGTTCGCATCATTCAGGGTTATGTAAACGTGGTCAATAAGATGGTGTGGAGAAAAGAGTAAGGGTGAAGAAGTTGGCTAAAACAGTATTTATCACCGGTTCATCCGGTTTCATTGGTTCCAACCTTGCCAAGCGTATCCTGACTACCGAGCCGGATACCAAGGTCATCGGTCTGGATAACATGAACGATTACTATGATGTCCGCATCAAGGAAGCTCGTCTTGCGGAGCTTCAAAAGTTCGAGAACTATACATTTATCAATGGAAACCTTGCGGACAAAGCACTTATCAACAGCATTTTTGAGAAGCATCACCCGGATATTGTGGTCAATCTGGGTGCTCAGGCTGGTGTGCGTTACTCTATCACCAACCCGGATGCTTACATCGAGAGCAACATGATTGGCTTCTATAACATTCTGGAAGCTTGCCGCCATTATCCTGTAGAACATCTGGTATATGCCTCCAGTTCCTCCGTCTATGGCAGCAACAAGAAGGTGCCGTACTCCACGGACGATAAGGTCGATAACCCGGTGTCGCTCTATGCCGCCACTAAAAAATCCAATGAGCTTATGGCACACGCCTATAGCAAGCTTTATAACATTCCCTCTACTGGTCTGCGGTTCTTTACGGTTTACGGTCCTGCTGGTCGTCCGGATATGGCATACTTTGGTTTTACCAATAAGTTGGTGAATGGTGAGACTATTAAAATCTTCAACTACGGTAACTGCAAGCGCGACTTTACTTATGTGGATGATATCGTGGAAGGTGTTGTCCGTGTGATGAAGAAACCGCCCGAAAAGAAAAACGGTGAAGATGGTCTACCGATTCCGCCGTATGCAATCTACAATATCGGCAACAGCAACCCGGAAAATTTGCTGGACTTCGTGCAGATTCTGTCCGAAGAACTGGTGCGTGCCGGTGTCCTGCCCGCAAATTACGACTTTGAGACTCATAAGGAACTTGTCCCCATGCAGCCAGGCGATGTACCCGTAACCTACGCTGATACCAGCGCACTGGAGCGCGATTTCGGCTTCAAGCCTCGTACACCGCTGCGTGAGGGTCTGCGCAAATTTGCAGAGTGGTACAAAGAGTTTTATATGGCGTAAATAGAAGAGAGAAGAGGATAAAAATGAAAATTGCAGTTGCAGGTACCGGCTATGTCGGCTTGTCCATTGCTACGCTGTTATCGCAGCACCATGAGGTCATGGCAGTGGATATTATCCCGGAGAAGGTTGATCTCATCAACCACAAGAAGTCGCCCATTCAGGACGAGTACATTGAGAAGTATCTTGCAGAAAAAGATTTGAATCTGACGGCGACTCTCGATACAGAAGCTGCTTATAAGGATGCGGACTTCGTTGTCATCGCTGCGCCTACCAACTATGACAGCAAGAAAAACTTCTTTGATACTTCGGCAGTTGAAACAGTCATTAAGCTAGTCATTCAGTACAACCCGGATGCTATCATGGTCATTAAGTCCACAATTCCTGTTGGCTTCACTGCAAGCGTGCGCGAGAAATATCATTGTGATAACATCCTCTTCAGCCCGGAGTTCCTGCGTGAATCCAAGGCACTGTACGACAACCTCTATCCCAGCCGGATTATTGTCGGCACGGATGTGGAGAATGCTCGTCTGGTGAAAGTTGCGAATACCTTCGCGGGTCTGCTGCAGGAGGGCGCCATCAAGGAGAACATCGATACGCTGATTATGGGCTTTACCGAGGCCGAGGCTGTCAAACTGTTCGCTAATACTTACCTTGCGCTGCGTGTATCTTACTTCAACGAGCTGGATACCTACGCTGAGATGAAGGGGCTGAATACCCAGCAGATCATCAAGGGCGTCTGCCTTGACCCTCGCATCGGTGATCAGTATAACAACCCCAGCTTCGGCTACGGTGGCTACTGCCTGCCTAAGGATACCAAGCAGTTGCTTGCCAACTATGCCGATGTCCCAGAGAATCTAATCGAAGCAATCGTAGAGTCCAACCGTACTCGTAAGGATTATATTGCTGACCGTGTGCTGGAAATTGCTGGCGCATACGAGGCAAACGAGGCCTATGATCCGAGCAAGGAACACAGTGTTGTGGTAGGTGTCTATCGCCTGACCATGAAGTCCAATTCCGATAATTTCCGCCAGAGCAGCATCCAAGGCGTCATGAAGCGCATCAAGGCAAAGGGCGCAACTGTGATTATCTATGAGCCGACGCTCAAAGACGGCGCCACTTTCTTTGGCAGCGAAGTCGTAAATGACCTTGAGGAGTTCAAGAAGCGCAGCCAGGCCATTATTGCAAATCGTTACGACAGCTGCCTGGACGATGTGCAGGAGAAGGTCTACACGAGAGATCTGTTCCGTAGAGACTAATACTTAGCGGCCATGTGTTCCAAGCACATGGCTACGCTGCTCAAATATGCTACCTCTCCGTGGCGAGTAAAAGGCAACGTGCGCTTGATATTCCGTTTATAACATAAGGGAGACCATACTTTGAAAAACAGAAAAAAACCGATTGGTATTATCATTGCCATTTCAATAGTTTTACTTTTAACGATAGTAACTCTGTTGGGGTGGGCGTATTATAATTCAAAGCTTGATTTAATTCAATATGATGATGGTAGCAAAGACATTGACACCAGCACAAGTTACGCCATAGATAATGATGAGTTGGACATTGCCGACCTTCCGGATGCACCGGAAGATGTGGATACTTCCGGCGGAATAGAAATTTTGGAAGGTGACATTTATCACGACGATGATGTTATAAATATTCTGTTGCTCGGCACGGATGAACGAACGGATGAATTTAATGAGAACGCACGTGCGGATGCAATCATGGTGATGAGTCTGAATACCAAGGAGCATACGATCAAGCTCATCAGTATTGAGCGGGGAATCGGCGTACCGGTGCCGGGACGTAATGATGATTGGATCACCCATACCTTCCGATATGGCGGTGCTGCCCTTACAATGCAGACGGTGCGCAATTGCTTCAAATTGGACGTAGAACGATATGTTCGTGTGAATTTCAACGCATTTAAAGAAGGCATTTCTGCAATTGGTGGAATTGATATTGAATTAACTCCAGCAGAAGCGGAATATATAAATAATGCTGCCAGGCATGATTCTTCGAAAGAAATACAACGTGTCTCAGCGGGACAACAACATTTAAACGGCACGACTGCGCTGACCTACGCCCGTATTCGTAAAATCGATAGCGACTGGAAACGCATTGAACGTCAGCGCACGGTGATTCAGGCGGCAATTAATCAGGTGAAAAATTCAGATATCTTCACTCTAAATGCATTAGCTGATGCAATTTTGCCCATGGTTCAAACGAATTTGACAAAAGCTGAAATTACACGTTTGATGCTGGAGGTACCGGCATTTCTGAGTGAAGGCTCTAAGATGGAACAAATGACGATTCCTACCTATGAAACATGCTGGAACAGCGTAGGGGTGGACGGACGCAAAATGATCGGGGTCGATTTTGAAGCCAATGCGCAAATTTTGCGTGAGTTTTTCTATGGCACTCATGATGGGATTTCAGAATAGTCAATAATTTTATCCAGGTGATTTAAATGAGGAGATTTATACGGAGTGGGGATCTATTTGAAGATTTAAGACGCTCACTCGACTGTGAATTTATCTCGGATACCAATGGGGAAATACTTTTCCTTTGGTAATGCAGCATTGATAAAAAGTGAGGAAGATGCCAAAAAGTTTTTTGGGAAGTATTTGGATGAGCTGTAATGGGGCGGAATAGGTGAATAGCTATAAAGCTTGAAATGTAAAATGAAAAATAAAGCGAGAAAAATTGGGTTATTCATCCTCTGGCTGGTGTTTGAAATGCCAAGGGGGAGAGAAAAAGCTACAGTGCGATGAGATTGTAGTGGTAGAAAGTGTGCATACTTTTCTAAAGATTTATTGCCAAACACTTAACATTACTCAGATGTGCGCTTTACCCAAAGTTCGTGAAGCTGCGCCATCACCTCCTCACCGGAAAGATCGGGATCGTTGAATATACGAATAACCTCCATCATACTTTCCGGAATTTCCGGCAGGTTCTGGAAATCAAGCTCATCTGTTTCCGAGCGGAGTTCAACGGATGGGATTTCAAAGATTTCCGCAAGCACGTCATACGTAGAGCGTTTCTTGGGATAGGATTCACCTTTCTCGTATGAGATGATCGTGCGCAGTGACAGGCCGGACAGTTTTGCCGGTTCGGCCTGAGTCCAACCCTTTTCTTTTCGCAGACGCCGTATTTTTTCTCCAAAAGTCATTCCAAACTACCTCTCTTCTAAAATGTGCGGATATTTTGCATGTTTTGGCTGCGAAAGTATTGACATGAGAAAGAACCGACACAGAACACAGAATGATGGAGAGGTCAACAGCGGGAGCAATTGACAAATCCGCAATGTGCCGGGATAGAATACTGTTCCGGCAGGAGGACCGACTGCAAAACGGGAGCAGTCGCGGACATAATTTCTCCGGCACCTTGAAAAATAAATACCGGCACGGCAGGTACGTTTCTATTGACATGAGCGACATCGGGAAAAGCGCCGGGACGTGCAGACAGCGGCGCACGGATGAGAGGTGTGGGCCGGGTTCTGCGCAGAGCGATACATTTTGCCCGTAAAGGGACCCCCATGGCAGGCCCTATTGCCATTGACTGTCGATGAGGAGAAAATGACACACCAGCAGCCCGGCGCAACAGACCGGGTGGGAGACTTTGGGTTGTAATCAGTAAGACCTTCAGGCTCCCAGTGAGCGGCTGAAATGCCAACGGCCCGCCTGCCGTGTTCCCAGTCCATCGGGGGGCGAGCTGCGAGTACGGTGGAGATATCTGTCTAAAGAACGGACATGTATGAAAATGCAAGTGAGGCAGGCATCCAATTGGATGCCTGTATGAGCGGAGTTTTCAAAACAAGGCATCCATGTGGATGCCTGCAAGAAACAAAGGAGCGGATCAGACGCTTCAAACGAATTGTGAATCTGTACGAAAAAGCTGCTGTGCCGCAATTGGAGAGACAGGTAAAACGCAGGAAGAATTTTCTGTCCGGAGCGTTTTGGATGATCTGCAATATGGCGGTATTCCCCACATGATTTCATGTTCGGAGAAGCATCTCTGCAGCGAGCATGGGCTTTGTGTTGCCATCCGGCAACCCTTCGCCGCCGTGGTCGCGGCACATACGGGGCCAGCCCCGAACCCCATGCAGGTGTGGACATGAGAAAACGGACACAGGGAATCAATGTGCGTGTGACAGCGGCGGAAAAGTGCAAAATCGAAAGGTCGGCAGCAGGCTGTGGGCTTACAGTATCGGAATATCTGCGCAGACGTGCGCTTGGATATACACCGAAGTTTCATCCGCCGCCGGAACTTTTCAGCGCCCTCACATACATGGATAATCTGACAGACATGCTGGAACGGCTCGACTCGTATCTCGGGGGACAGTACAGGCTGTGTGCCGAAGAGATCCGCGACAGTCTGCTTTGTGGAAGTCAAAACAGTGAGTGAACTGGCGCCAGTTCACTGGTTTTGCCCTGTGTATGTCTGGAATATTGATGTACGAACTTCGCATACAAATCACCTCCGAACCCCCGGCGGCGGAGAAAAATCAATGCCGGAAATCCCGGGGACAAGTGTACCCTTTTGCGGGCGGAAGAAGCGGGTCAGACGCCACGGAAACCAAAAACACCGTTCTCTCTTCCTCCCACACCCCCTAACTCTATTTACCGGCTGGAAGAATAAATATACCGGCTGGAAAGTATATAGCCAGCCTTTTCCAACTACGGATATCTTCCCAGCCGGTAATGTCCCAATGGAGTAGAATTCCCGCGTGTGTTTTTGTCTGTGAACTGGCGTCAAGGCTTTGAGCGTGCCAGGAAGAAAGAAACGGCTGATGACAGCTCCTTTCAGCGGGTAAGCGTCAGACGGAAACGCTGTGTGCGGGAGATGTGCATGTCTTCCAGCCAGCAAGCTTTTTTCAGCCGGTTCAACATGCGTCTGAAAAACAGATGGGCTGAAGATTTCAACGGTGTGAAGTATGTGTAAAAACAGAATGAAAACCATTTGATTTACCAAAGGAGAAATGTGGATCACAACAACGAAAATATGGGCTGTAAAGGACAGCCTCAAGCGTGTGGTGGACTATGCGTCGTACCCGGAGAAAACAGAATACAGCGGGCTTGCAAATGCACTGCACTATGCGAAAAATGATGTCAAGACAGAGCTTTGTGAGACGGTACATCTTGTCAGCGGCCTTCATTGCAGGCCGGAGCAAGCGTGGGATGACATGCGATCGATACAGGAGCATTTTGGAAAAACAGGCGGAACCGTCGCACTGCATGCGTATCAAAGTTTCAAGCCGGGCGAGGTCACGCCGGAGCAATGTCATGCTATAGGAGTCGAGCTGGCGCGGAAGATGTGGGGCGGACGTTTCCAGGTACTGGTAGCGACACACTTGAACACAAATTGCCTGCACAACCATTTCGTGATCAATTCAGTGTCGTATATCGATGGGAAAAAGTATGAGCAAAAGCGCAGCCAATACTATGATCTGCGAACAGCTTCGGATGACATATGCCGTGCGCACGAGTTGTCCGTGATCAAACAGCCGCTGGGAAAAACGCCCCGTCAGTTGTATGAAGCGGAGCAGCGTTGTGAACCGACCCGGTACAACCAGATGCGGGCAGCCATCCATGAAGCAAAGGCTAAAACCAGCACAGAACGGGATTTTGCACGGGCTTTGGACGGGCTGGGATATGTCTGGAGCAGGGCTCCGAATTGGAAATATGCTACGTTGTGCGCACGGGACGGCGGGCGCGCAGTCCGGGTCTATCGTTTGGGCGCGGAATACGACTGGCCTGCAATAGAGGCGGCGCTGCACGAAAATTTTGCCCGATGGGGGCCGCGGTATTATGACTGGCAGTGCAACCCGCATCATACCGCCAAAGAGCCACAGCGGACCGCTGTGCGGCACACAGGACGGTATAAATGCCGCGGATTGAGTAATGCACGGAAGCCGACGGGCCTGTGGCGGATGTATGAAAAATGCTGCGAGGAAGTCAACAGGCTGTTTGCACGGTTGTATGAGGACTGGACGTCTGGAGTACAGCGCTGCGGCCCCGGTGAGCGAGATGAACCGCTGACCGCACTCCCCGCTTGTTTTGCGGGCCGCGCCACGGCGCGGCCCTTTTTGCTTTGTGAAGAGCAGAAAAAGCACACGCAACCTGCGGTTGACAAATTGCAAGGCGCAGGTTGGTGGCGCACAGAAAGGGGAACAGGCTATGATAAGTCCATCAAAAACAAAAGGAGAGATCAATATGATCTTTGCGGATAACCTTGTGCGGCTGCGGCGGGAAAAAGGCTTTTCCCAGGAACAGCTTGCAGACTTGATGGATGTTTCCCGTCAGGCGGTGAGCAAATGGGAGGCGGGAGTTTCCCAAAGTTAAAGATACCACATCAATCCCACGCGGACTTTTGCTCA
>ERZ781272.181-NODE-181-length-78453-cov-10.493048_pt1 | contig 78453 bp, 79 predicted proteins | sample MGYA00375850_ERZ781272 | MGnify/ENA primary metagenome ERZ781272 (study PRJEB29790, sample SAMN06051246) | human gut metagenome | host: Homo sapiens | place: USA: Cincinnati, Ohio | collected 2013-06-21 | study: EMG produced TPA metagenomics assembly of the Gut...
CGCGTGGAAGAGCTTGGCGACTTCCTCCGGCGTCTTGCGTTTCTCCTGGTACATCGCCTTCCAATCGTTCATAATTTCATCTCCTTTTACAGGCTGTACGTTACACGCTTACTGGAACAGCGTGCCGCTGACGATCATCTTCTGGATCTCGTTGGTGCCCTCATAAATCTGGGTGATCTTGGCGTCACGCATCATGCGTTCCACGTGGAACTCCTTCATATAGCCGTTGCCGCCCAGAAGCTGGACCGCCTCGGTGGTGACGTGCATGGCGGCGTTGGTGCCGCAGTATTTGGCCTTGGCGGCGGAGATGGAGTAGGGCTGGCCCTCTCCCTTCTCCAGGGCGGCTTTGTAGACCATGTACTTGGCCTGCTCGATCTCAATGGCCAGCTCGGCCATCTTGAAGGCGATGGTCTGCTGCTTGCACAGAGGCTTGCCAAACTGTTGCCGCTCCATCAGATACTTGCGGGCGATCTCCCAGGCCCCCTCGGCGATACCCAGGCCCTGCGCGCCCACGCCGATGCGGCCGCCGTCCAGGGTCTTCATGGCCAGACCGAAGCCCTTGCCCGGCGCGGCGATCATGTTGGCCACGGGCACGCGGCAATCTGTGAAATAGAGCTCGCAGACCATGGCACTGCGCAGGCCCATGGTATTGTGGCGGGTACCGATGACAAAGCCGGGGGTCCCCTTCTCCACCACAAAGCAGGCCATGCTCTTGGGTCCCGCCTCTTTGTCGGTGAGGGCATACACGGCGAAGTAGTCGGACAGCGGCCCGTTGGTGATGAAGCACTTGGAGCCGTTGATGACGTAATCGTCGCCGTCCCGGACCGCCAAAGTGCGGGCGCCCGCCACGTCGGAGCCCGCAGTGGGCTCGGTCAGCGCAAAGGAGCCCAGGCTCTTGCCAGAGGCCACCGGCGTGAGGAAGCGGCGAAGCTGCTCCTCGGTGGCCTGGGAGTTGGTCAGGGAACCGCCGTACAGGGAGGTGGAGACCGAGTAGGAGATGCCCATGGCTCCATCTACCTTGGAGACCTCCTCCACCGCCAGGATATAGGACAGGTAATCCTCGCCCTGGCCGCCGTACTCCTTGGGATAGGGCAGGCCGATCAGGCCCATCTCCCCCATCTTGGCATACAGGTCGTGGGGGAATTCGGCGGCGGCATCCCGCACCAGGATGTCCTTGGCCAATTCCTTTTCGGCAAACGCCTTGACCGTGGATTGGATGGCCAGTTGGTTTTCGTTCAGGGTAAAGTTCATATTGGTATCCTTCCTTTCTGTTTCTCTGTCGGGCCGGGTTTGGTGTTCTGGCAGTATATAAAGCAACCAACGTGCCAATTTTAAAATGGTTGAAAATCTATGGATTTGCTGCATTTTTGCCCAGCAAGAAGCCGCCCGGCTGTGCAAAAATGCACGGCCGGGCGGCTGCCTTTTCCTTCAAAATGTTCTTATGGCGAAGTATTTGCAAGGTCTTTGCATTTTTGCAGGGGTTTTTGCAAAAATGCAATGCTTTTGGGGGATCAATTCCGGCTGAGTTTTCGGGATATGGTGGATACGTCCACCCCCAGGGCCTTTGCCACCTCCTGCATGGAGGAATACTGGGCCTGGGCGTTGGCGATGAGCTGCCGCTCCGCCCGGCGCACCATATCCTTCATGGGCAGAATCCCCCGAATCTCCACCTGGGACGCCGGGTTCTGGCCGCGTTGGTACCGCACCGGCAAATGCTCCGGCGTCAGCACGTCCTCCGGGCAGAGGACCACCAGGTTTTCAATCAGGTTTTCCAGCTCCCGCACATTCCCCCGCCAGGGCAGCTCCCGCAGCACCTTGCCCAGCTCGATGGGGATCTCCTTGTGCTTGCCGTATTTCTGGTTGAAGCGCTCCAGCATATGCATGACCAGCGGAATGATGTCGTCCCGCCGCTGGCGCAGAGGGGGCACCTCGATGTTGATGACGTTCAGCCGGTAGTACAGATCCTGCCGGAAGGTGCCCTCTTCGGTCATCTCCCACAGATCCCGGTTGGTGGCCGCGATGATCCGCACGTCCACACTGATGGGCTTTGATCCGCCGATGCGGATGATCTCTCCCTCCTGCAGCACCCGCAGCAGCTTGACCTGCATCTCCAGCGGGAGCTCCCCCACCTCGTCCAGAAACAGCGTGCCCATGTGGGCCAGTTCAAAAAATCCGGGCTTGCCCTTGCGGCGCGCCCCGGTAAAGGCGCCGTCCTCATAGCCAAACAGCTCCGACTCAAACAGGGCGGGCGGGATGGCACCGCAGTTTACCTTGATGATGGGGCGGTAGCTGCGCATGCTGGAGGCATAGATCTCATTGACGACCATCTCCTTGCCGGTGCCCGACTCTCCCGAGATGAGGACGGTGGAGTCCACCTCAGAGATGGAATGGATGGTGGCCAGGATGGTCTTCATCTCCCGGCTGCAGGCCACAAAGCTGGTCTGCGCGCTCTGCTGCCGGGCGATATGGGCCAGCTCCTTGCTGTATTTCTCAGCAATCATCTGCTGCTGCTCCAGCTTTTGGCGCAGGTCGTTCAGCTCGGACATGTCCCGGATGTTGGCCACCACAGCCGTCATGGCGCTGTTGGCATTATAGACCGGCGAGCCGGTGATCAGCAATTGCCTGCCGTTGTGGTCGATGACCACGGTAGCCGTCTTCCCGGTCTCAATGACCTGGAGGATGGCAGAGGACTCATACACGCCCTCCTGCACCAGATCGGCCACGTTCCGGCCCAGGATATCCCGGCGCTTGACTCCTATCAGCTTCTCCAGCGCGGCGTTGAGCCGGATCACGTTCCCCATGCCGTCAGATACCATGATCCCGTCGTGGGAGGACTCCAGACAGACGTTGAGCTCCTCGAAGATACTGCTCACTACGTCCATTTCCTGCATGACACACTCGGAATGCTTGGATTGGTGGAGCACGATGGTGCTGCCATGGCGCTCTCCGGACAGATATCTGGGGTTCACCCTGCACACGATCCTGGCCGGACCCACGTCTATTTGGTAGCGCCCCGAACCGCGCACCAGGTCTACCTCCTGTCCAAGGCACTCCAAAAGCTCCTCGAACACCACAGAGGACCCCTCCACCATTTTCCGTGCAGACTCATTGACATAAAGGATCTTTCCAGCCTGATCCAGAATAATAATGGCGCAATAGATGGTGTCCAGCGCACTTTGGTAGACTTCTTCCCGTCTGGTGATCGGCTCACAAACTCTGTCTCCCATACGGCCTCCTTTCTTCTCTTTCTCTGCTCGGGCAACATGTACTTCTCCCTATAGCTATGCAAACCGGATGCCAAACCAAACTGCTTTCGCCGCCCCCTCACAAATTAAACATACAATTCCTACTTTTATAATATATGTTTTGGCACTCTTTTACAAGCGCCTTTTCAAAAAGGGCGGCAAAACAGACAGGCTGCCCGGAGCCTTGCTCCGGGCAGCCTGTTCCGAACAGAACGTTCATCCCGCCACCGTCACCACACCGGTGACGGCATCCATATAATAGCTCTGGATATCGGTGACAATGTACCAGGCGGGCGCCATGTAGACGGGGTTGATCTGCACGGTGGACAGGGTATAGCCCGCCGTCATGCTCCGGATCTCCCGGCAGATGACGCCGGTGTCCTTCAGATAGGCCAGGAAGCGCAGCAGCACCGTGGCGACCGTCAACGGAGTCTCACCGGCCTCCGCCGACGGTGTGCCGGTCAGCCGGGCGCCCTGGATGCCCCGCAGCTCCCCATCCTCATAGGTGAGGGTGGTCACGCAGGAAAAGACCGGAGCGTCCTGCCAGGTCTGCCGGACCGTCAGGGTCCCGCTGGCCTCGTCGTACTCCGAGGCCTCCCCCTCAAAGCCCATCTTCCGCAGGCAGGCCAGTCCAAACCGGCCCGGCAGCTCTCCGCCCTGGGGATAGGCTCCGGCGTTCAGAGAGACGGAAAAGGTGCCGTCCGCGGAGAATCGGGCCGTCCCCTTTTCCCCCCGGTAGGAGCCCGCCCCGTCCTCCGCGGCGGCGGCCTCCCCCAGCAACCCGGCAGCCTGCGCCTGCTCGGCTGCGGCATCCCGGGTCACCGTCATGGCGGTCAGCGTCATCTCCCGGGGCAGGGCTGCCGTCATGGCGATTCCATTCTTCTCCAGAATGGACACCGCCTCGTCCCGGGCGCGCTCCAGGTACTGGGCGCTGCGGGCCTCCCGCCCGGCCACCAGTACCAGCAGAAAGAGGTTGACCCCCAGGAGCATGAGAATGATGATATTTTTGATCTTGGACCACTCCAGGGCCCCTCACCTCCTTCCTATGGCGCCGTTCAGCGGGCCACCCACTGGGCAGAGACGGTATCGCTGCTGTTTCCGGCGTCCAGGTAGCTGAGGACCAGCTCCGAGCCCTCCACGCCCAGGGCCCGCATGGCGGCTGCGGCCTGGGTCACCGGCAGCACCGGGGCCGCAGCCTCGGAGGCCGCCCGGTAGGTCCGCAGTTGCAGGGTAAAATCCACCACGCTGTCCTGACGAATGGTCACCTTGGCGGCATAGCCCTCCTGGCGGACCACTACGTCGGCTCCGCTGAGTTGATAGCCGAAGTAGAGCGTGACGTCTTCCTCCCCGCTGTCCCGGCCGATCAGATACAGCCGTGCCTCCCCCCGGCGGCCGGCCGTGGCCCGCTCCACCAGAGACCAGGCCGCCTCCACCAGCTCCAGCTCCGAGCGCACCTCCCCCTCCCCGGGGACAGGGAACCGGGAATCCTCCGCCGTGGCGGCATGGTAAATTGCCACGCCGGTGTCATAGAGCCGCAGGGAATCCCCGCTGCCCTCCCGGACGGAGAGAACATTGGAGGTGCGGACCGTCTGGCTGGCCTGGGGGTGGAAGGACAGGTCCCGCAGCAGGCCGTCCACCTCGTCCGTATCGTAGATGGGCACGGGGTTGGCGCACAGATAGGCCGCCGGAGCGGGGGTATCGTCTTGCTTGACCATGGTGTAGGGGGCCAGCCCCCCATACTGCCGGGGGTCCTCAAAGGCAAAGAGCACCCCGTTGGGCGAATACTCCTCCACGGCGTCGGCCAGCCGCGCGGCCAGGTCCCGGCCGGTGGAGAGATCGCAGGCATAATACGAGCCATCCCGCTCATTGATATAATACAGAACTGCCTCTCCGCCCTGGCCGGCGGTGAGCAGCAGGCGACGGACTGGGGCCTCCAGATCCGTACCGGAGGGCCCGCCGCCCACCGAGGCGGCCAGGACCGGAAGAGGCACCTGCCCCAGCAGGTCCAGATATACGCTGGGCGCGGCGTCCGTCAGAGCCTCCCGCCAGCGCTGCTCGGAGACCTGCCGCGGCTCGCCTGCGCCGGTCAGAGCGTCGGCCAGCAGGTTGGGCATCTTGCTGTAGAGCTCGTCCACCAGGCCGGTATCGTACTGGCCGCCGTACCGCCCCCGCTCGTTGGACACTGCCATGCGGACAGGGCGGACCACCGCGGCCTGGCCGCCCTCCATGGGCCGCCCGATCAGGCTGTCCCGGTCGCCGCCGAAGAACCCCACCAGCCCGGACACCCAGCCCTGGCCCGCGCCGGAGGCCTCAGCCAAAAACTGGGTTCGGCCCAGCAGGTAGACCGCCGAAAGAGCCAGCAGCAGGATCAGCAGGCTTTTCCCCGCCTCCACCAGCCGGCGCATTCCCTTACTGTTCATGGCCGGGGCCCTCCACAGGCAGCTCGATGCGGAGGGTCAGCCCGGGGCCGGGCCGGTCCACCAGCGCAATGCTCCCCTGATGCCGGTCCACGATCTCCTTGGCGATGGAGAGGCCCAGGCCCGTGCCGCCCGACTCCCGGGAGCGGGCCTTGTCCACCCGGTAAAACCGCTCAAAAATGCGGGAGCGGTCCTCCGGCGGGATACCGATGCCGTTGTCGGACACCTCCATCCACACCTTCTCTCCCGCCCGGCCGGCGGAGATGCCGATCGCCCCCCCGTCGGGGGTGTATTTGATGGCGTTGGAGACGACGTTCATCATGACCTGCAGGATGCGCTCCCGGTCCCCCACGATGCCGGGAAGGTTGGGCTCCAGCTCCAGCGCTACGGTATGCCCGTGGCGCTGGGCCTCCATGAGCACGGCGTGATACATATCCCGGATGGCCCCCTCGAAGGAGAACCGGGCCAGCTTGAGCTCGCTGCGGCCTGAATCAAACCGGGACAGGGTGAGCAGATCCTGCACGATGTGGGTCATACGGTCGGATTCATTGAGAATGACCCCCAGGAAGTTCTTCTCGGTCTCCGGAGGCAGATCCCCGGCGTTGTCGGCCAGGGTCTCGGCGTAGGAGCGGATGTTGGTGAGGGGGGTGCGCAGCTCATGGGACACGTTGGCCACGAATTCCCGGCGCAGCTCCTCGGTCTTGCGCTGCTCGGTGACGTCATGGATGACCACCATAACGCCTCCCTCCTGCCGCTCCCCGTCAAAGGGAGCCAGCAGCAGCTCCAGGGTCCGCCCGGCCGCCTCCCGCTCGCCGGACAGGTAGGCCGGCTGTTCCAGGGCCAGCACCTGCTCCAGAGAGGCGATGTCCCCGAACAGCGCGCCGTAGGCCGTCTGCTCACCGATGGGGCGGCCCAGCATCTCCTCGGCCGCCGGGTTCTTGTGGATGACCAGCCCCAGCCGGGAGAAGGCCACCACGCCGTCGGTCATGTGGAGGAACAGGGTATCCAGCTTGTTGCGCTCGTTCTCCGCCTCCTGTATGGTGTCCTGGAGCTTCCGGGCCATGTGGTTGAAGTTGCCAGTGAGGATGCCGATCTCGTCCCGGGAGCCCACCTCGATCTTCCGGGAGAAGTTGCCGGAGGCCACCCGCTTTACGCCGTCGGTGAGCCGTTCAATGGGGGTGGTCATGGTCTTGGCCAGCAGAAAGGAGAGCAGCACCGAAATGATCAGGCCGAACACCAGGGCCTCCACGATGATGGTGAACAGGGATGCATTCAGCTCGGAGATGGTCTGGCGGGAGTCGTAGATGTAGATGATATAGCTGCTGTCCCCCCGCCGGACGGGGACCGCCAGGTCCATGTAGGAAGCCGTGATGTCACTGTCGCTGCCCACCTCGGTCAGCTCGCCCTGGGCCAGCGCGTTGACCACATGGGTGATGTTGGGGGTCTTTTCCCGCAGGGTGTCGGCATCGTCGGAGCTGGTCAGGTAGGCGCCGGTGGCACTGTCCAGGATATAGTAATAGCGGGTACGGTTGTCGATGCCCAGAGGGCCCATATTGGAGTTGAGGACCTGTTTGAGCATGTCCACCGGCTCGACGCGCCCCTCCAGCTCGTCCTGGGTGGGGGTCTGCAGATCGTCCAGGAAGACCTGATCCCCGAACACATCCTGCATCTGGACGTAGAAGTCGTCCAGATAGAAGCGCACCACGGAGTTCATCAAAAAAGCCCCCACCACCGTCATCAGCGACAGGATAAGCAGCACCATGATGAGCACCAGCTTCATATGCAGCGAACGAAACATCGGGCAAGCGCCCCCTTCTCCGCCTCATGCGGCGCTGCCGCACGGGGCCCAAAGTCTTTTGCCAGCTCAGGCGTTGAACAGGTACCCCAGCCCCCGCCGGGTCACTACGAATTGCGGGCTGGCGGGGTCGTCCTCCGCCCCATGCGGCGCTGCCGCACGGGGGCCCCGCCCTTTTTCAAACGCTCGGGGCAAATGAATTGCCCCTGCGCCAAGGTTTTGCCGGCTGCAAAACGCTTGTACGGCGCTCACGCGCCGCCCCATCTTTGATGGGGCCCACGTGGAGGACGATACCGGATCAGGCGTTGAACAGGTACCCCAGCCCCCGCCGGGTCACTACGAACTGCGGGCTGGCGGGGTCGTCCTCCACTTTCTCCCGCAGGCGGCGGATGGCCACGTCCACGGCCCTCACGTCGCCCACATAGCCCTCGTAATTCCACACGTTCTCCATCAGGGCCTCCCGAGAGAACACCTTCCCCGGGTTGGAGGCCAGGAATTTCAGCAGCTCGTACTCCCGCTGGGTCAGCTCCAGGGGCGCTCCGTCTTTGTAGGCCATGAGCAGTTCCGTGTCAATGGCGATACGCCCCTGCTCCAGGCGGCTGGCCGCAGAGGGCCGGATCTGGGCCGGGTCCGTGAGCATCCCCACCCGGCGGATATTGGCCTTCACCCGGGCCAGCAGCTCCCGCATGGAAAAGGGCTTGGTGATATAGTCGTCGGCCCCCAGCTCCAGGCCCAGAACCTTGTCGGTCTCTTCCTCCCGGGCGGTGAGCATGATGATCGGGGTGGCCCGGCCGTGCTCCCGGATGGACCGGCACACATCAAAGCCGTTCATCTTAGGCAGCATCAGATCCAGCAGGATCAGGTCCGGGTCCTGCTCCAGCGCCAGTTGGAGCCCCGCCTCCCCGTCATAGGCCTCCAGCGTGGCATATCCCTCCCGCCCCAGATTAAAGCTGAGGATATCCACAATGTTCTTTTCATCCTCGACAATCAAGATCGTCTTTGCCATGACCGCTCCCTTCTTCCCGTTACAGATCCAGCAGAACCTTGGCCTTGAGGACGGCGGCCACCGTCTTGGCGTCCTGGATGGTCCCGTCCATGACCTCCTTCACCAGTTCCCCCAAGGGCACCCGGTCCCGCTCCAGGAACTCGTCCTCGTCTGGATGACACTCGCCCGGCTTCAGCCCTCGGGCCAGGTACATATGGAGAACCTCGTCGGTAAAGCCCGGTGAGGAGAGCAGCGCCCCCATATAGGTCAGCGTGGCCGGGGTATAGCCCGTCTCCTCCTCCAGCTCCCGCAGCGCGCACACCCGGTGGTCCTCCCCCCGCTCCAGCTTGCCGGCGGGCAGCTCGGTGATGACCCGGCCGAAGGGGTAGCGGAACTGCCGCACCACCGTCACGGTACCGTCGTCATGGAGAGGCAGGATGGCCACCCCGCCGGGATGGGACACCACTTCCCGGGTGGCCGGCCGGCCGTTGGGCAGCTCGATCCGGTCCAACCGCACGTCCACGATGACGCCCTTGAATTTTTCCTCGCTGGATACCGTCTTTTCATATAGCTCCATGTTGCCAGCTCCTATTCACATCAGTGATTTTAGTATACCACAGTTGGGTCAGCCTGCCAATACCCGGCCGTGCCGGGTACTTTTCACCGTTTTCCCCAATCATTACAGCTATCCATGTCCCGGCGCACCCCTTATAATGGAGACAGTATCCGCCCCGCGGAGCGCAAGGAGGAACCTCACATGACCATCCAGCCCATCGGCGCCGCCAGCGTCGCGCTGTACCTCACCCCCGCCGACCTGAAAGAGCACGGCCTCACCCCCGAAAGCCTGACCCGGGAGCTGGCCCTCACCCTGACCCGGGACGCCTTTCTCCGTGCCGGCCTGCCGGCGGAGGGGCCCCTGGAGATCGAAGCCTATCCCGACGCCTGCGGGGTGCTGGTCTTTGCCCGCCGGAGCGAGCCGCCTCGGATCTGGCTTGCCTTTCCCGACCTGGAGGGGCTGCTGGCCGCCGCCCGCGCCCTCTGGGCCGTCTGCCCCGAGGAGGCCGCCCTGTTCTTCTGGGAGGGGCGCTACTGGCTGTCCCTCCCCGCCGGGGAGGAGCAGACCGCCTGCCGCCTGTCCGAGTTCGGCGCGGAGGCGGAGCAGGCTCCCTTCCTGGACGCCCGGCTGACCGAGCACGCCCGCCTCATCCTCCCCCGTCAGGCCCTGGCCACCCTCCACCGCTATTTTCCCGATTAAAATGCCCGTTTTGGTTTGATCCTCCCCCTTTTGGGGCATCGTTATTGTGCAAGTTTTGTCAAAAAATTTCGCTGTAACATTTGCGTAAAATTTCTTTTGATTTTGCATACTAGTGATGCTATAATATCATTGGATGATAGGGCCGACCGGCGGCGTTTTTCTGGGGCTCTCATCCATGATATGACGATTGGAACGGCTGGGCGGCACGCCCCAGCCGCAGTATACAGGGATCGGGGCCGGATCTGGATCGTCCGGCCCCTGATAGCGCGGGCGGTCTCACCGCCGCCCGGGCGGGAGGATAAAAGAGGGTGCGGACTTGACAAAATATGTGATTCGCGGCGGGAAACCGCTGCATGGTGCGATCGACATCAGCGGCGCCAAAAATGCCGCCGTGGCCATTATCCCGGCAGCTCTGCTGGTAAACGGCACCTGCCGGATCGAGAACATTCCCCAGATCAGCGATGTGACCTCGATTTTGAAAATCTTACAGGAGCTGGGCGCCGACGTCCGCACGGTGGACCGTACCACCGTGGACATCGACTGTACCCGCATCCACAATGAACAGGTGCGGCTGGACATGGCTCGGAAAATCCGGGCCTCCTACTACCTGATCGGGGCCCTGCTGGGCCGCTTCGGCGCGGCGGAGGTCCCGCTGCCCGGCGGCTGCCATCTGGGCGACCGGCCCATCGACCAGCACATCAAGGGCTTTGTGGCCATGGGGGCCGACGTGGAGGTCAAGGGGGGCTATGTCCACGCCTCCTCCGGCGGCCGGCGGCTGACCGGCGCCCAGATCTATCTGGACGTGGTGTCGGTGGGCGCCACCATGAACATCATGCTGGCCGCCACCCTGGCCGAGGGGCTCACCATCATCGAAAACGCCGCCAAGGAGCCCCACATCGTGGATCTGGCCAACTTCCTCAACTCCATGGGAGCCGACATCATGGGAGCCGGCACCGACGTCATCAAGGTCCGGGGCGTCCCCGGCCTGCGGGGGGGCTCCTACTCCATCATCCCCGACCAGATCGAGGCCGGCACCTATATGGCCGCCGTGGCCGCCGCCGGCGGCGAGGTCCGCATCAAAAACGTCATTCCCAAGCACCTGGACTGCATTACCGCCAAGCTGGTGGAGATGGGCGTGGAGGTGGAGGAGGAGGACGACGCGGTGCTGGTGCGCCGGACCGGGCCCCTCTACCGCGCCAACATCAAGACCCTGCCCTACCCCGGCTTCCCCACCGACATGCAGCCCCAGATCTCCGTGGTGCTCTGCCTGGCCCAGGGGACCAGCGTGGTCACCGAGGGCGTGTGGGACAACCGCTACCGCTATGTGGACGAGATCCGCCGCATGGGGGCCCAGATCCAGGTGGACGGCAAGGTGGCCGTCATCGAGGGTGTGGACAAGCTCACCGGCGCGCCCATGCAGGCCTGCGACCTGCGGGCCGGCGCGGCCATGGTCATCGCTGGACTGGCCGCTCAGGGCGTCACCGAGATCGACCACGTCTACTATATTGAGCGGGGCTATGAGGACATCGTCCGCAAGCTCTCCGGCGTGGGGGCCGACATCCGCGTGGTCATCACCCCCGACGCGGACAAGGCCCAGGCCGACGTGGGCTGAGTCCCACCGCATCACGACGATTTTAGGGCGGCGGCAGGTTGCCGCCGCCCTTCCTGTTTGATTTCGATACATAGGAGCGATGATCTTGCTGACACTCACCACCCTGGCCAGCGGCTCCTCCGGCAACTGCCTGCTGCTCTCCGCCGGAGAGACCCACCTGCTCGTGGACGCGGGCATCTCCTGCCGGCGTATCTGCCGGTCCCTCCGGGACCTGGGGGTGGACCCCTCCGCCCTGTCGGGGGTGCTGGTCACCCACGAGCATACCGACCACATCGCCGGTCTGGCCACCCTGACCAAGCAGTTCCGGCTGCCGGTCTACGCCAGCCCCGGCACCGGACGGCATCTGTGCTACCGCATCGCCGCCCTGGAGGATGTGCTCCACACCTGCGCCCCCGGCGGGGCCTTCACCGTGGGCGGTCTGGCGGTGGAGACCTTCCCCACCCTCCACGACGCGGCGGAACCCATGGGCTACGCCGTCTCGGACGGCAGCCGGAAGGCCGCCGTGGTCACCGACCTGGGGGTGGTCACCGAAGCGGTCCTCGCCGGCGTGGCCGGAGCGGATCTTCTGGTGGTGGAATCCAACCACGACGTGGATTGGGTCAAGTCCGGCCCCTACCCCTACTCCCTCAAGCGGCGCATCCTGGGCGACCACGGCCACCTGTCCAACGAGGCGGGGGCCGCCCTGGCCTGCACAGCCGTCCGGGCCGGCGCCCGCACCGTCATTCTGGCCCACCTGTCCGCCGAAAACAACACCCCCGCCCGCGCCCGGAACGCAGTGGCCCTAGCCCTCTCCGCCATGGGGGCGGACCCCGATCGGGACCTGCGGCTGAGCGTGGCCCCCCGGGCCGAGCCCGGGCTGTGCTGCACCGCATAGGAGGTCCGCCATGCTGAATATCACCCTTCTGTGCGTGGGAAAGCTGAAGGAGCCGTTTTATACCCAGGCCGCGGCAGAATACGCCAAGCGGCTGTCGGCCTACTGCAAGCTGTCCCTTGTGGAGCTCCCCGAGGAGCGGCTGCCCAAGGACCCATCCCAGGCCCAGATCGACGCCGCCCTGGCCCGGGAGGCCGACGCCATCCGGGCCAAGCTGCCCCCCCGGTGCGGCCTCGTCGCTCTGTGCGTAGAGGGGAGGATGCGCTCCAGCGAGGAGCTGGCCGGGCTGTTCACCGACTGGATGAACCGGGGCGAGAGCCACCTGGTGTTTCTCATTGGCGGCTCCTTCGGCCTCCATCCCTCCATCAAGGCGGAGGCCGGGCTGCGTCTGTCCATGTCCCCCATGACCTTCCCCCACCACCTGGCCCGGGTCATGCTGCTGGAGCAGGTCTACCGGGCCTTCAAGATCAACGAGGGCTCCAATTATCATAAATGAGGTGACGCTATGGACCGCAAAAATCTGTTTGTCCTGCTGATGCGCATCAGCGCGGCGGCCGGGGCCCTGCTGGGCCTGCTGACCGCCCTGTTCGACGTCAGCATCACCCCCGCCCTGCTGAGTCTGGCCGCCATGCTCCTGTTCCGCTTCCTGGCCATCCGCGCGCTGCGGCGGGAAGCCCGAGAGGCCGGTGAGTGAGATGGGCTACTGTGAACGCTGTGAGAGGGAATGCGACGGCCTGACCTGTCCCGTCTGCGGCGGTGCGCTGCTCCAGGAGGTGGACCCGGAGGCCATGTCCCCCGAGGAGGGCGGCTGGTCCTTCTCCATCCACCATCCGGACGAGGTCCCTTGGCCCCTAGGGCCCGACGGGGAACCGGAGGAGGCCGTCCGCCTGTCCAATCTGGCGGATTTCCCTTCGGTGCAGACCGTGGTGCAGGCCCGGTTCCAGGCGGCCGGCATCCCGGTGCTCACCCGCTACCCCGAGGGAGGCGGCCTAGGCAAGGTCTATCTGGGCTTTTCCGGCTATGGAGTGGACCTTTACGTCCCCAAAAGCCGGGAATCCGAGGCCCGGGCCCTGTTGCTGCACGACGAATAGCGGCGATTTCCGCCGCAGAATCATTCATATAAGGAGGAGATGTCATGTCCTACAAGGAGACTTACCTGAATTGGCTGAACAGCCCCGCCCTCAGCCAGGCCGAGAAGGCCGAGCTCCAGGCCATCGCCGGAGATGAAAAGGAGATCGAAAGCCGCTTTTTTGCCCCTCTGGAGTTCGGCACCGCCGGGCTGCGGGGCACCATGTGCGTGGGCCTGCACCAGATGAACGTCCACGTCATCCGCCACGCCACCCAGGCCTTTGCCGAGGTCATCCTGGCCGAGGGGCCGGAGAGCGCCCGGAAGGGCGTGGCCATCTGCTTCGACTGCCGCCACCACTCCGACGAGTTTGCCCGGGAGTCCGCCCGCGTCATGGCGGGCAACGGCATCCCCGTTCGCATCTTCGAATCCCTGCGCCCCACCCCGGAGCTCTCCTTCGCCATCCGGGAATACGGCTGCATCGCCGGCATCAATGTCACCGCCAGCCACAACCCCAAGGAGTACAACGGCTATAAGGTCTACTGGGAGGACGGGGCCCAGCTTCCCCCCCGCCACGCCGACGCCATCGCCAAAAAAATGGCCGAGCTCGACCTGTTCGCCAGCCCGAAGCTGGCCGACTTTGAGCAGGCCATGGCCGAGGGCCGCATCACCCGGATGGGCGCCGAGACCGACGAGGCCTTTCTGGCCCACGTCATGGGGCAGGTCAACGACCAGAGCGCCGTGGAGCGGGTGGCCGACACCTTCAAGATGGTATACACTCCCTTCCACGGCACCGGCTACCGCCTCATCCCCGAGGTGCTGCGCCGCCTGGGCATGAAGCACGTGCTCTGCGTGCCCGAGCAGATGGTCATCGACGGGGACTTCCCCACTGTGGCCTCCCCCAACCCGGAGAATCCCGAGGGCTTTCATCTGGCGGTGGCGCTGGCCGACCGGGAGGGGGCTGATTTCATCCTGGGCTCCGACCCCGACGCCGACCGGGTGGGCCTGATGGTCCGCAACCGGGAGGGCCGGTTCGTCCCCCTGTCCGGCAACCAGACCGGCGTGCTGCTGCTGGACTACCTCATCACCGCCAAGAAGCGGGCGGGCACCCTGCCCGCCAACGCCGCCGCCCTCAAGACCATCGTCACCACCGAGATGGCCCGGAAGGTGGCCGAGGTGAACGGCGTCCAGATGTTCGACACCTTCACCGGCTTCAAGTTTATGGCCGAAAAGAAAAATGCCCTGGAACAAAGCGGCGAAGGCAAGGTTCTCTTCTCCTATGAGGAGTCCTACGGCTATATGATGGGCGACTACGTCCGGGACAAGGACGCCGTCACCGCCGCCCTGGTATGCACCGAGATGGCGGCCTGGTACTATGGCCAGGGCATGACTCTGTACGACGCCATGATGGGCCTCTATGAAAAGTACGGCTGGTACGGGGAAAAGACCCTCAATCTGGTGATGCCCGGCCTGGACGGTCTGAAAAAGATGGCCACGCTGATGCAGGATCTGCGCGCCCGTCCCCTCACCGAGATCGCCGGGACGGCGGTGGTCCTCCGGAAGGACTACAGCGACGGCACCCAGACCGACGTGGCCGCCGGTACCGTGACGGAGATGGAGCTCAAGGGCTCCAACGTGCTCAAGTACAAGCTCGCCGACGGCACCGACCTGGTGGTCCGCCCCTCCGGCACCGAGCCCAAGGTCAAGGTCTATATCCTGGCCCAGGGCGCAAGCAAGGCAGTCTGCGACGCGACGGTGGCCAAGTACGCCGCCTGGGCGGAGACCCTGAAGCGCTGACCTGGCCCGCTCCCCCGGCGAAGCTTTTCGCCGGGGGACATTTTCTTGAAAAAACCTCTTGACTTTAACAGCAAAAAGTGCTAAAGTCGTGAGCCAGAAGGAAGTGTTCTCATGCGTTCGTTCTCCGGTCATGTGTATTACGACTCCTATTACCGTTACGATTTTTTCGGTAACGGCAATTTCTGCTGCCCATGACCGGACGTCCACGATAGGAGCATTCGTATCCTGCCGCGGCGGCCCACTGGGCCGTCGCGGTTTCATTTTATCTGAGAAAGGATCTGTCACATTATGGTCGTCATTATGAAACGGGATTTTACCGCCGAACAGCTTCAGGAGGCCGTCCAGACCATGGAGGCCGGCGGGGTCCAGGTGATGGTGTCCAAGGGCGCCGAGACCACCATCCTGGGCGCCGAGGGCAACGCCGCCGGCATCGATCAGGAGAAGATCGCCCTGCTCCCCGGCGTGGAGCGGGTCATGCGGGTTACCGAGCCCTACAAGAAGGCCAACCGTAAGTACCACCCCGACGACACGGTCATCGACCTGGGTAACGGCTCCGCCATCGGCGGCGAAAAGCTGGCCGTCATCGCCGGGCCCTGCTCGGTAGAGTCCGAGACCCAGATCGTGGAGGTGGCCGAGGCCGTGCAGAAGAGCGGAGCCGCCGCCCTGCGGGGCGGCGCCTTCAAGCCCCGTACCTCCCCCTACTCCTTCCAGGGCATGGGCAACGACGGCATCCGTCTGCTCCAGGAGGCCAAGGCCGTCACCGGCCTGCCCATCGTCACCGAGATTATGTCCACCGACAACATCGAGATGTTTGAGATGTGCGTGGATGTGATCCAGGTGGGGGCCCGGAACATGCAGAACTTCGACCTGCTCAAGCAGCTAGGCCACACCACCAAGCCCATCCTCCTCAAGCGGGGCCTGTCCTCCACCATTGAGGAGTGGCTCATGTCCGCCGAATACATCATGGCCGGCGGCAACCATCAGGTCATCCTGTGTGAGCGCGGCATCCGCACGTTTGAGACCTTCACCCGCAACACCCTGGACCTGTCCGCCGTGCTGGCGGTGAAGAAGCTGTCCCACCTGCCGGTGGTGGTGGACCCCTCCCACGCCTGCGGCCAGGCGTGGATGGTGGAGCGTATGAGCCTGGCGGCCGTGGCGGCCGGGGCCGACGGCCTTATCATCGAGGTCCACAACGACCCCAAAAACGCCCTGTGCGACGGGGCCCAGTCCATCACCCCCGCGGATTTCGGCGGCCTAATGAGCAAGCTGGCTACGGTGGCAGCCTGCGTGGGCCGGAGCCTGTGAGATGAAAAAACAGATTGCCATCATCGGGCTGGGCCTCATCGGCGGGTCCATGGCCATGGCCCTGAGGGGCTTTGAGGACTATGAGCTGGTGGGGGTGGACCGGGACCCGGACACCCTGGCCTTCGCCGCCGCCCATGGGGTGGCCGACCGGCTCACCGACGACGCCCCGGCCGTGCTGTCCCAGGCCGACGTCGTCTACCTGTGTCTCCACCCCCGGGGCATCGTCCGCTTCCTGGAGGCCAACCGGGACCGCTTCAAGCCCGGGGCCCTGGTCACCGACGTGTGCGGCATCAAGACCGCCATCGTAGAGGGCGCGGCGGTACTGCCGGAGGCTGTGGACTTCATCGGCGGCCACCCCATGGCAGGCAGGGAGACCTCCGGCATCTTCCACGCCGACGGCGCTCTGTTCCGGGGGGCCCACTACATCATCACCCCCGGGCCCCGGAGCTGCCCATCCCATGTGGCCCTGCTGGAGCGCATCGCCAGGCACATCGGCTGCCGGGACGTGGTGAACACCACCACCCAAAAGCACGACGCCATCATCGCCTACACCAGTCAGGTCATGCACATCATGGCCGTGGCGGTATGCGACGACCCGGACCTGTTCGACTGTAAGGGCTTCGAGGGCGGCTCCTTCCGGGACTGCACCCGGGTGGCCGCCCTGGACGTCCCCCTCTGGACCGAGCTCTTTTCCATGAACGCCCCCGCCCTGTGCACCGTCATCCGCACCCTGGAGGACAACCTGCGCGCCTACCGGGAGGTCATCGAAAGCGGCGACACCCAGGCTCTGGCCGCCAAGCTGGCCTGGTCAGCCGACCGCAAACGGCACATGAATCTGGAATAAATCAGAGATTCTTAATCTTCCCTTCATTGACTTGGACCGGCGGGAGATGATATAGTGGTCTTACATCATTGAAATGGGAGTATCTGGATGGATAAAAAGCTTTTTCGAAGCCTTCTGCTGCTCATTACCTTCACCGTGCTGCTCATCCTGGTCATCGTCAAATTCGACGTGCTGTGGGGAGCTGTGGCCAGCGTGCTCACGGTGTGCCGCCCCCTGTTCATCGGCCTGGCCATCGCCTTTGTGCTCACCAAGCCCTGCGCCTTTTTCCGCTGCCACCTGGACCGTCTGCTGGCGGGGACCGCCCTGAAAAAGGCCGTTATCCCGCTGGCGGTGACTCTGTCCTACCTGCTGCTCTTCGGCGTGGTGGCGGCCGTCTTTTCCTTTGTGCTGCCCCAGCTTGTGGGCAGCATCGGGCGCTTTGCCTCCAATCTGGAGGGCTATGTGGGGCAGGCCCAGGTCTGGATCAACGACCTCACGGCCTGGCTCCACCTGGAGGAGCTGGACCTGTCCCGGCTGGACCAGGTGCTCCGGGACCTGTTTAACAGCGCCCTCGCCGCCCTGTCCAACGCCGTGCCGCAGCTCGTCAGTCTCACCAGCAATCTGGTGTCCATCGTGGTCACCGGCGTGCTGGCCCTGGTCTTTTCTATCTACATGCTCTCGGGGAAGGACCGCCTGCTGGCCCAGTGCCGCCAGGTGCTGCGGGCCTATACGCCGCCCAAGGTCTGCCGGATGGTGCTGGAGGTCACCGCCCTGACGGCGGGCACCTTCAGCAAATTCGTCACCGGCCAGATCACCGAGGCCTGTATCCTGGGCGGACTCACCTTCGCGGGCATGGTCCTCCTGCGGCTGGACTACCCCCTTCTGATTGCCGTGCTCATCGGCGTGTCCGCCCTGGTGCCCATTGTGGGCGCTTATGTGGGGGCCTTCACCTCCGCCCTGCTGCTGGCCATGATTGATCCCATGAAGGCCGTCATCTTTCTCCTTTTCCTGGTCTGTCTCCAGCAGTTCGAGGGCAACGTCATCTATCCCCGGGTGGTGGGCACCTCCCTGGGCCTGCCCGGGATCTGGGTGCTGGCCGCCGTCACCATCGGCGGCGGGCTGTTCTCCTTCCTGGGAATGCTCCTCAGCGTCCCGGTGGCCTCCATCCTCTACACCCTGCTGCGGCAGGACGTGCGCAGACGGCTGGACGGCATATGACCGAATGCTCGGGCGCCCGATGCGGAGTTTCTTCCGCGCCGGGCGCCCTTTCGCAAATTCTAAAGTTTTTCTGAATGCGGCAACTTTCTCTTGCCGCCGGGCGTCTAACCTTGTATACTGAGCATTGTTGACATAATTCTTGGGAGTGAACGCTGTGGCAAAGCGCATACAGAAGAAACGAAGGCCCTCCCGCCTGCGCCGGGCGGGCCGGACGCTCTACCGCACGGCGGTGGCCCTTTCGGCCCTGATCGTCGCGGGCTTCGTGGCGTGGCAGGTACTGGTGCGTCCTCCCGCGCAGAGCGCCGCCCCCCCATCCACGGCCCCCCTTCCCACTGCCTCCCAGCCCGCGGGAGAGAGCGCCGCCCCTCAGGAGCCCGCCGAGGAAACGGCTCCGCCGCCGGAGCGCCGGGCGTACACCTACACCTTCCTGCTGGCGGCCAGCGATCAGTCCAGCGGCAACGCCGACACCATCATGGTGGCCACCTACGACGTGCCCAACGCCAAGGTGGGGGTGGTCTCCCTCCCCCGGGACACCCTGGTGGACCGGAAGACCCCCAAGATCAACGCGGCCTATCTGGGTAAGGACGGGGCCTCCACCCTGAAAAGCGTAGTGGCCGACCTGGTGGGCTTCCCCATCGACTACTACATCACGGTGGACATCACGGCCTTCAAGGCTCTGGTCAACGCGGTGGACGGCGTGGACTTCTACATCCCCTGCGACATGGATTATGACGACCCCACCCAGGACCTCTCCATCCACTACCAGGAGGGGATGCGGCACCTGGACGGGGCCCAGGCGCTGGAGGTGGTGCGCTTCCGCCACAACAACGACGGCAGCGGCTACACCGACGTGGGCCGGTCCCAGACCCAGCAGAAGATGCTCGCCGCCATCGCCAAAAAGGTATTTTCCCTCTCCAGCGTGACCAAGTTCAACCGCTTTGTGGATATCTTCACCAGCTACGTCAAAACCGATCTGTCCGCCAGTGACATCGCCTATTTCGCCTCCAACGCCCTATCGGTGGATCTGGCCGCCGGGCTGTCCACCGGCACCCTGCCCGGGGACGGTACCGTCACCTACCGGGGAACCAGGTGGTGCTATCGCCTCTATCCCCAGGAGTGCCTGGATCTGCTCAATCAGACCGTCAACCCCTACACCACCGACCTGACCCTGGATCGGGTCCATTTCTTTCAGGGATGAAACACGCCCCGTGAGCCGCGGCTCACGGGGCGTGTTTGGTTTCCTTACCGCTGGAATACACCGGTGGAGAGATAGCGCTCCCCGGTGTCCGGCAGAACGGCCACGATGGTCTTGTCCCGGTTCTCCGGCCGGGCCGCCAGAAGGGCAGCGGCCCGGGCGGCTGCGCCGGAGGAGATGCCCACCAGCAGCCCTTCCCGGACGGCCAGGTCCCGGGCGGCTGCGCAGGCATCGTCCCCGGGGATGGGCAGGACCTCGTCTACCAGGTCCCGGTCCAGCACAGACGGGACGAAGTTGGCTCCGATGCCCTGGATCTTATGGGCTCCCGGCTTGCCGCCGGAGAGAACCGGGGACTCAGCGGGCTCCACCGCCACCACCCGGACAGCGGGGTTCTGCTCCTTCAGGTAGCGGCCCGCCCCGGTGAGCGTGCCGCCGGTACCCACCCCCGCCACATAGATGTCCACGGTGCCGTCGGTATCCCGCCAGATCTCCGGGCCCGTGGTCTCGTAGTGGGCCCGGGCGTTGGCCGGATTGTCAAACTGGGCGGGCATCCAGGCCCCGGGCAGGGTGGCCAGCAGCTCATTGGCCTTGTCGATGGCCCCCTGCATCCCCGCAGGGCCGGGGGTGAGCACCAGCTCCGCCCCCAGGGCGGACAGCAGGCTCCGCCGCTCCGCCGACATGGTCTCGGGCATGGTAAGGATGACCCGGTAGCCCCGCAGGGCGGCGATGTAGCTCAGGCCCACGCCGGTGTTGCCGCTGGTGGGCTCCACCAGGACGGAGCCGGGCCGCAGCAGGCCCCGCGCCTCGGCGTCCCGGATCATATAGAGGGCCGCCCGGTCCTTGGCCGAGGACAGGGGATTAAAGCACTCCAGCTTGGCCAGGATTCGGGCGCCGGGCGCATAACGCTCCAGGGCCAAAAGGGGCGTATTGCCGATCAGGTCGGTGAGGATGTGGGCGATCTGCATGGTATCTCCTCCAATTCCATCGGATGTTTTCCGGGAGAAAAGCCCGTCCAATCGGCGGACGGGCTTTTTCAGCGCGGTTTTTTAGAACACGGGCACCACGGCGCCGGCGTAGGTCTCGTCGATGAAGTCCTTGACCTCCTGGCTGGTCAGGGCCGCGGCCAGGGCCTGGATGGCAGGGCTGTCCTCGTTGCCCTCCTTGACGGCAAGGACGTTGACGTAGGCGGTGGCAGCCTCGCCGTCGGCGGCCTCAATGGCCACGGCGTCGGCCACCTTCAGCCCGGCGTCAATGGCGTAGTTGCCGTTGATCACGGCCATGTCCACGTCGGCCAGACGGACGGGAAGCTGGTTGGCTTCCAGCTCCACGATGTCCAGGTTCTTGGGGTTCTCAGCGATGTCGGCCTTGGTGGCGGTGATGCCGGCGCCCTCCTTCAGGGTGATGAGCCCCTCCTGCTCCAGCAGCAGCAGCGCCCGGGCCTCGTTGGTGGTGTCGTTGGGCACCGCGATCTGGGCGCCGTCAGCCAGGTCGGCAATGGAAGCGGTCTTGCCGGCATAAAGGCCGAAGGGTTCGTAGTGGACATCGGCGGCGCTGACCAGATGGGTGCTGTCACTGACGTTAAACTCATTCATGTAGGTGACGTGCTGGAAGTAGTTGGCGTCCAGCTCGCCGCTCTCCACGGCCAGGTTGGGCTGGATATAGTCGTTGAACTCCACGATCTCCAGGGTGATGCCCTGCTCGGCCAGGAGACCCTTGACCACCTCCAGGATCTCGGCGTGGGGGGCGGGGGTGGCGCCCACCTTCAGGACAGTACCCTCCAGGGGGTTGGACGCAGCGGGCGCGGAGGGCTCCACGGGGGCGCTGGAGGCGGGAGCGCTGGCGGGGGGGGGGGGGGTGGGGGGGGGGCCCCCCCCCCCCCCCCCCCCAAAAAGGGCGGGGCCCCCGCCCGGGGGGGGGGGGGGGGGGCGGCGGGGGGCGGGGGGGGGGGGGGCGCGGGGGGGGGGGGGGGGCCGGGGGGTTTCCCCGCCGCCACAGCCGGCCAGAAGAGCGCAGGCCAGCGCGCCGGTCAGGAGCAGAGAGACAAACTTTTTCATGATACATTCTCCTTTTCCTTCAAACTGAAGTGATTTGAACTATGTGAGCCGCCGGAGCGGGATTCACCAAAAGAAAACGTCCTTGACGTGCCGAAAGACACATCAAGGACGAAAGCAAACGCTTCGTGGTACCACCTTGCTTCGCCCGGACCTCGCGGCCAGGGCCTTAGAGCGTACAGGACAGACCGATACGCCAGCGCGATCACGGGCGCTTCCCGTCGCAGCCTGTGCCTTCCGGCAGTCGGTGCGCAGCTCCAAGACCATGTTCAGCGCGGCCTTCCGTACCCCTTCCCACCAGCCGGGGCTCTCTGCAACGTATCTCCGTGCTTACTCTTCTCTTCCTTGCCTTTGTTGAGCGGTATTCGATTGTCTAATAGTTTAATCCAGGCACCACCCGCTCGTCAAGTGGGAATTTTGCTCACATAGTGCCTGGAATCTTGCGTTCCTTTTGTATATCCTATCCAGCCTCTTTGCGCCGACGCCTCTTTCCGCCGGGGCCAATCCGGCGGTCGAACCGGACCGCCAGGCAAGTGCCGATGGACTGGAAGATCTGCACCAGGATGACCAGCACCACCACCGAGACCCAGAGGATGATGTTCATGCGGCGCTGGTAGCCCAGGTTCAGCGCCATGGAGCCCAGTCCGCCGCCGCCGATGGCGCCGGCCATGGCGCCGTAGCTGAGGATGGTGATAAACGCAGTGGTAAAGCCGGAGATGAGGGAAGGGCGGCTTTCCGGGATCATCACCTTGGCGATGATTTGCAGAGGGGAACAGCCCATGGATTGAGCAGCCTCCACCACCCCCTTGTCCACCTCGCGGATGGACGCCTCCACCAGACGGGCCACGAAGGGAAAGGCGGCCACGATGAGGGGGATAATTGTGGCCACCGTGCCGATGCTGGTACCCAAAATCACCCGGGACAGGGGGATGACCAGCACCATCAGGATCAGAAAGGGCACCGAGCGCAGGATGTTGATGATCACGTTGAGGGCGCTCATGACGGGCCGAGGCAGGGGCCGCACGCCCCCCTCCTCCCCTGCCACCATCAGCACACCCAGGGGCAGGCCGATGACGTAGGCAAAAAAGGTGGCGATGACAGTGACGTAGCAGGTCTCCCAGATGGCGAACAGCAGGCCGTCCTTGCCCAAGGACAGCAGGCGGACCACCTCCGGATTTTGCAGCAGCTCACGCATGGTAGTCGCGCACCTCCTCCACCGTGACATCCTTCTGGGCCCTGAGATAGCTCAGAGCTCTGGCGGCCTCCGCCGCGTCCTGGGGCAAGCCCAGCAGCATGGAGCCAAAGGCCTTGCCGCTCACGTTGCGGGTGTCAGCCCCCAAAATGTTGACTTTAACCCCGCAGTCAATGGCCAGCGAGGCGATGAGCGGCTCATAGGAGGAACCGCCGTTGAAGGCGATGCGCACCACGTTGGCCGCGGGGAACTGGTCGATATGGGCCCCCTCGGGGTAAACCAGCCGCCGGCCCGCCTCGGTCTTGGGGTTGGAAAAGACCTCCTCCACCGTGCCGGTCTCCACCATACGGCCGTGCTCCAGGATGGCCACATGGGTGCAGATCTCTTCCACCACCGCCATCTCATGGGTGATGACGATGACGGTGATGCCCAGGCGCCGGTTGATGTCCTGGATGAGCCGGAGGATGGCCCGGGTGGTGGTGGGGTCCAGGGCGGAGGTGGCCTCGTCGCACAGCAGCACCTTGGGATCGGAGGCCAGGGCCCGGGCGATGGCGATGCGCTGCTTCTGCCCGCCCGAGAGCTGCACCGGATAGGCGTCCGCCTTGTCGGGCAGGCCCACGATGTCCAGCAGCTCCAGAGCCCGCTTGCGGGCCTGGGCCGCCGGGACGCCGGCGATCTCCATGGGGAAGCAGATGTTCTTCAGACAGGTGCGCTGCATCAGCAAATTAAATTGCTGAAAGATCATGCTGATGGAGCGCCGGGCCTGACGGAGCTGGGTGGGCGTCATCTGGCACATGTCCAGCGGGCCGGTCCCTCCGCCGTCCACTAGGCCGTCCACCAGGACCTGACCGGAGGTGGGCTTCTCCAGCAGATTGATGCACCGGACCAGGGTGGACTTGCCCGCGCCGGACATGCCCACGATCCCAAAAATGTCTCCGGTCCGGATGGTCAGGCTGATGTCCTCCAGGGCGTGGAGCTCTCCCTCGCCGGTATGGAAGGTTTTTGACAGGTGTTTGAGCTCGATCACGGAAACGATCTCCTTCTGGGACTGTTTTTCCAAACAATTCCCATTTTTTCTGGGCAAAGCCCGGAATTTCATGCATAGTTCATTCTATGACAAGAGGTCGCGCCTGTCAAGGAGAAAAGCCCGGAACACTCAGTGGCAGGAACAGCAGGAGCCGTGCTCTCCGTCCTCACAGGGCAGTCGGAGGGATTCCGGCACCGGCCTGCCCTGCCGCCGGTAGTAGTCGGCCAGCGCAGCCTTGATGGCCTCCTCCGCCAGCACCGAGCAGTGCATCTTATAGGCGGGCAGGCCGTCCAGCGCCTCGGCCACCGCGGCGTTGGTCAGGGTCATGGCCTCCTCGATGGGCTTGCCCTTGATGAGCTCGGTGGCCATGGAGGAGGTGGCGATGGCCGAGCCGCAGCCGAAGGTCTTGAACTTCACGTCGGTGATGACGCCGTCGTCAATCTTCAGGTACATCTTCATAATATCGCCGCACTTGGGGTTGCCCACCTGGCCCACCCCGTCGGCGTTCTCGATCTCCCCCACATTCCGGGGATGCTCAAAGTGATCCATTACCTTTTCTGTATAAAGCATGAGGAATTCTCCTTTCTGTATTCAAGCTCTCAGGCGGTCAGGTCCCAGGTGGGCCGCTGCGCGGCCTTGTCCCACACGGGGGACATCTCCCGCAGGTAGCTCACCACGGCGGGGACCTCCTTCAGCAGGTAGTCCACATCCGCCTCGGTGTTGTCCGCCCCCAGGCTCAGACGCAGGGAGCCGTGGGCCACCGCATGAGGCAGACCGATGGACAGCAGCACATGGGAGGGGTCCAGGGAGGCGGAGGAGCAGGCCGAACCGGAGGAGGCGCAGATGCCCTTGGCGTCCAGGTGGAGCAGCAGGGCCTCCCCCTCCACCCCTTCAAAGACAAAGGAGGCGGTGCCCGGCAGGCGGTTCACCGGGTCGCCAGTGAGACGGGAGCAGGGGATCTGGGTCAGGCCCTGGATCAGCCGGTCCCGCAGGGCAGTCAGCCGGGCGGACTCGTCCTCCAGCCGGGCCACGGACTCCTTCAGCGCAACGGCCATGCCCGCCGCTCCAGCCACGTTCTCCGTGCCCGACCGGCGGCCCTTCTCCTGGCCGCCGCCATGGATGAGGGGCGGCAGGCGCAGGGGCTTGCGCATATACAGGGCCCCGATGCCTCGGGGACCGCCGAACTTGTGGCCGGACAGGCTGAGCAGGTCGCAGCTCCAGGCCTCCACATCCACGGGGATGTGGCCCACCGCCTGCACCGCGTCAACGTGGAACAGCACCCCGGCGGCCCGGGCAATGGCTCCGATCTCGGCCACGGGCTCAATGGTGCCGATCTCATTGTTGGCAGCCATCACAGAGATCAGGATGGTATCGGGCCGGAGGGCGGCCTGCACCGCCGCCGGGTCCACCCGGCCCTGGGCGTCCACCGGCAGGTAGGTCACCTCATAGCCCTGCTTTTCCAGGTACTGGGCCGTGTGGAGGATGGCGTGGTGCTCGATGGCGGAGGTAATGATGTGCCTGCCCTTCTTCTGACGGAGCTCCGCCACCCCGCGCAGGGCCCAGTTGTCGGCCTCGGTGCCGCAGGAGGTGAAATAGAGCTCCTCCGGCCGGGCGTTCAGACAGGCGGCGATGTCCGCCCGGGCGGCTTCCAAATCGGCCTTGGCCTGCTGACCAAAGGAGTAGAGACTGGAGGGATTGCCATAAGCCTCCTGCAGATGGGGCATCATAGCGGCCAGCGCTCCGGGGGAAAGCCGGGTGGTGGCGGCGTGATCGGCATAGAGAAAACGGGACATAGGATCGACTCCTTCCGAAAACTTTTTAATTCCTTTATTCATATCTGTTTACTAGGATTATAGGCCGGAATCGCTGACTTGTCAAGGGCGTTTTTGAAACTCTGTATCAAAAATGGGCCCGGCATCCAAATGGCCGGGCCCATACACGGTTACGGATTGGCTTGGTCCTGGGTCTTTTGGTGATACTGCTCCACCAGGTCGCGCAGGGTGATGTGGTCCACCACGGAGGACACCGCTTCCTGGATCTGCCGCCAAACGTCCACGGTGACGCAATGGTCCACCCGGTCGCAGCAGTCGCTGCCGTCCACACAGCTCACCGGCGCCAGGCTCCCCTCCAGCGGGCGGAGAATCTCCCCCACCGTATAGCTGCCCGGGTCCCGGGTCAGCAGGTAACCCCCGCCCGCCCCCCGGACGCTCCGCACCAGACCGGCGCGAGAGAGTGAGGTCACAATCTGCTCCAGATATTTGTCCGAAATGCCCTGACGCTTGGCCACGTCCCGCAGCGAGACGGGCTGGCCGTCGTTCGACAGGGCCAGGTCCAGCATCAGCCGCAGGGCATACCGCCCTTTCGTGGAAATTTTCATGGCACGCCCTCCTTCTTTTCTCCTTATAATACCACCGAGAAGGTAGGATTTCAAGCAGGAAAAGCGGTTTTGCGGAAAATCCCAGCCTGGACTTATGGCTCGGTGCGAAAACGGTAGACGGTGCGCTGGCGGTAGGTCTCTCCCGCCCGCAGGACCGGCGATGGAAAGCTCGGTTGGTTGACTGCATCTGGAAAATACTGGGTTTCCAGGCATACGGCATGGCGGGGACCGTAAAGGGCACCACCTTTCCCCCTCCGCTCCCCCAGAAAACCGGCGGTATAGACCTGTACCCCGGGCAGGGTGGTCTCCAGCTCCAGCGCCACGCCGGTCTCCGGGCTGGAAAGGACGGCGGCGGGCCCCGTCGCCGGGCTGCGCAGCACAAAATTATGGTCAAAGCCCCGGGTCCCGGCCAGAAAGGGGTGGTCCAGCCGGTCTCCCAGCCGGGCGGGGGAGCGCAGGTCCAGGGGGGTCCCCGCCACGGAGGCAAGCGCCCCGGTGGGGATGTTGCCCGGCCCGCAGGGGGTGTAACGGTCGGCCGCCAGCGTGAGGATCTGGCCGTCCACCGGCCCGCTGTCGTGGCCCGCAAGATTGAAGTAGGTGTGGTTGGTCAGGTTCACCACGGTGGTCTTGTCGCTGACCGCCCGGTAGTCGATGGTCAGCGCGGCGTTTTCCAGGGTATAGGTCACCTCCACCCGGAGGTTTCCGGGGAAGCCTTCCTCTCCATCCGGGGACTCCAGAGAAAAAGCCACGCTGTTTCCCCGGCAGGCAAAGCGCCACAGCTTCTGATGGAAGCCTTCCGCGCCGCCGTGGAGGCTGTTCGTCCCCTCGTTGGCCGTCACCTGGTACTCCCGGCCGTCGATGGTGAACCGGGCCCCGCCGATGCGGTTGGCGCACCGGCCAATGGTGGCGCCCAAGCAGGCGTCCAGAGTCCGGTAGCAGTCCAGATCGTCATAACCCAGGCAGATGTCCGTGGGCCGCCCCGCCCGGTCCGGCACCCACAGGCTGCGGACCGCCGCGCCCAGGGGAAGAAGCTCCGCCGTGCACACCCCATCCGACAGGCAGATCACCGGCACATCCTGGCCGTTCACCGCCCCGAATGGCTTTACCTCATACATCCCTCAGCCCTCGTAGCCGTCCGGATGGCTCTGGTGCCAGGCCCAGGCGTCGGCGATGATCTGTTCCAGACCCCGGGTGGGCTTCCAGCCCAGCACCTGGGCGGCCTTGGCATTGGAGGCGATAAGCACCGACGGGTCCCCCGCCCGGCGGGGCTCGATTTTGGCGGGGATGGCCCGGCCGGTAACCTTTTGGGCCGTCTCCACGATCTCCTTCACCGAGAAGCCGTCGCCGCTGCCCAGGTTGAATACGCCGCTCTCTCCGGTCCGTTCCAGGTGCTCCAGGGCCAGCAGGTGGGCCTCCACCAGGTCCCGGACATGGATGTAATCCCGGATGCAGGTGCCGTCGGGGGTGGGGTAGTCGTCGCCGAAGATGCCCACGTGGCTCCGCTTGCCCAGCGCAGCCTGGAGCACGATGGGGATGAGGTGGGTCTCGGGGTGGTGGTCCTCCCCGATGCCGGCGTCGGGGTTGGACCCGGCGGCGTTGAAGTAGCGCAGGGCGGCATAGTGGATGCCGTAGGCCCGGTCGCACCATTTGAGCATCCCCTCGATGGCCAGCTTGCTGGCCCCGTAGGGATTGGTGGGGTCGGTGCGGTCGGTCTCCTCAATGGGCTGCTTCTCCGGCTCGCCGTAGGTGGCGGCGGTGGAGGAAAAGACGATCTTGTCCACGCCGTGGTTCTTCATGGTCTGGAGCATGGTCTGGGCTCCCGCCACATTGTTGCCATAGTACTTGAGGGGATCGGTGACGCTCTCCCCCACCAGGGAATAGGCGGCGAAGTTGATGACCCCGTCGATGTCGAACTCGGTGAACACCCGGTCCAGGAAGGCGGCGTCCCGCACGTCCCCCACCCGGAGTCTGGCCCCCTTCACCGCCTGCCAGTGGCCGGTGCACAGGTTGTCCGCCACCACCACGTCATAGCCCTTCTCCACCAGCAGCGCCACCATGTGGCTGCCGATATAGCCGGCCCCGCCGGCCACCAGAATGGTTTTCATAAGCTGCCTCCTTTTCGCGTCATCTGACGCTGTCAATAAACCGCAGGAAGGCGTCGCGCCCCTGCTGCGTACACTTGTAGACCCCCGCGTGCTCCAGCACGGCGGCAAATACCTGTCCGATCTCCTGCTCCAGAATGCCCGTGACATTCTCCCGGGTAAAGGCGTACCGCGTTTGCAGCTCCTCCGCCCAGTCGGCGTGCTTGGCCAGGGCCTCGTCGGCCCGGAGGTCGCCGCCGCTCACCAGCACGTCGGCCAGCGCCGCCATCTCCCCCTTCAGCCGGGCGGGCAGCACCGCCAGCCCCATCACCTCGATGAGACCGATGTTCTCCTTCTTGATGTGGTGGAGCTCCGGGTGGGGGTGATAGACACCCAGGGGATACTCCGCTGTGGTGATGTTGTTGCGCAGCACCAGATCCAGCTCAAACTGTCCCTCCCGCATCCGGGCGATGGGGGTGATGGTGTTGTGGGGCTCGCCGTCCGTCTCTGCAAAAACAAAGGCGTCGGCGTCGGTGTAGCCCCGCCAGGCGGTCAGTACCCGGTCGGCCAGGTCCACCAGCCGCCCGTCGTCGGCGCAGCGCAGGCGGAGCACAGACATGGGCCACTTGACGATGCCCGCCTCCACATCGGCGTAGCCGGGGAAGGAGACGGCCCGCTCCACCGGGGCCTTCTCCATGGCGAAGGTATACCGCCCGCCCTGGAAGTGGTCGTGGCTGAGGATGGAGCCACCCACGATGGGCAGGTCGGCGTTGGAGCCCACAAAGTAGTGGGGGAACCGCTTGACGAAGTCCAGCAGCTTGCGGAAGGCGGAGCGGTCGATCTTCATGGGGACATGGCGGCTGTTGAGGGCGATGCAGTGCTCGTTGTAGTAGACATAGGGGGAGTACTGCAAAAACCAGGGCTGGCCGTCAATGGTGATGGGGATGACGCGGTGGTTCTGCCGGGCGGGGTGGTCCATACGTCCGGCGTAGCCCTCGTTCTCCCGGCAGAGCTGGCACTTGGGGTAGCCCCCTTGGGGGGCCGCCTTGGCGGCGGCGATGGCTCGGGGGTCCTTCTCCGGCTTGGACAGGTTGATGGTGATGTCCAGGTCGCCATAGGAGGTGGGTGTGACCCATTTCCGGTCCCGGGCGATGCGGTAGCGCCGGATATAGTCGGTGTCCTGGCTGAAGCGATAGTACCAGTCGGTAGCCTCCCGGGGCGAGCGGGCATACTTCTCCTCAAAGGTACGGATGACCTGGGAGGGGCGGGGGGTCAGGCGGCCCATCAGCTCGGCGTCGAACAGGTCCCGGCTGGTGACGCCGTCCTCAAGGATCCCCTGGGCCACGGCGTAGTCCAGCAGGTCCCCCAGGATGGCCTCCAGGGGGCGCGCCTCGACCATCTCCGGCGCTTCATAGGTCTTTTTGCCCAGGGCGTCCAGCAGGCGGTTGATGGCCCACATCCGGTCGGTCTCCTCGATGAGGCCGGTGCGGACGGCGTAATCGGCCAGAGCGGCCACAGCGTTGTCGATCATCTCTCCGTCCCCCCTTACGCCAGCCGCACACCGCCCGCCGGGCGGATGGACAGGACATGACAGCTCCCGGCGCCCAGCACGGCCTCCGTCCGGGTCTGGAACTCTGCCAACAGGTCCGCCGGCACAAAGGCCTGGACCGTGCCGCCGAAGCCGCCGCCGTGGACCCGGACGGCCCCTTTGCCGTTCAGGATGCGCTCGCACAGGGCGATGGCGAGCAGCAGCTCCTGATGGGTGGTCTGGCCGGTGGGGACCACGTTCTGGAGGTAGAGGGCGGAGGACCGGCCCGAGTCCCGCACCAGGGCCAGGAAGGCGTCGAAGTCACCGTCCTTCAGCGCCTGGGCCTGCGCCCCGGCCCGCCGGTTCTCGGCGTAGAAGTGGAAGGCCCGGAGGACCGCCCGGTCTCCCGCCGCCACGCGCACCCGGGGCAGGTCGGCCAGGAAGGCCTCCTCGGGCACCTCCCGCAGGACCTCCTTGCCGAAGCAGCGGCACACCGCCCCCAACTCGTCGGTGATGGCGGCGTATTCCGCCGTCAGGTCGGCGTGGCCCGCCCCCGAGTCCAGGATGCACAGGGCGTGGCCGGTGGCGGCAAAATCCAGGGGGATCTGCTCCACCTGAGGCCGGGCCGGGTCGGCAAAGTCGATGGCCACCACGCCCCCCACCGAGGAGGCGGTCTGGTCCATCAGGCCGCAGGGCTTGCCGAAGTAGACGTTTTCCGCGTACTGACCGATCTGGGCGATCTCCACGGGGGAGCACCGGCCGGGCCAGAACAGCCCGCTCAGCATGGCGCCCACCAGCACCTCAAAGGCAGCGGAGGAGCTCAGGCCGCTGCCGCCGGGCACATTGGAGACCACATAGGCGTCCAGGCCCGCCCCCTGCAGGGGACAGCCCAGGGCGGCCAGGCGGGCGGCCACGCCCCGGATCAGGGCCGCGGAGGTGTTGGCCTCCTCCGGCCGGGGGGACAGCTCCGCCAGGTCCACCACCAGGAGGGGATACCCCTCGGACTGGACCCGGATCATGCCGCTCTGGTTGGGGGCGGCGGCGGCCAGCACATCCAGGTCCACGGCGGCGGCCAGCACCCGGCCATGCTGGTGGTCGGTGTGGTTGCCCCCCAGCTCGGTGCGGCCGGGGGCGCTGAACAGGGCCTCCGGCCGGCTGCCGAAGGTCTTGGCATAGCGGTCCAGCACCCCGGCGCAGCGGGCGCGGGCCGCCTCCAGGCGCGGCGCTCCATAGAGCCGGAGCAGAGTCCCGTCCAGCTCCCCGGCGGTCAGCCGCGCTTCCAGCGTCCGATGTTCGTTCATTTGGATCTCCTCCTGTCTGTTTGTCTCTATCCTATCAAGTCTCGGCCGGAAATGCCATTCACTCCCGTCGCTTTTCCATGGATTTTAGTTGCATCCTTCCTCCACATCCTGTATGCTGTTGGTAAGAATGCAGCAGGGAGGGATGGCGGATATGGCGCAGGGCTTCAAGCACTCCTTCAAGGCGGCGGACCGGGCGGAGCTGCCGCTGGTGGTCTACAATTCCGGGTTTCAAAAGTGTGCGCCGGGCTACGCCTGGGGTCCCGGCGTCCGGGACCACTATCTGATCCACTATGTGGTCTCCGGCCGGGGGACGCTGGAGCTGGAGGGCAGGACTTTCGTCCTGGGGCCGGGGGACGCCTTCCTCATCCGCCCCGACGTGCCGGCCCGCTACGCCGCGGCGGCCTCCGACCCCTGGGAGTATTACTGGGTGGGCTTTGCCGGGGTGAGCGCCGGGCTGTTCCTGGCCCAGACTGGCTTTGCCGGCGGGAGCTCCGTGTGCGCCCTGGCCGAGGGGGACCGCTTCCGGCGCTCCCTGTTGGAGATCTACAAGGCCCGTGGGAGCGGCTACCCCAGCGCCGTGCGCATGGCGGGCTATCTTCAGGCCGCCCTGGGCCTGCTGATGGAGGCCACGCCCCCCAGCGGGGAGGAGGCCCTGGCCCTCTACGCCCGGCATGGGGCGGAGTTCATCCACCAGAACTACTCCCGCGGCCTCACCATAGAAGAGGTGGCCCGTCAGGTGGGCGTGAGCCGGAGCTATCTCTACCGGGCCTTCCGGGCCGAGTTCGCCTGCTCCCCCAGCGACTACCTGGCCCGCTGCCGCATCCGGCGGGCCTGTCAGCTCCTGCGCCACAGCACCCTCAGCGTGGGCGCCGTGGCCAACTCGGTGGGATTCGAAGATCACTTCTATTTTTCCCGGACCTTCCGCCGGATCACCGGAGTCTCCCCCACGGCCTACCGGACCCAGCGCTCTTGAAAAAGGTCCCCCGGAAGCGCGCTTCCGGGGGACCTTTCCGCCCGTTTCAGGGACTTCGGAAGTCCGCAAGGTTGTCCTGGGTGACTGTGGCATAGGACAGCCAGACATATTTGCCGTCGGTCAGCTCCACCACCCCTTCCGGCTTTTCGCCGCAGGCCAGCGCGCAGGCCAGCTCCACCAGGGCGCGGGCCTGCCCGGCGGCGTCGTTCTGGACGGTGCCCTTCAGGGCCCCCTCCTCCATCGCGTCCAGAGCCGGAGGGGTGGCGTCCACCCCCACGATAAAGGGCAGCTCCTCCGCCGTCAGCCCGGCGTCCAGGCAGGCGTCGATGGCTCCCAGGGCCATGTCGTCGTTGTTGGCAAAGACCACTTCGATCTGTCCGCCGAACTCCTCCAGCCAGAGCTGCATCCGGGCGGCGGCCTGGCCACGCTGCCAGTTTGCCGTGTCATTGGCCAGCTTCTCCGTGGCCACTCCCGCCTGGGTCAGGGTCTTGACGCTGTACTCCGTGCGCAGCAGGGCGTCCTGGTGGCCGGGCTCCCCCTCCAGCATCACATATTGCAGCACGCCGTCCCCGCTGCGGTCCAGCCCGGCGGGGTCGCCCCTCCAGGCATCCAGGACGATGCCGCCCTGGAGTTGCCCGGACTGGGCCCCGTCGGAGCCCACATAATAGGCCCCCTCCCACCGGGCCAGGTCCTCCTCCACTGGCTCCCGGTTGAAGAAGAGGACGGGCACCCCCGCGGCCTGGGCCTTGTCAATGATGACGGCCGCCGCCGTCCGGTCCACAATGTTGACGCACATCACGTCATAGCCCTGAGACAGGAAGCGGTCCACCTGCTCGTTCTGGGCCGACTGACTGCCCCGGCCGTCGGCCACGTTCAGATTGAGCTTGATGTCCCGGGCCTGCTCCTCCTCCCGGGCAAACTGCTCCAGATGCTGCACCACGGTGGAGATGAAGGTGTCGTCCTGCTGATAGAGGGCCACCCCGATGCGGACGGTGACGGGCCCCTCCCGGCTGGAGCCGGAGCAGCCCGCCAGCAGGAGCAGAGCCAGCAGGAGCAGGCCGGCGGTCCGCCGACGCCATACACGGTATTCCATTCGGGCCTCCTTCCGTGTTTGGAAGCCGCCTCACCGGGTGACCGGGAAGAGGAGCTTCTGGTTGTCCGGGTCATACATATTCTCCTGGCGGATGAGGGAAAAGTCCAGGGGGGCAATGGCAGCTTGATCCTGGCCGCGGGCGGACCGCACCGCCGCCTCCACCGCCAGGTAGCCGGCAGCAAACTCATTCTGGGCGGCGCTGAGGGTGATGCTGCTGCGCTCCAGATAGGAGGCGATGGTGCTGGTGGCCCCGGTACCGTAGACCAGCGGCGGCTTCTCCTGCCCCTGCGCCAGTTGGGCGGCCTGCTCCAGGGCGGAGGGCTCAAAGGCAACCACCGCGTCCGGCCGCCGGGCCTGGAGGGTGGCGTTCAGGGTCTCCGCCAGGCTGCGTCCGCCGGAGAGGGTGCACAGATACACCGACCGGCCCGCCTCCTCCAGCACCCGGGCGGCCTCGGTCAGCCGCCGGGATACCCCGGCGCTGCCCGGCGCACTGTCCACCAAAACGGCCTCGCCTCCCTCCGGCACGCCGTTGAGGGCGGCCAGCCCCAGCGCCTGGCCCAGCGCGGCGTTGTCCACCGAGATGCACGCCTTCGCCCCGCTGTCCGCCAGGTCCGACTCCATGGTGACCACCGCGGCGTGGGAGGCGGCCGCCTTTACGGCGTCCGCCAGGTCCGCGGGGTCCGCGGGAACCAGCACCACCGCATCGGCGCCGCCCTCCACCTCCCGGGCAAGCAGGCTGCGCTGCTCCTCCGCGCTGTTGGACTGGCTCAGGGTGAGAAAGCGCAGCTCGGCCCCCAGGTCGGCGGCGGCCTGCTCCATGCCCTGTCGGGCCGCCGACCAGCCAGTGCTGTCCGCCTCCCGGATGATGACTGAGACCTCCAGCAGCTCGGTGTCCTGACGGCCGGGCTGGTCAAAGGCCACCAGGGAGAAGAGCACCCCCAGGCCCAGGGCCACCAGAATAGACATCTGCAGCATGGTCCTGTGCTTCATGCCTCTCCCTCCCTTCGCACGGCGGCCGCCTCCGGCCCCTCCAGAACCGGGAGTCGGATGCACACCGTGGTGCCCGCGTCGGGTTCGCTGTGGATGGCAAGGCCGTACTCCTCCCCGAAGGTGAGCCGGATGCGCTGGTGCACATTCCGCAGCCCGATGCCCGATCCCTTGGTGCCCGGCGCGGCGGCGTAGCTCTGGTCCAGCAGCCGCTCCACCATCTCTTCGGGCATACCGGGGCCGTTGTCGGCCACCTCGATGACCACGTCCCCCCCGTCCCGGCGGGCCCGGACGGTAATCTCCCCGTCCCCGTCGGCATAGGCCATGCCGTGGTAGATGGCGTTTTCCAGGATGGGCTGGACAATGAGTTTGATGGTGTAAAGGCCCTCCACCCCGTCCTCTGCCGCAATGACGGCGGAGAACTTGTTCTTGTAGCGCATCTTCTGGATGGTCAGGTAGTGCCGGGCGTGCTCCAGCTCGTCGGCAATGGGGATGATGTTGCTGCCCCGACTCAGGGAGATACGGAAAAACCGGGCCAGGGAGGTCACCATGAGGATGGCCTCGTCGGTGCGGCCGTTCTCGGTCATCCACACCACCGAGTCCAGCGTGTTGTAGAGAAAGTGGGGGTTGATCTGAGACTGGAGCACATCCAGCTCACTGCGCCGCTTCTGGGCCTCCTGCTCAATGATGTCGTCCATCAGGTGGCGCATGGTGGACACCATGGAGCGGATGGAATGGCCCAGGTGCTCGATCTCATAGGGCCCGCTGACGTCGATATCCACCTCCTCCCGGCCGGCCTCCAGCTCCTTCACTGCCCGCTCCAGCGTCTTGATGGGCACGGAGATGCGCTCGGACAGGTGGAGGTTGACAAAGACCAGCAGGAAAATGGAGAAGAGCACCACAAAGAGGAAGAACAGCAGGAGCTGACCGTAGTTGTCCCAGATGTTGTCGGCGGGCACCACGCCCACCAGCTTCCAGCCGGTATAGCCCACGGTCTTGACCGTCACCTGGCGCTTGGCGCCGCCGAAGGTCTCGGCATGGCTGCCGTCCTCATACCCGGCGGCCGTCCGGTTGTTCTCCTCCAGCAGTCCGGCATAGATGAGCTGCTGCCGGGGGTGGTAGATGATCTCCCCGTCCCCGTCGATGAGGTAGAGGTAGCCGTCGGAGGAGGCCAGCTCCACGTCCTTGCAGATCTGCTCGATCCCGCTGAAGCTCATATCCACCAGCAGCACGCCCCCCTCGATGGAGCCCGCCCGGGTCAGCTCCACCTGCCGGCTGAGGGAGACCACCCAGCGGTAGCGGTAGTCCGGGTCCTCGAACAGATTCTGGACGTGGGGCGTGGAAAAGTGGAGGTTCTCGATCCGGTCCACCGCCGCGGCGAACCAGTCCTGCCGCTGGGGGAAGACGCTCTTTTTCAGCGTCGCCAGAGGCGTGGCCGACACCAGCTCGCCGCTCTGGGCGAACACGGCGATGGACACCAGGGAATCCCGGTTGTTCTCATAGAGCAGGGCCATCTGGGCGTCCAGGCTGTCGCTGTCCAGGTCGGCATTCTTGATGACCCGGTAATACATGGTGTCCGACACCCGCATCATGCCCCGCAGGTAGGCGTCCAGATTCAGATTCACCTGGGCCAGAACCCGCTGGCTGTTCTTGGCGAGCTGGGCGTTGTTGGAGGCGGAGAAGCGCAGGAACAGGGTCAGCCCCAGGAAGATCATGCCCGCCACGGCCACGGCGGTGAAGGAGAGGGACAGGATGACCTGGATACTGGATCTGCGGTAAAACTTGCCCCAGCGCTCCATGATGGAGCTCAGAAATCCGCCCACGGTCCACCTCCCTTCCGCGCCTCACCCCGCCCGAAACTTGGTGGGAGAGACGCCAAAATGCTTTTTGAACACATAACTGAAATAGTTGGGGTCCAGATAGCCGGTCTGCTCGGCAATCCGGTAGGTCTTGTCCTCGGTACCCCGGAGGAGCTCGGCCGCCTTCTCCATGCGCACCACCGTCACATAGGCGATGAAGCTCATGCCTGTCTCTCGCTTGAACAGCGTGGAAAAATAGGCCGGGCTCAGGTGGAGGTGCTCACACAGCTTCTCCACCGACAGCTCGCTCTCGGCGTAATGCCCGGCGATAAAGGCTTTGGCCTTCTCCACCGTCCGCCAGGCCGAGTCGGTCCGCTGCCGGCCGATGAGCTCCCGGATGCGCAGGCAGCGCGCCAGGCACCAGGTCCCCAGCTCCTCTGGCGAGCTGAAGTCGGTGATCTGCACCGCACCGGTAAAGCCGGCGCCAAAGACGGCCTCCAGCTCCAGATCGGCCTCCCGGGTGAGCTTCAGCAGACAGGTGAGCAGCTCCAGGAAGAAGAGGTGGCACTGGGACAGGGCCAGCCCCGCCCGCCGGAGCTTGTCCGCCAGGCGGTCCACCGCGGCGCGGATATCCTCCTCGCCGCCCAACTTCACCGCTCCGGTCAGCTCCCGCTCGTCGTTTTCGTCAAAGGCCAGGCGGGCCTCCGCACCGGGCTCCAAATCTCCGATGTAGATGGCCCGGCCCGTACCCACCAGCACCCGGTAATCCAGCGCGCTGCGGGCCCCCGCCGCCGACTGGGACAGCTCCCCGGGTGAGCCGCAGGGGGCGCCTACTCCCACGGTCAGGGTCAAATTCAGATAGCTCTTGGCCAGCTTGCAGGCCCGGTCTAGCTCCTCAATGAGATCGTAGATGGGGGCCTCGGCCTGGGGAAAGCTGGCCAGGATGGCGATGGCGTCGTTGTAGAGGAACACCTTGGCGCAGCAGGTCCCCGCGCCCAGGTTCTCGTCCAAAAGCTGCTGCACCGACAGGGAGAGCAGCTCCCGCTGGGCCTGGGGCACGTCGAAGTGGGTCAGGGCCGCCGCCCAGGAGCTCCCGCTCAGGTCCAGGTCCAGCCGGGCCGCCCGGTCATAGACCTGCCCGGCGGGGATGCGCCCCTCCAGCAGATGGGCGTAAAACAGCTCCCGCAGGACGGGCAGGCTCTCCTCATAGCGGCTGCGCAGGATCTCCAGGTCCTGGCGCTGGGCCCGCTCGGTATCCAACTGGCCCCGCAGCTTGCGCAGCACCTCGGACAGCTCAGGGGCGTTGATGGGCTTGAGGATATACTCCGACACGTTCATGCGGATGGCCTGCTTGGCATATTCAAAGTCGTCAAAGCCGGAGAACACCACGAACTTGGCGGCCGGCAGCCGCTGGGTCAGGATGCGGCACAGCTCCAGGCCGTCCATGAAGGGCATCTTGATATCGGTGAGCACCACATCGGGCCGGAGCTGCTCGGCCATCTCCAGCGCGTCCTGGCCGTTTTCCGCCTCCCCCACCAGGGAGAAGCCCAGTCCCGCCCAGTCCATTTTCCGGCTGATGCCCACCCGGATATCCTCCTCGTCGTCCACCAGGAGCACACGATAGGGGTCCATGGGAGATTCCTCCTCTTTCATCTTACATGTAGTATACCACAGGCCGGGAAAAGATACAAAGGGCGCGCGTCCGTCGGATGCGCGCCCTTTTGCAGGTCGGAAGGCTTATTTCTTGACCAGGTATTTGCGCATGTCCAGCGCGCAGGCAAACAGGATGATGCCGCCTTTGATGAGGTACTGCAGGTTGGGGTCCACCTTCATCATGCTCAGGCCGATAAAGATCAGCCGCAGCATGAGCACGCCCACCACGACGCCGCGGATCTTGCCGATGCCGCCGACAAAGCTGACGCCGCCGATGACGCAGGCCGCGATGGCGTCCAGCTCGTAGTTGAAGCCGGTGTTTGCGGTGTTGGAGCCAATCCGGGCGCCCTCGATGAAGCCGGTGAAGCCATACATAGCGCCGGCCAGGGCAAAGACCAGGATGGTGGTCAGGAATACGTTGACGCCGGAGACCCGGGCGGCCTCCTCGTTGGCGCCCAGGGCGAACATGTTCTTGCCGAAGGTGGTCTTATTCCAGATGAACCACATGATGAGCGTCAGGATAACGGCGAAGAGCACATACCGTGGCACCGAGGTGCCGCCCACGTTGAAAAGCTCGCCCTTGACAAAGTCGGTATAGCTGGCGTCCAGATTGGAGATGGCCATACCCTTGTTGTTGCCCATCTGCACGTAGAGCAGCAGCAGGGTGTAGACGATGAGCTGGGTGCCCAGGGTGACGATGAAGGGATGGAGCTTGAACTTGGCCACAAAGAAGCCGTTGAAGGCTCCGAAGGCCGCGCCGATGAGCATGGCCACAGGGATGACCACCCAGATGGGCAGGGTGCCGATCTCCGGCCACATCTTGTTGGCCAGGTTGGCGGCGCTCTGGAGCAGGGAGGCCGAGATGCAGGCGGTCAGGCCCACGATACGGCCGGCGGACAGGTCGGTGCCGGTGAGCACGATGCAGCCGCCGATCCCCAATGCGGCGGGCAGATAAGCCGCCGTCTGGGACAGGATGTTGATAATGGAGGCGGGTTTCAGAAAGTTCGGGTTTACGACGGCTATGTAGATCACGGCGATGATCATCAGGATGAGCAGGGCGTTGTTCAGCAGCAGGTTGCCCACCCGCTTGGCATCCCACGCCTGCCGCTCCAGGGCCTTGGATTCTTTACTCATTGCGGCTTCCTCCCTCTTAAACATATTTGGCAGCCAGGGTGAGGATTTCCTCCTGGCTGGTATTTTTAGCGTCAACCTCTCCGGCTAGCTGGCCGCCCGACATGACCAGGATGCGGTCGCAGACGCCCAGCAGCTCCGGCATCTCGGAGGACACCATGATAACCCCCTTGCCCTCGTTGGCCAGATCGATGATGAGCTGGTAGATCTCATACTTGGCGCCCACGTCGATGCCGCGGGTGGGTTCGTCCAGCAGCAACACCTCCGGCTTGGTCAGCAGCCAGCGGCCGATGATGACCTTCTGCTGGTTGCCGCCGGACAGCGAGCGGATCTGGGTCTTCTGGCTGGGGGTTTTGATGTGCATGGCCTCGATGGCCCACTTGGTGTCTTCCTCCATTTTCTTGTCGCTGAGGCAGACGCCGCCCACCAGATAGTTTTTCAGGTTGGAAATGACCGTATTCTCCCGGATGTCCCGGATGCCGAAGATACCGGTGGCCCGGCGCTCCTCAGTGAGCAGGGCAAAGCCGTTTTTAATAGACTCCCGGGGGGTCCGGTTCCGGATGACCCGGCCATGGAGCTTGATGGTGCCGCCCGCCTTGGTCATGGCGCCGAACAGATTCTCCAGCACCTCGGTACGGCCGGAGCCGTCCAGGCCGGCGATGCCCAGAATCTCCCCCTTGCGGAGCTGGAAGGATGCGTCCTTTAGGCGGGTGTACTTACCCGCCAGGTGCTCCACCTCCAGGATGACTTCACCGGGCACGTTGGTCTTGGGCGGGAAGCGGTTGGTGAGCTCCCGTCCTACCATCAGCTTGATGATCTCCTCCATGGTCAGCTCCTTGGCCGGCCGGGTGGCCACCCAGGTGCCGTCGCGCATGATGGTCACTTCGTCGCTGATGCGGAGGATCTCCTCCATTTTGTGACTGATGTAGATAATGCCGCAGCCCTTGGCCTTGAGCATATTGATGATGCGGAACAGGTGCTCCACCTCCACCTCCGTCAGGGAGGAGGTGGGCTCGTCAAAGACAATGACCTTGGCGTCGTAGGAGACGGCCTTGGCGATCTCCACCATCTGCCGCTGCGACACGGGCATGGCAGACATGGTGGTGCTGGGGTTTACCTTGACCTCCAGCTCGTCAAAGATTTCCTTGGTGCGCTTGCGCATGACGGCCTCGCTGACCATGATACCGCCCACCTTGGGGTAGCGGCCCAGCCACAGGTTGTCCTGCACGCTGCGGGTCAGGGCCTGGTTGAGCTCCTGGTGCACCATGGCCACCCCGTTCTCCAGGGCCTCCTTGGAGCTCTTGAAGTTGACTTCCTTGCCGTCCAGGACGATGGTGCCGCTGTCCTTGTTATAAATGCCGAACAGGCACTTCATCAGGGTGGACTTGCCTGCGCCGTTCTCTCCCATCAGGGCGTGCACCGTGCCGGGCCGGACCTTCAGGGATACATTGTCCAGAGCTTTGACGCCGGGAAATTCCTTGCTGATGCCTTTCATTTCCAGCAGTGCCGGCTGATCCATATGCTTCCTCCTCTCCATGGCGCTCCCCGGAGGAGCGCTGCTGTGTGGAGCCGCCGCGCCGGGCGCATCCCGTCCGGCAGGCGCCCGGCGCCGGGGCTCCACGGCGTAAGCGGGGCTGCCAGATGGCAGCCCCGCTCGTCCGTTGGTGTGTTCGGTTGGGGCGATGCGTACTGTTTTGTATCCGGGTCTGCCTTATTCGGCGGTGTACACGCCGTAGGGCACACGGATCTTGGCCACGCCCTCGTCCACGTTCAGGTCGCCGGTGTTGTCCATCAGGGCGGCGCCGTCCTTGATGTTGCCCACCAGGGTGGTGATGGTCTCGGCCATGCCGGCGGCGTCCTGCATGATGGTGCCGGTCATCTTGCCCTCGTCGATGGCCTGCTTGGCGGAGTCGATGGCGTCCACGCCAAAGACGGGGATGGTCTTGCTGCTGCCGTCGCCCAGGTTGTAGCCGGCGGTCTGCAGGGAGGAGATAGCGCCCAGTGCCATGTCGTCGTTGTTGGCAATAACCAGCTCGACCATGTTGCCGTTGGCCTCAGAGTACTCGGCCAGGATGGTGTCCATGTAGGCCACGGCGGCGGCGGCGGACCAGGACCCGTTCTGGTCGACCTGATACTTGGTGGCCACGTCGCCGGCGTAGTAGGCCAGCGCAGGCTTGCCGGCCCCGGTCAGGACGGTGTCGGCGTCCTCCACACCGAACTGGGTACGGGCCTCGGCCTCGGCGTTGCCCTCTTGGCCCTTGAACATGACATAGGAGATGACGCCGTCGCCGTTCAGATCCACGGCCTCATAGTTCGCCAGCAGGTACTCGCCGATGAGCTTGCCCTGCATGTGGCCGGCCTCGGGGGCGTCGGTGCCCACGAAGGCGCACTTGTCATAGCTGTTCACCACGTCGTCGGAGACCTCGCGGTTGAAGAAGATGATGGGAATGCCGGCGTCCTTGGCGGCGTTCACAGCGTTCTGGGCGGCGTCCGGGGAGGACGTCTCCACGATGTTGACGATCAGCAGGTTGGCGCCATTGGCCAGCGCGGTGTTAATCTGGTCGGTCTGCTGGGACTGGTTGCCGGCGCCGTCAAAGTTGTCGTAGTTGACGCCCAGGGCGGTCAGCATCTCGTCCATATTGTTGCGGACGCTGGAGATGTACACGTCGGAGTAGTTGTAGTAGAACACGGCCACGTTCAGCTCACCGGCCTGAGCGGGCTGGCTCTCCGCAGGAGCAGAGGCGGAGGGGGAGGGGGAGGGAGAGGCGCTGCTGCCGGAGCCGCTGCCGGAGCAGCCGGCGAAGGCGGCAAACATGAGAACGGCTGCAAGAACAAGAGCAAGTTTCTTCTTCATCGTTTTTCCTCCTAAATGATACATATCGTTTTTTGCAGGGTTCCATCCGCTGGGGGACGTCTTTCCCCGGGACGCCTCTATTGTAATCGGCCGGGCGGGAAAAGACGATAGAAAATTCTTTGCTCTTCTAGGAAAAAACTTTGCTTCCATGACAACTACGGTGCATAAGTTTCTTCATTTTTGTCGTTTTTGCCTAATATTGGTGGAATGTAACGAAGGATTCCTCCGCGTGTTCCGCATAGCGCGCCCTCAGAGTGTACCCGTTCGTCCTACCCTGCTGCCGGGCGCGCGGGGAGTGAGGAGGGATGCTTCATGGCAAGCGGACAGACCGCGCATTACGGGCTCTCCCAGTGGGAGCCGGAGGACAGTTTTTTGCGGGAGGAGTTTAACGCGAACTTCTCCAAGATCGACACGGAGGTGTTCAGCAAGGCGGAAGCCGTGACCGGGACCTACACCGGGGACGGAGAGTCGGCGCGGATCATCGAATTGGGCTTCTCGCCCACGGCGGTGCTGCTGCTCCGCAATACCGGCGCCGGCAAGGACAGCAGCAACTATTACGGGGGCCTGGCCCTGCGGGACCACCCCGTCCTCCTGCCCACCGGGGCGACGGTGCTGGCCATCACCGGCAGCGGCTTTTCCATCCACGTCGGCGGCTCGGCCAGCATCAGCAATTCCAACGGCAGCGGCTCTCTGTTCCACTACCTCGCCTTTCGCTGAGCCAGAGGCGCGCCGAGCAAAAGGCCCGGACCGGCGATGGCCGTCCCGGGCCTTTTTTGTCCCGGCTGGACGGGAAGCTGCCCCGCGTCTGTTCGGAATGATTTGAACGGGGGGCCAAAAATGCATGGTTGACTTTTCCTCTGCCTGCGGTATAATCAAAAAGGTCCCGTCTGAAAAGGCCGGGACCCTTTTTGGATATCTTCAAATTTGATATGCCGCATCATGTCCTCGGGTAGGAGCTGCCGTTCAGGCAGGCCCGGGGATGAGGGAATCCGGTGAAAGTCCGGAGCATTGCCCGTTGCCGTATGCGCTTGAGGCTGTCGTTCGTGACGTGAGTCGGTCATTGGGGAAACCTGAGAAGGCGGAACGACAGACGGGGAGGGTTTCCAGGGTCAGACCTCCGGATGGCGCGAGCCGGAAGACCTATGATGCTCGAAACCGGAGGCGCGCCGCGCGCCGAGGGACAGGGGCCCACGCGAACAGACGGACGTGGTGAATCAAAGGATTCACCACGTCCGTTTTTTGATGACAGAAGGGGAGCGATTGGATGAAACGATTCAGTCAGAGAGGGCTCAGCCTGCTGCTGGCCCTGGCGGCAGTCATCTGCCTGGCCAATCCGGTCCGGGCTGCCGGATCGGACGACGCTCTGGAGGCCGCCCTGGCGGACACCGCGCAGTATGTCTGCGCCGCCGTGCCCGAGCCCCAGGTGGGCTCCATCGGCGGAGAGTGGGCGGTGCTGGGCCTGGCCCGCAGCGGCTATGCGGTGCCGGAGGGGTACTACCAGAGCTACTATGACGCCGTGGAGGCCTATGTTAAGGCCCGGAACGGCATCCTCCACGACAAGAAGTACACCGAATATGCCCGGGTCATCCTGGCCCTGACCGCCATCGGCCGGGATGCCCGGGATGTGGCGGGCTATGACCTGACGCTGCCCCTGGGCGACTACGACAAGACCGTCTGGCAGGGAATCAACGGTCCCATTTGGGCTCTGATCGCCCTGGATTCCGGGGACTACCCCATGCCGGAAAACCCCGCGGCGGAGACCCAGGCCACCCGCCAGATGTATCTCGACCACATCCTGGACCGCCAGCGCTCCGACGGCGGCTGGAGTCTGGCGGGGGAGGACGGCGCGGGCTCCGACCCGGATGTCACCGCCACGGCGCTCCAGGCCCTGGCCAAATACCAGGACCAGCCGGCCGTGGCCGCGGCCACCCAGGAGGCTCTGGCCTGTCTGTCCGGTCAGCAGGACGGGCAGGGCGGCTTTGCAAGCTGGAGCACCAGCAATTCGGAGAGCGTAGTGCAGGTGCTGGTGGCCCTGTGTGAGCTGGGGCTTCCTCTGGACGACGCCCGCTTTGTCAAAAACGGCTCTACTCTGCTGGACAATCTGCTGCTCTTCTACCGGAGGGGAGCCGGGTTTGTCCACACCGGCGCGGGCACGGGCTCCAGCCAGATGGCCACGGAGCAGGCGCTCTACGGTCTGGCCGCCGCCCAGCGGGCCCGGGAGGGCCGCAGCAGCCTCTACCGCATGGGTGACGCGGCCCCTGCGGCCGGAACATCGGGCTCTGCGCCGGAGGGCGGCCCGGCGGGCAGGGACCCGGCGGTACGGCCCCAGCCGGTCACCGCCCCCGGCGTCACCTTCCCAGACCTCTCCGGTCATGCCGACCGGGTCGCCGTGGAGGCTCTGGCCGCCCGGGGCATCATCACCGGCGGCGACGACGGTCTGTTCCGCCCCGACGGTGCCATGACCCGGGCGGAGTTTGCCACCATCGTGGTGCGGGCCCTGGGCCTGGCTGCCGGTCCCCTCGGCGGGGAGACCGCCTTTTCCGACGTGGCTCCGGAGGCGTGGTATGCCCCCTACGTGGACGTCGCCTACCGCCGCGGCATCGTAAGCGGCGTGGGCGACGGCAAGTTCCGGCCTGACGGCACCCTCTCCCGGCAGGAGGCCGCCGTCATGGTAGCCCGGGCCGCCGGACTGTGCGGTCTGGATACGGCGCTGGACGCCGCCGCCGTGCGCAGCCTGCTGGCCTCTTTCTCCGACTATGTTACCACAGCGGCGTGGGCGCGGGAGAGCCTGGCCTTCTGTTATCAGGAGAACATTCTGGACCCGTCCGACCTGGCGATCCGGCCCGCGGAGGCCATCCGGCGCTGTGAGGTCGCCCAGATGCTCTTCCGGATGCTGGACCGGGCCGAACTGCTCGTATAGGAGGCACAGCATGTGGTGGAAGCGATCTAAGCGGCAGATTCTGATCCTGGTGCTCCTGGCGGCGGTGCTGGCCGGCGCCTTCTGGCTGGGCGGCAACGCGCCGGGCAGCCGGGGCTGGGCGCCGGAGGCCGTTCCCTCTCCGGCGGCGCCCTCTGCCAGCGCAGCACAGACGGAGGTCCTCCCAGCGCCGTCTGTCAGCCCCACGCCTGTCCCCTCAGCAGCTCCCGCCGTCACGCCAGAGCCGGCGGAACCCCCGGAAGCCCTCCCCGTGTCCCCGATGCCGGAGGAGATGCCCGCAGCACCTCTACCGATGCAGACACCCGCGCCCCTTTCGCCGCCTCCCTCCGCCGGTGCGGGAGCCTCAGTCCTCCAGGGCATGGGGGGTACGGACCCGTCGCTCGCCGCCCCGGCACCGGAGGGAAAGCCCCAGCCGGTGGACCCCCAGGACGCGGCCTTCTCCGACGTGGCCCACACCTGCACCCTCTCGGTCCGGTGCAACACCATTCTGGACCACCTGGATCGGCTGGACGCGGAGAAGGCCGAGCTGGTGCCGGAGGATGGCGTGATCTTCCCGGAGACCCAGGTCACCTTTTACGAGGGAGAGAGCGTCTTCAACCTGCTCCAGCGTGAGATGAAGCAGGCCAAGATCCACCTGGAGTTTGAAGAGACGCCCCTTTATCACTCCGCCTACATCGAGGGCATCCACAACCTCTATGAATTTGACTGCGGCGAAGGGTCCGGCTGGACCTACCGGGTCAACGGCTGGTTCCCCAACTACGGCTGCTCCCGCTACCAGCTTCAGGAGGGGGATGTGGTGGAATGGCTCTACACCTGCGACCTGGGCGCCGACGTAGGCGCCCTCTCCTCCGTCGGAGGGGCGTAACATACCGGGCGGCGCGGCAGACCGCCGCGCCGCCTTTTTGAAATGGACTGATGCGTTTGCAATCCAGAGATGTCTTTTCCAGCTACCACCCGGCGGTGAACTTTCTTTATTTCGGCCTAGTGCTGTTCTTTACCATGTGCTTTCTGCATCCGGCCTGCCTGCTGCTCTCCCTGGCCGCCGCCCTGCGGTACGCCGTCTGCCTCAACGGGCGCCGGGCGGTGCGGCGCAGCCTGCGCTACCTGCTGCCTGCGGCGCTGCTGGCCGCCCTCATCAATCCGGCCTTCAACCACCAGGGGGCCACGATCCTGACCTACCTGCCCTCGGGCAACCCCCTGACGCTGGAGAGCATTGCCTACGGCCTGGCCGCCGCCGCCCTGCTCTCCGCCGTGGTCACCTGGTTTTCCTGCTATACGGCGGTGATGACTTCGGACAAGTTCGTCTATCTCTTCGGGCGGGTCATCCCCGCCCTCTCCCTGGTCCTCTCCATGGCCCTGCGGTTCGTGCCCAGGTTCCAGGTCCAGGCCCGGGCGGTGTCTCAGGCCCAGCGCTGCGTCGGGCGGGACGTGTCGGACGGCAGCCTCCTCCAGCGCCTGCGCAATGGGGTGACCATCCTCTCCATCCTGCTCACCTGGTGCCTGGAAAACGCCCTCGAGACGGCGGACAGCATGAAGAGCCGAGGCTACGGTCTGCCGGGGCGGACCGCCTTTTCCATCTATCGTCTGGACGACCGGGACCAGGCCGCCCTCTGGTGGCTGGGGGCTCTGGGCGGCTATATCCTGTCCATGTGGGGGGCGGGCGGCTTTGCCTGCCGCTACTTTCCCACCTTCCGCCTGGCCCCCCGGGATGGCTGGAGCCTCTCCGGGCTGCTGGCGTTCGGGCTTTTGTGCCTGACGCCGGTCATCATAGATCGAAGGGAGGATCGCCAGTGGACACGTTTGCGATCCATGACCTGACCTTCTTTTACCCTGGGCAGGCGGTCCCCGCCCTGGACCGGCTGGACCTGACCGTCCGGTCGGGGGAATTTTGGGTGCTGTGCGGCCCTTCGGGCTGCGGCAAATCCACCCTGCTGCGCCAGCTCAAGACGGTGCTGGCCCCCCATGGCCACCGGCTGGGGGAGATCCGCTTTGAGGGCGTCCCCCTGGACGAGCTGGACCAGCGGGAGCAGGCGGCGCGCATTGGCTTCGTACTCCAGTCCCCGGAGAACCAGCTCGTCACCGATAAGGTGTGGCATGAGCTGGCCTTCGGCCTGGAGAGCCTGGGCTATGACACCCCCACCATCCGCCGGCGGGTGGCCGAAATGGCCTCCTTTTTCGGCATCCAGACCTGGTTTTACAAAAACGTCGCCGAGCTGTCCGGCGGACAGAAGCAGCTTTTGAATCTGGCCTCGGTCATGGCCATGCAGCCCTCTGTGCTGATTCTGGACGAGCCCACCAGTCAGTTGGACCCCATCGCCGCGGCCGATTTCCTGGCCACTCTGGGCAAGATCAACCGAGAGCTGGGCACCACCATTCTCCTCACCGAGCACCGGCTGGAGGAGGCCTTCCCCCTGGCCGGCCGCGTGGCGGTGCTGGACCGGGGCAGGCTCCTGTGCACCGGCACCCCCAGCCAGGTGGGCGCCGCCCTGAAGGACGCGGGCCACGCCATGTTCCAGGCCATGCCCGCACCCATGCGCATCTGGGCGGCGGTGGGGGATTCCTCCCCCTGCCCCGTCACCGTCCGGGAGGGACGGGACTGGCTGGGCCGTTTCGCCGCCGCTCACCCCCCGGGAGCGCTCCCGGAGGAGCAGCGGCACGCCTATCCGCCGGAGGCCGCCATCACCGCCCGGGACCTGTGGTTCAAGTATGAAAAGGACCTGCCCGACGTGGTGAAGGGCCTGTCCCTTACGGTGCGGAGGGGGGAATTTTTGGCCCTGCTGGGGGGGAACGGCACCGGCAAGACCACCAGCCTGAAGCTGCTCTCCGGCCTGCTGAAGCCCTGCCGCGGGGAGCTGGAGACGGTGGGCCGGCTGGGCGTTCTGCCCCAGAACCCCCAGGCCCTGTTTGTGAAAAAGACGGTGCGTGAGGACCTTTTCGAGCTTCTGAAGGGCCGGCCGCTGTCCAGGGCCGCGCAGGAGGAACAGGTCGCCCGGTCGGTGACGCTGTGCCGTCTGGAAGAGCTGCTGGACCGGCACCCCTACGACCTCTCCGGCGGCGAGCAGCAGCGGGCCGCTCTGGCCAAGATCCTGCTGCTGGAGCCGGACGTCCTGCTGCTGGACGAGCCCACCAAGGGGCTGGACGCCGGGTTTAAGCAGACCCTGGCCGAGATCCTGCAGCGGCTCCTGCGCCGGGGGGTGGCCGTCCTCATGGTCAGCCACGACATTGAGTTCTGCGCCCGCTACGCCCACCGCTGCGCGCTGTTTTTTGACGGGACGATCGTCACAGAGGGCCCGCCCCGGGCATTTTTCTCCGGCAACAGCTTCTACACCACCGCCGCCAACCGGATGGCCCGGGCCCGCCTGCCGGGGGCGGTCACCGCCGAGGAGGTCATTGCCGCCTGCGGCGGCGCCCTGCCGCCGGAACCGGAGCTGCCGGAGGCGTCCCCGCCCCTTCCTCCGCCCGGCGAACACAGCGCCGACGACCGGCCCGGGCCTCTGCCCTGGTGGCGCCGGCTGATCGCCGCCGTATCCGCCGCCGCTGCACTGCTCCTGCTGTGCAATGCCGTGGGCGCGGCCGATCTGACCGCCCTGATCGGTGCGGCAGGGGCCTCCTCTGCCGGCATGACCCATCTCAAGCTGGACGCCCTTCTCCTGGCCGCTCTGCTGGTCTTTACCCTGGCGGTCAGCCGCCGGGCCCCGCCCCCTGTGGTCCCCATCCAGGTCCCGCGGGAGCGGCGCAGGCTCCCCAAGCGCACTGTGGCGGCGGCGGTCATGATCCTGCTGCTGGTCCCGGTGACCCTCTTCGTGGGGCTCTTCTATCTGGACAACAAGAAGTATTACTTCATCTCTCTGCTGATCCTGCTGGAGTGTATGGCGCCCTTCTTCCTCCTCTTTGAGGGGAGAAAGCCCCAAGCCCGGGAGCTGGTGGTCATCGCGGTGCTCTGCGCGGTGGCCGTGGCGGGTCGGGCGGCGTTATTCATGCTGCCCCAGTGCAAGCCGGTGATGGCCCTTACGATTCTGGCCGGCGTGGCTTTCGGGGGGGAGGCCGGCTTCCTGGTGGGGGCTATGACCATGCTGCTGTCCAACCTCCTCTTCGCCCAGGGGCCGTGGACTCCCTATCAGATGTTCGCCATGGGCATCATCGGCTTTCTGGCGGGCCTCCTGTTCCGCAGGGGGCTGCTCCGCCGCAGCCGGGTCTCGCTGGCCGTCTTCGGCGCGCTGGCGGCCATCGTGGTCTACGGCGGGATCATGAATCCGGTGTCCGCCCTGTTGTGGTCTCAGGCGCTCAATGGAGCGGTCCTGCTGACCTATTACCTCTCCGGCTTTCCCATGGACCTGATCCAGGCAATCGCCACCTTCCTGTTCCTCTGGTTTGCCGCCGAACCCATGCTGGAAAAGCTGGAGCGCATCAAGGTAAAGTACGGGCTGATGGAGTAGGGCCGGAAAAAGCGGAGGCTGCCGCTCCAAAGGGCCATAAAGCCCCAGGGTCCCCGGAAGGGCATTGCCTTTCTGGGGACCCTGGGGCTTGGCTTTTTCAGCCCAGCAGACGGCTTTCCCGGATGTTGTCCAGGGCCAGCTTCATCTCCGCCTCGGTACGCACCAGGGCCAGGCGCACATAGCCCTCTCCCGAGGGGCCGAAGGCGCTGCCCGGCGTCACCAGCAGGCCGGTACGCTGGAGGAGCTGCTCACAAAAGTGCTGGGAATCCCCAAATCCCTCCGGGATCTTGGCCCACACAAACATGGTGGAGGAACAACGGGGGACGTTCCAGCCCAGGGCGGTCAGGCCGTCGCACAGGTAGTTGCGCCGCGCCTCATAGGCCCGCCGGGTGGTCTCCACACAGCTCTGATCTCCGGTAATGGCGGCGATGGCCGCCCGCTGGACGGGCAGGAACATGCCGTAGTCCATATTGGACTTCAGCTTGGCCAACTGTCCCACCATCTCGGCATTGCCCACGCAGAAGCCCACCCGGGCCCCGGCCAGAGCGTAGGTCTTGGAGAGGGAATTGAACTCCACGCCCACGTCGGCGGCCCCCTCAAAACGCAGGAAGCTGCCCCACTGCGCCCCGTCGTAGACCAGCTCACTGTAGGCGTTGTCGTGGAGGACGCCGATCCCGTACTCCCGGGCAAAGGCGATCAGGTCGCGGTAGAAGGCGTCGGGAGCCATAGCCGTAGTGGGGTTATTGGGGTAGGACACCACCATCAGCTTGGCCCGTTTGGCCACCTCCGTGGGGATATCCCGCAGGTCGATGACGAAGTCCTTCTCCGGCTTCATCGGCATATAGTGCAACTCCGCCCCGGCCAGCTTGGGCCCGTCGGCAAAGACCGGGTAGCAGGGGTCGGGCACCAGCACCACGTCCCCCTCGTCGGCCAGGGTCAGCGCAATATGGGCCAGCCCCTCCTGGGAGCCCAGCAGCGAGGTGATCTGCGCCGCCGGGTCCAGCGTCACCCCGTAGCGCCGCTGATACCAGGCCGCCACCGCCTGATGCAGCTCATTCAGATCCTGAATGGCGTAGATGTAGTTTTTGGGGTCCATGGCTGCGTCGGCCAAGGCCCGCATCACGTGCTCCGCCGGCGCCAGATTGGGCGCGCCGATGCTCATATCCACTACCGTGCCGCCCGCCGCCAGTCGGGCGCTCTTCAGGTCCAGCAGCTTGGAAAAGATGCCGGTCTCGAAGCGCTCCATCCGTTTTGCAAATTCCATTGTCCCCTGCACTCCATATCTCAAAATTTTCCTCCATCTTAGCACTTTTTCCCTGCCTTTGCAATGGCAGTGGTACAAAAAGGCCCCCGCCGCAGCCTGGGGCGCGGTGGGGGCGCTTGCGCTCTGGAAGGCTTACACCAACTGGATGATGGCCATCTCAGCGGCGTCGCCGCGGCGGGGGCCGATCTTGACGATACGGGTGTAGCCGCCGTCACGGTCAGCATACTTTGGGCCGATCTCGTCAAACAGCTTCTTGGCCACGTCCTCCTTGGTGATGAAGGCCAGAGCCTGACGGTAGGTGGCCAGGTTATTCTTCTTGGCCAGGGTGATCATCTTCTCGGTCATGGGGGCCACTTCCCTGGCACGGGTAACGGTGGTCTTGATCTGACCGTTCTCCAGCAGGTAGGTCACCATGGCGCGCAGCATCGCCTTCCGCTGATCGGTCGGCTTGCCCAGCTTGCGGTATCCGGACATTTGACTCAACTCCTATAGGCATTTCGCGCGGCGAAATCCATCGTAAATTCGTCCTGAGGGTCCTTCCCTCGGAAGAGCGCCGCCCGGACGGGCGGCATCGGACGGGCCGTGTCCGGGAGGGGACGTTACATGCCCCCGGACTGCTCTTCTGCGCTCCTGAGCGACGGAACCGCCGCCCGGAAGCCTCTGTCAGTTGTTCTCGTCGCTGGCCAGGCACAGACCCATCATAGCCAGCTTGTTGATGACCTCTTCCAGGCTCTTCCGGCCCAGATTGCGCACCTTCATCATCTCGTCCTCGGTCTTGGAGATCAGGTCCTCCACCGTGTTGATGTTGGCCCGCTTGAGGCAGTTGAAGGACCGGACCGACAGATCCAGCTCTTCGATGGTCAGCTCCAGCACCTTGTCGCGCTGCGCCTCGGCCTTCTCCACCACGGTGGATTTGTTGCCCATGGTCTCGCTCAGGTCGGTGAACAGCATGAAGTGGTCGCACAGGATGCGGGCACCGAGGCTCACGGCGTCCCGGGCCGTAATGGTGCCGTTGGTCCACACCTCCAGCGTCAGCTTGTCGAAGTCGGTCAGGTCGCCCACGCGGGTGTTCTCCACCGTGTAGTTAACCTTCTTGACGGGGGTGTAGATGGAGTCCACCGGGATGAGCCCGATGATGGTCTGGGCGGGCTTGTTCCGGTCGGCGGGGACATAGCCCCGGCCGTGGGACAGGGTGAGCTCCATGTTGAGGGTGGCGTCGGGACCCAGGGTGGCGATGTGGTGGGTGGGGTTGAGCACCTCCACCTCTCCGTCCGCCTTGATGTCGCCGGCCGTGACCTCACCCTCGCCGCTCATCTCGATATACACCGTCTTCACGCCCTCGGAGTGCAGCTTGGCGATGATGCCCTTCACGTTGAGGACGATCTCCGTCACGTCTTCCTTTACGCCAGGGATGGTGGAGAACTCATGCTGGATACCGGCGATCTTGATGGAGGTGACCGCGGTACCGGGCAGAGACGAGAGCAGGATGCGGCGCAGGGAGTTGCCCAGAGTCGTGCCATAGCCGCGCTCCAGGGGCTCGACCACGTACTTGCCGTAGGAGCCGTCACCGGGATTCTCCACGCATTCGATGCGCGGCTTTTCGATTTCTACCATGTGATAGTTACCCTCCTTGTTGCGGCGGCGGACGGGTGCATCCGCCGTATCGTCATTCACGGGGCCGCCGGGCCGGTTTTGGACGCCGGCCCGCAGGCGGCGGCCCCTCGCTTCCATGAGTCGAGGGTATTAAGGATTACTTGGAATACAACTCGACGATCAGATGCTCCTCGATGGGCAGGTCGATGTCCTCCCGGGCGGGGAAGGCCACCACCTTGGCTGTGAGCGTATTCTGGTCAAAATCGAGCCACTTGGGAGCGGGACGGGAGCCGTTGGCCTCCAGGGAGCCCTTGAACTTATCCAGGCTGCGGCTGGAATCCTTCAGAGCGATGACTTCGCCGGGCTTCACCAGGTAGGAGGGGATATCCACCTTCTTGCCGTTGATGGTGAAGTGGCCGTGACGGACGAGCTGACGGGCCTCGGGCCGGCTCATGGCGAAGCCCAGGCGGTAAATCACGTTGTCCAGGCGGGTCTCCAGAATGGACAGCAGATTCTCGCCGGTGACGCCTTTCTTGGCGTTGGCCATCTCATAGTACTTGCGGAACTGGCTCTCCAGCACGCCGTAGTAGCGGCGGGCCTTCTGCTTCTCACGAAGCTGCATGCCGTACTCGCTCATCTTCTTGTTCCTCGCGTTGCCGTGCTGGCCGGGCGCGAAGGGGCGGCGCTCAACGGCGCACTTGTCGGTATAGCAGCGGTCGCCCTTCAGGAACAGCTTCTGGCCTTCCCGACGGCACTTGCGGCAGACCGCTCCGGTATCTCTTGCCATATTCTTACCTCCTCTAAATCAGACGCGGCGGCGCTTGGGCGGGCGGCAGCCATTGTGGGGGATGGGCGTCACGTCCTTGATGAGGGTGACTTCCAGGCCCACGGCCTGCAGCGCGCGGATCGCGGCCTCACGGCCGGAACCGGGGCCCTTCACGTACACTTCCACGCTCTTGAGTCCATGCTCCATCGCGGCCTTGGCGGCAGTCTCAGCAGCCGTCTGGGCGGCAAAGGGGGTGGATTTCCGGGAGCCGCGGAAGCCCAGGCCGCCGGAGGAGGCCCAGCTCAGGGCGTTGCCCTGGGTGTCGGTCACAGTGACCATGGTGTTATTGAAGGAAGAGCGGATATGCACGGCGCCCTTCTCGATATTCTTACGCTCGCGGCGCTTACGCACCACTTTTTTGCCCTTGGTATTCGCAGCCATTGTTCATATCCCTCCCTTACTTCTTCTTGTTGGCAACCGTGCGCTTCGGACCCTTGCGGGTACGGGCGTTGGTCTTGCTGCGCTGGCCGCGGACCGGCAGGCCCTTGCGGTGACGGATGCCGCGGTAGCAGCCAATCTCGGTCAGGCGCTTAATGTCCATCGCCACGTCGCGGCGCAGGTCGCCCTCCACGGTATAGCTGTTGGCGATGACCTCGCGCAGCTTCGCCTCGTCGGCGTCGGTCAGGTCTTTTACCCGGGTGTCGGGATTGATCCCGGCTTCCTTCAGGATTTTGTTGGCGCTGGTGCGCCCGATGCCGTAGATATAGGTGAGGCCGATCTCGACTCTCTTATCCTTCGGCAGGTCAATGCCGGCAATACGTGCCATATTTCTTCAGCGCCTCCTTTAACCTTGTCTCTGCTTGTGCTTGGGGTTTTCGCAAATGACCATGACTTTGCCCTTGCGCTTGATGATCTTGCACTTCTCGCACATGGGCTTCACGGACGGTCTAACTTTCATGTCATAAACCTCCTGAATGCCTTGATGGCCCCGGCGGTCAGCGGGCAAGGCCCTGTGCCGCCGGTCGTTTTTGGGTCGTCAGCGGTCTTATTTCGACCGCCAGGTGATCCGGCCCCGGGTCAGATCATACGGCGACATCTGCACCGTTACCTTGTCCCCAGGCAGAATTCGAATAAAATTCATGCGGAGTTTTCCAGAGATGTGGGCCAGGATGATGTGCCCGTTTCCGATGTCCACATGGAAGGTGGTGTTGGGCAGAGCCTCGGTGACGACACCTTCCAGCTCGATCATGTCGCTTTTTGCCAAGCCTAATTCCCTCCTTGGTCTCTACCTAACTCGTCCCGGAAGGCGCCCAGCGCCCTCCGCAGCTCCCGGTCGGACACCGGCTGGCCGCTCTTCAGCTTCTGGACGGCCGGATGCCCGGATGCGCCCAGCGGCGACACATGGCCGCACTTTTTGCGCTTGGGCGACGCCACTTTGCGCCGCTTTCCGTCGGCCAGCAGCAGGTGCTCTCCCTGCGCGCCGATCACGCAGAAGAGCCCCTGCTTGTCGTGCCCGGCCAGGGAGCGGACGATCTGCCCCACGTCATACATAAGGGCTGTCTCCGATGGGGGTGAGCAGCTCCGGCTCTCCCTCGGTGATGAGGATGGTGTTCTCGTAATGGGCGGCCAGCGAGCCGTCCACGGTGACGGTGGTCCACTTGTCCTTCAGGACCCGGACCGGCCAGTCGCCGGCATTCACCATGGGCTCCACCGCGATGACCATACCCGGCAGCAGCCTGGCCCCGTGTCCCGCGGGTCCAAAGTTGGGGACCTCCGGGGGCTCGTGGAGCTTGGCGCCCACGCCGTGGCCCACGAAGTCCCGCACCACGGAGTAGCCATGCTTTTCCACATACTGCTGCACCGCGTGGGAAATGTCGGAGACCCGATTGCCCTGCCGCGCCATTTTGAGCCCCTCAAAGAAGCTCTGGCGCGTGACCTGGATCAGGTCCATGGCCACGTCGCTCACCTTGCCGCAGGGGAAGGTGGCGCAGCAGTCGCCGTGGAAGCCCTCCAGATAGGCGCCCACGTCCACGCTGACGATATCGCCCTCCATCAGCTTCCGGTGGTCCGGAATGCCGTGGATGACCACATCGTTGATGGAGATGCAGGCGGAGCCGGGATAGCCCCCATAATTCAGAAAGGAGGGCTCTGCCCCGTGGGAACGGATAAAGTCCCGGACGGCGTGGTCAATCTCCAGGGTGGTGACACCCGGTTCGACCATGGAGCCGGCCAGCGCACGGGCCTGGGCCGTCAGGGCGCCGGCCCGGCGCATCAGCTCGATCTCGCGGGGGGATTTTAAGGAAATCATGTTCAATGGGCGGCCTCCAGAGCCCTTTCGATGGCCTTCGTCGTCTCCTCAATGGTGCCCAGATCGCCGGGCACGGTGCGGAGCTTGCCGCGCTTCTCATAGAAGTGCTTCAAAGGCTCGGTCTCCTCGTGGTAGACCGTCAGCCGGGCGCGTACCGTCTCCGGCTTGTCGTCGTCGCGCTCGATGAGGGCGCCGCCGCAGGCGTCACAGACGCCCTCGGCCTTGGGAGGCTTGGTTTCCACATGGAAGGGGGTGCCACAATGGGTGCAGACCCGGCGGCCGTCCATGCGCTTGACAATGGCCTCGTCGGAGACCTCCAGGGAGATGACAGCGTCAAAGAGGACGCCGGCCTCCTCCAGAGCCTCGGCCTGGGCGATGGTGCGGGGCACCCCGTCCAGGATAAAGCCATTGGTGCAGTCCGCCTCTTCCAGCCGCTCCCGGATGATTCCGATGATGACCGCATCGGGGACCAGCTTGCCCGCGTCCATGAAGGCCTTGGCCTTCCGGCCGATGGGCGTGCCCGCCTTGACGGCGGCCCGGAGGATGTTGCCGGTGGAGATGGTCGGGATGGCCAAATCCTTGGAGAGGATCTCGGCCTGGGTGCCTTTTCCCGCGCCTGGAGGTCCCAGCAGAATCAGTTTCATTCCCCCAGTACCTCCTTACTCCAGAAAGCCCTTGTAGTGGCGCATCAGCATCTGGGCCTCCATGGCCTTCACGGTCTCGAGAGCCACGCCCACGACGATGATGATGGAGGTACCGCCGATGGCCAGGTTGCTGTAACCGAAGAGATTACCGGTCACGATGGGCAGGATGGCGATGACGGACAGATACAACGCCCCGAACAGGGTGATCTTGTTGAGCACCTTCTGAATAAAGTCGGCGGTGGGCTTGCCCGGCCGGAAGCCGGGGATGAAGCCGCCGTTCTTCTTCAGGTTGTTGGCCACCTCGATGGGGTTGAACTGGATGGTGGAATAGAAGTAGCTGAAGCCCAGGATCAGCAGGAAGTAGATAATGATATAGGCCACGCCGCTGGTGTCAAACAGCTTCAGGAAGCCGCCCCAGAAGCCCTCGCTGTCCACGGTCTTACCGGCAAACATGCCGATGGTGGCCGGCAGCGCAGCAATGGACTGGGCGAAGATGATGGGCAGCACACCGGACATGTTCACCTTCATGGGGATGTGGCTGGCCTGGCCGCCGTACATCTTCCGGCCCACCACGCGCTTGGCGTACTGGACGGGGATGCGGCGCTCGGCATTCTGGATGAAGACGATAAAGACGATCAGGGCCAGCATGCCGATGATGATGACGGGGATAAAGGCGGGGTGCAGCAGGCTCTTCTGATAGGCGGCGATTTGTTCCGCCGTCCAGTTCAGGCTGCTCATCTGCTCCGTGGTCAGAGGGTTGAGCCAGCGGGTGACGCCGGTATACATGCTCATGACCATGGATGGACCGCGGGAGACGATACCGGCGAACAGGATGATGGAGATGCCGTTGCCGATGCCGAACTCGGTGATCTGCTCGCCCAGCCACATGATAAAGGCGGAGCCGGCTACGAAGGACGCCACGATGACCACACCGGCCCAGACGCCGTTCATGTCGCCCAGGTCCAGCAGGCCGTTGGCCTTGATGAGGGTGTAATAGCCGAAGCCCTGAAGCAGTGCAATGCCCACGGTGGTGTAGCGGGTGATGGCCGCGATCTTCTTCCGGCCCTCCTCGCCGCCGTCTTTCTGGAGACGCTCCAGGGCGGGGATGGCGACGGTGAGGAGCTGGATGATGATGGAGCTGTTGATATAGGGCTGGATGGACAGTGCGAATACCGTTGCCGTACTGAAGCTGCCGCCGCTCATGGCGTTCATCAGGCCGAAAATGGTACCGCTCATACTATCCAGATAGGTCCCCAGCGCCTGGGTGTCCACGAAGGGCACGGGCACGGCGGAACCCAGCCGGAAAATCAGCAGAGCAAAGACGGTGAAAAGGATCTTCTTGCGCAGCTCTTCAATTTTCCAGGCGTTTTTGATGGTCTGGATCACGTCAGACCACCTCCGCCTTTCCGCCGGCAGCCTCGATCTTCTCCTTGGCGGAGGCGGAGAACGCGGTGGCGCGGACGGTCAGCTTTTTGCTGACGCTGCCGTTGCCCAGGATTTTCACGCCATATTCGCACTTGGAAAGGATACCCTTTTCCAGCAGGTCGCAAACATTGACGGTAGCGCCGTCCTCAAATTTATTCAGGGCAGAGACGTTGACGATCTCCAGGGGCTTGGCAAAGATGTTGTGGAAGCCCCGCTTGGGGATACGGCGGGCCAGAGGCATCTGGCCGCCTTCGAACCCGACGCGGACGCCGCCGCCGGAGCGGGCCTTCTGGCCCTTGTGGCCGCGGCCGGCCGTCTTGCCGTTGCCGGAACCGTGGCCCCGGCCCTTCCGGTAGTTGCTCTTCACAGAGCCCTCAGCCGGAGACAGATCATGCAGATTCATGGTGCGCACCTCCTCACTTTTCCTCGGTCACCTGCAGGAGGTAACCGATGTGGGCGATCTTGCCGCGCGTGGCCTCGTTGTCGGGCTGCACGGTGGTGTCGCCGATCTTACGAAGCCCAAGAGCCTCGGCAGTCGCCTTATGCTTGGCGATGCGGCCGTTCAGGCTCTTGACCAGCTTAATGTTCAGCTTAGCCATGGTTCAAGCCCTCCTTAACCTACGATTTCTTCCACGCTCTTGCCGCGGATACGGGCGATCTCCTCGGGACCGCGGAGGGCCTTCAGGCCCTCGAAGGTCGCGGAGACCACGTTCTGCGGGTTGTTGGAGCGCAGGCACTTGGCGCGGATGTCCCGGATGCCGGCCGCTTCCATGACGGCACGGACGGGGCCGCCGGCAATGATGCCGGTACCGGGGGCGGCGGGCTTCAGAAGCACGCGGCCGGCGCCGAACTCACCGATCACCTCGTGGGGGATGGTGGTGCCGGAGCGGGTGATGGTGCACATGTTCTTCTTGGCGTCCTCGATGCCCTTGCGGATGGCCTCGGGCACCTCGGCGGCCTTGCCGGTGCCGAAGCCGACCCGGCCCTTCTCGTCGCCCACTACCATCAGGGCGGCAAACTTCATCACGCGGCCGCCCTTGACGGTCTTGGACACGCGGTTCAGAGAAACGAGCTTCTCGGTGAACTCGCTGGGTTCTCTTTCAAATCTAGCCATGTTCGTTTTCTCCTCCCCTTAAAATTCCAGGCCGCCCTCGCGGGCGCCCTCAGCCAGAGCAGCGACCCGGCCGTGGTAGACATAGCCGCCGCGGTCGAACACCACGGTGGTGATGCCGGCGGCCTTGGCGCGCTCGGCCACCATCTGGCCCACCTGCTTGGCGGCGTCAGACTTGGTGCCGTCGCACGCGAAGCCCTTCTCCAGGGAAGAGGCGGAGACCAGGGTCTTGCCCGCCACATCGTCGATGATCTGGGCATAGATGTTGGTCTCGCTGCGGAACACGTTCAGACGGGGACGCTCGGGCGTGCCGGAAATTTTGGAACGCACGCGCTTATGGCGCTTAAGCCGCTGGGCGTTGGTATTCGGTCTCTTGATCATTTAGGCACACCTCCTTATTTCTTCTTGACGCCGGTCTTGCCTTCCTTGCGGCGGATGACCTCGTCAGTGTATTTGATACCCTTGCCCTTATAAGGCTCAGGGGGACGTTTCTCTCTGACCTCGGCGGCAAACTGGCCCACCTTCTGCTTGTCAGCGCCGGAGATGATGATCTTGTTGGGGTTGGGCACGTCGATGGTGATGCCCTCGGGCTCTTCCATGGTGACCTGGTGAGAGAAGCCGATGTTCATGACCAGCTTCTTGCCGTCCTTGGCCACACGGTAGCCGACACCGTTGACGTCCAGCTCCTTCTTAAAGCCCTCGGTCACACCCACCACCATGTTGTGCAGCAGGGTGCGGGTCAGGCCGTGGAGGGAGCGGTTCTCCTTCAGGTCGTTGGGCCGGGTCACATGCAGCTCGCCGCCCTCCTGGGTGAGGGTCATGGCGGAGCTGAGCTTCTGGGTGAGGGTGCCCTTGGGGCCCTTCACGGTCACCAGATTGTCGTCGCCGATCTTGACTTCCACGCCAGCGGGGACAGAGATGGGCGTTCTTCCGATTCTAGACATTTCTCTCTCCCTCCCTTACCACACGAAGGCCAGGACTTCACCGCCGACATGGGCTGCACGGGCAGCCTTGTCGGTCATGACGCCCTTGGACGTGGACACGATAGCGATACCCAGACCACGCAGGACGCGAGGGAGCTCTTCGGCTCCGGCGTAGACCCGCAGGCCGGGCTTGGAAACACGGCGAAGGCCGGTGATGACCTTCTCCTTGCCGGGCAGGTACTTCAGGGTGATGCGGATGACGCCCTGCGTACCATCGTCGATGAGCTGGAAGTTCTTGATATAGCCTTCCTCCAGCAGGATCTGCGCGATGGACTTTTTCATGTTGGACGCGGGAACGTCCACGGTGTCATGCTTCGCGTTGTTGGCGTTGCGGATGCGGGTGAGCATGTCCGCAATGGGGTCCGTGATGTGCATGAGTGTTACCTCCTATCAGAGTTACGGGCCTTTGAAAGGGCCCGTTAAGGCGGCAAGGTATCGGAGTCTGCGGCTCCGACCTGTTAACCGTCCTGCCGTGGGATGTTCAAAAACACGGGGGAAGGCGGGCTGGTGTTACCAGCTCGCCTTTTTGACCCCGGGAATCTGACCTTTGTAAGCCAGCTCGCGGAAGCAGATACGGCAGATGCCGTAGTCCCGCAGGTAGGCGTGGGGGCGGCCGCAGATCTTGCACCGGTTGTAGCGCCGGGTGGAGAACTTGGGCTCAGCCTGCTGCTTGAGGATCATGGATTTCTTAGCCATTTTGGGTTCTCCTCCTTACTTCGTGGCGAAGGGCGCGCCGACCAGGGTCAGCAGCTCCTTGGCCTCTTCGTCGGTCCGGGCAGTGGTGGTGATCACGATGTCCATGCCCCGGATCTTGTCGATCTTGTCGTATTCGATCTCGGGGAAGATGAGCTGTTCCTTGATGCCCATGGCGTAGTTGCCGCGGCCGTCAAAGGCGTTGGGGTTGATGCCGCGGAAATCGCGGACACGGGGCAGGGCCACATTGAACAGGCGGTCCAGGAACTCCCACATGCGGTCGCCGCGGAGGGTGACCTTCGCGCCGATGTTCATGCCCTCGCGGAGCTTGAAGTTGGCGACGGACTTCTTGGCCTTGGTGATGATGGCCTTCTGGCCGGTGATGGTGGTCAGGTCGCTGACGACGGCCTCCAGCACCTTGGAGTTGTCCCGGGCCTCGCCGCAGCCGCAGTTGACCACGATCTTGTCCAGGCGGGGGATCTGCATGGGGCTCTTGTAGCCGAACTTCTGCATCAGAGCAGGAGCGACTTCATCCTGATACTTCTTCTTCAGGTTGGGCATTTTCTCAGACATGTTAGATCTCTCCTCCTCTCTCAGATTTCAGCGCCGCACTTCTTGCAGACGCGGACCTTCTTGCCGTCGGCCAGAGTTTTGTGGGCGGGCCGGGTGGGCTTGTCGCACTTGGGACACACCCGCATGACCTTGCAGGCGTAGATGGGGGCCTCGCGCTTGATGATGCCGCCCTCTTCGCCCTGCTTGCGGGGCTTCTGGTGGCGGGAGATGACGTTGACCTTCTCCACGATGACCTTGCCGTCCTTGGGCATGACCGTCAGGACCTTGCCCTTCTTGCCCTTGTCCTTGCCGGACAGGACGATCACGGTGTCATCCTTACGAATGCTCATATTCTTCATTGTTCTCTCCTACCCCCTTACAGCACTTCGGGAGCCAGGGACAGGATCTTCATGTAATCCTTGTCGCGCAGCTCGCGGGCCACGGGCCCAAAGATACGGGTCCCTCTGGGGTTCTTGTCGTCCTTGATGAGCACGGCGGCGTTGTCGTCGAAGCGGACATAGCTGCCGTCGGCGCGGCGGACGCCGCGGGCGGAGCGGACGATGACGGCCTTGACGACCTCGCCCTTCTTCACGGTGCCGCCGGGCTGGGCCTTGCGGACGGAAGCCACGACCACGTCGCCGATGTTGCCGAACTTACGCTTGGAACCACCCAGTACGCGGATGGTCTTAATCTCTTTGGCGCCGGTATTATCGGCCACCTTCAGGTAGGACTCCTGCTGAATCATAACGGCACCTCCTTACTTCGCTTTTTCGATGATCTCGACGACGCGCCACCGCTTGTCCTTGGACAGGGGGCGGGTCTCCATGACCCGCACGCGGTCGCCGATGCCACACTCGTTGTTCTCGTCATGGGCCTTCAGCTTGTAGGTGCTCTTGACGATCTTTTTATACAGGGGGTGGGCCACACGGTCGGCGATGGCCACCACCACGGTCTTATCCATCTTGTCCGAGACAACCAGGCCGACTCTGGTCTTGCGGGAAGAAGTTCTGTTTTCCATGTTCTATTTCCTCCTTCTTATCGGCCTGCGAGCTGCTGCTCACGGATCATGGTTTTGACTCGGGCAATGTCTTTCTTGACCTCCGCAATGCGGACGGGGTTGTCGAGCTGATTGGTGGCGTGCTGGAGCCGGAGCTGGAACAGGTCCTTCTTCAGTTCCACCAGCTTGCTGTCCAGCTCGGCGGCGGACATCTTGCGTACCTCAGTTGCCTTCATCATTATTCACCACCATTCTCGGTCTCGGCGGTCTCTTTCGCCACGATCTTGCACTTGACGGGCAGCTTGTGGGAAGCGAGACGCAGGGCCTCACGGGCGATCTCTTCAGAGACGCCCGCGATCTCGAACATGACGCGGCCGGGCTTGACCACAGCCACCCAATACTCGGGGGAGCCCTTACCGGAACCCATGCGGGTCTCGGCAGGCTTCTCGGTCACCGGCTTGTCGGGGAAGATCTTGATCCAGACCTTACCGCCACGCTTGGTGTAGCGGGTCATGGCGATACGGGCGGCCTCGATCTGGTTGGAGGTGATCCAGGCGGGCTCGGTGGCCTGCAGGCCAAACTCACCATAGGTAACGGTGTTACCGCGGGTGGCCTTACCCTTCATGCGGCCGCGGTGGACGCGGCGGTATTTGACTCTCTTAGGCAGCAGCATTAGTTGGCGCCTCCTTCCTTAGGAGTGGCAGGAGCGGCGGGACGGGGGGCCGCCGGCCGGTTGTTGTTGGGGCGGAAGCCCTGGCCGGCCGGACGCTGGCCGCCGAAACCGCCCTGGGGACGCTGGCCGCCGAAGCCGCCCTGGCGCTGACCGCCGAAGCCGGGCTTCCGGTCGCCGAACTTCCGGTCGCCATCGCGGCGGCGGGGACGGTCGGGACGCTCCTTAAAGTTCTTGGTGTCCAAGGTGCGGGGGGTGGTCCGCAGGGCCTGGGAGAGGATCTCGCCCTTGTAGATCCACACCTTCACGCCGATGCGGCCGTAAGTGGTGGCAGCCTCGGCAAAGCCGTAGTCGATGTCGGCGCGGAGGGTCTGCAGGGGGATGGTGCCGTCGTGATAGTGCTCGGTGCGGGCAATCTCGGCGCCGCCCAGACGGCCGGACACCTGGGTCTTGATGCCGCGGGCGCCCATGCGCATGGCGCGGCCCATGGCGTTCTTCATGGCCCGGCGGAAGCCGATGCGCTTTTCCAGTTGCTGGGCGATGTTCTCGGCCACGAGCTGGGCGTTCATATCCGGGCTCTTGACCTCCACGATGTTAAGGGCCACGCTCTTGCCGATCATCTTCTCCACCTGCAGGCGGATGCGCTCGATCTCGGTGCCGCCCTTGCCGATGACCACGCCGGGACGGGCACAGTGCAGATAGATGCGCACCTTGGCGCTGTCCCGCTCGATCTCGATCTTCGGGATGCCGGCGGAATACAGGGTCTTCTTCAGGTAGCTGCGGATCTTGTTGTCCTCGACCAGCAGGTCGCCCACTTTTTCATTGCGGGCATACCAGCGGGAGTCCCAATCCTTGATAACGCCCACGCGCAGGCCGTGGGGATTGACTTTCTGTCCCATTGATTCTGCCTCCTCCCTTAGCGTTCTGCCACCACGATGGTGACGTGGGATGTTCTCTTGTTGATCCGATAGGCGCGGCCCTGAGCCCGGGGCATGATGCGCTTGATGATGGGGCCGGGGTTGGCGAAGGTCTCGGACACATAGAGCTTCTCGGGGTCCATGCCGTGGTTGTTCTCGGCATTGGCCGCGGCGCTCTTGAGGAGCTTGAGCAGAGGCTCGGAGGCGGCCTTGGGGGTGTTCATCAGGATCGCGGTGGCCTGAGCCACGCTCTTCCCACGGATGAGGTCGCACACGATGCCGACCTTGCGGGGAGAGATGCGGACATAATTCAGATGTGCTTTGGCTTCCATGTTTCTCTCTCCTCCTTACTTACCGGACTTGGCGCCCGCATGGCCGCGGAAGGTGCGGGTGGGGGCAAACTCGCCCAGCTTATGGCCCACCATATCCTCGGTGACGTAGACGGGCACATGCTTGCGGCCGTCGTGGACGGCGAAGGTGTGGCCGACAAAGGAGGGGAAAATGGTGGAGGCGCGGCTCCAGGTCTTGAGGACCTTCTTCTCGCCGTTCTTGTTCATTTCATCGACCCGCTTGAGCAGCTCGGGGGCGCAAAACGGGCCTTTCTTGATGCTTCTAGACATGTTTTACTACCTCCTTACTTGCTGTTGCGATGCTTGACGATGAACTTCTCGGTACGGCTCTTCGTCTTGCGGGTCTTGTAGCCCAGGGCCGGCTTGCCCCAGGGAGTGACCGGGCCGGGACGGCCAACCGGGCTCTTGCCCTCGCCGCCGCCGTGGGGGTGGTCGTTGGGGTTCATGACGGAGCCGCGGACGGTGGGCCGCCAGCCCATGTGGCGCTTGCGGCCGGCCTTGCCGATCTGGACGTTGCCGTGGTCGGTGTTGCCCACCTGGCCGATGGTGGCCTTGCACTCCTCGCGGACATAGCGGACCTCGCCGGAGGGCAGACGGACCTGAGCCATGCCGTTCTCCTTGGCCATGAGCTGGCCGGCCACGCCGGCAGCCCGGACGAGCTGAGCCCCCTTGCCGGGGTAGAGCTCGATGCAGTGGATCATTTCGCCCACGGGGATGTTGGCGATGGGCAGGCAGTTGCCGGGCAGGATGTCGGCGTCGGGGCCGGTCATGATAATGTGGCCGGCCTTCAGCCCCACAGGAGCCAGGATATAGCGGCGCTCGCCGTCCTCGTACTCGATGAGAGCAATGTTGGCGGAGCGGTTGGGATCGTACTGGAGGTTGATGACGGTGGCCTTCCCCTCCTTGTCCCGCTTGAAGTCGATGATGCGGTACTTCTTCTTGTTTCCGCCGCCGCGGTGGCGGACAGTGATGCGGCCATAGCTGTTGCGGCCGGCATTCTTTTTCAGGTTCTCGGTCAGGCTGCGCTCGGGTTTCGCCTTCTTGTCAATGCCCTCGAAGGCGCTCACCGTCATGTGGCGGCGGGAGGGCGTCGTGGGCTTAAAAGTCTTGATAGCCATTCTTCGTTATCCTCCTTACACCATGCCTTCGAAGAACTCGATGGTCTTGGAATCCTCGGTCAGGGTGACCATGGCCTTCTTCCAGGAGGGACGGCGGCCGGCGGGGTAACGGCCGGTGCGCTTCTCCTTGCCCTGCATGTTCAGGGTGTTCACCTTGGCGACCTTCACGCCGAAGATCTCTTCGACCGCCTTGGCGATCTCGATCTTGTTGGCGTCCTTGGCCACCTCAAAGGTGTAGCGCTTGATGTCGCCCTGCGCCATGGACTTCTCGGTGATGATGGGGCGCTTGATGATATCGTAAGCAGTAGCGGCCATTACTGGAACACCTCCTCGATGACGGCCAGGGCAGCCTTGTCCACGATGAGCTGCTTGGCCTTCAGGATGTCATACACGTTGATGAGCCGGGCGGGGCTGGTCTCCACGCCGGGGATGTTCCGGGCAGACTTGACCACGTTCTCGTTGACCTCGTTGGTCACCATGAGGGCCTTGGAGGCGCCCACCGCGCTCAGGAAAGCGGCGACGTTCTTGGTCTTGACCTCAGGCAGGGTCATGTCGTCCACCACCAGCACGTTGCCCTCGGCAGCCTTGGCGGAGAGGACGGACTTCAGCGCCAGGCGCTTCACCTTCTTGTTGAGGGTGTAGCGGTAAGAGCGGGGCTTGGGGGCGAACACGATGCCGCCGTGGGTCCACTGGGGGGCCCGGGTGGAGCCCTGACGGGCGCGGCCGGTGCCCTTCTGGCGGTAAGGCTTCTTGCCGCCGCCGGAGACCTCGGCGCGGGTGAGGGCGGACTGGGTACCCTGCCGGCAGTTGGCCAGGTGGTTCTTTACCACGTCGTGGACGACGCTCTCATTGGGCTCGATGCCGAAAATGGCGTCGGAGAGGTCGATCTCGCCGACCTGCTTGCCGGCCATGTTGTATACGTTTGCTTTAGGCATTTCGTCTCTCTCCTTTCCTTACTTTCGGGCCGAAGCCTTCTGGGGATTCCGTCCGGATGCCTTCTGCGGGTTGGCGCTGATGCCGGCGGCGCCCTTCTTCTCGATGATGGTCTTGGCGGTGTTGCGCACAAACACCAGGCCGCCCTTGGGGCCGGGGATGGCGCCGCGCACGGCGATGATGCCCAGCTCGCTGTCCACCTTCACCACGTCCAGGTTCATGACGGTGACCTGCTCGGCGCCCATGTGGCCGGCGCCGATCTTGCCCTTGAAGATCCGGCTGGGGTCGGTGCCGGAGCCCATGGAGCCCGCGTGACGGTGGACGGGGCCGGTGCCGTGGGACTCCTTCAGGCGGTGGGCGCCGTGGCGCTTCACCACGCCGGCGTAGCCCTTACCCTTGCTGATGCCGGTGACGTCCACATGGTCGCCCTCTGCAAAGGTGTCCACCTTCACCTCGTCGCCCACGTTCAGGTCGGCGGCGTTCTTGAGCTGGAACTCCTTGAGGACCTTCTTGGCGGACACGCCCGCCTTCTTCAGATGGCCCAGTTCAGGCTTGGTGAGTTTCTTCTCCGCCACGTCCTCGTAACCGAGCTGCACGGCTTCGTAGCCGTCTTTCTCCGCGGTCTTCTTCTGCACCACGGTGCAGGGGCCCGCCTCGATGACGGTGACCGGGATCACGTGGCCGGCCTCGTCGAAGATCTGCGTCATGCCGACCTTCTTGCCGATGATGGCCTTTTCCATTTGACTTCCTCCTTAATAAAGGTTATTGGTCGGGCGAGTTGACCATTGGGGGGTCATTGCTCGGCCGACTTGACCCGCCTGCCTCAAAACGCGGCAGGCTGCGGGTACAACGAAAGGATGCGCGGGGCTTACAGCTTGATCTCGATCTCGACGCCGGCGGGGAGCTCCAGGGCCATCAGGGCCTCCACGGTCTTGGGGGAGGGCTTGATAACGTCGATGAGGCGCTTGTGGGTGCGGCGCTCGAACTGCTCACGGGAGTCCTTATACTTGTGTACGGCGCGCAGGATGGTGACGACTTCCTTCTTGGTGGGCAGGGGCACGGGGCCGGACACGGTGGCGCCGGTGCGCTTGGCGGTCTCCACGATCTTCTCGGCGGACTGGTCGATGAGCTGATGATCGTAGGCCTTGAGACGGATGCGGATCATTTCCTTCTGAGCTGCCATGGTTTGTTCCTCCTTAAAACGTACAAAGTGATGCCGTTCCTCGCTTTGTACGGCGAGAAATCTTTTTAACACTCTCCCGTGCGTATCATTCCGTGGCATGAATAAAACCGGCGCACTCCAAAGCCGGCCGGTCCCATTCAAGCACAGCGATATACGCTGAGCGCCAAGGATTCCTCAGCCGCCCGATTCACGGACATACTCCGCGGAAGTTACCTCATTCCTGAGCAATCTCCCGCATCATCGCAGACTGCGCCCTAAACAGGCGCTTGATTATGATATAACAACCAGGCCCCAAAGTCAAGCACAAATTGAACAAAATTCGCTTGTCTTTTCTGTTTTCCGGCCAGCGCTACGCATACAACCGCCCCGGCGACACAGGTTCCCTGTCGCCGGGGCGGTCCGTTGGCTCATCTTAACGTTCTTGACCATCGGGGGAGCATCGCAGGAAAGTTTCGCCCTGCTCCGCTCTTTCGGGGGTCTCTTTGAAAAGGTGCCGCTGTGTCCGGTCAGGCGGGATCGGCTTCCTTGGCGCCAATCTGGATTGCCGCCTCAAAGGTCTCCACCGCGCTGTTCAGCGCCTCCACGGCGGCGGCCACATCGGCCTCGCTCGCCGCGTTGTCCCGAGCCTCTTCCGCCGCGCGAATCGCAGTATCCAGCGCTTCCATCGCTGCGGAGCTGACAAATTCGGCGCCGCTCTCCACTTCGGTCGCATCCAGGTCGCTGACGTCAATGCCGTTTTGGGCCTCGTTCGCCGAGGCAATGGCCTCGTCGATGGCAGCGGTGTCCGGTTTCGGAGGCGTCTCTTCCTTCGCACCCGTCTGGATTGCAGCCCTAAAGGTCTCCACCGCGCCGTTCAGCGCCTCCGCAGCAGCGGCCACATCGGCCTCGCTCGCGGCGCTTTCCTTGGCCGCTTCTGCAGCGCTGATGGCGGCATCCAGGGCTTCCATGGCTTCGGCGCTGACAAACTGGACGCCGCTCTCTACTTCGGTCGCATCCAGATCGCTGATGATAACGTCATCCTTGGCGCGGCCCGCCGCGTCCAGGGCCTCGTCAATGGGAGCAACATCAGGGCCCATCTCCAGCACGGCAGGGCTCTCCTCGAACAGGGCGGCCTTGCTGTCGCGGTATTTCAGCATGTACGCCTTGTCGGTAGCGCGGATCAGGCCGGCCTCTACCAGTTTCTCCAGTGCGGCGTCAAACCGTTCCGCATAGTCGGCATAGCCGTCGTAGGCAGCCTTCAGCTCTTCGGAGGTAAAGGGTACCATGGTGCCGGTGGTGGAGAACACACTGCCCAGAGGCTTCTCATAATAGTGCGCAACCGGCACGTCCAGTTGGGGAGAGCGCAGGCCTCCCGTCACTGTGCCGTCTTCGTTCTTGGTAAGGTAGGGATCGTCCAGCACGGTGGGGGCAGTGCCCTCTGTCGCCCAGGCATCCAGCTGCAGCAGGAGGGCCTGGACAAACATATTGGAATTGTAGTCGCTGACTTCCTGATCCTGATTGAAGGTGGGGAACAGGTTGCGGGCGGGATATCCCATCCCGGTCAGGATGTCGTTGTACGGGAACACAGGCGCGGCGGGATCGGAGTGCGGGGCGCCGGCGATCTCGTACAGGGCAACCATGCCATCCTCATCCACGTTGCTCTCGCCGGGACGGAAGCCGGCATTGTAGTCCATCTGGGAGGTGACGTAGATCACGGGCACACCCAGATTCTTGCCCACATAGTAGCTTTCGGTGTTTTTGGCCACCGCGGTGGTATCGGACTGGTTGATCTTGTTGGCGGGGTAGGTGCCCACGACGTTCATAAAGCCGTCGTAGGGCAGAGCTTCATCCTTCTCCTTCAGGAAGTCCATGAAGCGGAAGTATTCGTTCATCACGAAGCCGCTCTGGCTCTGGCCGTAAAGGTAGACGCCCTCCACGGACTTACCTGTGCCAAACATGTCGTTGGCATTTTCCTGAATGGCATAGCCCGTCTGGCTGAGGATGTCCCATACCAAACCGATATCGGTGTAGGGGAGCTCGCCGGCGGTGACCCAGAACTTCTCGTAGGCCGCTTCGGCAGTCTGACCGTTGGCCTTGTCGATCTTATAACTGGTATACAGCCAGGAGTTGGGGCTCGCCCAGCTCAGGGCGTCGTAACGGTCGTCAAACCTCTGCAGCGCGGCGACGCACACGGGCTTGGAGGTAATGCCCACATAGGCCGCTCCCTCCTCCATGATCATACCGTAGGCCCTGCGCCACAGGGACTCGTTGTCGTACTTGTCGCTGGCGTTCAGAATGTCCACGTAGACCTTGCCGTTGAAGTCCTCGGGATTTTCGGGGGTCCGGACCAGGATGCGGTTGGTGTACGGCAGACCAGCCTCACGGACCATCAGGCGGTTGTCGGAGGCAATGTCGTACAGGTTGGCGGAGCCGGAGACAAAGTATTCTTTTTCGGTGTATTTTTCGGAGAGAACGTCACTTTCACCGCTCTTGTTCACGTACTGGATGGTGCCGTCGTCATTCAGCTGGAGAGAGGGCACCCAGACGGGAGCCTTTTCATTCCATTCAGAATCCCTCTGGCCCACGCTCATGGCGGTGGAGTTAAAGATCTCGTCGCTGGACACGTCCTGCCACTCGATTTCCAGACTGTCGATGTCGGTCTGACCGCCCAGGATCACATCGTCCTGCTGACCAAAGGCAGAGGTGCCTTCGCTCCAGGCGATGAGCTTGTCATAGTCGGCCTGCGTGATGTAGCGGCCCTCCAGCGCCGCGTCGGCGCTGGCCTTGAATTCCGCCACATAGTCGGCATACTTCTCGGCCTGGGTGGCACCTTCATAGCGCGCGTCCAACTGTTCCTGGGTGAAGTGGATCATGCTGCCCTCGGTGGAGTACGCGCTGTCATTGATACAGCCAAAATACGTGGCCAGGGGGGCGTCGATCTTGGGGCTGCGCAGCCCGCCCAGTGCGTTGCCGTACGCGTCGCGAGCAACCGCCTTGCCGTTGTCTGCGTCAGCCTGCAGCCAATGGTTGTCGGCCGAAGGAGCCGCGATGCCGTTGCGCGCCCAGTTGTCCAGGTTGACCAGGGCAGCCGTCACAAATTCATTCAGGTGCAGATCGCCCTCCACATGGTTGCCTTTGTAAGACTTGATGTCTCGGGAGGTGCCGTTGGCCTTGGCCTTGGCGATCTCAAAGTTGTTGGGGAGAATGGCCGCAGTCGGGTCGGCATGGGGCGCGCCGGCCGCTTCGTAGAGGCGGAACTTCCAGTCCTCCTCGCTCTTGTCCTCCTGCAGGGGGTAATAGTTGGACGACAGACGCATTTTGGCTTCGCCCTCACCCATGAGCACCAGGTAGGGCTCCTCGGTCTTCGGCCAGCCCACATTTTCCATTTTTACACCATTGGACAGGGTTGTCGGAGTGGAGCCGACTGCGTTGAAATAGCCGTCATAGATGTCTTTTCCATCCAGGACATTGTTGATGTAGGGATAGAATGCCATCAAATAGGTCTGGAGATAGAAGCCGGACTGGCTCTGCCCCACCAGGTAGGTACGGCCGTTGTCCTTTATCTTTTGGCCCAACTCGGTGCCGAAGATGTCCTCGGGCCGCTCCTTCAGTACGGTGCCCAGTTGAGAGAGCATATCCCAGAACAGGCCGTTCTCGGCGGACTCCGGGTTGTCATTGTCCACCAGCCAGTCAATAGCGGCGTACCGCTCAGGATCAAAGTCCTTCAGCGCCTGGGCGGTGGTGGATTTGGATGTGATGCCGATGTAGATGTCGCCGTTGGCCATGAAGTGCTCGTAGCTGCGGCGGAAGATATCCTCCAGGTCATAGCCGGCGGAGGCATTCAGGATATCCACATAGATATTCCCGGAAAACTTTTCCGCATCTTCAGGGTAATGGATCAGCAGGCGGGTGGTATAATCCACGCCCGCAGTCTTGATGACCGGCACGTTGGTCCCCTTGTCAGACAAGCCGTATACGTTGGCCTTGCCCGACATGAAGAACTCCATCTCGCCAAAGCCATACTGCTTGGCCAGTTGGTCGATGTCGCCCACGGAGCAGTACATGGAGCTGAAGGGATGGCTGCCCACCGCTTCGCCGTTCTTGTGGTTGGTCGTGCACTCATACGGGACGTTTACGAGCTTAAAGCCATCGGTTTCCGCAATCGCGGTGATGGACTTCTGAATCGCCGCAGCGTCCGGGCTGGTCTGGTCTGCGTCGCCGTCAGCCTTGTACCAGCCGTCGTCGGCGACGTATTCGCCAATCGTGACCTCAGTTTTTTCGCTCTCCTCACTGGCCTGGTAATAGAGTGTGCCGTCCTCGCCGCGGCTGTACTTGGAGAAGAAGTCGTTCCAGATGGCCTCGCTCTCTTCCTGAAGGTAGACATGCGGCGTATTCTTTACCTCGGTAAACTTGACCAGCGGCACGTTGTCGTTATTGGCAAAGGTGCGGGTGACAAAAGCGTCGTCGTACTGCTTGCTGGTGCTCATCTGAGCTTCGTTGGTGCCGTTCTGCTGGTTCCATCCCTGAAGCGCCTTGACGGTCGCGCCGCCTTCCACCAGGGTGGGATCCCCGGCGGAGTCGTACTCGCCCAGGAAGGACCAGGTGGGCAGCATGGTACCGGACTCAATCCCGTCCATCGGCGCCGACATATAGCCCACGGGGGCGATGGCGGCAAAACGGTCGGCAAACTTGGAGCCCATGGCCCAGGTCATCAGGCTGCCGTTGGAATGGCCGGTGGCGTAGACGCGGCTGGTGTCAATGCTGTATTCCTCCTCCAGCTTATCCAGCAGGGTGTCAAGGAACTTCAGATCCGTATCTTTGTCCACACCCGCGCCGGCCAGAGCGGAAAAGGGACCCGCAAGCCACATGGCGGTGGGGATGTTGCCCATCATACCAGCCGGTCGGACCAGGCCCTGGGCAAAGACCACGATAAAGCCGTTCTCCTCGGCCACGTCGTACCAGCGGGACTCCTCGGCGATGGCGTACATGGAGGCGGTATAGCCGTGCATCACCAGTACCAGGGGCACCTCGGCTTCGCCGGTATAGGTGGAGGGCACATAGGTCATCCAGCGGCGGATTTCGCCGTTCACTTCCTCCTCGTGAATGGTAAAGCCCGTCTCGGTAAAGTCCTGGGCCTTGGACACACGGCCGGGAAGCTGCATGGCCATAAAGCGCTTATAGGTCCCCAGGAACTGATTCCAGATGGTCTTGGGGGTCTGAGCCTCGGTGCTGACCCAAATCTCCGCATCGGAGCCCTCCCGGCCCGAAACATAGACCTCACCGGCATAAGGGTTAGCCGTGCCGGCCGCAGCTTGGGCGGCGGTCACATAGTAGTTTAGTACCGTTTTGTTTTCCGCGTCTGCAGCCGAGTTGATCAACCAGACAGGCGTATCCACCGTCTTGGCTGCGATGGCCAATTCCTCAACGCCCCTTCTGCTGTCGCCGGGGAAGGGCAGGACATACTGCTCGCCCAAGACAGCCAGGGAGTCGGCGGGGACCTCTGCGGCATCCACGGCGCAGATGGAGCTGAAATCGCTGGCCCAGCGCGCGCCAAAGAGCAGAGCGGCTGCGCCGCCCTCTTCGTAGCCCACCAGTGCGGTGTGGGACTTATCCATGGAGAAGGCGCCCTTCAGGTTTGTGCCCTTTTTACGCATGGTCTGGTAGAGCTGGTCCAGGAGGGCTGCATCGTCCCGACCATCCGCGCTGAGGGACAGGTTCCAGTTCTCTCCGTCCTGGGGCCCCAAAAAGGCCACGGCGATTTTGTTTTCATCCGCCACAGCCCGCCAGGCAAGGCCCGTTTTGGTACCGGAGAAACTCTTGGCGGTTGTGTTGTCCGGGGTCAACACGATGACGGCGGGCGCCCAGGGGTCCATCCCCCGGGGGAGATAGTAGGTAGCCACGCCGGACGTGTTCTCGTCCACCGTGATGGGGATATTGTGGAACAGGCCGACATTCACCCCGGCGTAGGGATTCTTGGGGTCGTACTCGTTGGTATGGCCCGTCTCCTTCACGCTGGAGCTGCCGCCGCTTCCGCCGCTGCTGCTGCCGCTGTTGCCGCTGTTGCCGCCGCTGCTGCCGCCGCTCTGGGACGGATATGCTTTTCCTTCCACTGTGGCAGTCAGCCCGTCAGCCAGACTGACATTTTCGGGCATAGTCTCAATCACAGCGCCGGACGCCTCAATTTCCACGGAGCCCGCCTTGCATGCGCCCAGCACGGAAACACTTTTGCCCGTGATTACAATCCGATCCACAGAGCAGTCCTTGGACAGCGTCACCACGGCGTTGTCGGCTTTTATATAAAGCGTAGCGAAAGAACTGCTCGTCGCGGTAAAACCGCCGCCCAGAACAAGGGTATCGCCTTGGACCGTCACGTTCCCGAGGGTTGCCGGTTTGCCGACGCCCTGACTCAGGTACAGCCAGCCGCTTACCACGGCATTTGAAAATTCCACGCCGCCAGTGTTGACCAACGCGTTGCCCTTAACATCGCCGCTGGCATCCTCCTGGACCAGCCGCGCCACGGCATTATCCAGCACCGTCACAGCTTCCGCGCGGGTCGCGTTGGCTTGCGGGTCAAAAAGCCCGTTGTCCTTACCGTTCATCAGGCCGGCGTCCACCACAGCCCCCACCGACTCAGCCGCCCAGTCGGAAACCTTGTTTCCGTCGGTAAAGCGGGAGAGCGCCGCGCTTTTCTTTGGGTCCAGACAGAACGCGCGGGCAATGGTCACAGCCATGGCCTCACGGGTGATAAACGCATTGGGATGGATGTTCTTATTCTCATCGCCAATGGTCAGGCCAAGCGTCACCGCACGGGACAGGTCCTTTGCGTACCATGCAGTGGGATCTACATCCGGGAATCCACTGAGGTCTGCCGTTCCCTCGCCTCCCAACGCCCGGCCCAAAATGGCGAAAAACTCCACCCTGGTCAGCTGCTGATTTGGGGCAAAGTGCTGTGCGTCTACCCCGTTGACAATTCCGAGTCGGTTCCAGCGGAGCACCTGGTCCTCCGCCCAGTGACCCTCCGTATCCAGGAAGGCCGCAGTGTCAGATGCTGCCGGATAAGCTTGCAGGGGTTGCTCCGGTTCTACCGCCAGGACCGCCGCCCCGGCAAACGTACTCAGGACCAGAGATGCGGTCACCGTCAAAGCTGCCATTCGCTGAAATAGAGATTTCCTTCTTCCATACACTGTCGTTGTCTTTCGTGCCATTTTTTGAATACCTCCTCTTTCAACTCATAGGAACCAATGCTCACTTCGATCCTTTTTGTGGTTGGTCCATAGGTTGAGTATAAGTTACAGTCAAACGGACGGCTCTTATCTTGCCATTTCAACCATGCCCCTTTCAGGTTGATTTTGTTCTGGCGCTTTACACCCTCTGAGGATCGTGATGTCACTGCTTTTCGTGGTATATGCAGTGTACCCCCTTATGCTCCATCATCCCTCCCAAGCATTGCTTGTTGCATCGGATACAGTACCGGATCTTGCTCGTCTCTCCGGCTGCAACTTTATTTACCCATTGGGAATCAGCCACCAACTGCCGGCTCATGGCAGCGCATTGGATACGCCCTTCCTTTAGCTGCTGTTCCACAAATTCCGGATGAACCATGCCTCCCACTCCGCAAATCGGCAGCGATGTAAACTGGCGCACCTGATCACAGAACTTCAGGAAGCAGCCTTCCTCCGAAAAATACGGATGCTTTGCGCCGGGGATCGTATCCTGCAGGTCGGAATGATTTGCCAGGGCCACATGAAAGCTGGTAACACCCGCCTTTTCCAAAAGTGGTACAAAGACCTCCAGTTCTTCCTCCAGTACGCCGGCGTTGCCGTAATGGGGATTCTCCTGACGGACTGCCAGCTTATAATCAATGGGGTAATCCGGCAGCTTGGCGCGGATGGCGGAAACCGCTTCTACGGCAAATCGAGCCCTCCTTTCCGCGCTTCCGCCGTAGGCGTCTGTACGATGGTTGAAGCTGGCGGAGCTAAAGCTTCCGCACATCCGATCTCCATGCACCTGCACCATATCAAATCCGGCCTTTTGGGCCAGTACGGCTGCATCGCCGAACGCCGCGGTAATTTTTTTGATTTTATGAACGCTCAATTTTGATATGTAAGGCGCGACCTGTGCATTGAGTCGTGAGCGGAGTTCCTGCGGCGTAATTTTTTTGCTGAGAATACCCGGGATATATCGGAGCATGCTCTTTAAGTCGGAGTCGGACTGGTGAAGCTGGGCGCAGATCAGGCAGGCATGTCTGTGCGCGATCCCAGCCAGTTTTTGATAGTGTGCAAATCCCTTCTTGCTGTAAAGGCTGTATCCAAAGCGGGCGGGCAGCACCGGAACGTCTCCCAGGATGATCATGGCGCATCCTCCCGCCGCAATCTCTTCGATCCTCTTAAAATATTCCTCCTCTGCGAGCCCCATGGACGTTGGCGCAAAGATAATACGGTTTTTCAGTCTTACATGCCCCAATTCAATGGGGCTGAGCAACGTTTCAAACATAACATTCGTCTCCCTTTGCTCGGCAAATTCATGTCTCGGACCTTACTTTACGATCCACCTGCCAAAAACAGCGGTCGGAAATCTTCTGCTTGTCTTTGATCACGGGCAGGCCTCCTTCTGCCGCCCTATTCCGGTGCGTATCCGCATCCGTTGACTGCCGCTCCTTCGGCCGCGCTCCTTTCACTACAAAGTTATTCCTTGTACATCGAAATGGAGCTCTGAAAAACAACCTCGCTTTTCACAAAAATCGTTGTGTCCCCCGTCGGTTGATTGCGAAAGATGTGTTTGAATAGGTACTCTGCCGCCAGCCAGCCCTGCTGATACGGATTTTTAAACATCAGGTTTTGAAAAACGCCTCTTTTTAGGTTTTCGATGTTTTCCCCAAACACATCGCTTCCAATAGCCGGAATCCGGCCCGCCAAGCCCGTGTCCACCAGTGCGCGAGCAAGCTGTACGCTGCCCCGCGCTGTAACGCTGCAGCAGCCAGTGATGCCACGGTCCTTCTCAAACTGCTCCACCAGCCGCCGGTAAAGCCGGTCCATATCATTGCCGTAGTGCAGTGCGTAAATTTCCCGATTGGCATCATGCTCCTCCAGATAATCGTTTAGCCCCCGGGTAGAATCGGCATTCGCCGGCGTGCTTTTCTCTCCCGCGCAAACCAAGATGGGGCCGCCGCGCGGAGTACGCCCCAGCAGGATTTCTCCCATGATGCGGCCCAGCAAATAGTTCTCTGCCTGTATGCAGCAAATCCGGCCCACCGCAGGGGTATCGCTGTTTACCAATACGATGGATACGCCCTGGTCACTCAGATCCCTCAGCGCCCGCCCGGCCTCCGGCTCTATGTCGCCCAGCACGATCAGCCCCGAAAGCTTTCTCTCCCCCCGCGCGCGCCCAACGGCCTCAAGAGGCACCGAAACCGAATCCTGGTTGACATAGGGCAGCTCCACCAGTTCAATGTTAAAGTCTTTTGCATCCCTGCAGTAAGCCCGAACCCCACGCCAGATTGGCTCATAGTAGAGAAGATTGTCCTGCGTAAGCGCCGGCAAAATTGCCGCTATTCGAGTTACGCCGCGCTTTAGCGAGGATGCCGCGGAGTTGCACTGATAATTTAGCTCTTTTGCCGTCTGCAGCACACGTCTGCGCGTCTCCTCCTTGGGACCGGCCTTTCCGGCCAACGCCAAATGCACCGTCGCTATAGACAGCCCCGTCTGGGTTGCAATATCCTTGATCGTAATCCTTTTACTTGCGTTGTCCATGCTGTCCTCGTTTTAAAACGTTTTAATTCATATTGTGATATTCTTTGCCTTAAATTTGAAAAAAAGGTCACATTTATTCCAGATTTGTAAGTAACCTTAGTGTAACATAGTTATGCCTCATTCGTCCACTAGTGTACTAGTAAAATTTACACATCGCTTTTTGTGCACTTATCCAAATTTTAATTTTTTATATTGCTGTAATCGTGCATTTTCCCTTTTTTTGACTTTTCGGTTTATAAAAGGAGCCGGATAGAAGAGAAATCTCTTCTATCCGGCTCCTTTTATGCGTCAAGGGTGGTTATCGAAAATAATCTGGGTATTTTTCCCGGATGGCCTTGGCGTCAATCTTATATCGGCTCAGGTGCAATTCCATCAGACTCGTGGCGGCAGCAGCATCCTTTCGGGCGATGGCGTTCACCAGATTTTCATGGTCTTGGACAATCTTCAGGTTTTTCACCGCGCTCAGTGCCATGCTGCGGACCCGGTCAAAATGGATGGAAATGTTATCCATCAGGGCATAAACCTGGTCCTTGTGGGCAATTTCAAAAATCAAAGCATGGAACTGATTGTCCAGGTCCATCAGCGCCTCAGGGTAGTAGTTCTCCAAATAAAAATTTTGCAGCCGCACGTTTTCCTGCAGACGTCGGATATCCTCCGGCGTAGCCATTTCACAGTCCAGCTCCACCACCGCACACTCCAGCACCTTACGCATGAAGCGAGACTCCTCCACCAGGTCGTAGTCGATGAGAGCCACCGCACTCCCCTTCTGGGGATAGATCTCCACGATCTTCACCTTGGATAATTCGATCAGTGCCTCCCGCACCGGGGTGCGGGACAGCCCCATCGCCGCGGCCAGTTCATTTTCACTGACCATGCTGCCTGGGGCCAGCTCCAGGTGGATGATGTTGTCTTTGATGGTACGCAAGGCATAATCCCGCCCGGTCTCTCTGGGTTGCCGCTGAGTCAAGCGCATACTGCCGTCGCCTCCTGTATTCTTTTTTAGCATACAGGACCAAAGCTCGCCCGTCAAGAGCTCGTATACTAGCTTTTCAGATATTTTTTTAAAGTTTCCCGTACGGCACCGGGCCCAGACAGCATCTCGCGGACCATGCCTTCGATTCTTTTCCCCAGTCCCAGCGCCGTAAGATCGCAGCCGAACAGCACCGGATTGGAGAGGACAGGCCCGAGCCGGTCCCCCAGACTGGCAGGGTCACCCAACGTCACCCCGGCCAACTGAGTCTGAAGGGCATCCAGCATGGGATCGCTGCTGCACTCCATGGCCCTGCCCTGGTCGTCCACCCCCAGCAGATAGCGCAGCCAGCCGGCAATCGCCAGGGGGATAAAGGTAAGGTGGGTTACCTCCAGATCCTGCCTCCGGGCATAGGCCTTAATGGTCTCGCCAAAGCGGATGGGCACCTTCTGGCTGGTGTCGGTGGCGATACGCTGGGGGGTGTCCGGGATAAAGGGATTGGGCAGCCGCTGCTCCAACACCTCTTGCAGGAAGGCGCGAGGATTGAGGATTCTGGGGTCCACTACCACGGGCATCCCCTCGTCGTAGCCGATGTGCTCAACCAAAGCCTTAAGCTCCGGGTCCCGCATTTCGGCGGCGATGCTGTCGTAACCCAGCAGGCAGCCGTAGACGGCCAGAGCGGTGTGCAAGGGGTTGAGGCAGGTGGTCACCTTCATGCGCTCGGTATCGTTGACGGTCTGTCGGTCGGTTAGATAGACCCCCGCCCGTTCCAACGGCGGGCGGCCATTGGGGAAGCGGTCCTCCACCACCAGGTACTGGGGGACCTCGGCGTTGACGAATGGGGCAATATACGTGTTCTTGGCGGTGACAACGGGGGCCATGCCCTCGATTCCCGCGGCGGTCAGCGCCTCCTCCACCACCCTGGCGGGGCGGGGCGTGATTTTGTCAATCATGGACCAGGGGAACGAGACCCGGGTCTCGTCGGATACCCAGGCCACAAAGCCTTCATCCACATACTCCCGTTTCCGCCACTGCTCCGCCACGGTCAGGATACCGGCGCGGAGCTTCTCCCCGTTGTGGGAGCAGTTGTCCATGCTGACCATGGCGACAGGGGCGGCGCCGGCGCGGTAACGCTCCAGCAGCAGGGCACACACCAGGCACATGGCGTGGGAGCAGCGGGAGGGGCCGTCCGCGAAGTCGGCCTCCACGGCGGGAAAAAACCCCCCCCCCCCGACCGCCAGAG
>ERZ781272.184-NODE-184-length-77559-cov-9.890380_pt1 | contig 77559 bp, 67 predicted proteins | sample MGYA00375850_ERZ781272 | MGnify/ENA primary metagenome ERZ781272 (study PRJEB29790, sample SAMN06051246) | human gut metagenome | host: Homo sapiens | place: USA: Cincinnati, Ohio | collected 2013-06-21 | study: EMG produced TPA metagenomics assembly of the Gut...
CCACTTCTCGGCCCCCCGGGGGGCCAAACGGGGGGGGGGGGGGGGGCCCCGCCGCCATCACGGTGGCGGGGGACGGCTCCTCCGGCCGCTTCCGCTCTGTGATAAGCGCCGCCGACGGCGAGGGCTGGGCCCAGTCCATCCGGGACCTGTGCGCGCCGGTCCCCGGCCTGGCCGACCAGATTCTGGAGGGCGCGATTGCCTATACTCTCACCACCCCCGACACCGACACCCTGCTGGCCCAATACGTCCAGGCGGTCATCGGAGCGGTGGACGAAACCAACGTCAACAAGGAGGCCGCGGCGGACGCCTACCTGGCCGGGCTCATCGCGGCCGGACCGGGGGACCGGCTTTACGACGCGGCGGTCTCCGCCTTCGGCTCCGGCGCCTGGGACCACGTGACCTACGCCATGGAGCAGATCGAGAGCGTGGAGACCCGCCCGGCCTATGTCCTGCGCGCCACCGGAGAGGAGATCACCGAGGCGGAGTACACCGCCCTCAATCTGGACGTCTGGACCGGGTTGGCGGAGGAAAACGGCTTTACCGTGGGGGAGCTGCTGGACGCCGCCGCCTTCGATGCCCCCGGCCAGGTGTCTGCCCCGGAGGGGGAGCGGGCCGCCCGGGCGCGGGAGCTCTTTCTGGCCCACATTGGCCAGCTTCCTGCCTGCTACACCTCGGTGTCCACCGGTGACGCCTGGGAGGTGGAGCTGGCCTTTCACGGTCAGACCGTCGGGAGCGACGGGTCCGATCACTATCACTTTGTGGTATCCAACCGCCGCGGAGTCTGGGGGGTGGAAGTTCCCCTGACCTGGGATGGGCACAACCCGGACTCTCCCACCGGCGATTGAAAGGAGCAGACTCTATGAAGGAAAGACGTATCGCCCCCCGCACCCCCTTCACCACCGAGTTCCGGGGCGGGACCCGGGCTGTCCAGGAGCGGCTGTGCAACCTCTTCACCGGGGTCAAACGCCGGGGGACCCCGCTGGTGGCCCTGACCCTGGCCCTCGCGCTGCTGGCCGGAGGGCTGGTGGCCTGCACCTCTTCCGTCCAGGCCGCAAACACCTTCGACGTGCCCGATCCGGTCTTTGAACTGGCCCGGGATCTGGTACCCGACATCAGCGGGGCCAAGCTCACCCATCTGGCCTGGGCCGGCAGCTACAGCGGCCTGTTTGAGAACGCCACCGTGGATGCCTTCTCCTATGACGTGGGCGTACCGGTGGAGGACCCGGACGGCGTTCCTCTGGTGGGCGGCCAGTATGTGGATGAGGATGGGCTCTTCCACGAGGGTCCCCACTCCCTGCTGGCGGTGCTGAACCGGGAGGGCAACTTCACCTTTTTGGCCGACGCCGGGCCTTGGATCGACGGCCCCGCGCCCCTGCTGCTTTCTGATGCCCTCCGTACCATCGGAGAGTCCAGGGGGGACGAGGCCCTCACGGCCGCCGGGGAAATGCTCTTTGCCCAGTACCACCTGGATCTGGCCGACGAGGCTCTGGGCTGGCTCACCGGCGCCGCCCCATGCACCGGGGATACCTACACCGACGGAGCGGGCGTGGTGTGGCTCCAGTTGGCGGGTTACGAGAAGTGGCACCCCGATCTGCGGGTGGATGATCAGGTGCTGTCCCAGCTCTATTTCATCTTTCCCCGGGAGCTGGCCGTCCGGATCATGCAGCAGTATGTCTATACCCCCGACGGTCTCCTGCTGGAGCGGGACGGCAGGCTGTGGATGCGGCAGGACGCCATCCAGCGCTCGTACTGGCCCTACACCGCCGACCGGGATACCCTGGCGGTGGTGGAGTTTACCAGTGCCCGCTGTGTATTCACCATGGAGGGCGCCGACCATGATGAACCCGCTACCTGGGTCTTTACCCTGGATGGTAAGGAGAGCAACATCGTCTGGTTGTTTACACAATACTACACCCTCTCTTCCTGAAAAACCAGAAAGGCCGGAGGCAATGCCTCCGGCCTTTCTGGTTTTCATCGTTCCGTTATTCCTCCGGGGCCAACACTGCGACGTAGCCCTCGTGGTCTACCAGCTTCTGGCCCTCCGGGCTCAGAAGCCACCGATAGAGGATGGCGGTGGGGCCGTCCTCCGGCTCGCCGGCGTTCATCACGGCGTAGTAAGAGGTGCGGAAGGGATAAACCCCGGACCGGATGGTATCGTCGTTGGGCTCCACCCCGTCCACCTTCAGCAGCTTCAGTCCGTCGGCCATGTTCATGTCCTCGGCGTAGTAGTAGACGGTATAACCGATGGCGGCGGGAGAGCCGTCAAAGGAGCGGACCGCCTCGATGAGTCCCTCCATGGTGCCGATGAAATACTCGGTGTTGGCGGGCTGCATCATCTCCAGATCCCCCATGACCTCTTTTTCCATGATGGCCTGGCTGCCGCCGCCCTTATTGCGCTGGAATGGGACGATCTCCCGGTCCTCCCCACCCACCTGACTCCAGTTGGTGATCTCTCCGGTGTAGATCTTCTGGATCTCCTCCACGGTGAGGCTGTCCACCGGATTGTCGGCGTTGACCATAAAGACCAGCGCCTCGGTGGCGATGGGCTCCTGGGACCACTCCAGCCCCTGCTCGTCCCGCTGGGCATAGGTGGCCTCGCCGGCCTCGGCCACCACCAGAAGGTCGGCCTCCCCGGCCATCAGGGCATTATAGGCCCCCGTCGTTTTGGAGAAATGGATGAGGTCGGCCACGTTCTCCCGGCTCTCCCCCAGCAGCACCGAGGCGATGGCCTCGCCTAAGGGCACCGTGGCGGTGGAGCCGTCCAGCCGCGGAAAATTCTCCCGGGTAAACACAAAGGTCTCGCCCGGCGTGGGGGTGGGCGTCGCGGCAGGGCCGGACGAGCTCCGGCCGCCCTGGGGCGTGCAGGCGCACAGCAGCACCAGCACGAGCAAAACAGGTGTCAGTTTCTTCATGCAAGTACCTCCTTACTGGCCCCATTCTACCACAGCCCGTCCGAAAAAGCGCGCATATCCGGCTACATTCCGTTACAAATCATGACAACGCAGGCGCAGCCCGCAATCCGCTTTTCGATGCTTCCGTATCAAAAAGAGCGCGTTTCCGCGCCCAAACAAAACCCAGCCCCTCGGCCATCCAGCGTGACCGAGGGGCTATCCGTGGTTCTGAATTTCTACCAAATTGTCTACCTCGTACTTTCTGCAGAATGGTGCGTCCGGAATCCGGTGCCAGGGGAGTGATCCTTCTTTTGCAAGTTACCAGGTCAACAACACATGCACATGCGGTTTCCGTCGACTGCGATATTTCGCGAGAGGTTTGCCGTGTGCTTCTCACTCGAGTGAGCCTTGTTCCGGAATTTGCCGATGGAATGGATCGTTTTCTGGACCTTAGGACTCGTTTCGCGGCAGACGCCTGATTGGATTTGCGTCCGTCAAAAGGTTTTTTTGAGGTCTAGTACATGGGACTCACCTCTTCCTTTCTGGCTATATTGTACGACTTCATTTTGTATTTGTCAATAGTTTTTGTGCGATCGACCCAAAAATCTTTTGAGGGGCACCGTCCCCTCTATGTACCGGCGGACCGCGCCGCCGGACCCGTCAGCCCCGGAAAAACAGCAGCAGGATCAGCCCGTAGAGGATAGAGGCGCTGATGCCGAAGACCAACACCGGCCCTGCCACCGTGAACAGCTTGGCTCCGGTGCCAGTGACCATACCCTCGCTTTTGAACTCCAGGGCGGGCGAGACCATGGCGTTGGCAAAGCCGGTGATGGGCACCAGCGTGCCAGCGCCTGCCCGCTTGGCCAGCTTGTCGAACAGCCCCAGCCCGGTGAGCAGGGCGGCGGCGAAGATCAGGGTCATGGATACGGCGCTTCCCGCGTCGTCCCGGCCCATGCCGGCGTTCTGATAGAGGTTGAGCAGCGCCTGTCCGACGGTGCAGATCAAGCCGCCCACCACAAAGGCCCACAGCATATCCCGGCCCAGCGGCGAGGGCTTGGATTTTGCATTGACATACTGGCCGTATTCCTTGTTGGTCATATCCATGGAATCTTCCTCCTTTTGCTCGGCGCTAGTTTGCCCCTTGACAGAGAAAAACATGCGTGGTATTCTTATTTTACTAAATTACTTATTTACTATATTAGTAAATTACCAATTGGAGCGATAGACATGCACATCCCAACCACGCTCAAGCACAAGCCGGTCATCACCGTCGAGGACTATGAGCACATTGACGGCCGAACCGCCTATCAAAGCGACGCGAAGGGCCTCTCCCTCGGTTTGGCCCAGTGGAACGATCGGGGCAAGGTGGACATCTCCGCCAAGGTCTGGCGCTACACCGGGGAAAAATGGTCCCGCCAGTCGGAGGAGCTGCCCCTCCACCGGGTGCTGGACCTGGCCATCCTCACCTGCCGGGCCCAGCTTTACTTGCGGGAGGACGCCTATCAGTACCCCAAGGGCTACGACCCGGAGCACCCCCTCATCGACCGGGTGGGGCTTCAGGGCGACGCCATGTCGGTGACGGTCTGTACCGAGAACGACCACATCGACGAGGATCTGGCCCTCTTCCGGGACGCGCTGGCCCGGGATGGAGAGCTGCTGGGGGAACGCCTGGCGGTGCTGGGTCGGCTGGTGAAGGAGCTGGGGTACTGACATGGCCAGAACGGAACCGCAGCGGCAGCTTCTGGCCGCTTATAAACAGCGCCCCATTGTCGGAGGCGTGTGCGCCATCCGGTGCCCCGCCGCGGGACGAACCCTCCTGCTGGCCGCCCCCAACCCGGAGGGGCAGCGCAACCGCTTCGCCTTCTCCGTCTCCACCGGCGCCTGTGTCCACGCCGCGCTGGCCCGGGATTGGCGCGTCTTTGGACCGGATTCCTTCACCTTCGAGGTGCTGGAGACGCTGGAGCGCGGCCCCGGCCAGACCGACGCGGCCTTTCGCGCCGACCTGGAGACCCTTCGGGACATCTGGCGGGACAAGCTGACGGCGGAGGGCGCGGCCCTGTATCACTAAGAGGAGGCAGCGGCACTTGCCGCTGCCTCCTTATTAATGCAAAAGCTGCTCCATATCTTCCGGCAGAGGGACGCGGAGCCGGATGAGCACCCCGGTCAGAGGCTGCACCAGCTCCAGCTCCGCCGAGTGGAGGGCGGGCCGGCGGATCAGCGCCGTATCCTCGGTCCCGTAGAGGAAATCTCCGGTAAGGGGGTGCCCTAGATGGGCCATGTGGACCCGGATCTGGTGAGTACGTCCCGTCTCCAGCTCCAGCCGCAGCAGGGCCCGGCCCGCCCCTGTCCGCAGCACCCGGTAACGGGTCCGGGCCGGCTGGCCGTCCGCCCGGACCTCCCGGGCCAGCAGGGAGCCCTCCACCCGGCCGATGGGGGCGTCCACCACGCCGGCCTCCGGTTCCGGCCTGCCCTCGCACACCGCCAGATAGATGCGCCGAAAGGCCCCGGTGTGGAGCTGCTCCTTCAGCCGCTCCTGGGCGTGGGGGTGCTTGGCTACCACCATCAGCCCCGAGGTCCCCTTGTCCAGCCGGTGGACCGGGTGGTAGTCGGCAAAAACGCCTTGTTTCTGGTAATAATTCATCAAAAAATTACCCAGCGTATCGTTATAGTGGCCCGGTCCGGTGTGGCTGGGCACGCCGGGTGCCTTATTGACTACCAGCAGGTCCTCATCCTCGTAGACGATGTCAAGAGGGCCAGGAACCGGAGTCAGGCCGCTGCGCAGGGCCGCCTCCCCCACCAGGACGGAGAGCTCTTGTCCTATCCGTACCCGCTGGCTGGTATAGACCCGCTGACCGTCCAGCAGGATGCCGTCAGGCAGCCACTTGACCCGCCGGACCACCGTGCCGGACAACCCCAGCTCCCTGCGCAGCACGGTGTCCACCTTCTGGCCGTCCCGCTGGGGCGTGACGATCCAGGTCAGCCGCCGCCCGGTCCGCTTCTCTGCCACAGGACCGCCTCCTCTCTTTGGGATCTGCAAAGTATAGCACAGATGGCGCAAAGATCCAAGTCCAGGCCACTAAATTCACAATTGCCGCATTGCATGCCGGGTGCAAAACGTATATAATAATGTCTACTGAATAAACCGCCAAGCGGTTTATTCGTGCGGCCACTGCCGCATAAGTGCATCAAAATGGGCTATAAACAGCCCTTTTGATGCAATTGAGACATTGTTACAATGCGTATTTCCGCTGGAGCGCCGGATTGCTCCAGCGGAAGGTGCAAGGTTTTCTGGCAAATGAGCCAGAAAACCTTGCACCTGAACAAAGCCAGTTGGCCTTGAAAGCCTTGGGATTCATGGCCTTCGCCTTTGTTTCGTACGCATTATAATAAGAAAACATCCGGAACGAAAAGCAAGGTGGGACCACTATGGGCAGGCAACTGGGCCTTTACATCCACATTCCCTTCTGTAAGAGCAAATGCGACTACTGCGACTTTTACTCCCTGCCGGAGCGGGAAGCCCGCATGGACGCCTATCAAAAGGCCCTGCTGGCCCATCTGAAGGAGACGGCTCCCCAGGCCAAGGGCTATCTGGTGGACACCGTCTATTTCGGCGGCGGCACCCCCAGTTTTTACGGGGAAAAGCGCCTGCGGGAGCTCCTCTCCGCCGTAAAAAAACGCTTTGAGGTGGCGGGCAACGCCGAGATCTCCCTGGAAGCCAACCCGGACAGCGTGGACAAAAAGAGCATGGTCCGCCTGCGCCGGGCGGGCGTGAACCGGGTCTCTCTGGGGATGCAGTCGGCCCACGACGACGAGCTGGAGGCCCTCCACCGGGCCCACACCTGGCAGCAGACCCGGCAGGCGGTGGCCGCCATCCGGGAGGCCAAGGTCAAAAACCTCACTCTGGACCTGATCTACGGCCTGCCCGGTCAGGATATGGCCCGCTGGCAGGACTCGGTGGAGCAGGCCATCGCCCTCCAGCCAGAGCACCTGTCCTGCTACGGCCTGAAGGTGGAGGAGGGCACTCCCCTCTGCGGCCGAGTCCAGCGGGGTGAGGTCCTGCCCACCGACGACGAGCAGGCCGACATGTACCTGTGGGGGGTAGAGCGGCTGGAGGCTGCGGGCTACCACCAGTACGAGATCTCCAACTTTGCCCAGACCGGCTTTCAGTCCCGGCACAACCTGAAATACTGGCTCACCCGCCCCTACCTGGGCTTTGGCCCCGGCGCCCACTCCGACTTCGGCGGCCGCCGGTTCTCCTTCGTCCGGGACCTGGACGCCTACATCGACGGGGTGCTCAACGGCGGTCCCATCATCGACGAGGACGACCTCATCCCCAAGCGGGAGCGCTCAGGGGAGTATCTGATGCTGCGCCTGCGGACCACCTGGGGGATCGAGGAGTGGGAGTACCGGCGGGAGTACTTCATGAACTTTGATCCCATCGAGCAAAAGCTGGCTGAGTACGAGCACCGGGGCTGGGCCGCCCGGGACGGCCAGCGCTGGCGGCTGACGCCCCAGGGCTTTCTGGTCTCCAACCAGCTCATCGGCGAGCTGCTGGAGCTCCAGGAGAGCGCCACGCTGGAGACCACCCTGCCCAGGGTCCGGCGGGAGCGGGACCAGGAGATTTGAGCTTTCGAACCGGGGGAGGCGGTGCGCGCATCGCCTCCCCCGGTTTTGTCCGCTCTGCTTTCTAACACTTTGCTAACATCGTCCCAATCGACAGGATTTGGCGGGCCGGGCTTGTTTACAAAGGCCGCAGGGGTGTGGTAGGATAGGGGGGATCACACCCACACATGCGACTGTTTTGGAGGCAGACTATGAGGCAATTCTTTCGACGGGCCACGGCCCTCACCCTGGCGCTGCTGTTGGGGCTCACCCCCATGGCCGCCGCGTCTGAGGCACTTGGCGACGACCTGCATACCGGCACGGTGAGCCTGGCCCCCGGTGTGGAGCTGACCCGCCAGATCTTCTGGAGCAATTCCAAGTCCGACCTGCGCACCGAACGCTACTTTACATACTCCCCCGGCTCCGGCGTCTACCCGGCGGTGGTCTACGGCGACAAGGTGCTGGACAAGCAGACCCTGTCCGCCATGGCCCAAAGCCTGGAGTCCCAGGGCTACCGGGTGGTGGGCGGCGTCAACGGCGATTTTTATGACATGTCCACCGGCAACACCTTGGGCGTGCTCATCTCCGATGGGGTCCTCCGCTCCACCTCCGGCGGCTTTTACGCCGTGGGCTTCCGGGAGGACGGCTCCGCCTTCATCGGCTGGCCCGCCATCTCGGTGACCGCCACCTTCTCCGGCTATACCCTTCAGGTCACCGACGTGAACAAGACCCGCACCGCCCTTAGCAACAGCACCCCCGGCGGCTACTACCTCTATACCGACGATTACAGCAAGACCACCCAGCACACCAGCCCCGGCATCGACGTCATCCTCTCCCCCGTCGCCGACCATCTGGGCGAGTCGGTGGACGTGGACCTGGATGTGTCCGGCCACGACGGCAAGCCCGTGGAGCGCTCCGAGGATCAAACGGAGGACCGGGCCGCAGCGGAGGACGAGACGGCCCCCGACGTGGCGGATTCCGAGGCTCTGGAGGCTGAAGAGCGGACCGGCGAGACCACCGAGGTCTCCGAGATCAACGCCACCCTGGTCCAGACCGACCAGCTCCAGGTGGGGGGCCGCGTCTCCTGCGTGGTGGAGCAGGTACTGGAGTCCACCGGCTCCATCGCCATCCCCGAGGGTAAGATGGTGCTGACCATCAACAAGGCCAACAACCAGTGGCTGGTGGACATGGCCGCCGGCCTCAAGCCCGGCGATACGGTGGACATCGACGTGACCAGCACCGACACCCGCTGGAACGACGCCGTCACCGCTCTGGGCGGCTTCTACCGCATCGTCACCAACGGCCAGATTGGCCCCAACACCGGCTCCACCGCCACCCCCCGCACCGCCGTAGGCATCAAGGCCGACGGCACCGTGGTCATCTACGCCATCGACGGCAGCCAGCCCGGCTACAGCGTGGGGGCTTCCCTCACCCAGGTGGCCCAGCGGATGATCGAGCTGGGCTGCGTGGACGTGGTGGGCCTGGACGGCGGCGGCTCCACCACCCTGGGGGCCACCCTGCCCACCAAGGACAGCATGGAGATCGTCAACAAGCCCTCCCAGTCCGGCGGCCTGCGGGCGGTGAGCACCGGCCTGTTCCTGATCGCCAAGCTGCAGCCCACCGGCGAGGCCGACCATGTCTATGTCTCGCCCTACGACTCCCTGCTCCTCTCCGGGGCCAGCGTCCCCCTGTACGCCACGGTCATGGACAGCGCCTATTACCCCATGAGCGACAGCGGCAATGTGACCTGGTCCATCAGCAACGGGGATGGGACCGTCTCCTCCGCCGGCGTGTTTACTGCCGGAGAGGCGGGCGGCGCCGTCCAGGTCACCGCCACGGCGGGCCGGGTATCCGGCCAGGCCACCATGACGGTGTTCCGCACCCCCAGCTCCATCACCCTGTCCAATGAGACCACCGGCGCCGCCGTCACCAGTCTGGCCCTGGAGCCCAACCAGAGCGTGGACCTGAAGGCCAGCGCCACCTATCGAAACCTCTCCCTGATGTCTCAGGATACCTGCTACACTTGGTCGGCGGACCCGGCCGTGGGCACGGTGGATGAAAACGGCGTCTTTACCGCCGGCCCCAAAACGGCCACCGGCAATCTCACCGCCACCGCCGGAGGCAGAACGGTCACCGTCCCGGTCACTGTGGCCGGCCACATTCTGGAGCTGGAGGACTTCGAGGGGGATCTCACCGCCTTTACCGGCACCAGCGCCGCCTCCCTCTCGTCCGAGACCGCCTCGGACTACGTCCGCTTCGGCCGGCAGAGCGGCAAGCTGGACTATGACGCCTCCGCGGGCGGTACCGCCGTCCTCTCCTCCGCCCTGCCCATCGCTGAGGGCGAGCGCTACCTCAACCTCTGGGTCTACGGCGACGGCTCCGGCAACGCCCTGACCGCCACCATCACCAGCCAGACGGGCGAGACCTCCGACGTGGTCCTCACCGGCCTGGACTTCACCGGCTGGAAGCGCCTCAGCACCGCCCTGCCGGAGAATGCCCGTACCCTCAGCGCCCTGAACGTGGTCTACGGCGGCAGCGGCGTCTCCTCCGGCACCCTGTGGCTGGACCAGATCACCACCGCCAACGAGGACTTCGTGGACGAGACCGCGCCCACTGTGACCCTCAAGGTCTCGGGCACCGCAGTCACCGCCACGGTCAGCGACAACGTGGACCAGAGCTTCGCCGCCGCCTCCCTGACCCTGACGCTGGACGGCCGGGTGCTGGACTTCCAGTGGGATGCCTCCAAGTCCGCCCTCACCGCCAGGCTGCCCGCGGCCGACGGCAAGCTCCACCGGCTCACCGTCACCGCCGCCGACCAGAGTGGCAACATCGGCCGGGCCTCCCATGACATCCAGCCCGCTTCCTCCACTGACCCGGAGGCCCCTGGCGACACCGGCCCCTTCGTGGACATGACCACCCACTGGGCCCGGGCGTATACCACCTATCTCTATGACATGGGCGTGACCAACGGGGTGGAGACCACTGAGGGGCTCCAGTTCCAGCCGGAGAAGAACATCACCCGGGGCGAGTTCGCCCTGATGGTCACCCGCTGGATGGGGCTGAACCCGGACGACTACGCCGGCGTGGAGCTCCCCTTCGCGGACCTGGCGTCCATCCCGTCCTGGATGCTGGGCGGCATGAAGGCCACCTACTCCCTGGGCATCCTCAAGGGCAGCCTGGAGGGCGGACAGTTGGTGAGCCGGGCCACCGAGACCATCAGCCGGGCCGAGGCCATGACCATCCTGGGCCGCATCCAGCCCAAGGGCTATCCCCTGGCCGCCCTCACCTTTAACGACGCCGCATCCGTGGCAGGCTGGGCCCAGTCCCACGTGCAGTCCCTGGTGGGGCAGGGGGTCATCTCCGGCTACGACAACCAGCTTCGCCCCAACGACCCCGTCAAGCGCAGCGAAGTGGCCAAGATGCTCTACGCCATCCTGTAAGCCCATGATAAAACGCCAAACGTCCGGCGGACCTTTGCGGTCCGCCGGACGTTTGATGTTTATCGTGCGCTGAGGCTGGCGATGAACTGCCGTGCCCCTCTGGGGGTTCGACCCGGAAATTTCATGTCCCACTTGACCGCCTCCCGCATCAGCTCGCCCCGGTCCATGCTCACCCCCGCCTGGTCGGCCAGTTGCTCGATCAGCTCCAGGAATTCCGCCTTGTTCAGGGCCAGATAGGGAATGCGCAGTCCAAAGCGATCGGACAGGGCGGTTTTTTCCGCAATGGTCTCTCGGATGTCCACCTCGTCCCCCGCCCGGTCGCTGAAGGTCTGCCGCACCAGCAGACGCCGATTGGAGGTGGCATAGATGGCCACGTTGTCCGGCCGCTTCTCCAGGCCGCCCTCCAGAATGGTCTTGACCACCGAGTAGGTGTTGTCATCCTGATCAAAGGCCAGATCGTCGATGAAGAGGATGAATTTCTGCTGCCGACCCCGCAGGCTGCGAATCAGGGCCGGCATATCCCGCAGGCCCTCCTTCTGCACCTCGATGAGCCGCAGATTGCCGAAGTCCGGCACCGACAGCAGGCACTTCACCGTGGCCGACTTGCCGGTACCGCTGTCGCCGTAGAGCAGCACGTCGTTGACCCGGCGGCCCTCCAGCAGGGCCCGGGTGTTGGCGATGACCTGGTCCCGCTGGAGGGTGTAGCCCATCATCTCCTCCTCGTCAGGGCAGTCGGGCTCGTGTACGGGAATGAGGGCGCCGTCGGTCCACACGAAGGCCCGATACCGAGCGAAGAGTCCCGCCCCGTGCTCCCGGTAGAAGGCGGTGAGCCCGTCAAAGTCGAAATCCGCCCCCGCCTGCCAGCGGGGCAGCTCCTCCAGCACGGGAGCGAACTCCGGTCCCAGCAGGCCGGTCAGCTTCTCCAGCACCGCCCCGCAGTCCAGCCCGCGCAGCCGCTTCAGGACGTTCACATCCCGCCGGGCCGCAGCCTCCAGGACCGCGTCCGCCCCCGCCGGGCCGGTCAGCGCCCGGGGATAGGGGGTCTCCCGGTAGCGCAGCAGCGCCAGCAGCCCGTCGCCCATACCGTGGGCACCGGCCTCCTGCAGCGCCAGCACCACGTCGGTGTAGGCCCCCAGCGCCTCCTCGCCCCGGCCCGCCGCCAGTCCGTCCAGCAGATTTCCCACCGCCTTCAGCAGGGGCTCCTCCCTCAGCGCCTTATAGGCGGACAGCCCCAACAGGGCGGCTCTCAGCTCCCGTGTCATCCCACATCGCCTCTTTCTCTGTTTGGCCATCAGGATAGCACAATTCCCCCTGTCGGACAAGCCTGTGCCGTCTGCTTCGTACCAATTGACAGAGCTTCCCAAAGGGATTATGATTTTTCTTGTGAATTTGACTGCGTGGAACGCGCCGTAAGGAGGAAAAATGATGACAGAAGTCGTGGCGGCCCTCATCTGGGAGGGCGAACGGTTTTTGATCTGCCAGCGACCGGCCCACAAGGCCCGGGGCCTGCTGTGGGAGTTTGTGGGCGGCAAGGTGGAGCCCGGGGAGACCCCGGAGCAGGCGCTGGCGCGGGAGTGCCGGGAGGAGCTGGATGTAACGGTATCGGTGGGCGAGCCCTTCATGGATGTGGTTCACGCTTATCCGGACCTTACGGTCCATCTGACTCTGTTCCACGCCGCCCTTGCCGGAGGCGTCCCCAGGTTGCTGGAACACAACGATCTACGGTGGGTCACTCCCTCCGAGATCCCCAACTACACCTTCTGTCCCGCTGACCGGCCCATTCTGCAGCGTCTGGCTGAATGTTCCGCTTCTCCTTGTATTTAAATAAAAAATGCGCCGCACCCTTCCAGAGGATACCAGCGCTGCCTGTCGCATAGGGAAAAGAATCCTGCAAATACTAGCTTTGTCTAGAACAACAAGACCGCAGGAGGAATTCTATATATGAAAGCAACTGGTATCGTGCGGCGGATCGATGACCTAGGCCGCGTGGTCATTCCCAAGGAAATCCGCCGTACTATGCGTATCCGCGAGGGCGACCCCTTGGAGATCTACACCGACAAGGATGGAGGGGTCATCTTCAAAAAATACTCCCTCATGGGAGGGCTCGGCGACTTTGCCGGGCAGATGTGCGAGACCCTGAACAAAACTACCGGCGAGATCGCCGTCATCACCGACCGGGACGCCTGCATCGCCGTGGCCGGAGCGGCCCGCCGGGAACTGGCCGACAAGCGGGTCTCCCCTGAACTGGAACAGATCATGGAAGGCCGCCAGATCTATCAGTTCAAGCCTGGCGCCTCCCCCCTTCCGCTGTGCGAGGACAGCGACAAATATGTGATCTCCTGTGCCGCGCCCATTCTTTCCGAGGGCGATGTGCTGGGCTGCGTGCTCTTTGCCGGCACCGACAGCGAGATCCAGAGCAGCGAGACCGATTATAAGCTGGCGCAGACCATTGCCGGCTTCCTGGGCCGTCACATGGAGTCCTGATCCCTTGTCCCCCCATTGCGCACCGCATCCCCCTTTGCTATAATGGCCGCAGCAGGACCAATAGCAAAGGGGGATTTTATGCGTCTGTTCATCGCCGTCTCCTTTCCCGCGCCGCTGCGGGAACAGCTCCGTCAGGCCGCCGGGCGGCTGCAGGGCCAGTGTCTGCGCGGCAGATTCACCCTGACGGACAATTTTCATCTCACCCTGGCCTTTCTGGGCGAGACCGAACGCCGGGCCGCCGCTGAGGCCGCCATGGATCGGGTGTCGGCTCCGGGCTTTGATCTCCAGATTGGGGCCCCGGGCCTGTTTCGCCAGCGGGACGGTGATCTCTGGTGGCTGGGCGTGGAGCCCTGTCCCGCCCTGCTGGAGGTGCACCGGCAGCTCACCGAGGAGCTGAGCGCGGCGGGCTTTGTTCTGGAACGCCGCCCCTTCCGCCCTCATCTCACCCTGGGCCGTCAGGTGGTCCCCGCCCCGGGCTTTGACCGGGCGGCCTTCGCCCGCTCCCTGCCGCCCATGGGGACAAAGGCGCATCGCATCACTCTGATGCAGTCGGAGCGCATCCAGGGCCGCCTGACCTACACTTCTCTCCACCACCGCCCCCTTTCGTCCGGTTGACAAGAAAGCGCGCGCACGGTATCCGTGCGCGCGCTTTCTTGTTCAAGGCGTGTGCTGGGGCAGGAAGGAGGCCGGGTCCACCGGCTCATCCCCCCGGATCATCTCAAAGTGGAGATGAGGAGCCTTGGCGGCCTCCGCCGCGGCGGTGTCCCCCACCGCGCCCAGGACGGCTCCCGTCTGAACCGCGTCTCCCACCTGAACGGAAGGGATGGCTGCCAGGTTGGCATAGACGCTTTTCAGCCCGTCGCCATGGTCCACCACGATGGTGGTCCCCATCAGCACGTCGTCCTCAATGGACGCCACCGTGCCCGCCGCGACAGCCAGCACCTCCGTGCCCAGGCTGGCCGCGATGTCCAGACCCGAGTGCGTGCGCCAGTCGCCCATGGTTTCGTCATAGGCCAGCACCTCCAGGGAATAATCCGCAATGACTTCCCCCTTCACTGGCCAGGTAAAGACCGTCGGGGCCGCAGGCGTCTGGGCCGGGGCGGGGCTGGCCGAAACCGCCGGGCTGCCGGACGGCTGCATGGTTGCGGGGGCAGCCGTGCCCGGGCTGGGCGAAGCCTGGGGGGAGACCGATGGCTTCACCGGCTGGGGCGTGGCCGACTGGGAGGGGGAGGGGGTCACCACCACCTGGATGGGTCCCGCCACGGCGGTATTGCCGCCGTCTCCCAGATTCAGAGAGGAAAAGAGATAATAGCCCGAGATTCCAATTGCGGCGACGCAGAGGAACAGGACTATGTAAAAGCCCTTTCCCGCCATAAAGTCGCCAATCCGTTCCACAAAAGGTCGTTTTTTCATTGGTTGGAAACACCTCCGGTCCTATTGTGGACAGGCTGCTTCCAGCTTATACATCCTTACCCAGAAATTTCTCTTGACTTTTTGATTTTTCTGTGCATATATATTATACACAGTATAAACAGTTGAGGCCCTTGAAAAATTTTATGAAAATTTAAGGTTTCCTCTTCCCTTCCCTTCATCTTTCTCTGGTATCGTAAAGGGGCATCGGGAAAGGCACATATCCCATTCGTAAAGGAGTCGGCAACATGGAACAAACCGTCGTCAAGCAAGAACCCACGGCCGAAGCGGCCGTCACTCCCACCCGGGAGACGGCGCAGAAGCCCAAAATCAAATCTCCCGCGTCTAAAAAGCGGCGCAAGTGGATCAAGCGTCTGATCATCCTGGCGGTGCTGGCCGCCTTGGTGGTCTTTCTGTTCAAAAGCTGCTCCGGCACTGGCAGCATTATGGCCGCGGGCTCCTACATACCCGCCGTCGCCGCCCGGCAGGAGCTGCTGGTCTCCGTCTCCGGCACCGGCACCATCGAGCCCATCCACTCTTATAAGGTGACCACCCTTGTTAAGGGCGAGGTGCTGGAGGCCCCCTTCGAGGAGGGTCAGACCGTCCACAAGGGCGATCTGCTCTTCCGTATCGACTCCAAGGACGTGGAGGCCTCCATCCGGCAGGCTGAGCTGAGTCTGGAGTCCGCCCGCCTCAACTACAGCCAGCTCCTCAAGAACCAGTCCGACAGCCAGAAAAACGCCACCGTCAAGGCAACCGCCGCCGGCGTGGTCACCAAGCTGTATGTGGACCAGGGGGACATGGTGTCGGCGGGCGCACCCATCGCCGACATCCTGGACCGGGACAACCTGAAGCTCACCGTTCCCTTCCACGCCGTCCAGGCGGCCTCCATCTCCGTCGGCCAGCAGGCCCTGGTCAGCGTGGACGGTGCCCTGGACACCCTGTACGGCACGGTGGACTCCATCGCCGCCACCGACGAGGTGGGTCCCGGCGGCACCCTGGTCCGGCCGGTCACCATCCGGCTGGTGAACCCCGGCGCGCTGGACAACACCTCCAGCGGCTCGGCCACCATCAACGGCTCCGCCAGCGCCGCCAGCAGCACCTTTGCCTACGCAGAGAGCAAGCAGGTGGTGGCCAAGACCTCCGGCGAACTCAAGAGCCTCACCGTCCAGGAGGGGGACCGGGTCTTCCTGGACCAAGTCATCGGCGGCTTTGACGAGACCGATATGGACACGCAGATCCAAAATGCCGCCATCCAGGTCAAGACCGCCGAGCTGACCCTCCAGAACGCCAGAGACAAGCTGGAGGACTACTCCATCACCTCCACCATCGACGGCGAGGTCATCGAGAAAAACTACGACGTAGGGGACAACATCGACGCCACCACCGGCTCCACCAGCGGCGTCACCTACCCCGCCGTCATCTACGACCTGTCCGCCCTCACCTTTGACATCAACATCCACGAGCTGGACATCAACAAGATTCAGGTGGGCCAGCAGGTGGAGATTACCTCCGACGCGCTGGACGGCCAGAGCTTTACCGGCACGGTGGACAAAGTGAACATCAACGGCACTACTTCCAACGGCGTCACCACCTACCCCGTCACCGTGCGTATTGACGGCTCCCCCCAGGAGCTGAAGCCGGGCATGAATATCTCCGCCCGCATCATTGTGGAGGACGCCGGCCAGGTGCTGTGCATCCCCGTGGAGGCGGTGAGCCGGGGCCAAAATGGCGTCAGCCTCGTCAAGGTGGCGGGCCCCGGCGCGCTGGACGAGGCGGGCAGCCTGGCCGACCCCTCCAAGCTGGAGGACCGGGAGGTCACCCTGGGCCGGAACGACGAATCCTTCATCGAGGTCCTCTCGGGGCTGGAGGAGGGCGAGACCGTCTTTATCCAGAACGCCGCTTCCGCCAACCCCTGGGGCTGATAACGGGGTGATCAGATAATATGGAACACCTCATTGAACTCAAGGACGTCTACAAGATCTACCAGATGGGCGACGAGACCGTCCACGCCCTGGACGGCGTGAGCCTGGCCATCGACCCAGGCGAATTTGTGGCCATCGTGGGCTCCTCCGGGTCGGGCAAGTCCACCGCCATGAACATCATCGGCTGTCTGGACGTGCCCACCTCCGGCACCTACCACCTGGGCGGCGTGGACGTGTCCACCATGGACGACGACGACCAGGCCGAGATCCGAAACAAGATGCTGGGCTTCATCTTTCAGCAGTACAACCTGATCCCCAAGCTGAACGTGCTGGAAAACGTGGAACTCCCCCTTCTCTATGCCGGCGTGGACGCCGCGGAGCGTCGGGAACGGGCCATGAGCGCTCTGTCCCGGGTGGGCCTGACGGACAAGGGCAAAAACCTGCCCAGCCAGCTCTCCGGCGGACAGCAGCAGCGGGTCTCCATCGCCCGGGCCCTGGCGGGCAACCCGTCGGTCATCCTGGCCGACGAGCCCACCGGCGCGCTGGATTCCCGCACCGGCCGGGAGGTGCTCTCCTTCCTCCAGAAGCTGAACCGGGAAGGGGACACCGTGGTCCTCATTACCCATGACAACTCCATCGCCGTCAAGGCCAACCGCATCGTACGGCTCCAGGACGGCCGGATCATCTACGACGGCGACGCCCGGGACCCCAAGGCCGTGGTCCAGCCCGAGGAGGACATCGACGACATCCAGGGCTTTGACGCGCCGGACGGAGAGGAGGCCAGGGCATGAATTTTACGCAGTCCTTCCGCCTGGCCATCAAATCCCTGCTGACCAGCAAGATGCGGGCCCTGCTGACCATGCTGGGCATCATCATCGGCGTAGGCGCCGTCATCGTCATCACCAGCCTGGGCAACGGCATGCAGCAGATGATGAACCAGCAGTTTGAGCAGTTGGGCGCCAACCTGCTCCAGGTGCAGATCTACAACTACGGCGGGGCCTCCTCCCGCATGGTGGACCCCGCCGACATGTACGCTCTGGTAGACAAGTATCCCCAGTATCTCTCCGGCGTCAGCCCCTATGTGCGCACCCAGGCCATGGTGCGGCAGGGCTCGGAGGAGTTTGGGCGCACCACCATTTACGGCGTCAGCGAGTTTTTCTATGACGCCGACCGGAACCAGACCATGAGCGGGGAGACCCTGGCCCAGGGCCGGTTCCTCTCCTACGTTGACGTGGACCGCTACCAAAATGTGTGCGTCATCGGCAGCTACCTGGCACAGAACGCCTTCGGCGGAGACGCCCTGGGCAGGACCCTCACCATCCGGGGCACGCCTTTCACCGTCATCGGCGTGCTGACCCAGAAGGCCGACGGCACCGAGGGCAGCGGCGACGACATCCTCTTCCTCCCCTATGGAAACGCCATGCGGCTCAACGGCACCGGCTGGGTGGACCTCTATCTCTTCAACAGCACCAGCAAGGCCGGCTCCACCGCCGCCAAGGGCATCATTGAAAACCGGCTCTTCCAGACCTACCAGGACGACGACGCCTACTTTGTCATGTCCAGCGCCGAGATGATGGACGCCATGAACACCATGATGAGCACCATGATGCTGGTGCTGGTGGCCATCGCCGCCATCTCCCTGCTGGTGGGCGGCATCGGCATTATGAACATCATGCTGGTCTCCGTCACCGAGCGCACCCGGGAGATCGGCATCCGCAAATCCCTGGGTGCCAAGCGCAAGGATATCCGGGGCCAGTTCATCATCGAGGCCGGCACCACCTCCGCCATCGGCGGCGTGCTAGGCATCGGCGTGGGCATCGGCCTGGCCCAGCTTGCCGGCGGCCTCATCGGCGGCATGATGGCGGCCCAGATGGGCGGCAACGCCACCTTCTCCGCCGTACCTACCCTAGGCTCGGTGGCCATCGCCTTCGGCGTCAGCGTAGGCATCGGCGTCCTCTTCGGCTATCTGCCCGCCAACAAGGCCGCCCGCCTCAACCCCATCGACGCCCTGCGGTATGATTGAGCCGGCGCGTCATCCCCTTACTTGACAGAAGGAGCGAAAAAGATGAAGAAACGAGTTGCAAGCGCCCTGCTCTGCGCGGTCCTGGTCCTGTCCCTGCTCCCCGCCGCCCGGGCGGCCCAGGCGCCCACCGAGGCGGAGGCTGCCCAGGTGCTCTCCGCCCTGGACATCATGACCGGCAACGAAAACGGCGACCTGATGCTGGGCCGCGCCGTCACCCGGGCCGAATTCACCAAGCTGGTGGTGGCCGCCTCCCCGCTGCGGGACAACGTGGGCCCCGAGGCCGCCACCGATCCCTACCCCGACGTGCCCCGCACCCACTGGGCTGCGGGCTATGTGGCCGCCGCCGTCAGCGCCGGACTGGTCCGGGGCAACCTCTACGGCTACTTTGAGCCCGACCGCAACATCACCCTGGCCGAGGGCGTCACCATGGTCCTGCGGCTGCTGGGCTACCGGGACTCCGACTTTACCGGCGCCTATCCCGCCGGTCAGATGGCCAAATACCGGGCCCTGGGCCTGGACGCCGGCGTACCCACCACCGCCTCCAACGGGGAGCTGACCCGGCGGGATGCGCTGTACCTCTTTTACAATTTGCTGACCGCCAAGACCGCCGACAGCTCGGCCTACCTGCTGGACGTGCTCAAGCCCGGCGAGCACCTGGTCACTCCCTCCGGCACCATCAACACCGTGGCCCTTGTCAACGCCGCCATGGAGGGCCCCGTGGTGGCCAGCGGCGGCTGGCAATCCAAGCTGCCCTTCGACCTGTCCACCGCTAAGGTCTACCGGGGCGGCTCCGCCTCCACCCTCTCCGCCGTGGCCGCCAACGATGTAGTCTACTATTCCAAGTCCATGCGCACCCTATGGGTGTACTCCAACAAGGTCACCGGCAGCATCGAGGCCATCACCCCCGCCTCCTCCCCCACCTCGGTCACCGTGGCGGGCAAGAGCTATTCCATCGAGACCCCGGCCGCCGCCTACGACCTCAGCGATCTGGGCCCCTTCCGGGTGGGCGACTCGGTCACCCTCCTGCTGGGCCGGGACAACCAGGTGGCCGCCGTGCTGGACCCCGTCCGGACCAGCTCCACCGTCTACGGCATGGTGACCGCCGTGGAGACCGCCTCCTATGAGGACGCCTCCGGCAATCCCTATACCGCCTCCACTCTCACCGTCCAGGCCACCGACGGCAACACCTACTCCTACCGCTGGGACCAGAAGAATCTGAAGGCGGGCGCTCTGGTCCAGGTGACCACCAACGGCGGCTCGGTCCAGGTTACCCGCCTGAGCGGCAGCGGCATCAGCGGCAAGGTGAGCACCGACGGCACCCGGCTGGGCTCCTACGCCCTGGCCGACGACGTGGAGATCCTGGACACCTACGGCGACACCCAGGCCGTGCGGGTCTATCCCTCCCGCCTGAAAGGCGTCAGCCTCCGGGAGAGCGACGTCCGCTTCTACCAGTTGGACGAACACGGCGCCGTCCGCCGCCTCATCCTGAACGAGGTCACCGGCGACATGCACCGCTACGGTGTGCTCACCCACATCAGCGAGACGGATATGGGCATGGCGGTCTCCGGCGTCTATGAGTACGACATCGGCGGCGTCCAGCAGGCCCCCATCACCGGCGCCACCCTGTACAACGTCAAGACCGGCCCCTTCCAGCTCAAGCAGGACGTGGACGGCGTCAAGCTGTCCAACCTGAACGAGGTGACTCTGACCAGCGTAGACGGCAAAACGGCCTATGCCGGCAGCCGTACGTATCCCCTCTCCGATACGGTGGCCGTCTATGAGCTGCGGGGCAACACCTACTATTACTCCTCCCTCTCCCTGGTGTCCGGCGGGGACTACACCCTCACCGGCTACTATGACAAGCCCGCCGACCAGGGCGGCTGTATCCGGGTCATCGTGGCCCGCTGAACGTAAAGGGCCCCCGGCGGAAGTCCGCCGGGGGCCCTTCGTCATTCTACGCCGGTCAGGTCGAAGGGGGGAATGTAGCCGCTGTCGGCGGCGGCCCCCTCCTGAACAAAGCCCTCCAGGCCCAGATTTTCCATATACTCCGCCGCCGTCCGGGCCTCCGAGGCCCGCAGTTTCCGGTCAATCTCCGGGAACTCCGCCGCCCGCCCCTGAGGCACATACTGCCGCATCAGGGAGAAGAGCACCGTCCCCGCCGGGAAGGTCTCCGCCACCCAGTCCATAACGGCCTTGGCCTCGTTCACCCGGCCGGGCAGGATCAGGTGGCGGACGATCACCCCTCTGCGGAGCAATCCGTCCGGCCCCAGCTCATAGGGTCCGGTCTGCCGCACCATCTCCCGGATGGCGGCGGCAGCAGTCTCGGGGTAGTCCGCCGCGCCGGAGTACCGCTCCGCCAGAGCGGGGGTCCGGTATTTCAGGTCGGGCAGGTAAATTTGGATCTTCCCCTCCAGGGAGCGCAGGGTCTCCACCCGGTCATAGCCGCCGGAGTTCCACACCACCGGCGCCGGCAGGGGCTCGTCCAGCATCCGGGCCACAACGTGGGCGTAGTGGGTGGGGTTGACCAGGTTGACGTTATGGGCCCCCTGGCCGATCAGCTCGCAGCAGATCTCCCGCAGGCGCTCCACCGTCACCGGCCGGCCAAAATCCTCCTGACTGATCCGGTGGTTCTGGCAAAACACGCAGCCCAGGGAACACCCAGAGAAAAACACCGTACCGGAGCCGTTTGTCCCGGAGATCGGGGGCTCCTCCCACATGTGCAGGGCCGCCCGGGCCACCACCGGCACGCCGGGCATCCGGCAGCGGCCCTCCCCGGCGGTCTCGGTGCGCAGGGCTCCGCACTGGCGGGGGCAGAGGTTGCAGCGCATGGGGTTCACTTCCTTTGCCTGAAAAAATGAGGCCGTATGCTTTGCTCCCACAGAGGGGCGCCGCCTCCTATTCGTCCAACTGATGCAGCCGGGGATCATCCGTCCGGCCCATGAGGTAGTCCACCGACACTTCAAACCCATCTGCAAGCTTCAACAGGCTGTCGTAGCCCGGTTTTTTCCCTGCCTCCAGGTCCTGAAGTCCCCGATAGGACATCCCAGTGGCTTCCGCCGCCTCTCTTTGCGTCCACCCGTTCTTTTTGCGCAGGGCCTTTAATCGTTCCGGAAACATCCCTTTTCCTCCTTGACACACGCAAGGGCGTGTGATATAGTATCCTTATAAATACACGCAACCGCGTGCTAAGGAGATGTTCTCATGATCCCTGACATCGAAGCCCTCTACAACGCCTGGGTCTGCGACCCCAAGCCCCACCTTTGGCCCGACTGACTCCGGGACCACCCCATGAAAGCCCACGGCCTCTATTGCTTCCGTGAGGGGCTCCGCCTGGGCCTCCTGCTGGCCTCAGACGCCTTTCTTTCGGAAATCGGGCCCTAAATTGCCCTCCCGCCAGTGCTTGCGGCACAGGCCGATATACTGGTCGTTGGCCCCCAGCACCACCTGCTCCCCCTCCCGGAGCACTGTCCCGTTTTCGTCGAAGCGGGCGTTGCAGGTGGCCTTCTTGCCGCACCAGCAGATGGTCTTGACCTCCTCGATGATGTCCGCCGTGGCCAGCAGCTCCTGAGAGCCCGGGAAGAGCTGGCCGGAAAAGTCCGCCCGCAGGCCGTAGCAGATCACCGGCACGTTCCAATCGTCCACCACGCGGACCAGATACTGCACCTCGTCCCGGCTGAGAAACTGCGCCTCGTCCACAATGACGCAGGCATAGGACCGCACCTGCTCCTCCGGCATGGCCGCCAGCTCGGAAAAATAGATGCACGCATGGGACAGTCCCATCCGGGAGGCCACGAACTTGGCCCCGTCTCGCTGGTCGATCTCCGGCTTGACCAGCAGGGCCACCTGCCCCCGCTCCTCATAATTATAGCGCACCATCAGGGCGTTGGCCGTCTTGCTGGACCCCATAACACCATACCGAAAGTATAATTTTGCCACAATTATTCCCCCTGTAATCTCTGTTCCACCGTTTTCGCAAAGCTCTGGAAGGCGCTGGGCACCGCATAGGTGCTGCGCAGCCCCGCCTGGTCGGCCCACACCCAGCCCTCCGGCAGGGATGTCTCCGCCGCCTCTACCGCCAGGGCCCCCATGTGCCACTCGATGTGGGAGAAAACGTGCTTCCCCACTCCCACCGGCTCCACAGACCGGGGGACGATCCCCCACTGCGTCAACGGTTCCAGCCCGCCCCCGGCCTGATTGGGGTACTCCCACAGCCCGGCCAGCAGGCCCCTGCCCGGCCTGCGGCGCAGGGCCACGGTGTCCCCGTGGAAAATCAGATAGACCGTCCGACGCTCCGTCCGCCGTGCCTTTTGGGCGGTCTTGACGGGGAGCTGCCCCGTGCGCTCCTCCCGCCTGGCCCGGCAGAACCCGCCGGCCGGGCACGCCCCACACCGGGGCGCTCCGTTGGGCAGGCACACCATGGCTCCCAGCTCCATCATGGCCTGGTTGAAATCTCCCGGGTCCTGCCGGGGCATAACGGCCTGGAGGGCCGAGCGCATCCGCTTTTTGGTCTCCGGCCTTGCGATATCCCCCTCATCTCCGGTGATGCGGGAGACCACCCGCAGCACGTTGCCGTCCACTGCGGGCACTGGCGCTCCGAAGGCGATGGAGGCGATGGCGCCGGCGGTGTACTCCCCCACGCCAGCCAGGGCCAGCAGGCCCTCGTAAGTGTCCGGAAACCGCCCGCCGCATTCGCCCGTGATCTGTTGTGCGGCCTTGCGCAGGTTGCGGGCCCGGTTGTAGTAACCCAGCCCCTGCCACAGCTTCATCAGCCGGTCCTCCTCCACCGCCGCCAGGGCCTCCACGGTGGGCAGCGCCGCCATAAAGTGCTGATAATAATCCAGCACCGCCGCCACCCGGGTCTGCTGGAGCATAATTTCCGACACCCACACCCGATAGGGGTCCCCCAGCGTGCGGCTCCCCGGAGCGGGCCGCCAGGGCAGCGCCCGGGCGTTATCCCGGTACCACTCCAGCAGCGGAATGGGCAAACGGTCCAGTTCGTTCAAGCTAAATCCTCCATCCGATCCATGAATTGCGCGCTGTTATAATGTGTGCTGGGCGTTGATTCAGCAGACATTATTATAGCGTGGAACGAAAAAAATTTCAACGCGCGCAATCAAAACCCCCACTGAAATCATCTAATGGGCGGAAAGGAGGGATGGGGCATGACCGAGGCCGCTTTTGCCGCCCGGGCGGAGGGGCGGAAAGCCTGCCTTTACCGCACGGCGCTGCTCTACCTGGGCAGCGAGGCCCTGGCGCTGGACGCGGTGGATGAGGCCGTCTACAAGGGCTTCCGTGCCTGCGGAACGCTGCGGGAGGAGCAATACTGCGACACCTGGCTCACCCGCATCCTCATCAACGTATGCAACGCCGAGCTACGCCGGCGGAGGCGGGAGGTGGCCATGGCCGAGCTGCCTGAGACGGCGCAGGAGGTCTTTGACGCCCTGCCTCTGCGGGATGCGGTGGCCCGGCTGCCCCGTGACCTGCGGGCCGTCATCATCCTGCGGTACTTTGACGGGCTGACCCTGGCCCAGACCGCCGAGACATTACAGATTCCCCAGGGGACGGTGGCCACCCGCCAGCGGAAGGCCCTGTCCCTGCTGCGGCTGGAGCTGACAGACAGCGAGGAGGTGGGCGCATGAGCCGTAAAGAAGAATACTGGACCCTGATCCAAACGCTGAACGAGACTCCGGCCGCCCTGGATGGCGCGGTGGACCGGGCCCGCGCCCGGGCCAGGCGGTCCCGTGCCGGGCGCCGCTTCGGCATCCCGCTGGCCTCCCTGGCCGGGGTCGCGGCGGCTTTTGCCGTATTGGTCAACGTCTCCACCCCCTTCGCCATGGCCTGCAAAAGCGTCCCCGTCATCCGGGAGCTGGCCGAGGCGGTGGCCCTCGAACCCAGCCTCAAAACAGCTCTGGAGCACGACTATCTCCAGCCCGTCTTCCAGACCCAGGCAAAAGACGGCGTGACCGCGTCGGTCCGCTATCTCATCGTGGACCAGAACAATCTCAACGTGTTCTATACCCTGCGCTCCGACGGCGACACGCAGTTGGAGGCCCACCCCGAGCTTCTGGATTCGGATGGGAATCGGGTCGACGGCTATGTGGCGACCTGGGGAGCTCCCAGCCTGCAGGATGAGGAGGACTACAAGCTGGCCAGCTTCTACTTTGTGGACGGCCATGTACCGAAAGCCTTGCGCCTGCGCCTGGATATCCAGGATACCGGACGAGGCAAAGAGGGCCTGGCCTCAGCCACCGCTATCCCCACACCGGCCCCCACCGCACCGCCCGGCGGTCCCTGGCACGACGCCGAGCCCAGCCAGCTGCCCCCCGCCCTGACTACCTTTACCTTCGGCCTGACCATTGATCCCAATCTGCTGGGCCCTGGCCGGAGCATCGCTCTGGACCAGTGGGTGGAGCTGGACGGCCAGCGTATCCGTCTGGAATCGCTCACCATCGACCCCACCCGCATGGAGTTTACCCTGTCGGAAGACCCGGACAACACCGCCCTGCTCAAAGGGCTGAGCTGCTACGCCGTGGACGGTCTGGGGAACCGCTATGAACGGCCGAGCGTCACTTACGGCGGCGGAGAGACAATCCAACTGGAGAGCTGCTATTTCTCGGATAGCCGGGACCTGACCCTCTGCATCACCGGAGCCAGTTGGCTGGACAAAGATAAAACCTCCTTCACCCTGGACCTGAGCACCGGCAAGGCCGACTGGCTCCCCGAGGGCATGGTCATAGAGAGCGTGGAGCGGAGCGGGAACAACGTATACTGGGCCCTTCAATCCGGGGACGGCGTGTCCCTGCACTGGAGCTACTACGACCCCGAGGGGGGGGAGCACGCGTGGGGCGGCTACTCCATGTCGGCCACCGACGAGGATGGGGACGGCTGGTGCGAGCGCTCTACGGAGTACCGCACCCTGCTGGACTACCCTTGGGACACCGTAACCATCGTCCTAACCTCCAGCCGCTCCACGGAATTTGCCCAGCCCATCCAAATTCCCATGAAATAATGCTGAAACGGGAAATTTTCCACGGAAAGTCTCCCGTTCCGGCTTGACAAATCCGAAATTTCCTATATAATAGTATAGCTTGTCTGGATATTGACAGGCACATCCTTGCCCTCACCGCAGCGTGAGGGCCATATGTCCATAAGGAGGTGCAAGAAAATGGCAAAAGTCAACGGAAATTATGAGGTGGTCTACATCCTCGACCCCGCGATGAGTGAGGAGGCCACCGCCGCTCTGGTCGCCAAGTTCAAGACCTTGGCTGAGGCTCACGGCACCGTCAAGGAAGTGGATGAGTGGGGCAAGCGTCGTCTGGCCTATCCCATCAACGACCTGAACGAGGGCTACTACGTGCTTATGAGCTTCGACTCCGACGCCGCGTTCCCCAACGAACTGGCCCGTGTGCTGCGAATCACCGACGGCGTGATGCGTTCTCAGGTCGTCTGCCTGGACGAGTAAGGAGGGCCCATGCTCAACCGCATTATTTTGATGGGCCGCCTCACCCGCGACCCGGAGCTCCGTCACACCCAGACCGGGACCCCCGTGGCCTCCTTCTCTCTGGCTGTGGATCGGGACTTCAAAGATAAATCCACCGGTGAAAAGGCCACCGATTTCATTGACATTGTGGCCTGGCGCTCCACCGCCGAGTTTGTCTCCCGCTTCTTTACCAAGGGCCGGCTGGCCGTGGTGGAGGGCCGGCTCCAGTTGCGTGACTGGACCGACCGGGACGGCAACAAGCGCCGCAGCGCCGAGGTGGTAGCCGACAACGTCTATTTCGGCGACTCCAAACGGGACGCCGAGGGCGGCGGCAGCTACGGCGGTTATTCCGCTCCCGCGCCCGGCAGCGCCCCGGCCGCTCCCCCTGCCTACTCCGCCCCCATGGACGGCGGCGACCAGTTCGCCGGGCTGGATGACGATGACGGCGAGCTGCCCTTCTGAGCATTGATTTCCTGAGACCGCAGCGGCGGGATTGGCCCGCCGGCAGTCTCCCAATAAAAACCATTTTATAGGGAGGTAAGTACCATGGCTATGGATAGAGAGCGTCCCCGCGGCCGGAAGCGCCGCAAGGTCTGCAACTTCTGCGTGGACAAGGTGGAGCACATCGACTATAAGGACGCGGCCAAGCTGCGCCGTTTCCTGTCTGAGCGTTCCAAGATCCTGCCCCGCCGGACCACCGGCACCTGCGCCATGCATCAGCGTCAGCTGACCAAGGCCATCAAGCAGGCTCGTCAGATCGCCCTGTTGCCCTTCGTCACCGACTGATCGAAGCGCCATCCAAAGCGGCGCGTCCCCCATGGGACGCGCCGCTTTTTTGTTTCCAGAGCCCCTTTGTGGGAATAATACCCGGTAGCCGCCTCGCTTCTTCCCGTGGTATCATCATACCATCAAACCAATCTGGAGACATGCATTATGGATATCCACAGCGCCCGTTCCCAGCTCAGAACCCGCACCGTCTACGACCTCCCTCTCCGGGTAACCTTCTATGCCCGGGTGTCCAGCGAATCCGACGAACAGCGCAACTCCTTGGGCAACCAGATCTCCTATTATGAGGAGCTGATCCGCAAAAACCCCAACTGGACCTATGTGGAGGGCTATATTGACGAGGGGCTCTCCGCCGCCACCACCAAGAACCGGGAAAACTTTCACCGCATGGTGGAGGACGGCCAGGCCGGAGCCTTCGACCTCATCATCACCAAGGAGATCACCCGCTTCGCCCGGAACACCCTGGACTCCATCCAGTACACCCGCCGACTGCTGAACGCCGGCGTAGGGGTCTTTTTCCAAAACGACAACATCAACACCCTGGACGAGGATTCCGAGCTCCGGCTGACCATCATGTCGGGTATCGCCCAGGACGAGCTGCGCAAGCTGTCCAGCCGGGTGAAGTTTGGTCATCAGCAGGCCATCAAAAACCGGGTGGTGCTGGGCAACAGCCGCATCTTCGGCTACCGCAAGGACAAGGGCCGGTTGGTCATCGACCCGGAGGAGGCCCCCATGGTGCGGGAGCTGTTCCAGCTCTATGCCACCGGACAGTACAGCCTGAAACAGTTGGAGAACCGCTTCTGGACGCAGGGCTACCGGAACCACAACGGCAAAAAGCTGTCTCACACCACCATGTCCGGTATCCTCTCCAATCCGAAGTACAAGGGCTACTATGCGGGCAACAAGGTCAAGGTCATTGACCTGTTTACCAAAAAGCAGAAATTTCTTCCTCCGGAGGAGTGGGTGCTGTTCAAGGATGAATCGGGCACTATTGTGCCCGCCCTGGTGGAGGAGGCCCTCTGGGAGCAGGCCAACCAGGTGCTGAAACGGCGCAGCGCGGATGTCCGGCACCGCCAGGGCATCTGCAACCACGCCAACCTGCTCACCGGCAAGCTCTACTGCGCCCACTGCGGCTCCGCCTACTACCGCCGGGACTCTGTCGACCGGACCGGCCGCAAAAACAGCAAGTGGGTGTGCAGCGGTAAGATCAAAAACGGCGCGGCCTCCTGCCCCTCCTTTCCCATCTACGAGGAGGAACTTAAGCCCCTTCTCTTCCAAGTGTTCCGCCAGGCCGACGCCGACGCCGGGGCGCTGGTGGAGGAGTATATCGAGCTGTACCGTTCTCTGGAGCAGGAGGGCGGGCTGACCCGGCACATGGAGGCGCTGGAGCAGACCATTGGGACGGCGGAAAAAAAGCGGCAGAAGCTGCTGACCTTCAACGCTCTGGGCGAGTTGTCCGACCAGGACTTTCTCTCCATGAACCGCCAGTGCGCCCAGGAGATCGAAGCCGCCCGGGCGGAGCTGGAGGAGCTGTCCGCCCAGCGCGGCTCCGCCTCCGACTTCAAATCCCACATCGAATCTGTACGCCGGACGCTCCAGGCCGCCCGAAAGGAGGCATCCAGCGGTCTGATCGGCAAGGAATTCGTGGACCAGTATATCCAGCGCATCGTGGCCACACCGGAGGCCGACGGTTCCATGCGCCTCCAGATCCAACTCTTTACCGGCGAGACCACCGACCGTTATCTGCGGAATCTGCGCTCCAGTGCCGCGCGGGATGTGGGCTGGAGCCAGCCGCAGCCGGTTCGTTCGGGTCACACGTTCAAGAAAATGATCGAGGCCTACGAGAACGGCATGAAGTAACCTTCCCTCTGGGAATGGAAGCATAAGGGGGCCCGGAGGGAAGTTTCCCTCCGGGCCCCCCTCTATACACTCAGAAATTGCTGGAAGCGCACCCGGCGGTGGGTATTCGCTTTAGAAAAAAAGAAGGCCCGCGGCAAATGCCGCGGGCCTTTCTTTCGTCATTTGGCAGGGGGATGCTTACTTCACGCCCATCCAGCCGGAGATGACCATACGCTGGACCTCGGAGGTGCCCTCGTAGATCTCGGTGATCTTGGCGTCGCGCATGTAGCGCTCGAAGGGGTACTCACGGGTGTAGCCGTAGCCGCCGATGAGCTGCAGGCAGCGGCGGGTCACGTCGGAAGCCATCTCGGAAGCGAACAGCTTAGCCTCGGCAGCCAGATGGCTGAAGGGCTCGTGGTCCTGCTTAGCCTGCGCGGCGCGGTAGATCAGCAGCTTGGCGGCGTCGCACTTGGCCTGCATGTCGGCCAGTTGGAACTGGGTGTTCTGGAACTGGCTGATACGCTTGCCGAACTGCACCCGCTCCTGGGTGTACTTCACAGTGGCGGCAATGGCGGCCTCGCCAATACCCAGAGCCTGCGCAGCAATGCCGATCCGGCCGCCGTCCAGGGTGGTCATGGCCACCTTGAAGCCCTTGCCCAGCTCGCCCAGCAGGTTCTCCTTGGGCAGCTTCACATCCTCGAACACCAGCTCGGAGGTGGCGGAGCCGCGGATGCCCATCTTCTTCTCATGAGCGCCGATGGTGAAGCCGGGGGTGCCCTTCTCCAGGATAAAGGCGGAGATGCCCTTGGTACCCTGGCTCTTATCGGTCATGGCGAAGATCACGAAGATATCCGCCTCGCTGGCGTTGGTGATGAAGATCTTGGAGCCGTTGACCAGCCAGTGGTCGCCCTTGTCCTCGGCCACCGTCTTCTGCATGGCGGCGTCGGTGCCGGCGCCGGGCTCGGTCAGGCCGAAGGCGCCCAGCTTCTCGCCGGAGGCCAGGGGCACCAGGTACTTCTGCTTCTGCTCCTCCGTGCCGTACGCCTCGATGGGCCAGCAGCACAGAGAACCGTGGGCGGAGAACATGACGGAAGTGGTGGCGCAGTACTTGGCCAGCTCTTCACAGGCGCCGATGTAGGTCACGTAGCTCAGACCGGCTCCGCCGTACTCCTCAGGCATATACAGACCCATCATGCCCATTTCCTGCAGCTTGGTCAGGGTCTCCTTCGGGAAACGCTCCTGCTCGTCGATCTCGGCGGCCAGAGGGCCGACTTCCTTCTCGCAGAAGTCATGGAGCATGGAGAGGATGTCCTGCTCCTCAGGAGAAAAATGAAAATTCATAACAATTTCCCTACCTTTCTTTTTGTGCGTCAGCTTCCCAACTTATGTATCCCATCCCGGCCGCCACGGCCGGGTAAGATACCCAATCCGATCTCAGGCCTTGAGCTTCTTGATCTCGTCGATCATGACCGGCAGAACCTCGAACAGGTTGCCCACCACGCCGTAGTCGGCGATGTCGAAGATGGGCGCGTCGGGGTCCTTGTTGATGGCCACGATGCAGTCAGCGCCGCTCATGCCAGCCACGTGCTGGATGGCGCCGGAAATGCCGCAGGCGATGTACAGCTTGGGGCCCACGGTCTTGCCGGTCTGGCCCACCTGATGGGCATGGGCAATCCAGCCCGCGTCCACCGCCGCGCGGGAAGCGCCGACCACGCCGCCCAGCAGGTCCGCCAGCTCCTTGATGGGAGCGTAGCCCTCGGGCCCGCCCACGCCGCGCCCGCCGGACACGATGATCTCCGCGCCCTCCAGGTCCACGGTCTCACCGCCCTCTTCCTTGATCAGCTCAAGGATCTGGGTGCGGATATCGGCGGCATCCACATGGATGTCTTCCTTGATGATCTCGGCCTTGGCCTCGCCGGCCTCGCCCTTCTTGAACACGCCGGGACGCACCGTGCCGATCTGGGGACGGTGATCCGGGCACAGGATGGTGGCCATCAGGTTGCCGCCGAAAGCGGGACGGGTCCACGCCACGTTGCCGCTCTCCGCGTCGACGTCCAGGCCGGTGCAGTCGGCCGTCAGGCCGGTCTTCAGGCGGCAGGACACACGGGGGCCCAGGTCGCGGCCGTTGTTGGTCGCGCCGATCAGCATGCTGGTGGGGCCGTACTTCTCCACCAGGGTGCACAGTGCGATGGCGTAAGCGTCGGTGGTGTAGGTGGCGTACTCAGGGCCGTCCACCACGATCACCTTGTCCGCGCCGTGCTCCGAGGCGGCCTGCACAGCGGCGTCCACGCCGCTGCCGATGACCACCGCCACCAGCGCGCCGCCCTGCTTCACAGCCATGTCGTGGCCGGGAGTCAGCAGCTCAATGCCCACGTTCTTCGCGGTACCGTCTTCATTGGTCTCTACAAATACCCAAAGGTCCTTTGTCTTGGCTTCCATTGTTAACTCCCCCTCCCTCAAATGATTCCGGCCTCGCTCAGAAGCTGGCACAGCTTCTTCGCGGAGTCCTCGTTGGTCTCTTCCTTGATCTTCACGCCGCCGCTCTTCTTCTGCGGTACGAAGGTCTTCTTCACCTTGGTGGGGGAACCCTTCAGACCGGCGTGCTCCAGGTCAATGCTGGGCAGATCCGCAGCGGTCAGGGTGGGGATCTCAGCCTTGTTCGCGGCCATCTTGCGCTTGATGGTGGGGTAACGGGGGTCCCACGCCGGCTTCGTGAAGGTCACCACGCAGGGCATCTTCACGCCGATCACGGCCGCTCCGTCGTCCATCTCCTTCTTCACCTTCACCAGATCGCCGTCCACCTCGGCCTCCAGACCGTAGGTGACCTGCGGATAGCCCAGATGCTCGGCGATCTCCGGGCCCACCTGGGCCGTGTCGCCGTCGATGGCCTGCTTGCCGCAGAAAATCGCGTCAAACTTGCCCTCGGTCTCCTCGATCTTCTTAATGGTCTCGGAGATGATGTAGCTGGTCGCCAGCGTGTCGGACCCGCCGAACGCGCGGTCGCTCACCAGGTATGCCTTATCCGCCGCAATGGCCAGTGACTCCTTCAGCACCGCCTTCGCCTGCTCGGGGCCCATGGACAGCACCACGATCTTCGCGGAGGGGTCCTTATCCTTGATCCGGGCGGCCGCTTCCAGCGCGTACCCGTCGAACGGGTTCAGAATGCTGGGCACGCCGTCGCGGATCAGCGTGTTCTTCACCGGATCGATCTTGATTTCCGTCGTATCCGGCACCTGCTTGACGCATACAAGCATGTTCATTTCTGTGTTTCCTCCTATTACGTTTTTTCAGGACTGCGGCGAACCTCAGTCCCGTGGCCCTTCCCCGGCCATACCCCCAGTGGGCATAGCCTGGCCAAACCACTTTTCCCGTCTTACATCATATACCGGAAGCGCCCCCCTTGTCAATCGGAATTGTCACTCCCCCCACAAAAAAGGCCCCGGATTTGGAACAGCTTCCGGCAAACCGCATATCTTCCGGCCGATATTCCTCCGACCCTCCCGCGGCGGAGCCGTCCAAAATGCAGGATTTTAAAAAATACCTCTTTACACCATTAGTTTATCATGGTAAAATGCTAAAGCACCCGGGTCATACCCGGCAGGATTTTGGATATTGGAGGATACATACGTTATGAACATGAAACGCCTGATCGCGCTTGCCCTGGCGCTGGTCCTGTCTCTGGCCTTGGCCGCCTGCGGCAGCAGCGCCGCGCCCTCTCCCTCCGCCTCTGCCCCCGCGGAGAGTGCTCCGGCCGAGTCCGCCTCTGCCGAGAGCGATCTGGACTACGTCAAGGGCAAGGGAGCTCTCGTCATCGGCTACACCGTCTACGCCCCCATGAACTACACCGACGACAACGGTGAGTTCACCGGCTTCGACACCGAACTGGCCAAGGCCGTCTGCGAAAGGCTGGGCGTGGAGCCCCAGTTCCAGGAGATCGTCTGGGAAACCAAGGAGATCGAGCTGGGCGGCAAGACCATCGACTGCATCTGGAACGGCATGACCCTGGACCCTGAGCGCGAGGCCAACATGGCCTGCACCGTCCCCTATGTGAAGAACGCCCAGGTGGTGGTGATGAAGGCCGACGCCGACTATGCCGACACCTCCTCCCTCATCGGCAAGTCCGTCTGCGCCGAGGTGGGCTCCGCCGGCGAGACGCAGATCCTGGGCAATGAGGAGACCAAGCCCGACGCCAACCTGGCTCAGGCCGACTACGTGGGCAAGAGCGTCCAGACCGACTGCCTCATGGAGGTGGCCGCCGGCACCTGCGACGCCGCCGTGCTGGACATGACCCTGGCAAACGCCATGATCGGCGAGGGCACCGACTATGCCGGCCTGAAGATCGTGGATGAGCTGGCCGTGGAGAACTACGGCGTGGCCTTCCGGCAGGGGTCCGACGTACGGGACGCCGTCAATGAGATCTTTGCCGAGATGGTGGCCGACGGCTCCTTGGGCGCCCTGGCCGACAAATACGGCCTGGAGCTGGCCGATTAAGCGGATTTTCCCGTTCATGGAATCTGATCGTCTGGGACAGGGGCCAAGCCCCTGTCCCAGATGGTGTCTTTTGAGGTGTACTGTATGAGCGTCATCTTGGGCCGTCTGTTCGAGGGCTTCTGGATCAACTGCCAGCTTTTCGGCCTGACCCTGCTGTTTGCCCTGCCCCTGGGGCTGCTGATCTCCTTTGGTTCCATGAGCCGGTTCCAGCCGTTGGCCTGGCTCATCAAGACCTTCGTCTGGATCATTCGGGGCACTCCCCTGATGCTCCAGCTCATCATCATCTTTATGGGCCCCGGGCTTCTGGGCTGGGGCAACCCGTGGCCCGCCGGCAACCCGGGGCGGCTCACCGCCGCCGTGGTGGCTTTCGTCATCAACTACGCCTGCTATTTCTCTGAGATCTACCGGGGCGGTATCGAGGCCGTCCCCAAGGGTCAGACGGAGGCGGGCCAGGTGCTGGGCATGACCAAACGGCAGATCTTCTTCAAGGTCACCCTGCTCCAGGTGGTCAAGCGCATCCTTCCGCCCATGGGCAACGAAATCATCACCCTGGTGAAGGACACCTCCCTGGCCCGGATCATCTCCAACAAGGAGATCATCATGATGGCCGGCGAATACTCCTCCAAGGGTCTGATCTGGCCTCTGTTTACCACGGGGCTGTTCTTCCTGGTGTTCGTGGGCGTGCTGACGCTGCTGTTCGGTTACCTCGAGCGGCGGCTGGACTATTTCCGGTAAGGGGGCGGCAGATATGGCGATTCTTGAGGTCCAACACATTGAAAAGAGCTTTGGCGCCACCCGGGTGCTTCAGGATATCTCCTTTGGTCTGGAGCGGGGCCAGGCTCTGGCCATCATCGGCTCCTCCGGCTCCGGCAAGACCACGCTGCTGCGCTGCCTCAACTTCCTGGAGACCCCCGACCGGGGCAGCATCACCGTGGACGGCCATCGCCTCTTTGACGCCGCCGACCCCGCCACCCAGCGGGAGAGCGAAATCCGCAAAAAGAGGCTCCACTTTGGGCTGGTGTTCCAGTCCTTCAATCTCTTCCCTCAGTATACCGCCCTACAGAACGTTACCCTGGCCAAGGAGCTACTGGCTCAGGAGGCCCCGGGTTACAAGGCCGGCCGCAGGCGCATCCACGCCGGGATCGAGGCCGAGGGCCGGGAGTTGCTGGAGCAGATGGGCCTCAGCGACCGGGCCGACCACTACCCCCACCAGCTCTCCGGCGGCCAGCAGCAGCGGGTAGCCATCGCCCGGGCCCTGGCTCTGCACCCGGACATTCTCTGCTTTGACGAGCCCACCTCGGCCCTGGACCCAGAGCTCACCGGCGAGGTGCTCAAGGTCATCCGGAGCCTGGCCGAGCGGAACACCACCATGGTCATCGTCACCCACGAGATGGCCTTCGCCCGGGATGTGGCCGATCGGGTCATCTTCATGGATGGCGGCGTCATCGTGGAGGAGGGCCCCGCCCGGGAGATCATCGAGCACCCCCGGCAGGAGCGCACCCGGCAGTTTCTGGCCCGGTACGCAGACAACGAAGCATAGCAAAAACGCGCCCGCCTGGAGTTTTCCCGGCGGGCGCGTCTGCTTTTCCGCTCAGACCTCCATGATGACAGGCAGGATCATGGGGTTGCGCTTGGTCTTTTTGTAGAGGAAGCCGGACAGGTCGTTCTTAATCTCCCCCTTGATGGTGGCCCAGTCGGTGGTGTTGCTCCGGTGGCAGCGCTCCAGCGCCTCCACGGCCACCCGGCGCAGCTCCTCCATCAGCTCCTCGGACTCCTTGACGTAGACGAAGCCGCGGGTGATGATGTCGGGGCCGGACACCACGCTGCCGTCCTCGCCGGACATGGAGGTGACCACCACGATCATGCCGTCCTCGGCCAGGTGCTTCCGGTCCCGCAGGACCACGCTGCCCACGTCGCCCACGCCGTAGCCATCCACGAAGACCCGGCCGGCGGGCACGGTGCCGTTGATCTTGGCGGAGTTGGGCGTGAACTCCATCACCTTGCCGATGTCGCTGATGAGGATGTGGTTGGGGTGCATCCCCATCTCCTGGGCCAGCTTGGCGTGGATCTTCAGGTGCCGCTGCTCCCCGTGGAGGGGGATAAAGAATTTGGGCTTCACCAGGGCGTGGATGATTTTCAGCTCGTCCTGGCAGGCGTGGCCGGACACATGGAGCTGGCCCGTCCGCTCGTTGACCACCTCGGCCCCCTTGCGGTAGAGCTCGTTGATGACGTTGCCGATGGCGTTCTCGTTGCCCGGAATGGCGGAGGCCGAGATGATGATCCGGTCCCCGGCCTGGATGTCCACCTGGCGGTGGGTGGAGAAGGCCATGCGGGTCAGGGCGGACATGGTCTCGCCCTGGCTGCCGGTGGTGACGATGCAGATCTTGTCCTTGGGCAGGCTCTTGATGTGGTTGACGTCCACCAGAGTCCCCTCAGGCACGTTCATGTAGCCCAGCTCAGTGGAGACCTTCATGGCGTTTTCCATGCTGCGGCCGGTGACGGCCACCTTGCGCCCGTACTTGGCGGCCACCGAGATAATCTGCTGGATGCGGTCCACGTTGGAGGCGAAGGTGGTGACGATGATGCGCTGGTCGCAGCCCCGGAACAGGGCGTCGAAGGAGGCGCCCACGCACCGCTCCGACTTGGTGTAGCCGGGGCGCTCCACGTTGGTGGAATCGCACAGCAGGGCCAGCACGCCCGCCTTGCCCAGCTCGCCCAGCCGGGCCAGATCAATCATGCCGCCCTGGATGGGGGTGGAGTCGATCTTGAAGTCGCCGGTGTGGACGCACAGGCCCACCGGCGTCTTGATGGCGAAGGCCACCGCGTCGGCAATGGAGTGGTTGACGTGGATGAACTCCACGCTGAACCGCCCGGCCTTGACCACCTCGCCCGCCTCGCAGGTGATGAGCTTGGTCTTGTCCAGCAGGCGGTGCTCCTCCAGCTTGAGCTTCACCAGCCCCGCCGTCATGCGGGTGGCGTAGATGGGGGCGTTGATGCTGCGCAGCAGATAGGGGATGGAGCCGATGTGATCCTCGTGACCGTGGGTCAGGAAGATGCCCCGGATCTTCTCCTTGTTCTTGATCAGATAGGTGAAGTCAGGGATGACCACGTCGATGCCGTACATGTCGTCGTCGGGGAAGCCCATGCCCACGTCCACCACGATCATGTCGCCGCCATACTCATAGACGGTCATGTTCTTGCCGATCTCGTTGAGTCCGCCCAGGGATATGATTTTCAATTTTTCTGCCATAAAAGTAATGTAACACTCCTTGTCTGAATTTACCATAAACGGTATGTACGGGCACAGAGGAGCGCTTTTGAGCGCATCAAAACAAGGGCGGCGGCCACCCGCTCTTTCCGGCCCTGCCTCGCCGGAAAAAGGGGTGGCCCCAGCCGCCTGCGCGCCCGTGATTTTCTCTGTGTCCCTGCCTTATCAAAGTGCGGTAACGCACATAAAGCCATTCCAAGTTACTCTAGTATACCACAAGGGACTGGAAAAGTATACAAAAATTTTTATTGAGGCCTCTGCCCGTCCGTCCCCTGCCGGTCCAGCTCCTGGGCCCGCTTCACATAAAAATCACACAATTCCGCCGCCGTCTCCATGTCCGCCGCCTCGGCCACTACCCGCAGGGCGGAGCGCCGGCTCAGGGGCGCCATCCAGATCCAGGCCTCGCCGGAGCGGATGCGCACCCCCTCGCCCCGGGCGTCGCCACCCGTCTCGGCCAGGCTCTGCATGACCTCCCCCCGCCCCCGCCGGAGGGGCACCTCCCGCTGGAGGCGCACGAACCGCGGGACCCGGCCGACCAGAGTGCGCAGCCGCTCCCCCGTCTGTCCCAGCCGGGCACAGATGCGGCAGGCGGCGAACACCCCGTCCCGGAGCCAGGGCAGCGCCGCATAGAGCTCCTCGGCCTCCGGCCCGTCCCGGTCCAGCCGGAGCACGGCCTCCGGCCGCCCCTCAGCCAGCGCCTCCACGGCGGCGGGGGCCCCGGCGGGGACGGCTACCCGGCCACCGCCCCGGTCCAGCTCGATGAGGCTCACCAGCGTGAGCAGCGCCCCCGAATCCACCGTCCGGCCCTCCTCGTCCCAGGCTGTCAGCCGCAGGCCGCCGTACTCCGCGGCAAAGCCGGGCACGCCCGGGGCCCGTTTGCGCAGCACCACGCATCCCAGCTCCTCCAGGGCGGAGGCCAGGACGCGGTCGGCGGGGGTCTCGCCCGGCACCGACACTGCCACCGGCGTGATGGGCTGCCGGTCCAGGCGGCTGACCTTGGCCGCCTCGGCGGCGTAGGCCGCCGACACGCCGGAGACGTTCCGCCAGGGCCCTACCCGTCCGGCGGGCACCCGGCGGACCTCTCCCCGGAGGACGGCCCCCTCCAGCTTGCGCTCCCGGCTGCGGCTCAGGGGCAGGCCCCGCCGGTCGAAGAAATGGAGAAAGGTCCGCTCCCCCGCCTGCTCCACAAAGAGAGAGACCGGCAGGGCATAGCGTCCGGCCAGCCAGGCCCCGGCGGAGGGACAGCCCCCGTCGTGGACCAGCACCTCGGCCCCCGCCGCCGCCGCGCCGCACCCGGCGGAGCGGGCCAGCAGCCGGGCGGCCTCCCCGCCGGCCCAGCCCAGGCCCACCTTGCCCTCGGCGCCCAGGGCGGAGCCCAGGGCCATCAGGGCCTCCGGGGAGAGCTCCTCTCCCAGCTCACCCCGGACCACACCGCCGTCCCCAAAGAACAGCCCGCCGCGGCTTCCCCCGTGGATGAGCGAGGCGGTGAGCCGGGCCCCGGCGGCACTCTCCCGGCCGGGCCACACCTTGACCCGCTCCAGCAGGACGGAGCCCTCGCCGGCGGCGCTCTCCGCCCCCAGGACGGCCCCCTCGTTGAGGACGGCCCCGTTTTTGGCGGTGGACGAGCGGCACAGGATGGCGCCGTAGAGGGTGCAGCGGTCTCCCACCGCCGCGCCGGCCATGAGTATGCTGCGCTGCACCAGAGACCGGCGGCCCACCCGGGCCCCCTCCTCCAGTATGGCGTGGGGCCCGATGAGGCTCCCCTCGCCCAGCTCGGCCCCCGGCCCGATCCAGCACGGGGGCACCACCGACACCCCCGCCGGAATGGGCTGGGCCGCCCAGACGCCGGGCGCGCTCTGGGGCAGGGCGAGGTCCAGCTTCACCCGGCCGGACAGGGCGTCGGCGGCGCAGTCCAGATAGGCCGCGCAGTCCCCCATATCGCACCAGTAGCCGTCGGCCACGTGGCCGTACAAAGGTGCGCCTCGGGAGAGCAGCAGGGGGAACAGGTCCTTGCCGAAGTCGTAGGGCTGGTCCCCGGGCACCAGGTCCATGGCCCGGCGGGTCAGCAGGTAGATACCGGTGTTTACCGTGTCGGTGAACACCTGGCCCCAGCCCGGCTTTTCGATGAACCGCTGGATGCGCCCGTCGTCCCGGGTGAGCACCAGGCCGTACTCCAGGGGGGCGGAGTGGCGGTGGAGGATCAGGGTGGCCGCCGCCCGGCTGGTGCGGTGGAACCCCAGGGCGGCGGACAGGTCCAGGTCGCACACCGCGTCGCCGCTGATGACCAGGAAGTCCTCGCCGCCCAGGTGAGCCATACAGTTTTTCACGCTGCCCGCGGTGCCCAGGGGCTCCTTCTCCACAAAATAGGTTAGCTTTACCCCCAGTTCGGCGCCGTCCCCGAACCACTCGGTGACCACCTGGGGCATATACTGCAGGGTGACGCAGATATCGGTAAAGCCGTGGCGCTTGAGCAGGCCGATGATGTGCTCCATCACCGGCTTGCCGAAGAGAGGGATCATGGGCTTGGGCCGGTCCAGGGTGAGGGGTCGCAGCCGGGTGCCCTCCCCTCCCGCCATGATGACTGCTTTCACGGGAAAACCATCCTTTCCGGCCTTATAAAAGGCGATTTTCCCTAGTATGGCCGAAACCGGAAAAATTATTGTCCGGCGGTCTCCGCCGCCGTCCAGTAGGGACAAGTCTGGTCTTTGACCCGCTGCTTGATCCGGGGATACCGGCAATGCCCGCAGGCGACGGGATGAAAGGCCGTACCCCATTTCCGGTAGTGCTGGCAGAAATATTTGCAGGCCCCGCAGACCCGCTCGTCCGTTTTTATGAGCTTCTTTACCATATCGAAAGCCCCCTTTTCTAATTATATTAGTCTCCACACGACTAATTGTCAATAGTCACACAGCGACTGTTGTATAATTGCAAAGGGTGATTTTATGTACTTTTCCCGCATTCGGGATCTCCGTGAGGACAATGAATTGAGCCAAGAAAAGGCGGCCTCCGTTTTAGGTGTCACGCAAACCACCTATTCCAAGTATGAGCTTGGAAAAATTACCGTTCCAACGGAATCGTTGATCAAACTTGCCGACTTTTACAAAGTCAGCCTGGACTATCTGGTGGGCCGCGACGTCAGGCCCGCCCGGACGGGTCCCATCAAGCCCGGCCGCTACCGCCACTTCAAGGGCGGCGAATACCGGGTGCTCGGCACCGCCGCCCACTCGGAAACACTGGAGCCCATGGTGGTCTATCAGGCCCTTTACGGAGAGCGGGGGATGTGGGTGCGGCCCGCCGCCATGTGGAACGAGCGGGTGGAGCGGGACGGCTATGCCGGCCCCCGCTTCACCTATGTGGGGGAGTGAGCCGATGAACATTCAGATTTTTGGAAAATCCAAGTGCTTCGACACCAAAAAGGCGGAGCGGTATTTCAAGGAGCGGCGGGTCAAATTTCAGTCCGTCGATCTCATCAAGTACGGCATCCGCCCCGGTGAGCTGAAGAGCGTTAAAAACGCCGTAGGGCTGGAGGCGCTGATCGACGCCAGGCACCCAGACGCCGCTCTGGTAACCTGCCTGGCCTATGACGACGACAAGCTGGAAAAGCTGCTGGAAGACCCCAGGCTGCTGAAAACGCCCCTCGTGCGCAACGGCCGGCAGGCCACGGTGGGCTACTGCCCTGACGTGTGGAAAACCTGGGAATAACGGAAAAGCGGCCCGGCGGGAGAACCCGCCGGGCCGCTTTTCAGGTTTCATACCGCCGCCGGGCCTCCTCCAGCCGCCGCCGGAAGTCCTCCACCGCCCAGTCCGGGCTCAGGAGGGTCACGCCGGGCCCCAGGCCGAAAAGCCAGCCGAAAAACTGGGGGGAGACCACCGCGTCCACGGTGACTGTGAAATGGCTCTCCCCGTCGGGCACCAGCATCACGTCCTGTCCGAAGCGGTCCAGCACCACCCCCACCATCGGATTCTCACAGCGCAGACGCAGCTTGCCCTCCCGGCCGGAGAACATACCGAAGTGCTTGGCAGCATAGGCCGCCACGTCGAAGCCCTCCGGGCCGCCCTCCGCTGGGACACAGGTGACCGCCAGCTCGGCCATCTTGTCCACCCGGTAGTGCCGCACCTCCCCCATGGCGCCGTCCCAGCCCACCAGATAATAGTTCTCGCTGTTCCAGATGAGGCCGTAGGGCGACACGCTGTACCGCCGCCCCGCCCGGCGAAAGACCTTTTCCTTGCGCACATTGTACTCAAAGTACCGGAAGGTCACCGTCTTTCCGGCGGACAGCGCGGCGTGGAGCTTGTCAATGGAGTAGTAGACGCTCTCGTTCATGGTCTTGACCCGCCGTTCCACGTAGACCTGCCGCTGGAGCTGCCGGGCCTGATGGACGCTGGTCAGGCCCTCCAGCTTGCGGATCAGGCTGTCGCTTTTGCGCCGGGTGATGAACTTGCACGACTGCACCGCATCCACCAGCAGCTTCAGCTCCGGCAGCTCGAAGGGCCGCTCCCCCACGAACCAGCCCGGCGTCTTGCCTTTTCGGCTCTGGATATCCAGGCCGAAGGCCCGTAGGGCCTCCAGATCGTCGTAGATGCTCTTCCGCTCCGCTGTCACGTCCCAGGCCGCCAGCGTGTCGATGAGCTCCTTCACCGTCATGGGGTGTTCCTCGTCGGTACGCTCCAGCAGGGTCTTTTGCAAAATCAGAGTTTTCAGCTTTTGATTTGGGCTTCGCGCCATAGGCTCATCCCCTTTCCTGATGCCAGTTTAGCGGCCGTCGTGTCCGTTAAACCGGACTTTCTTACAGCATAGCATATCCCGCCGGTTTCGCCAAGTCTTTGAAAAAAGATTTCAATGCAGTTTCACTGCGGAGAAGTTGCATTTCAAGGCGTCGAGGGGTCACAGCCCCATCGGCTTTTTTGGTTTCTCTGCGGCTGTGCCCTTTACAAATGTGCCATTCCATGATACAATTTATCACATTAAATTCCGAATTCGGCCTCGGCCGGAATGTGAAACTTTTCAAAATACAAATTTCATTTCAGGGGGTGTTGGGCATGGTCATTCGGGATATACAGGCGGGCAGGATTTCTCTCCCTCTGCGCACCCCCTTCAAGACAGCCCTGCGCACGGTAGACGCGGTGGACGATGTGGTGGTCCGGGTGGTGGCCGACGACGGGCAGGTGGGCTACGGCGAGGCGCCTCCCACCGCCGTCATCACCGGCGACACGCTGGGCTCCATCGCCTGCGCGGTCAAGGATTTCATCCGTCCCGCCCTGGTGGGCATGGACGTGGAGGACCTGGATGCGGTCATGGCGAAGCTCCAGGGCTGCATGGTCAAGAACACCTCGGCCAAGGCCGCCGTGGACATGGCGGTGCTGGACCTGTGGGGCAAGCGCTGGGGCGCCCCCCTCTATCAGCTGCTGGGCGGCGCCCGCCGCTGCTTCCAGACCGACATCACCATCTCGGTCAACTCCATCGACCAGATGGTGTCCGACAGTCTGGATGCCGTCCGCCGGGGCTACCGCACCCTGAAGATCAAGGTAGGCAAGGAGGGCGTGCAGGATGTGGCGCGCATCGCCGCCATCCGCAAGGCCGTGGGCCCCGAGGTGCTGCTCCGGGTGGACGCCAACCAGGGCTGGGACGCCCGCCAGTCGGTGGCCATCATCTCCGCCATGGAGGACCAGGGGCTGGACATCGAGCTGGTGGAGCAGCCGGTGAAGGCCCACGATCTGGAGGGGATGCGTTATATCACCCAGCGGGTGCAGACCCCCATTCTGGCCGACGAGTCGGTCTTTTCGCCCGCCGACGCCATCCACATCATCCAGTCCGGCGCGGCCGACCTCATCAACATCAAGCTGATGAAGACCGGCGGCATCTGGCCCGCTCTGAAGATCTGCGACATCGCAGAGCTCTACGGCGTGGAGTGCATGATCGGCTGTATGCTGGAATCCCGTCTGTCGGTGGCCGCCGCCGCCCATCTGGCCGCCGCCCGCGGCATCATCACCCGGGCCGACCTGGACGGCCCCTCCCTCTGCGCCGCCGACCCCTTTACCGGCGGCCCCAACTTCGACGAGGCCACCATCACCATGTCGGACGACCCCGGCATCGGCGTCTCCTCCATCCCCTGCTCCTCCTGGAGCTGATCCGGCTCCCCCCCATCCAAAAGCGGCGGGCCGCTTTTGCAGGCGGCGAGCGTCGCCGCAACACTTGTGTGCAATGGGGCACAAACCCGTTTATATCAAAAGGAAAGAAGGAGATCCCATGAAGAGAACCAAACAGCTCATCGCGCTCTTGCTCGCCACGGTTCTGGTGCTGGGCCTGGCCGCCTGCGGCGGCGGCAGCGCCGGCAGCCCCAGCCCCTCCGCCTCCGGTACGGGCGGCGAGGCCGCCCCCGTGGTCTACCGGGAACTCTATGTCATGGAGGCCACCACGCTCAACTATCTGGTGACCTCCCAGACCACCGAGTTCGAGCTCTCCGCCAACTTCATCGACACCCTGGTCCAGTATGACCAGTACGGCGTGGCACAGCACGGTCTGGCCACCGACTGGTCCGTCAGCGACGACGGCCTCACCTGGACCTTTACCCTCCGCGACGGCGTGAAGTGGTACAAGAGCGACGGCACCGAGTACGCCGACCTGAAGGCCCAGGATTTCGTGGATTCCATGCACTATATCTGCGATCCCGCCCACGACTCCAAGACCTTCGACATCGTTTCCAGCGCGGTGAAGAACGCCCAGAAGTTCTACTCCGGCGAGATCACCGACCCCAACGAGATCGGCGTGCGGGCCGTGGACGAGAAGACTCTGGAGTACACTCTGGAGGCGCCCACCCCCTACTTCCTGTCCATGCTGAGCTATGTGTGCTTCATGCCCGTCAACGGCGACTTCCTGGCTGAGGTGGGCGACCGCTTCGGCACCAGCGCCGACACCATCCTCTACAACGGCGCCTATATCTGTCAGGAGTTCAACCCCCAGGAAAACCAGGTCTGGGTCAAAAACACCAACTACTGGAACGCCGACAACGTGAACATCGACCGCATCGAGCGCACCTACAACGCCGAGGCTTTGAAGCTGGCCCCCGACATGTATAAGCAGGGCTCGGTGGACCAGGCCAAGATCCCCTCCGAGCTGTTGCAGGCCTGGCTGGACGACGCCTCCACCGCCGACCTGGTGCGGCCCACCCGCGCCTCCTACTTCACTTACTGGTGGCTGTTCAACTTTGATCCTCAGTTTGACGCGGCTTACGAGCCCGACAACTGGAAGCTCGCCGTCAACAACGAGGCCTTCCGCCTGTCCATTGCCCGCGGCATCGACCGGGCCAAGGCTGAGTTCCCCTACGAGCCCAACAACCCCAACGCCAACCTCATCAACACCATCACCCCCGAGGGCTTCTGTGACTACAGCGGCACCGATTACACCCAGATGGGCGACCTGGCCGCCGTGTCCAACACCAATCCCTTCAACGCGGAGGAGGCCCTGCAGTATAAGGCGCAGGCCATCCAGGAGCTGACCGCCGCCGGCGCCACCTTCCCCATCAAGGTCCTCATGCCCTATAACCCCGGCACCACCTACTGGGGCGAGAGCTGCCAGATCCTGGAGCAGCAGTTGGAGGGCCTGCTGGGCACCGACTACATCGATATCATCGTCGAGGCCGGCCCCTCCACCAACTTCCTGTCCGAGGTCCGCAAGACCGGCAAATACGCTTTGATGCTGTGCAACTGGGGGCCCGACTACGCCGACCCCGAGACCTACTCTGACCCCTGGAGCCTGGGCTACACCTACTCCTGGCCTGAAAAGACCACCCAGGCCGACCTCCTTACCGGCTACACCTACACTGCCGAGGACATGTCCAAGGGCGTCTTCGACGAGGATAAGTTCATCGGCACCCCTGAGACCGTCTACATCAAGATGGTACAGGAGGGCAAGGACGAGAAGCTGGACATCGAGAAGCGCTATACCTCCTTCGCCAACGCCGAGGCCTTCCTCATCAACCACGCCATCGTGATCCCCTTCCACCGCCAGGCCAGCGACGGCTATGTGGTCTCCAAGCTGTCCGTCTTCGACCGGCCCTTCGCCCCCTTCGGCGTGGCCAACTATCGCTATGAGGGCGCCCATCTGCTGGATACTCCCATTAGTATGGACGAATACTATGCCCAGATGGCCGAGTGGGAGACCGCCCGCGAGGCCGCTCTGGCCGCCTCCGCCTCCAAGTAAGACCCCCTTCCCGGAAGCCCGATCCAGGGAAGGCCCCGCAAGCCGGGGCCTTCCCTGCCCTGTATCTTGTACGCTGAAACGAGGGCGCGCCCGACGCGCCTCCCTTTCAACGCACAAAACGGCAGAGCCGGACCCCATCCTCCTCTGAAAGGAGCCTGTTTCATGTTTAAGTACATCCTCAAGCGCCTGGCCTTCGCCGTGGCGGCCCTGTTTATCATTACGGCCGTCATCTTCTCCCTGCTGCGCCTCATGCCGGTGGAGGGCTACTTCCCCAACTTCGACAAGATGTCCCCCGAGATGATCCAGAACGGCCTGGAAAACCTGGGCCTTAACGACCCGCTGCCCGAGCAGCTCTTCCGCTTCTACCGGGACCTCTTCCACGGGGACCTGGGCACCTCCTGGATCTACCAGCCCAAGGTGCCCATCACCGAGATCCTGGCCCGGAAGGTCCCGGTCTCCCTCACCCTGGGCTGCATCGCCATGGCGCTGGCCCTGGTGGTGGGCATCCCCCTGGGCGTGGCCATGAGCCGATATAAGGGTCGCCTGCCGGACAAGCTGGGCACCGGCTTTATCGTGCTTTTGAACGCCGTGCCGGTGGTGGTGTACTACCTGGTCATCCAGCTCTACGGCTCCCGGGCCTTCAACCTGCCCATGCTCTATTCCAAAAACGACGTGCGCACCTGGATTCTGCCCATCCTCTGCCTGTCCCTGGCCAACATCGCCGAGTACGCCATGTGGATGCGCCGGTATATGGTGGATCAGCTCAACTCCGACTATGTGAAGCTGGCCCTGGCCAAGGGCGTCTCCCGCCGGAACATCATGTACCATCACGTGCTGCGCAACGCCTTTGTGCCCATCATCCAGCTCCTGCCCACCTCCTTCCTCAACACCATCATCGGCTCCATCTATGTGGAGTCGCTGTTCTCGGTGCCCGGCATGGGCGGGCTGCTGGTGGACGTCATCAAGCGTCAGGACAACACCATGGTCCAGGCCCTGGTCCTCATCTTTGCCACGGTGGGCATTTTGGGGCTGCTGCTGGGCGATCTGTTCATGACGCTGGCGGACCCGCGCATCCGGCTGGATCAGAAGGGAGGGGCTCGGTAATATGCCCAGGATCGGGGAAAAGACCATCGAGCGGCTGGAGACCTCTCTGGAGGACGAGCTCCACCGCCGCGCCGACGCCGGCGCCCTCACCGCCGAGGACCTGCAGAGCCTGGACGCCGGGCTCTTTGCCCCCGCCGTCTACGACGAGTCCGCCGCCGAGCGGGGCGGCTACTCCAACTATTCCTATTGGGGTTCCACCCTGCGCATCTTCTGGCGCAACCGGGTGGCCCGTTGTCTGGTCATCCTGCTCATCGCCCTGCTGGCCTTCACCTTTATCCAGCCCTATCTGCCCAGCCAGAAGGACCCCAACGTCATCTACTACGACGAAACCACCGGGATGCCCCTGGCCAACAAGCAGCCCGGCCAGGCGGAGGGCTTTATTCTGGGGACCAACAAGGTAGGACAGGACCTGTGGTCCCGAATCTGGTTCGGTACCCGCACCAGTCTGTTCATCGGCTTTGTGGTGGCTCTGGTCAACGCCGTCATCGGCGTCACCCTGGGGGTGCTGTGGGGCTACGTCCGGCGGCTGGACCAGCTACTGACCTCCCTTTACAATATCATCGACAACGTACCCAGGACCATCATCCTCATCCTCATCTCCTATATCCTGCGCCCATCCATGACCACCATCATCCTCTCCATGTGCTTCGTGGGCTGGCTGAAGATGGCCCGCTACACCCGTAACCAGGTGGTCATCATCCGGGACCGGGATTACAATCTGGCCTCCCGCTGCCTGGGCACCGGCACCGGGCGTATCATCTTCCGGAACCTACTGCCCTATCTGGTGTCCATCATCATGCTCCAGACCGCCCTGGCCGTCCCCACCGCCATCACCGACGAGGTGTTCCTCACCTACATCGGCCTGGGTCTCCCCCTGGACACCCCCTCTCTGGGCACCCTCATCATCGCGGGCAAGGCCCTGATGACCACCCCCTCCCTCAGCTATCAGCTCATCATCCCCTGCGTGGCCCTCTCGGTGGTCACCGTCTGCTTCTATGTCATCGGCAACGCCTTCGCGGACGCCGCCGATCCCAAAAATCACGTCAGCTAAGGAGGTCAGGATATGGAACGAGACGTCATTCTCTCCGTCCGCGACCTGGACGTGAAGTTTACCCTCCGGGGCCGCGTCCTCCACGCCATCCGCGGGGTCTCCCTGGACGTATACCGGGGAGAATCCCTGGCCATCGTGGGGGAATCCGGCTCCGGCAAGAGCGTGTTTACCAAGACCTTTATGGGCCTCACCGACCAAAACGGCTATATTGACGCAGGCTCCATCCTCTACGATGGCAAGGACCTGGCCGCTTATCAGGGTGAAAAGCAGTGGCGGACCATCCGGGGGAGCGAGATCGCCATGGTCCTCCAGGACCCCATGACCTCTCTGAACCCCCTCAAGACCATCGGCAGGCAGATCGAGGAGGCCGTGATCCTCCACCAGCACCTGCGGGGGGCCGAGGCCCGCCGGGCGGTGCTGGAGACACTGTCCGACGTGGGCATCGACGATCCGGAGCGGCGGTACAAGCAGTACCCCCACGAGTTCTCCGGCGGCATGCGGCAGCGGGTGGTCATCGCCATCGCCGTGGCCTGCCGGCCCAAGATCCTCATCTGCGACGAGCCCACCACCGCCCTGGACGTGACCATCCAGGCCCAGATCCTGGACCTCATCAAGCAGCTTCAGAAGAAGCTGGAGCTGACCACCATCTATATCACCCACGACCTGGGCGTAGTGGCCAATGTGGCCGACCGCATCGCCGTTATGTACGCCGGGGACATCGTGGAGGTGGGCTCCTGCGAGGAGGTCTTTTACGATCCCAAGCACCCTTATACCTGGGCCCTGCTGTCCTCCCTACCCCAGCTCGGCGTAAAGGGCGAGCCCCTCTATTCCATCGCGGGCACACCCCCCAACCTCTTCTATGAGGTCCACGGGGACGCCTTTGCCCCCCGCAATCCCCAGGCGCTGAAGATCGACTTTGAGCTCCGCCCGCCCTATTTTGACGTGTCCCCCACCCACCGGGCCCGCACCTGGCTGCTGGACCCCAGGGCCCCCAGGGTGGAGCCGCCCGAACACATACGCGTCCTGCGGGAACAGGGGGTGAAGCTCCATGTCCAATAACCGGCGGGAAAAGCTGCTGGAGGTTCAAAATCTCTCCGTCACCTTCGGCAGCAAGCGCGCCCCCTTCCGGGCCGTGGACGATGTGTCCTTCCACATCTACAAGGGCGAGACCTTCGGCCTGGTGGGGGAGTCCGGCTCCGGCAAAACCACCATCGGCCGCTCCATCATCCGCATCAACCCCATCTCCGGCGGCGCGGTGCTCTACAAGGGGGAGCGCATCAGCGGCAGGATCAGCCGGGAGATGGACCGCAAGGTCACCCGGAGCATCCAGATGATCTTCCAGGACCCCATGGCCTCTCTGAACGAGCGGGCCAAGGTCTCCTACATCGTCTCCGAAGGGCTCTACGCGGGCGGTCAGCGCCTGACCGAGGCGGAAAAGCAGGAGAAGGTGGCCAAGGCTCTCAGCGACGTGGGCCTGCTGCCCGAGTTCGCCAGCCGCTTCCCCCACGAGTTCTCCGGCGGTCAGCGCCAGCGCATCGGCATCGCCCGGGCCCTCATCATGGACCCGGAATTCATCATCGCCGACGAGCCCATCTCCGCCCTGGACGTGTCCATCCGGGCCCAGGTGCTCAACCTGATGGGGCAGCTCCAGAAGGAGCGGGGGCTCACGTATCTATTCATCGCCCACGACCTGAGCGTGGTCCGCTTCATCTCCGACCGCATCGCCGTCATCCACAAGGGCAAGCTGGTGGAGCTGGCCGAGTCGGAGCAGCTCTTCGCCCACCCCCTGCACCCCTACACCCGGGCGCTGCTGTCCGCCATCCCCATGCCGGACCCGGCGTCGGAAAAGGGCAAAAAGCTCCTGGTCTATGACCCCTCCTGTCACGACTATACCCAGGACGGGCCGGTATGGTCCGAGCTGGAGCCCGGCCACTTTGTGCTGGGCAACCAGCGGGAGCTGGACGCCTATCGGAAGATGCTGCTGTAACGGAATTTTGCCGATTGCCGCACCATATCCTTGTGGTGCGGCAATCCGTATGTGTATCATTGAGGTGATCGCTATGTTTACGCCCGCCCCTCTCTTCCCCGGCGCCCGGGTCGCCCTGCTCTGCACCTCCTCGGCGGTGCCGGACGGGCGGCTGGCGCCCGCCGTGGCCGCCGTCCGCTCTCTGGGCCTGGAGCCGGTGATCTACCCCTCGTGCACCGAGCTCCACGGCTACTTTTCCGGCGACGACGCCCGCCGGGCCGCCGATCTGAACGCCGCCTTTGCCGACGAGTCCATCGACGGCATCCTGTGCGCCCGGGGCGGCTACGGGGCTCACCGCCTGCTGCCTCTGCTGGACTTCGACGTCATCGCCGCCCACCCCAAGTTTTTTTCGGGCTACAGCGACGTGACCGCCCTGCACACCGCCTTCCAGCAGGAGTGCGGCTTCGTCACCTATCACACCATCATGCCCACCACCGAATACTACCAGCCGGTGGACTGCTACTCCATGGACTACCTACGGCGGGCCCCTTTCGGCTGCCTCACGGGCCCCCTTTGCAACCCGCCCGGCCAGCCGCCGGTGACCCTGGCGGGCGGGCGGGTCACCGCGCCTCTGTGCGGCGGCAATCTGTCCCTGCTGGCCGCATCCCTGGGCACCCCCTGGGAGATCGACACCCGGGGCAAACTCCTCTTCTTGGAGGACATCGGGGAAAAGACCTACCGCATCGACGGGATGCTCACCCAACTCCGCAACGCCGGAAAATTGGACGACTGCGCTGGGGTGCTGCTGGGCGCCTGGACCGACTGCCCGCCGGAAGACCCCGACCGGACCCTGCTGCTGCCGGATCTCTTCCGGGAGCTCATTCTCCCGGCGGGCAAGCCCACTCTGGCCGGCCTGGCCTGCGGCCATGTACTGCCCACCATGGCCCTGCCCCTGGGAGCGACGCTCACACTGGATGCCGACGCCGGCACATTGGAGGTAATCGCATGAAAGCTCTGATCAACGCACCCATCTGTCCCCTGATGACCCGCCCCTCCCGCCAGTGCGAGCTGGGAGACGAGGCCCTCTTCGGCATGGCCGTGGAGGTGCTGGAAGAGACCCTGCCCGGCTGGTACCGGGTCCGCACCCCCTACCGCTACGAGGACTACGCCCCGGCGGACTGTCTTCTCTTCGGCGAGCACAACGTCCAGCGGTGGCTCTCCCTGCCCAAGCGGGTGGTCCTCAAGTCCATCTGCGACGTGCTCTCCGGCCCCGCTGTGGCCTGCTTCCCTCTGGTCACCCTGACCCGGGGCGCGCTGGTGGCCCCGGTCCGGGAGCCCGATGAAAAGGGCTGGGTCCGGGTGGAGCTGCCCGACGGCCGCGAGGGCTATACAAAGAGTAGTTTTTTGGGAGAATATTACGAAAACCCCGCCTTCGACCAGGAGGACGCCCTGCGCAGCGCCATCGTCAACTCGGCTCTGAGCTATCTGGGCACCCACTACCGCTGGGGTGGCAAGACCCCCATGGGCATCGACTGCTCCGGCCTGGCCTCCATGGCCTACCTGCTCAACGGGGTGGTCATCTGGCGGGACGCCAGCATCAAGGAGGGCTTTCCCCTGCACGAGATCCCCCGGGAGCGGATGAAGCCCGGCGACCTGCTCTTCTTCCCCGGCCACGTGGCGGTGTATATCGGCGGCGGCGAGTTTGTCCACTCCACCGCCTTCCCCGGCAGCGACGGGGTAGTGCTCAACAGTCTGGACCCCGGCCATCCCCGTTACCGGCTGGACCTGGACAAGGGCATGACTGCGGTGGGCAGCCTCTTCTAAGGAAAACGCGAGACGCGCTGCTGCGCGTCCCGCGTTTTGTCTACCGATCCTCCCAGCGCTTCTCCATAGCCTCGTCCCGCTGGATGCGTACCGCCCGGCCGTCCTCCATCTCCACGGTCAACCCCATCCAGGGCGGCGTTTGGGAGGATACCTCAGTGGCCATCCGAAGGCCCTGGCCCGGGTGGACGGTGCTCCGCCCCCACCGGGTCTGGAAGCCTACGTACTCCGCATCCTCCGCAACGGGCACAGCGTACAGGGCCAGGCCCTCCTCCACCAGCTTCCGGCTGTGGTCGTAAAAATACCACACGCCCTTGGCCTCGTCGTAGCCGTCGGCCTCCAGCACGGCCAGAGAGTCCGGGGGGCCCAGCAGATCGCCGGTGGAGGAGGGCCCCACACTGTAGAGCACCATGTGGTAGACCCCGTCGGACAGAGCGCTCCCGTCGGCGCGATACGCCGCCGTCATGGGGAAGGTCCGCTCACTCCCAGCCCCGTCGGTCACCCGGAGGGTGCAGGCGGGGTCCCGGGCCACCGCGGTCCGGAGCTCCTCCTCGGCAGCCGTATTCCGCCCGGTGCGAAACCGGACCGAGCCATGGCGCAGATCCTCGCCCAACTCGTCGGGCTGCCCGTCAAAGGGCGTCACCCCCACCGCTTCCAGCAGGGGGCTGTCCCGGTCGAACAGGAGCTGATAGCGCAGGGTGTCCGCCGTGACCCCCACCCCCTGCCCCTCCTCCCGCGTATCCAGGAAAGCGTATTCCAGGTCAAACTGAAACCAGTTGATGCCCGTGCCGTCCGGGCCGGTATAGGTCAGGGTCAGGCTCTGGGGCTCAAAGTGCTCCAGCGGGGTCTGGGGGAGCGCCGCCGTCCGGCAGGCCACCAGCCCGCCCGCCAGCGCTGCGGCGGTACACAGCACGGCCAGGGCCGCCCGGCCCGGCCGCTTGGGACCGCCGTCCATTACGGCCCGGAGCCGCCGTTTCAGCGCCCGCTTCTCCCCGGAAAACGAGGTGGTCAGCGCGGGGGCCGACACGCTCGCCGCCCGGAGCAGCGCCCGGCCATAGGCCCGGCGCTCCTCCAGGCTCCGGCCCTGGAGGACCTGGGCGTCACAGGCCATCTCCACGTCCCGCTCCGCCGCCCGCCGCATGCCCCATACCAGAGGGTTGAACCAGTGGATGGCGTTGGCCAGCACCAGCAGGAGCTTAAACCACAGGTCCCGCCGTTGGGCGTGGGTGTACTCGTGCAGCAGGGCCACCTCCTCCGCCCCGCCGGTCGGCGTTACAATGACCGGGCGAATCCAGCCCATCAGCAGGGGCGTCCCCACCAGGCCGCACTCCGCCAGCGGGACGCCGCCATACATCCCCGCGGGACGGCTCCAGCGCCGTATGCGGCGCTGGAACGCCCGGCAGCGCAGAATCTGATCCCCCAAAAACAGGAGGGCCCCCGCGCCCCACAGGAACGCCAGCAGCCATCCGGCGGGGATGCGACGCACCTCGACCACCGGGGCGGCGTCTTCCCCTCCGGAGCCAGCAGGCTCATCCTCCGTCCGGACCACCCGCTCCATCGAGGGGGCCCCAGCCGCTGCCGGGCTGGTGTTCCAGGACCACCGGGCGGGGCCGGCCTCCGGTGACACCTGACGCTCCACCCGCACCGCCGCCCGGGGCGCTTCCAGCACCACCGGAGCCTGGGCCAGGCTCAGATTGAACGGCAGACACAGCCGCAGGGCCACCGCCAGCCAGGCCCAGCACCGCCACTGGGGCACAAATCGGCGCTCCAGCACCCGGCTCAGGGCCAGCAGGACGGCGATGACCACCGCCATGGCCAGGGAGACCTCCGCCAGCATGGATAAAAACTGCTCCATCCTATTCCCTCCGCTCCGCCGGCTCCCGTCGCCTCTCCTGCAGCAGCGCCTCCAGCTCCGCCAGATCCTCCCGGCCAACGGCCCGGCTGTCCACCAGGGCCGCCACCAGGGAGGGCAGGGACCCACCGTGGAGCCGCTCCAGAAAGGATCGGCTTTCCAGGGCCAGATAGTCCTGGCGGGACACCAGGGGGTGGTACAAATTAGCCCTTCCCGCCTTTTCCCGCCCCACAAAGCCCCGTTCCTCCAGGCGGGAAAGCAGCTTGAGCAGCGTGGCGGTCTGCCAGTGCCGACCCGACAGCTCCGCCATCAGTTCCCCGGAGGAAACGGGATAGGCTTTCTGCCCCCACAGGGCCTGCATGACCTCCAGCTCCGCGTCGGGCAGCCGCTGTAAGCTCACTCAACTCCCCTCCTCTCTTTCGAGACAGTTGTCTCTTCCTTTTTATTTTACATTTGTCTCATGGACTTGTCAAGAAAAACGCGCCCGGAGCCAGTCCGCCCGGTCTTTTTTATTTGCTCAGGACAAACAGGTTGGTGTCGCTGACGAAATTCGCCGCGCTGTAGAGGACCAGCACCTGGTCGATCTCGTTTTCCGCGAGATATCCGCTGAGAGGGGTCTTGTTGTACCGGGGGTCCACCAGGTGGATCTCGGAGAAGTGGGCGGTGAGGAAGGGGACCAGGCTGTCGGTGTAGGAGTCCCGGACGATGAGCAGCTTGGGAGCGTCGGTGTGCTCCGTCCGCACCACCGCCAGGGATTGGTTGCCCCCCATGAAAAAGGCGTACTGGTCCTTTTCCTCCAGCTTCGACCAGTCGTAGAGGCTCCCCGTCTGGGGCTCCGCTCCAAACCAGGAGGTCACCTCCACCCCGTCCTCCGGCACGTACTGGTCGATGACGTCCGGCGTCATCCACCGCACGCCGGAGGAGGAAAAGGTGGTGCCGTTGAAGTCGGTGGAGACTGTGGTCTTTTCATAGGCGCTCAGGGGCACCGGGTCCAGTCCCATGGCCTCCGTCAGGGCGGCGTAGCCGTAATAGGCCCCCAGGCTGGTCCAGTGGTGGTCCAGCCGGTAGTAGATGTCCTCCCCGGCATGGGCCTGCAGAGCCCCCTGGACATCCACCCATCGGGCCCGGGAGGCGGCCGCCGCCTCCCGGAGGATGGCGCTCTCGTCGGCGTTGGGAGCCCCCTCCGGCAGCCGGTCCGCCCACACCGAGACCTTACCGGGGATCAGGGCAAAGTACACCGGAATGTCCACATGTTCCACCAATTTGTTCACATAATTCAGATTATCCGTCACCCTTCGGGCATCCGGCCGGTCAAACCGGGGGATCAGGGTCTCCTTTTTACAGAGATAGACCCCGTTGTTCTCCCCCTTGCCCGAGAGCTTTTCCGCCGCCGCCTTGGCGGCGATCCAGCCGTCCCGGCCCACAAACTGGTCGGTGACATAGCGCTCGAAGTCCGACATGAATTTGCCGCTGAAAAAGTCCCCGGTCCCGGCTGCGCTCCAGCTCAGGGTAAAGTCCCGTCTGTCCAGGGTGGGCCGCTGGGCCAGATAGCGGTTCTCCATGGGGGAAAACTCCCGGTCCGGCGTCAGGGCGTTGGCCACGGCAAAGGCGCCCAGAAAGGCGCAGAACAGCACGGTGATAAAGACAGCGTATTTTTTTGACATGCTTCTCGCCTCCTCAGAACCGGAAATACAGGAAGGGGTTGTAGGTGGCGTCCACCAGATAGGCGGTGGACAGCAGCAGACCCGCCAGCAGCAGCACCGGCAGCGCCGCCTGGACGGCCCGCGCGGGAGCCCTGTGCCACAGGCGGCGGGCCAGGGGAGTGGAGGCCAGGCAGGCCAGGACCAGCACCGGCAGGTAGGAGCGCAGATAGTAGAAGAAGGCCCCGTCGGTCAGGCTCCGCCCCGCCAGGCCGAACATCACCGCCAGGTAGGCGCCCAATTGGCCGAAGTCCTCCAGGGCGAAGACAGCCCAGCTCACTGCCACCAAGAGCAAGGTATAGGCGTGCTGGAAACAGGCGGGCCAGCGGTCGATCCACCGCTTCAGAAACAGCTTTTCCAGCATAAGGAGCACCCCGAAATAGAGGCCCCACAGCAGGAAGTTCCAGCTCGCCCCGTGCCAGATGCCGGTCAGGCCCCACACCACCAGCAGGTTGAAGCACAGCCGGCCCCGGGAGACCCGGTTGCCCCCCAGGGGGATGTAGACGTACTCCCGGAACCAGGTGCCCAGGGAGATGTGCCACCGCCGCCAGAACTCGGTGATGCTTCGGGAGATATAGGGGTAGTCAAAGTTGGGCTTGAACTCGAAGCCCAGCATCCGGCCCAGGCCGATGGCCATGTCGGAGTAGCCGGAGAAGTCAAAGTAGATTTGCAGGGAGAACGCCGCCACCCCCAGCCAGGCCCCCAGGACGGTGAGCCCGGCGGCGGGGACGGCCTTGTAGGCATCCCACAGCATCCCCAGGTTGTTGGCCAGCAGCACCTTCTTGGCCATACCCACCACAAAGACCTGCACGCCGGAGGCAAACTTCTCCGCCGTGTGGTCCCGGTGGTCCAACTGCGCGTCCAGGTCCTTGTACTGGATGATGGGGCCGGCAATGAGCTGGGGAAAAAGCGTAACGAAGGTGCCGAAGCTGATCACGCTGCGCTGCACTGGCGCGTCCCCCCGGTATACGTCGATGGTATAGCTCATGGTCTGGAAGGTGTAGAAGGAGATGCCGATGGGCAGGCTCAGACCCAGCCGGGGCATAAAGTCCAGCCCCACGGCGGCCAGGCTCTCGGCCAGGAAGTCCCAATACTTGAAGAAAAACAGCAGGGCCAGGTTGAAGAGCACCGAGGAGCACACCGCCGCCCGGGCCCGGCCGTCCCGCCCCCGCCGTTTGGCCTTCTCCACCAGCATCCCATGGGTGTAGTCAATGGCGATGGAGAGAAACATGATGAGGATATAGACCGGCTCCCCCCAGCCATAGAAGATCAGATTGAAGACCAGCAGGACCGCGTTGCGCCACCGCAGAGGCGTCATATAGTAAACCAGCAGAACTGCGGGCAGATAGAAAAACAGAAACAGCGGGCTGGAAAAGACCAACAGGCTCACCTCACGTCACGGAATGGCGGAAAAGGGCCGGCCCACAGGCCGGCCTTTTGGTATTATACCCGCTTTTCCTTACTTTGTATAGTCGTCGAAGATCTCTACCGCCTGGTCGGCGTTCTCGGTGATGCAGAAGAGGATGTAATTGCCGTTGACCACCAGCTTGTAGTCCTCCACCAGCTCCACCAGCGAGGGGTAGAGGAAGCCGCCGGCCAGGGCCTCCTGCCGGGCCTGGAGCGCGGCCTTGACGGCATCCATCTTGCCGTCCTTCACCTTGGCAATGAAAAACTCGGTGATATGGGCGCTCATCATGGGCAGCTTGCAGACGTAATCCTCCAGGTCCGCCGGGTCGATGCCGTAGGTGCTCTTCAGGTCGTCGCCGGTCAGGTCCATGGAAGAGGGCAGCACGTCGGCCAAATCGGCGGCGATCTGCTCCCACACCTGGGTGACCACAGAGCTGGTGTCCGGGCTCTCGGAGGGGGTGGGGACGGGCGTGGCCTCAGGGCTGGCCTGGGGCTTTTGAGAGGGGGCGGCATTGGGCTTCTCCGACGGCTTGGGGCTCTGGGAGGGCTTGGCGGCCCCGGGGGTGCTTTCGGGGGCGGCGCCGGGCGTCTCGGTGGGCTCGGTTTCAGGCGTCTCGGTGGGCAGGACCGGCGTCTCGGTGGGCTCCGCCGGCTGGGTGGGCGTGACCATCGGGGTGGTCTCGGGAGGCTGGGAGGACTCGCTGCCCTTGGGGGCGCAACCGGCCAGCAGGGTTAGGGAGAGGGTCCCCGCCAGCAGCAGGGAGAGGATACGCTGATTCATAAGAGTGCTTGGCTCCTTTCTGTTTTGGGTGATACGCTGTCTTGGACGATGGAGCGGCGCAAAAGGTTCCCGGTCTGCGTCGATTTTTACAAAAAAGGGCCCCGCGCCAAGGCGCGGGGCCCTTTCGATGCTTTTGCGGTGCGGGCGCTTAGTTCTCCTCTTCCTTCTTGCGGCCGATGCAGAAGGCCAGGCCGGCCGCGGACAGGGAGGCGGACAGGGCCATCAGGCCCAGCGTGACAGAGGGGTCCACAGGAGCGGCCACGGTGCCGGTCTGGGGCAGGTTGCCCATGGGTGTGCCCTCATCCACAATCTCGGTCGCGCCGCCGTCGGGGCCCGGGTCCGCCGGAGAGGGCTGATTGGGGCTCTCCGTCTCGCCGCCGGGGGTGGGCTGGGGGTCCACCGGGTCGGAGCCGCCGGGGGTGGGCTGGTCGGGAATCTCGGTCACAGCGGTGTAGTAGACATCAATGATGACGTTGGACTGGATGTTCCGGCCGGTGGGCTCACCGTCCACGCGAACCCGCTCGTAGCCCTCGATGCTCTTTTCGGTCTGCTCGGTCACATCCCAGGAGTTGCCCTCTCGGATCTTCTCGGAGCGGTACTGGGTGGCCAGCACTCGATCCGTACCCTCCTCCAGGTAGTTGACGATGACCCGGTAGTAATCCTTTCCGCTGGGGCCCGGATCCGGCTCGGGATCGGGGGTGGTCTTCTCGCGGTAGTAGGTCAGCTCCAGAGTCTCCACCACGGAGGAATCGTCCAGCACGAAGGAGAAGTTCTTCTGGCCCTCCTGGTAGGTCTCGCCGTTGAGCTTGGCGCTGCCCAGCACGTACTCGTAGTCGCTGTGGCCGCCGTAGGTGGTATAGTCGCCGGAGGCGATCCGGATGGTCTCGTTGGCGTCGCCGCGGCCGCCGGCCACCTGCACGTCGGTGACGGTGGTGGTCGTGCCGTTCACCTTGGAGATATAGGTGGCCTTGACCAGATAGCTGTAATACTCGTTGTCCTTCCAGGTGTTCACCACATCCCGGGTGCCGTCCTCGTTGGTCTTGTACTCCACCTGGTAGGTGTCCTTGCGATCCTTGCCGTCGCTCTTCACGGTGTAGATGATGGTACCGTTCTCCAGGACGCCCTTCTCTTTCAGGGTGTAGTCGATGAGCGCGCCACTGCCCTCACCCGCGTCGTTCCGATCGTACTTGGGCAGGCCGGTGAAGGTATAGCTCCAGTCGGGCGCGGCGGGAGCGCTCTCCACGGGCTCAGAGGTGGAAGGGGCGGACTCTGCCGGCGCGTCGGCGGCGGTCCTGGGCAGGTCCACGGAGTCCACCAGCACGGTGCCGTTGCTCTTATAGAGCTCGATGGTCACCCGTTCCGGCGCGACCCAGTTCTCAGGGGTGTTCTCCCACTTCTTCTCACCGGAGATGGAGATGGTCTTTTGCTCAATGGTGTTGGTCACAGTAAGGCCGTTCACGGACGCGGTGTAGCGCTCGCCCTCCACGGCGGCGGGCAGGCAGCCGTCCTCATCCAGGCCGTTTTCCTGGACGGTGTAGCGGTAGGCGTTCCGGCCGTCGTCATACTTGGGCAGGCCGGTGAAGGTGTGGCTCCAGGTGTCGCCGTTCACGTTGGTATCGGGCTCATTCGGGCCCAGAGTCACGGTCTTATACTCGCTGCCATTGCGCAGCAGGGTCAGGCTGACGGTGGCGGGGCGGGTGCCGGCGGCGTTGGAGCCGTCCTTCCACACCTTGTTGATGGTGACGTCGGAGTAATCCTGGGGCTTGGTGTTGGTAATGGTGTAGTTGTCGCCGTAGGTCACGTCGTAGGTGAGGGTGCTGTCGCCCACGGTGTAGGTGACGCTGCCCTTGGTCTGACCCTCGGGGAGCTCCACCCAGGTTCCGTCGGGCGCGACCTCGCGGACGGTGTAGGCGATGGCGGTATTGTAAGCGCTGTACTTGGGCAGGGTGGCGCTACCGTCGCTCACGCCGAAGGTAAAGGCCCACTCGCTGCTGCCTTCCACGGCGCTGACGGTCTGACGGTCTACCTCGACGCCGTCGGCCAGAAGGGCCACGGTGACAGAGGCGGGACGAACGGCGCTGCTGCCGTCCACCCAGACCTTCTTGCCGGAGACAGAGGTAAACTCCTGCTGGAAGGTGTTGGTCAGGTCATAGGCGCCCTGGGCGTTCCTGGTGCCGCCGGTGGTCTCGTAGCCGCTTACCGTGTCGGTCACCTTGTACTGGATCTCGCGGACGCCCCCGTCGTCATAGGCGTACCGGTCCAGGCCGGTGAAGGTGTAGGTCCAGCCGCCCTCGGCGGTGGCGGTGGCAGTCTTGCCGGTCACATTTGCAAACACGTTGGCTTCGGCCGCATCGGACTGGAGCTGGATGGTGGTGCTGGTGGGGTGGTGGATGCCGTCGGCAGGCAGCCAGCTCTTGGTGCCGGACACGGTGACGCCCTCGTCGCCGCTCTGCTGCTTCACGGTGTTGGTGACGGTGTAGCCGGTTTCCATGCTGCCCGCGATGACAGGGGTCTGATAGCCGGTGACGGTGTCCTCCGCCACGGTGTACTGGATCCGGCCGCCGTCGCGGTACTTGGTCAGGTCGGTGAAGGTGTAGGTGTTGACCAGGACGCCCTGCTCATCCGCCCGGGGCAGGTCGATGCTGTCCACCACGGTGGAACCGTCCATCAGCTTGATGGTGGCCTTGGGGCGGTCGGCGTTGGTGCGGGTGTCCTTCCAGATCTTCTCCACGCTGACAGCGGTGGTGTCGCCGTTCAGGGTGTTCTTCACGGGGAAGTGGATGGTGGCGCCGTCCACTTCGGCCTGACCCACGGTGGCGGAGTAGTTGGCGGGCTCAGCTTCCACCACGGTGTAGCCGATGGCCGCGCCGGTGGCGTCGTACTTGGGGAAGGTGCCGTCAAAGCTGCCGGTGGTGGAGTCCTCCCAGTAGGTGATCACGGTGGGGGTGCCACCGGGCTCCTCGGAGTCCTGCTCCTCTTCCTTAGCGTTCAGGACCAGGGTCGCAAGGGCCTCATCCTTGTCCGCGCCGTAGAGGGAGAAGGTCAGGCTGTCGGGCCGCTCGTCGTCAAAGCCCTCGTCGTCCCAGGTCTTGGTGACGCTGATGGTCATTGGGACCTGCTTAATGGTGTTGGTCAGGTTATACTGGCCGTCCTCGCCCTTGTAAGCGATGGCGGGGTCATAGCCCTCGGCGTCGTCGGTGACGTAATATTCAATCTCGGCGCCGGTGCCCTCCCACAGGCCGGTGGTCTCGTTGTAGGTGAGGTCGTACTTGTCCAGACCGGTGAAGAAGTAGGTCCAGTCATAGGTCTCCGTCTCGGCGTTCCAGCCGATGGTCCGGGTGTCCTGCGCCGTATTGGAGCCGGTCTTCCACAGGCTGACCTCCACGGTCTGGGGCCGGGCGCCGCTGTTGCCGTCCACCCAGGCCTTGGAGCCTTCCACGGCGACGGTAGTCTGATTGACCACGTTCTGGATGGTGTAGCTGCCGTCGTCGTTCTTCACGATATGGGCGGAGTAGCCGGCGTCCTGGGACACGGTCTCGGTGATGGAATAGGTGTACCGGTCGCCGTTCTCGGCATACACGGGGACCTTCTCAAAGGCGCCGGACAGCTTGGTGCCGGACAGGGTCAAAGTCTGGAAGGGATTGCCGTCCCGGAGCAGGTTGACGGTGACCTCGCCCTTCATGCTGTCGGGGGTCAGCCACTGCTTCTCCACGGGGATGGACATCTCGTTCTGAATCTCGTTGGTGATGATGTTGTTCACGTCATTGTAGGTGACCAGATAGTCCTTGCCGTTGATGGTGGATACCTGGTTGCCCTCGGCCACGGCGCCGTTCACGTACTCGCGGACCACATAGGCATAGGCCTCGCCGGTCAGGATGTCACGGACGGGGACATCGTTCCAGGTGTGGGTCCAGTCGTCGGCAGCGGTGAGGGTGACCGGATCGCTGGTGGCGGTCTTGGTATGATTCAGGTACTGCTCATAGACCACCTGGACAGCGGTCTTGAGGCCGTCGGGGGTGGCGCCCCACTGCTTGGTGACGGTCAGATCCTGGGCGCCGGGGAGATAGGTGTTCTCCAGCTTCAGGTCCTTGGGGTTCTTCTGGCCGTTGACATAGACAACGCCGCCGGAGACCTTTACTGTGACGGTGCCGATGCTGGCGGGGTCGTGGTGATCGCCTTCGGGCAGGGTCTCGGTCAGGGTGTACGTATGGCCGGAGGGGATATCGGTGAAGGACACCGCGCCGGTATCGGAAGAGGCCGCGATCTTGGTGTGGGCGGGGTCCTTGCAGTCACAGGTCAGGGTGAAGGTCACGCCGGGCAGGGCGGCCTGGGTGTTTTTGTCCACCTTGGTGAAGCGCAGAGCGCCGAAGTTGCCCTTGACCGTGGGTACCGGGAAGTCCACGGTTTTCAGATGGGTCTCGGCGGTCTCGCCCTCGCCGATGCTGGGCCACTCGCCCTGATCGTTGGTCAGCATGAACTTCAGCGTGGCGGCGGTATTGGTCGGATAGGCGGTGGTGCTGCCGTCCGTATTGTCCAGACGGACGCGGTACTTCATGGTATAGCCATAGGTAGAAGGCTCGCTGGAGCCGGCGGGCTTGATCGTGGTGATGGCCGGATCATAACCGGAGGCCAGCACGTTCCACTGGAAGGACTTTCCGTCCTCGGCAGGGGTCACGGTGTTGGTAAAGGTTCCGGTGGTGGTCTCCCTCAGATAGGTGATGTTGGCGCCCATCTGGTCCTCCACCCGCCACGCCTGAGCCGCCAGGCGGATGGTGCTGCCGATGGCCTCAAAGGCATCAAACAGGGTCTGGTTGTCATCGGCCTCATAGGCGTTGGTGGAGAAGCTGCCCAGCCACTGGCCGATGGTCAGCTTCTTCCATGTGGTGCCCGGCACGGGGCTGTCGCCGCTCACGCTGCCAAAGGGCTTATCCCCGGCCACGTCTTTGCCGTATGCAATGGAGAACAGCTTGGAAGCACTGGCAAGGCCCTTGATGGCCGAAGCCACGCCGGCCACGTCCCGGACATCATCGGTAGTTGTTTTGTTGCCACCGCCCTTGGTGCCGTTAATTTTTTCAGTGCTCTTGTTATCCCCATCTACGTAGAAGGTGGGGGCTCCGTCCGTCAGCAGCACGGTATAGAGGTACTCCATCCCGTTCAAAGGCTGACCATTTTTCAAACCAGCCTGCAGCAGGTTCCGGGCCAGCATCAGGCCGCCCTCGATGTTAGTGCCGCCCTTGCCGTCGCCGTTGCCCACCCGGATTCCGCTGTCCAGCCCGGTGCCGATGATGTTCTTCAGCGCGGTGATATTGGCGGCGCCGTTGGCAGCATCGTTGACATCATACCACTGAGAGGTATAGGTCTTGGCATCGCTGCCGAACGCGATGATCTGCACCAGACGCTTGTCGCCCTCCTGAGCGCCGGTCTGGGTGGCGAAGGTGTCGATGAAATCCTTGGCCGCCTTCTTCGCCTGGGTCAGGCGAGCTTCGTAAACGCAATCGGTATGGTGGGAAGATTTCGCATGCCAGCAATTTTTACAATCAGAACTCCACTTTTGGGGCTCATAATTTTTACAACCACAAGTGCCTTGCCATCCGGCCGCCGTACAGTAATTTTCCTTGCCGCACTTGGCGCAGTCGTCCATACTGTTGGACACGTCCAGCACCAGCACCACGGCGCTGTCGGGGGTCTTGCCGGGGATGGTGGTCAGGTCCTCGGTGGTCTTGACCTGGAGCGTAATCTCAAACTCATTCTCCACCTGGGTCCCGGCCACACTCTTGGTAATCTCCAGGATGGCGTCGCCGGCCTCTTTTGTGGTCTCGGCCACGCCGTTGCCGTCCTTCTTGAAGTACCGCGTGCCGCCCGCATCCACGATCTGGGCGGTACTGTCGTACTCGTCCTCCACCCGGGCCGCAAAGGCGGCGGCGGGCAGGAGGCCCAACACCATCACCAGCGATAGCGCCAGGGCCAGGGTCCTCTTCATTCTCTTTGCCATCATGTTTCATTCTCCTTCTTAAAAAGAGTGGAACATTGTGGCGGCCGGACGAGCCTGGCGGCACAGCCGCTTTAGCCTCCTGGCTTTGCGTCCCGGCCTTTCGGCCGGTTTGCCTCTGCACGTGTTCTGCTTTCTCGGGTTCGCTGCGTCTGTCTGCCAGACTTGGAAAAGGGCGCTCCTCTTTCTCAGTTCTCCCGGCCCGGCGCATCCCCCTCCTCTTCCTGCTCCAGCAGGGTACTGTCGATCAGGCGGATGAGCTCCAACGCGCTGCGGAAGGGCTCCGTCCTCCGGCCGTCCGTCCAGGTGACCGTCCCCTGCCAGGTGGCGTTCTGCGTATTGAGGATGCGCACCACGAAGGTCTCCCTCTCGCCTGTGGATTGCTTCACCAGCAATCACCTCCATCCATATGAGAGGCTCTGTGTGTTCTATGCACCAAGTCTAACTCAGAAAAGATACATTTTGGTCACATTTCAAATATTGCTGAAAAAAAGAATCGGACTCCTGTAGCAGAAGTCCGGTTCGTTCTACCCCCCGTCCACGTGGCTCTTGATGCGCTGGGTGATCATATCCAGCGCCACCAGGTTGTGGCCCCCGTCCAGCACCACAATGTCCGCATACTGGCGGCTGGGCTGGACAAACTGCTGGTGCATGGGCTTGACCGTATTCAAATACTGGCTGATGACCGAGTCCAAGCTCCGGCCCCGCTCCTTTACGTCCCGCAGAATGCGCCGCAGGATTCGCACGTCGGCGTCGGTGTCCACAAAGATCTTGATGTCCATCAGGTCCCGCAGCTCCTTGGGGTGGAAGATCAAAATGCCCTCCACGATGACCACCTTGGTGGGGCGCACCTCCACCGTGTCCTTGGAGCGGTTGTGAATGGTATAGTCGTACACCGGGCAGTGGATGGTCTGGCCTGCGCACAGCGTCTTCAGATCCTCCACCATGAGGTCGGTATCGAAGGCGTCCGGGTGGTCGTAGTTGAGCTTGCAGCGCTCCTCATAGGGCATATTGGGATGGGCCTTATAATAGTTGTCGTGGTAGACCACGCTGACGTTTTCCCCAAAGTGGTCCTTGAGATGCTGGGTCAGGGTGGTCTTGCCCGAGCCGGTCCCGCCGGCGATGCCGATGATCATGGTTTCCATGCGTCCCGCCTCCTCGTTTTTCCCAATTATAAAGGATACGGACGGCTTTGACAATCCCTCTTGCGTCCCTCCGCCGGACGGGATACAATAGCCCTACGGAAAGGGGGGGCACCCATGGAGCTCAACGAGGCCGCCCGCGCCGCCTTCAACGCCATGCGGGAGGGCATCACCATCATCGACACCGACGGGATCATCGTCTTCGGCAACACGGCCTACCGGGAATTTCTCAACAAGGAGGCCGGAGGCGATATCGGCCCCATCGAGGGCTACCGGCTCCGGGACCTGCGGCCCGGCGCCCGCCTGCCCGATGTGCTGGAGAAGGGCGAGCCCATCCTCCATCTGACCCGGCAGGAGGTGGAGGACTTCTACTTTGTCAACCTGTACCCCATCTACCGGGACGGGGTGCTTCTGGGCGGCCTATCGGTGGTCACCTTCCTGGACGACGCCTATCGGGCCCGGGAAGAGCTGGAGGCCATGGAGGCCCGGAGCAAGCAGGTCCTCCACCGCATCAACAAGGCCAACGGCGCCCGGTATACCTTCGACGACATCGTGGCCGAGAGCCCGGCGGGAGCCCAGACCAAGGCCCTGGCGGAAAAGATCGCCGCCACCGACGCCACCGTGCTGCTGGAGTCGGAGAGCGGCACCGGAAAGGAGCTCTACGCCCAGGCCATCCACAACGCCAGTCTCCGGCGGGAGGGGGTCTTTGTGGCCATCAACTGTGCCAACTTCAATTCCAACATGCTGGAGTCCGAGCTGTTCGGCTACGTGGAGGGGGCCTTCACCGGGGCGAAAAAGGGCGGCAAGCTGGGGCTCTTCGAAGCCGCCGCCGGCGGCACCCTCTTCCTGGACGAGATCTCCGAGATGGACCTGGGCCTCCAGGCCAAGCTGCTCCGGGTGCTTCAGGAGCGCCGCATCCGTCCGGTGGGCGGGGTCAAGGAGATCGACGTGGATGTGCGGGTGATCGCCGCGTGCAACGCCAGCCTGCCGGACTATGTGGATCAGGGCAAGTTTCGAAAGGACCTCTATTACCGCCTCAACACCTTTCCCATCCACATTCCGCCCCTTCGGGAGCGGACCGGCGACATCCCCGCCCTGGCCACCGCCATTCTGGACCAGCTCTCCCACAAGCTGCGCCGCCCCTTTACCCTCACCGACGAGGCCGTGCGCCTCCTCCAGGCGCATAGCTGGCCCGGCAACGTGCGGGAGCTGCGCAACGTGCTGGAGTTCTCCGCCTACCTCACCCCCTCCGGCGTCATTACCTGCGAGGCCTTCCCCGCCGACCTGCGCCGCCCCGCGGAGCACGACGCCGCCCTCCCTCTGGTCCAAAGGGTCCGGGCCTTTGAAAAGCGGGAAATCCAGCGGCTGCTGGCCCGGAACGGCACCAGTCTGGAGGGCAAGAAAAAAACGGCCGCCCAGTTGGGCATCTCTCTGGCCAGCCTATACAACAAGCTGAACGCGCCCGACTTCTAGTATTTTAGAAATCAGTTCCAGCATTTTAGAATTTCGCCATTTGCAACGGTTTGGAACCCCATTCGTCCCGCAAAACATGTCGGATTTCTAATATTTTAGAATTGCGGTGCGGCCAATTGGCCGCGCTCCGCCCCGTTCCCAAAACCCGCGGTGCCTTGTCCCCCAGGCGCCGCGGGGCTTTTTTATTTTCTTTCTCAAGTTTTGGCACGCCCCTTGCTTTGTTAACTAAGCGCAAGCGAGAAGCCCCACAGATCGCGCTGCAAAAACGAGGAGGTATTTGCATGTTAGCAGCACTTGGTTTCATCACAGTCATCGTCATGCTCGTCCTGATCATGACCAAGAAAGCGTCTCCCCTGGTCGCCCTCATCGCGGTCCCCGTCATCACCGGCATCCTGGCCTGCTTCTTCATCGCAGTAGTCCCGGAGGGCGCCCCGGAGGGCACCGCCGGCGTCGTCAACTTCATGGCCAACTTTAAGTCCCTGGGCAAGATGATTACCGGCTCGTCCGGCATCGGCTCCGTGGCCGCCACCGGCGTCATGTTCATCTTCTCCATCCTGTTCTTCGGCATCCTCACCGACGCCGGCACCTTCCGCCCCATCATCGGCGGCATTACCAGGATGATGGGCACCGACCCCGTGAAGATCGCCATCGGCACCGCCATCCTGGCCATGTGCGTCCATCTGGACGGCTCCGGCGCCGTCACCTTCCTGATCTGCGTGCCCCCGCTGGTGCCCCTGTATGACGCCGTGGGCATGAAGCGCACCACCCTGGCCACCATCGTCGCCATGGCCGCCGGCACCATGAATATCCTGCCCTGGGGCGGCCCCACCATCCGCGCCGCCACCGCTCTGAGCGTGGACGTGGTCAAGGAGCTGTTCATGCCCGTTCTCCCCGCCGTCATCGTGGGCCTAATCTGCGTGGTGGTATTCGCCGCCCTGCTGGGCAAGAAGGAGAAAGCCCGCATCGGCTCCGTGGCCCTGGGCAATGCCGAAGTCACTATGGCCGAGCTCTCCGACGAGCAGAAGGCCCTGCTGCGGCCCCATCTCTTCCCCATCAACCTGGCCCTCATCATCCTGGCCATCCTCTCCCTGCTGTTCTCCGGCTTTGCCCCTGCCGTGGTCTTCATGGTCTTCTACGTGCTGGCCACCGTCATCAACTACCCCAACGTGAAGGACTCCAAGGCCCGGGTGGACGCCCACGCCAAGGAGTGCTTGATGATGTGCTCCGTCCTCTTCGCCGCCGGCTGCTTTACCGGAATCATGAAGGGCACCGGCATGATTACCGAGATGGCCGGCGCGCTCACCGCCCTCATCCCCGCCTCTCTGGGCCGGTTCTTCCCCATCATTGTGGGTATCATCTCCATGCCCGCCTCCCTGCTGTTTGACCCCGATTCCTTCTACTACGGCGTGCTGCCCGTGCTGGCGCAGACCGCCGAGGGCTTCGGCGTGGCCGGCGTCAACGTGGGCCAGGCCGCCATTCTGGGCCAGATGACCACCGGCTTCCCTGTCTCCCCCCTCACCGCCTCCACCTTCCTGCTGGTAGGCCTGGCCGGCGTGGACCTGGGCGAGCATCAGAAAAAGACCATTCCCATGGTGTGGGCCATCTCCCTCATCATGCTGGTGGTGGGCGTCATCACCGGCGGCATCTCCATCTGAACCACACCTACCTTTTAACTGCTAGAAAGGAAGTCGTACTATGAAAACCATCCGTATCGGCAGCGGCGCAGGCTACGCCGGCGACCGCCTGGAGCCCTCCCTGGAACTCATTGAGAAGGGCAATCTGGACTACATCAGCTACGAGTGCCTGGCCGAGCGCACCATCGCCATCGGCCAGCAGGCCAAGCTGAAGGACCCCACCAAGGGCTATAACGGGCTGCTGGAGCACCGCATGGAAAAGGCCCTCCCTCTGGCCTGGGAGCACAAGGTGAAGATCATCACCAACATGGGCTCCGCCAACCCCCAGGCCGCCGCCAAGAAGTGCGTGGAGATCGCCCGCAAGCACGGCCTCACCGGCATGAAGATCGCCTGTGTCACCGGCGACGATCTGCTGCCCGTCATCGACAAGTACAGGGACACCGAGGTCTGGGAGACCCACGAGCCCCTGTCCAAGCTGCCCGGCGAGATTGTCTCCGCCAACGCCTACATGGGCGTGGAGGGCATTCTGAAGGCCCTGGATCTGGGCGCCGACGTGGTCATCACCGGCCGTGTCTCCGACCCCGCCATCTTCATGGCCCCCCTCATCCACGAGTTTGGCTGGTCCCTGGAGGACTGGGACAAGCTGGGCAAGGGCACCATGGTGGGCCACCTGCTGGAGTGCGGCGGCCAGGTTACCGGCGGCTACTTCGCCGAGCCGGGCAAGAAGGACGTGCCCGGCGTGGGCCACCTGGGCTTCCCCATCATCGAGGTGGCTGAGGACGGCTCCTTCTTTGTCACCAAGGTCCCCGAGGCCGGCGGCATGGTGACCGTAGAGACCTGCTCCGAGCAGATCGTCTATGAGATCCACGACCCCGAGAACTACTTCACCCCCGACGTGGTGGCCGACTTCAAGCAGGTCAAGTTTACCGAGGTGGCCAAGGACAAGGTACAGGTGGAGGGCGCCACCGGCAAGCCCAAGACCGAGACCTTCAAGTGCTCCATCGGCTACCGCGACTGCTTCATCGGCGACGGCGAGATTTCCTACGGCGGACCCGGCTGCGTCGCCCGCGCCAAGCTGGCCCTGGACATCGTCAAGGAGCGGCTGGAGCTGGTGGCCCCCAACACCTTCGACGAGCTCAAGTTCGACCTCATCGGCTGCAACAGCCTGTACTGGAACCCCGACTACCAGTACAACGAGGAGCCCAGCGAGGTCCGGGTCCGGGTGGCCGGCCGGGCCAAGACCAAGGCGGACGCCGACATCATCGCCAACGAGGTGGAGGCTCTCTACACCAACGGCCCCGCCGGCGGCTGCGGCGCCGTGAAGCGCACCCGCGACATCGTGTCCGTGGCCTCCATCCTGGTCAGCCGCTACGACGTCAAGCCGGAAGCCGAAATTTTTGAAGTCTGATTTTAGGGACAGAAAGGAAGTATCCGCCATGAAACTCTGGGATATCGCACACTCCCGCACCGGCGACAAGGGCAACATCTCCAACGTGTCCCTCATCGCTTACGACGCCAAGGACTTTGCGCTGCTCAAGGAGAAGGTCACCGCCGAAAAGGTGAAGGAACACTTCAAGGGCATCGTCAAGGGCAAGGTGGTCCGCTACGAGCTGCCCAACATCCACGCCCTCAACTTCGTCATGTACGCCGCCCTGGGCGGCGGCGTCACCCGCTCCCTGTCCGTGGATATGCACGGCAAGGGTCTGAGCTCCTACCTGCTGGATATGGACATCTAAGTCCTTCCAATCCCCTCCGAATCCCCAACGCGAATTCTGCTTTTCCCACCCCGGACTTTTACGGAAGTCCGGGGCCTTTTTTCCGCTTGGCGGGGCAAAAGCCCGGTTTTTGCATATACTAGCGGTGTAAACCCGAAAGGAGAACTGCGTATGTGCGGAATTGCCGGATTCATCCACTTTGAGCGGGACAATGGCCGTCCGGAATGGGCGGCCATTGCCCATTCCATGGGGGAGACGCTGCACCACCGGGGCCCCGACGACAGGGGGGAGTGGACCTGCCCCGCCGGGGCGCTGGTCCACCGGCGGCTGGCGGTCATCGACCCGGACCGGGGCAGACAGCCCATGACCCGGTCCCGGGAGGGACAGGACTACGTTATCGTCTACAACGGTGAGCTATACAACACCGGCGCGCTGCGCCGGGACCTGGAGGGGCGGGGCCACGCTTTTGAGACCGCCTCCGACACCGAGGTGCTCCTCGCCGCCTATCTGGAATACGGCGAGGCGGTGGGGACCCGGCTGGAGGGCATCTACGCCTTCGTGATCTGGGACGGGGCCCGAAAGCAGTTTTTCGCCTGCCGGGACCGCTTCGGGGTGAAGCCCTTCTTCTACGCCTGGGCCGACGACGGGGCCTTTGTCTTCGGCTCCGAGCTCAAGGCGCTGTTCGCCTATCCCGGTCTCACCCCCCGGGTGGACGCCGCCGGGTGGTGCGAGGTGCTGGGTATCGGCCCCGCCCGGACTGCCGGGGTAGGGGTGTTCGCCGGGGTGGAGGAGCTCCGGCCCGCCCACCAGATGGTCATCGGCCCGGCCGGGGCCCGGCAGGAGCGTTACTGGTCCCTGGTCAGCCGCCCCCACACCGACTCCTATGAGGACACGGTGGTCCGGGTCCGGGAGCTGGTCACCGGCGCCGTCACCCGGCAGTTGGTCTCCGACGTGCCCCTGTGCACCTTCCTGTCCGGCGGGCTGGACTCCAGCGTCATCACCGCCGTGGCCGCCCGGGACTACCAGCGCCGGGGCCTGCCCGCCCTGGAGACCTACTCCTTCGACTACGCTGACAACCAAAAGTACTTCCGGCCCTCCTCCTTCCAGCCCGACGCCGACTGGCCCTGGGTGGAGCGCATGGTGGAGGCCTTTCACACCCGGCACACCGTACTCACCTGCCCCATCCCCGATCTGGCCGCCCTGCTGGACCAGGCTATGCGGGCCAAGGACCTGCCCGGCATGGCCGACGTGGACGCCTCCCTGCTTTATTTCTGCCGCCAGGTGGCCCAAAAACATGTGGTGGCCCTGTCCGGGGAGTGCGCCGACGAGGTGTTCGGGGGCTACCCCTGGTTCGAGCGGCCCGAGATGCTCCACGCCTCCACCTTCCCCTGGAGCCGGGACCTGGACGCCCGCAGGGAGGTCTTTGACCCGCGGCTGTGGAAGCGGCTGGGAGTGGAGGATTACGTGCAGTACCGCTACGCCCAGTCGGTGGCCCAGACCCCCCGGCTGGAGGGGGAGGACCCGGAAAACGCCCGGCGGCGGGAGGTGGCCTGGCTCAACCTCAACTGGTTCATGTCCACCCTGCTGGACCGCAAGGACCGCATGAGCATGTGGTCAGGCCTGGAGGTGCGGGTCCCCTTCTGCGACCACCACCTGGTGGAGTACGTCTGGAACATCCCCTGGTGCATGAAGGCCATGAACGGCCGGCGCAAGCAGGTGCTGCGGGACGCGGCGGAGGGTCTGCTCCCCGAGGACGTGCGCACCCGGCCCAAGAGCCCCTATCCCAAGACCCACAACCCCCTCTACGAGGAGCTGGTCCGGGCCCGGGTGGCCGAGATCCTGGCCGACCCGGCAGCTCCCCTGCACGCTCTGGTGGACGAGAACGCCCTGCGGGCGGGGATGCTGGTCTCCGCCGGGGACTACGGCCGGCCCTGGTTCGGCCAGCTCATGGCCGGGCCCCAGATGCTGGCCTACCTGGTGCAGCTCAACGCCTGGATGGTCCGGTTCGGGCTGACGGTGTAGCACCCCGGCGGCGGGGAGGGCGCCGCCGGAAAAACTTTATCTTTTCTTCACTCCTTCTCAAGGAAAATTTACCTCCTTCGTGGTAGCCTGATAGCAACACGAAGGAGGCTTTTTCTTATGGAACCCATCCTATCCGTCTCACATCTGCAAAAGGTCTACGGTGACCGGGGCAGCCACACCCGGGCCCTGGACGACCTCAGCTTCGACGTGCTCCCCGGCGAGTTCGTGGGCGTTATGGGCGCGTCCGGCTCGGGCAAGACCACCCTTTTGAACTGTGTGTCCACCATCGACCGTCCCTCTTCCGGCACCATCACCGTGGACGGCACCGACGTCACCGCCCTGCGGGGCAAGGCCCTCTCCCGCTTCCGCCGGGAGCGGCTGGGCTTCGTCTTCCAGGACTGCAACCTGCTGGACACCCTCACCGCCTTTGAGAACATCGCCCTGGCCCTCACCATCCTGGGCACGCCCGCCGGGGAGATCGACCGCCGGGTCCGAGACACCGCCGGGCTGCTGGGGCTGGAGCGGGTGCTGGAAAAGTACCCCTACCAGCTCTCCGGCGGCGAGCAGCAGCGGGTGGCCGCCGCCCGGGCCATCATCACCGCCCCCGCCCTCGTCCTAGCCGACGAGCCCACCGGCGCGCTGGACTCCAAGTCCGCCGGGCAGCTTCTGGGCCAGCTCTCCCAGCTCAACCGGGAGCAGGGGGCCACCATCGTCATGGTCACCCACGACGCCTTTACCGCCTCCTGGTGTCATCGCATCCTCTTCATCAAGGACGGCCGACTCTGGCACGAGCTGCGGAGGGACGGGGAGGACCGGCGGCGGTTCTTCCAGGACATCATCGGCGTGGTCAGCCGGCTGGGAGGTGACGCGGCCGATGTTCTTTAAGCTGGCGCGGAAAAACGTCACCCGCAGTCTCAAGGACTACTCGGTGTACTTTCTCACCCTCACCCTGGGAGTGAGCCTCTTCTATGTGTTCAATTCCCTGGAGGGACAGTGGGCGATGCAGATGCTGGCCAAAAGCGCCCACTATATGGTGGAATCCATCCTCATCTTCATGAACATCTTTTCCGCCTTCGTCTCGGTGGTGCTGGCCTGCCTGGTGCTTTACGCCAACACCTTTTTGATGAAGCGCCGCAAGCGGGAGCTGGGCACCTACTTCTTGCTGGGTCTGCCCGCAGGCAGGGTCTCCCTGCTGCTGGTGCTGGAGACCCTGCTCATCGGTCTGATGGCCCTGGCCACCGGACTGGTGCTGGGGGTCCTGCTGGCCCAGGGCCTGGGGCTGCTCACCATCGCCATGTTCTCCGCCTACCCTGCCGGGGAGCAGTTCGCTCTGGTCCTCTCCGTCAAGGCCATCGGCAAGACGGTGCTCTACTTCGGCGTCATCTTCCTGGTGGTCATGATTCTGACCGGGGTGTCGGTCTCCCGGGCCAAGCTCATCGACCTGATGCAGGGAGCCCGGAAAAACGAGGAGATGAAGGAGCGGCCCCTGTGGACCAGCGTCCTCACCTTCCTGGCCGGGGTGGCTCTGCTGGTCGTCGCCTACGCCATGCTCCTCATCCGGGGCATGCTGTATATCGACCCGCTGTTCTTCCTCATGCTGGCCCTGGGTACTCTGGGGACCCTGCTGTTTTTCCGGTCCCTGTCCGGCTTCCTGCTGCGGGTGGTGAAGGGGCACAAGAAGCTTTATTACAGGGGCCTCAACATGTTTGTGCTGCGGCAGTTCAACTCCCGCATCCACACCACCTACCTGTCCATGACGGTGATCTGCCTGCTCCTGCTGCTGGCCATCGGCGTCACCGCCTGCTGTGTGGGCCTCAACGACACCATCGAACAGAATACCTCCTCCGCCGCCCCCTACGATGTCACCATCCAGAATTACAGCGGGGACACCACCGTGGCGGACCTCCCCGCCCGGTTGGCAGAGTCCGGCTTTGACCCCGCTCTGCTGGGGGAGCAGCACGACTTTCTCTTCTACTACAACGACCCCGCCGTCACCGGCATCCCCGCGGACGACGCCTATGCCGTGGTGCTGCTCTCCGACTACAACGCGCTGATGGCCCTCCAGGGCGGGCAGGCCCTGACCGGGGACGGTCTGCCCCTTGTGACCGATCAGGCCATCGTGACCGGCTACAGCGGTATGAACCGCTATCTTGTGGCCCCCGACAGTTGGGCGGAGGCGCTCCAGGTCCGGCGGCAGGTCTTCTGCGCCAACTACCGGGGCGACAAGCAGACCGCCGAGGACGCCCTTGCCGCCGCCTGCAGCTCCCCCGCCTTTTCTGACGGGCTCACGCTGTCTCTGGACACTCGCATCGGAATCTACACGGAGAATATGGGCAGCAAGATCCTGGTGCTGTTCATGGGACTCTATCTGGGCATGGTCTTTCTCCTCACCGCCGCGGCGGTGCTGGCCCTCCAGCAGCTCAGCCAGGCGGCGGACAACGTGCCTCGCTATCAGATTCTCTCCCGCCTGGGCGTCCCGGAGCGGATGCGGGACCGCTCGGTACTCACCCAGGTAGCCCTGTCCTTCTTCCTCCCGCTGGCCCTGGCGGTGGTCCACTCCATCGTGGGCATGACGGCGGCCAACGCCGTGATCTCCGTCGTGGGGCAGGTGGATTCGGTGCGCAGCAGCCTGGTCACCGCCGGCTTCCTGGTGCTCATCTACGGGGCCTACTTCCTGGCCACCTGCTTCGGCGCCCGCCGCATCGTCAAAGGAAACGGGTAGCCTTCAGCCTCATCCCCCCTGAACGCACCGAGCGGTTGGACGCGCCTCCGGAAAATTTGCTTTTTTCTTTGCAAAGAACCGTCTTTTAAGAAGGGCTTTTGGTATTGCACCCTGTGGTGCTGTATGGAAAGTCCTTCTTTTTTATTTGAATGCGTAGTGAACAAAGCCGAAAGGCTTGCATCCCCAGGGTTTCAGGGCCAATTGGCTTTGTTCCAGTGCAAGGCAGAAACAGGAAACGCCCTCTTTCTTTTTATATTCTTTCGCTGTATCGGCGCGTCACGCGATATAGAACATAAAAAGCGCGTCTCGGCTCAAGGTGCGGGATAACTGTCTGGTCCACCGAATCGGAACCGCAACATCCTCACGGTCTGCTTCTCCGACGGAGATAAAAAATTTCTTTATCCGGACGCCTTTGCCAAACACTTGACCCTAAAAAATAACGACATGCAGGATCAAATGAAACGCCTTCTGGCCGCAAGAAAGGCCGCAAGAGAGGCGGAGCGGCAAGCGTTCCAGCAGAAACAGGAGCACAAGAATCTCCTGCGCAATATGAAAATATCCGCAAACTCCCAGGCGGCGTTCCACATCACCGCAGCACAGGAACAGGACGTATTCTCCGCATGGACTGTGTTCACCGGCACTTATCTGAGCGGACCTTCCAAAGGAAGCCCCGGATTCCCGACCGGATGAAGCCGAACTCGCTTTGTCTGCTGACCAAACGTAGGGCTGGGGTGCAGGAGGCGAACCGCCGCATCATTGGCACTTTTATGGTCGGGGTGGATTTCTTCGGCGCTGATTGCCGAAGCGGCACAGTCGCCGCCCATCCGGTCCACCGCGTGGCGCTGCGGCCGGAAAAGGGCCTAGCCTTCTGGCCTATTTTACGCGGGACCCTGAAAAACAGCGCTGGGGAAAAACGGCTCTGAAATATTTTTCCAACCAAACTGCTGAAAAAATTCTCTTTGATCTGCTGGGTCTGGCAGACACCGCAGAGGAACGCGAGGCCGCCCTGCGGTTCTATCCCTACTTTTGCAGGCTCAACCGAATACCACCCCGAGATGGGAAGGCGGAGGAGCCCTCCCGCGGCTGACCTCAGGGCCTCCGCCCTGGGGCCGCAAGCGCGCGGTTTGCGCGTCCTTTCCGCCGTGCCTGCCGCAAAATAGGGCTTGCATTCGCCGTCGAAATGTGCTATGATACATTTCACTGTTTGGGATTATTGCGCCCATTTGAATGATGACACGGCCCTTCGGGCCTTTGAAAGGACGATGTATTTATGGGTACTCTGAAGCTCGTGCTCACCGTGGTCGATGTGATCGCCGCCGTTTTCCTCACCGCCGTAATCATGCTCCAGTCCGGCAAGAGCGCCGGTCTGTCCGGAGCCATCGCCGGCGGCGCCGACACCTTCCTGTCCAAGAACAAGGCCAAGAGCTGGGACGCCAAGCTGGCCCGCTGGACCAAGTGGGTGGCCATCGGCTTTATGGTCCTCTCTCTGGTCATCGGTCTGATGCCCAACGCCTGAGCGCATCAAAAACGCCTCTCCCAACGGGAGAGGCGTTTTTCTTTTTCCCATTCCGTGGTATACTACAGCTACCGACGAATAAAGGAGATTTTTTATTTGGAACTGAATGGAACCTACCAGGCCACCGGCAAGGGGTTTGGTTTTCTCATTCCCGAGGACGGGAAGGGCCGGGAGGACGACTGGTTCATCCCGCCCCGCAGCGAGGGCGGGGCCTGGAACGGCGACCGGGTGCTGGCCGTGCCTGTGGAGGACGACCGGGGCGGCCAGCGCCGTACCGCGAAAATCACGGCGGTGGTGGAGCGGGCCAACAAGACGGTCACCGGCGCCATTGAGCGCCAGGGCCGTGAGGTCTGGCTCCGCCCCGGCAGCGACCGTCTCCCCCACCCCATCAAGGTGGTGGGCCGTACCCGCTCGGCCAAGGCCGGGGACAAGGCCGCCGTGGCGGTGACCAGCTACGGAAACAAAAAGCTCCCCCCCATGGGCACGCTGCGGGAGATCTTCGGCAAGGACGGCACCCGCCCGGCCGCGGTGGAGGCCATTCTCTATCAGTACGGCATCGAGCGCGCCTTCCCCGTCTCGGTCCAGACCGCCGCTGAGCTGGCGCCCCGGGAGGTGGCGCCCGCCGACCTGGCCGGCCGCCTGGACCTGCGGGGCAAAACGGTCATCACCATCGACGGGGCCTCCTCCAAGGACTTCGACGACGCCGTCTCCCTGGAGCGGGACGCGCGGGGCCGCTGGGTGCTGGGCGTCCACATCGCGGACGTGTCCCACTACGTGGCCGAGGGCTCTCCGCTGGACCTGGAGGCGCGGAACCGGGGCACCTCGGTCTACTTTGCCGACCAGGTGGTGCCCATGCTGCCCCCGGAGCTGTCCAACGGCATCTGCTCCCTGAACCCCCACGTGGACCGGCTGGCCCTGAGCTGCATCCTGACCATGGGGCCGGATGGGGCGGTTCTGGACCACCGGCTCGTCAAGTCCGTCATCCGCTCCACCGAGCGGATGACCTACGGCGACTGCAACACCCTGCTGGCCGGGCTGGACCCGGAGCTGGAAGCCAAATACGCCCACATCCTGCCCATGCTCCGGGACATGGCGGCTCTGGCCGCCGCTCTGGAGCAGCGCCGCAGGCTCCGGGGCGCGCTGGACCTGGAGAGCCGTGAGTGCCATGTGATCTGTGACGAGCTGGGGGACCCGGTGGACGTCCAGGTCCGGGAGACGGGCGTCTCCGAGGCCCTCATCGAGTCCTTTATGCTCTCGGCCAACGAGTGTGTGGCCGAGCACCTCTTCCAGCTCCACGCCCCGGCGGTATACCGGGTCCACGAAAAGCCCTCGGAGGACAAGGTCGCCACCCTGCGGAGCATGCTCGCCCCCCTGGGCTACGACCTGAGAGAGGCCGACCACTTCTCCCTCCAGAAGGTGCTGGAGAAGGCCAGGGACACCCCGCAGGCCCCCGCCATCCACATGATGGTGCTGCGCAGCCTGATGAAGGCCCGGTACGATGTGGAGAATCTGGGGCACTTCGGTCTGGCGGCAAAGTTCTACTGCCACTTCACCTCGCCCATCCGCCGCTACCCCGACCTGATGGTCCACCGCATCCTCACCGCCCTGCTGGACGGGGCGCTGGAGGGCCGGACCCGTGGAAAGGAGTCGGCGGCGGCCCAGCGGGCGGCCCAGCAGTCCTCCGACCGGGAGGTGGCCGCCATGAACGCCGAACGGGAGATCGAAAAATGCTACCTGGCGGAGTATATGCACCAGCACCTGGGAGAGACCTTTTCCGGCGCGGTGTCCGGGGTCACCCGGTTCGGCCTCTTCGTGGCCCTGCCCAACGGGGTGGAAGGGCTTCTCCCCGCCGCCGCCCTGCCCGACGACGACTATACGTACGATGAGGTGCGCATGACCCTGACCGGCCGCCGCACCAAGGCGGTCTGGTCCTTCGGAATGCCCCTGGAGGTGGTCTGCGCCGCCGCCGACCCCGGCTCGGGGCAGATCGACTTCGCGCTCCCGGAGGGGGCCGCACCCGCCCGTCCCGTCGAGGCCCGGCAGGCCCCCGTGAAGCCGTCCAGACGCTCGGCCAAGACGGGGAACAAGCCCGGTTACCGTCCGCCCAAACGGACCAAAGGCAGGAGGAAACGATGACAAATCGGAATTTACTCGCCCTCATATTGCTGATTGTATTCACGCTTACCGGCTGTCAGACCGCCGCGGTCCCCGCACCCGCGCCCGAGGCGGCCCCCACCGCCGCCGTGCCCAGCCCGGAATCCACCCCCACGCCGGCGCTCACCCCCGTCCCGGAACCCGACCCCTTTGCGGAGCAGCTCGCCGCCATGACGGTGGAGGAGAAGGTGGGCCAGCTTTTGATCGGGGGCTTTGAGGGCACGGAGATTGGGGACCAGGCAACCCGGCTGGTCCAGGAATATCAGGTGGGCGGGCTCATCCTCTACGGCCGGAACATCGCCGGCGCCGGCCAGCTTGTCACGCTGACCAACGGCCTTAAGGCCCTCAACGGCGATGGCATCCCCCTGTTCCTCTCCATCGACCAGGAGGGCGGCGGTGTGGACCGGATGCCCCCGGAGGTCCGCCGGACTCCCGGGGCCTACTGCGTGGGACAGACCGGCTCGGTCCCCGCCGCTCAGTCCTACGGCGACGTGCTGGCAGCCGAGTGCGCCGCCTTCGGCCTCAATCTGGACTTCGCCCCGGTGCTGGACGTGTGGTCCAATCCCGGCAACACCGTCATCGGGCAGCGGGCCTTCAGCGCCGACGCCCGGACCGTGGCGGGGCCGGGGCCCCCCGCCCCCCCCCCCCTGATGGACCAGGGCATCATCCCC
>ERZ781272.186-NODE-186-length-77242-cov-10.151826_pt1 | contig 77242 bp, 77 predicted proteins | sample MGYA00375850_ERZ781272 | MGnify/ENA primary metagenome ERZ781272 (study PRJEB29790, sample SAMN06051246) | human gut metagenome | host: Homo sapiens | place: USA: Cincinnati, Ohio | collected 2013-06-21 | study: EMG produced TPA metagenomics assembly of the Gut...
TCATCTTCGTCTCCGACCCCTCCGCCAGGCAGTTTGTGGAGGACATGAAGCTGGAGTACGCCCCCGACCTGGAGACCGCCCTGGACCGGGCCTACGCCCTCAAGGGCAAGGACGCCCACACCGTGGTCATCCCCAACGGCATCTCCGTCATCGTGGAGGAGTAAAGACGCCGACCGTTGAAAAATACGTTAGGAGGAATCCATATGGCAACCTACAATCAAGTCACCCCTGAAATCATCGAAGAGCTGAAGAAGATCTCCGGCGACCGCGTCGTCGTGGGCGCGGACGTCAACCCCGACTACTCCCGCGATGAGATGCCCATCTACGGCACCAAGATGCCCGACGTCTCCATCGATGTGCTGAGCACCGAAGAGGTCTCCGCCATCATGAAGATCTGCTATGACAACAACATCCCCGTGACCTGCCGCGGCGCCGGCACCGGCCTGGTGGGCGCCTGCACCCCCATCGCCGGCGGCGTGGTGCTGTGCACCATGCGCATGAAGCAGATCCTGGAATATGATACCGACAACTTTGTCGTCCGGGTCCAGCCCGGCGTGCTGCTCAACGACCTGGCCGAGGACGCCCTGAAGCAGGGCCTGCTGTATCCCCCCGATCCCGGTGAGAAGTTCGCCACGCTGGGCGGCAACGTCTCCACCAACGCCGGCGGCATGCGGGCCGTCAAGTATGGCGCCACCCGCGACTATGTCCGGGCCATGACCGTGGTCCTGCCCACCGGCGAGATCGTCAAGATGGGCGCCACCGTCTCCAAGACCTCCTCCGGCTACTCCCTGCTCAACCTCATCATCGGCTCCGAGGGCACCCTCGGCATCATCACCGAGCTGACCCTCAAGCTCATCCCCGCCCCCAAGCAGACCGTCAGCCTCATCTGCCCCTTCGAGGACCTGGCCACCTGCATCTCCACCGTGCCCCTGTTCAAGAAGGCCCACATGGACCCCCAGGCTCTGGAGTTCTTTGAGCGAGAGATCCTCATCTCCTCCGAGGAGTATCTGGGCAAGGCCGTGTTCCCCCGCAACATCGGCGGGCAGGACGTGGGTGCCTATCTGCTGGTGACCTTCGACGCCAACACCCAGGACGCCATCGACGCCCTGGTGGAGCAGGCCGCCGAGCTGGTGGTCGAGGCCGGCGCCATGGACGTCCTGGTGGCCGACACCCCCGCCAAGATGAAGGACGCCTGGGCTGCCCGCTCCTCCTTCCTGGAGGGCATCGAGGAGCAGACCAAGCTGCTGGACGAGTGCGACGTGGTCGTCCCCGTCTCCAAGATCGCCGACTTCGTGCTCTACATCAAGGAGATCGACAAGGAGTTCGACTTTGAGGTCAAGATGTTCGGCCACGCCGGCGACGGCAACCTGCACGTCTACACCTGCTCCGTGGACATGGAGATGGACGCCTTCGTCAAGCAGGTGGACCAGTTCATGCGCAAGCTCTACGCCAAGACCACCGAGCTGGGCGGCCAGATCTCTGGCGAGCACGGCATCGGCATGGGCAAGGTGGAGTACCTGGCCGAGTCTGTGGGGCCCGTCAATATGCGCCTCATGGAGGAGATCAAGAAGGTCTTCGATCCCAAGATGATCCTCAACCCCGGAAAGGTCTGCTACACCCTCTGATTGCTCCTATTAATAACCGCCCCCGGGCTTAAAGCCCGGGGGCGGTTTTCTTATTCTTGGGATGGCGGCCGTTCCATGCTGCGGATAAAATCGGCCACTGCCCGCAACTCCGGTTCGCTCATGCGCTCTACCCGCTGGAGTACCTCGGCCTGAAGGCCGTGCACAGGCCGCCCCCCGCCCTCCTCCCCCTGGAGGACCCAGTCCGCCGGGTAGCCGTAGACACGCTCGATCAGCCGGGCCAGGGTCTCGGAAATGGCCGTTTTCCGTCCGCTGGTGAGCAGATAGACATAGTTTGCGCTGATACCAAGGCTCTGGGCAAACTCCACCTGCTTGACCCCGCTCTCCCGAATGATCTGCCGGATACGCCCGGCAAGGCCGGATTCCCTTCCCCCGTCTGGGTTATATTTTCCCCTGGACATAGGCGTCCTTCGCCTCCTCCATCATCTGGATATACACCATGAGTTCCTTGCGGCTGGTGACGTTCAGCTTCATATAAATGCGGCGGTTGTGGGTCTTGATGGTATTGATGGACAGGCACAGAATCTCCGCGATCTCCCGCGCCGTGTGGCCCCGCATGTACAGGTCAAAGACCGCCCGCTCCGCCGCGGAGAGCGTGTCGATGTTCTTCACGAACTCCTGGTACAGGGCGGACTGCCCCGGCAGCGGGTCCGGCGCTTCATCCTGCGTGGAAAGGAATTCGATTAGGTCGTCAATCTCCGGGATATGGGTCTTGGCGCCCTGGCCGCCCGCTTTGATTTGCCGGAAGGCCGCCATCACCGGCCGGACATATCGGTGACTGATAAAGGCGGCCACCGCCATGCTGCACAGCAGCAGGATGCCCAACCCCGCCATCAGGCTCCAATTCCGGCCCGCCAGCTTCTCCGCCAGAGCATGCTCCGGCATCAGCAGGGCCAGGACCCACTCCTCCCCCTCATAGGCCGAGTCCGAGGGGTAGAGCACGACCTCCCGGTGCAGCCCTACATAGGGTGCGGCGTCCGCCTGACGGTATGTGTTGACCGCGTGGGAATCCGGCTGGACCTCCAGCGGCTCTTCCGTCATATCGGTGGGATAGACGGCATAGCTCCCGGCGAACAGAGCGCCCTCTGCCGCCAGCCGTCCCTGCTCCAACGGCGCCAGCATACAGAACAGATACTCATACTGGCTGTTGTCCGGCGCATCAGACAGCTTGAAGAGCATTTGGCTCACCTCAAAGCCGCACACCCCCATCACCGTCCCGTCAGAGGCCCGCAGGGGCACGGACAGCAGCATGACCCGCTCGCCGCTGCCGGGCAGGGAGGTGCTGCGGCTCCAGTGGTACAGCCGTGAGATGGGCAAATCCCGGCATTCCTCCGCCCGCTCCATTGGCACGGTGTAGTACTCCCCATCCGATACGTCGAATTCCATCCTCCACTGGGGCAGCGTATAGAGCCCCCGCTCCCGGGCCACCGGCATGGGGCCCACCATGTAGCGCAGGTTGGCCGCCGTATTGCTGACAATGTTAGGCTCCATATTTTTCAGGTAGAGGCCCGCCCGGGAGTGCTCCGCCCCCTCCAGCTCCGGATTTACAGTGGCGTCCAGAATCAAAAACACCCCGCTGCTGCGGGCCTTCTCCAGCGCCCCGGACAGCCGGGCGAGCTCCTCCCCCAGCAGTTCCTCCAGCAGCGCCGGGTCCTCCCCCAGCTCGGCGGGTACGGCTCCGCGCTCCGCCAGGTGCCGCTCCAGGCTCTGGGAAAGCTCTCCGGCCAGGGTCACCCCCTGCACTGAGATGTCTCCAAAGCTCCGGTACACATTCTGCGCCCGGTAGGACAGCTCATTTTCCAGCAGCTCCCGGGTAGCCTGCATGCCGCTGTGGAAGGTCCCCGTCAGAAAGAGGATGAGCAGAAACCCCATCAGGATGGCGTTGAGGAAGAGCAGCAGCATGCCGAACAGGCGCAGGCGCATGGAGAGGCCGTCCCGGCCCGCCCGCCGAACGGCCTGGATATAGAGCTTTCCGGTTTCCAGCAGGCCGCGTCCGGCCATACCCATCCCCTCCCCTGCGCTTTCGTCCATGCCTACCGGCCGGTGAAGGCCTCAAACCGCCCCTGCACCGCCGCTTCATAGGCCGCATCTGGCTCCATGGTCTCCAAAAGCGCACAGTATTCCTCCCTGGCCGCGCCCGCGGCGGTCAAAAAGTCCGCTTCGTAGCTTCCGCTCAGGGCGTTGAAGGAGTCAAACACCGGCGGGATGTAGAATTCGTACTCGCTGTAGACCTGTACCGCCGTACGCAGCAGCTTCTGAATGTTGACGTTCCCATTGGTGGCGATTTCCTGGTCCATGCTGTTTTCAAAGGCGGCCTTTGTCACCGGGAGATAGCCCGTGGAGGCCACAAAGCGCATGTTCTGCTCCGGCTGGGTGAACCACTTGAGGAACAGCACCGCGGCCCGCTCCTTCTCCGGGGTGGACCGGGCCACCACCAGGCCATTGCCCCGCTGGATGGCGATTTTCTTCCCGCCTTCAAAGGTGGGGAAGGGCAGCACGGTGTACTCCACCTGCTCGGTGGTGTTGTCCGGGTAGGTGATCTGATCCCCATAAAAGAGGATGCCCGCGGTAGAACCGGTGGAGCAGACGATCTCCCCGGTTTTGGACAGATCGGAGGAGTAGCCGTCGTAGATGGCATAGCCGCCCCGGACCGCCGGCTCAAACACGGCCTGCCACACCCGCCGGTAGGCCGGGTGGTCCAGCGCCAGGCTCTCTCCATCCAGGAGGGAGGCCCCCATCTGCTCCATGCCCACCTGAGCCAAGTTGAACAGGGAGTCCGCTGTATAAAAATGCTTGCCGTCCCCCGCCGTATCGGGGGTCAGCCCGTCGGTCCACTGGTAGTATTCCATGCTGGCCGCCGCAATACCCTCAAAGGTGGACAGACTGTCCAGCGTGACGCCGACGGCCTGGGAAAAGCGGTCGAACAGCGTCTGGTTGACAAAGAGTACCTCGGTAGACTTGGCGAAGGGAAAGACATAGAGCCGTCCGTCGTCCAGCCGCCCCTCCTCCACGAAGCGGGGCAGATAGGCGTCCAGCTCCTCCTGGGTAAACGGTCCATCCAGCGGCGCCAGCAGCTCCTTTGCCTGCAGAACGGAGGCCGTGGCGGGGTAACAGGTGGTAATATCCGGCATCTCCGGCGCGCCGGGGTCCCCGGCGGCGATCATGGTCAGCTTCTCCTGGACGGAGGCCGAGCCGGAGATGGAGGTGACGCTGAGTATGACGCCGTTCTCCTTGCCCACCGTACCATTGAACTCGTCCACCAGGGCGTCCATCGTAGTCTGCATCTGTCCGCCGAAATTGTGCCACAGGGTCAGAGTCACAGGATGCTTCGGGTCCAATCCGGACGGCTCACTGCATCCGGATAATAGGGTAACCATGATCAATACGACGCAAAAAATCCCTCCAAAACGTTTCATATAACCGCTCCTTTTCCCTTCTTCCTCTGGTTTTGTAAAAATCACCCCAAAAATCACCCCTATTTGGGCTTGACTGTCACCCCAGGGATGATGACTCAGGTGAATACGGCCGATATACTGAACGCCAGAGGCGAGAGTTTTCGCTCTCCCCTTCTGGTTTTTATTTTACCTTTATGCCCTAACCAAGTCAATCTTAATTTGTGGAAGGAGAGGATCACATGGAGAGCAGGGAACAGCTACTCCAGGAAATCACGCAGGAGATCAAAGGCATGGACCGGGAGTCCCTCCGGCATCTCAGCGCATTTCTTACCGGATTGGAGGCCGCCCGAAAGGAGGAGAGCGGCCATGACCAGGCCTGATTCCCCCGCCTTCAACGCTCCCCATCGGCTCCTGTGCCGCGGCAAAGGCTGGCAGGCGGTTTTCTCCTGCGGTCTCTGCGGCAAGGAGTACGCCGTCTGTGTTCCGCAGGCAGACCAGCCGGAACAGGCCCTGACGCTGGCCGCCGCCGAGGCAAAACTCCACTTCAACTGGTGCCGGCACTGCGGCGCCTGGGTCTGCGACGAGCATTTCAACGAAAATCGCGGCCTGTGCACCCGGTGCGCGCCCCGCATCTGCGCCGCCTGCGGCGCTGTGGTCCCTGCCGGAGACCAATTTTGTACCGTCTGCGGCGCCGTCCAGTTTGAGCCCAGCCGCCATCCCTGAACCACCGAAAGAAAAAAGGAGACTTTTATGATGAAAAAGCGTTTCTTCTCTCTGCTGACTGCCCTGCTGGTCCTTCTCTCCTGTGTATGCGCCACCGCCTCGGCGACCAGAAAAGACACCGTGACCCTTTATGTCACCATCCGGGATTTCCAGCCTGACTACCTTCTCTTCGAGGGGTCGATCGGAAGTTATACGGGGCTGGCCCTGAACACGCTGGGCTCCGACCAGAAGCCGGTGTTCCACCTGCCCTCCTGGCAGGAGCAGTACGGGGAATCGGTCACCCAGGCCAAGCTGGACGCTCTCTATAACGACGTATCCGGCGTCAACCTGCGCACCAAAAAGACCATCACCCTCCAGGCCGATCACGAGGGGTATTATGTAATGGACTCCGCCGTGGACGAAATGGGCGGCTATTCCGACGGCTTCTTCCCCATTGACCGCGAGCTGTTCGGGAATTACGAGGGCTGGGACCACAATTTCCACTTCTCCACGGAGATCCACGCCACCTTCCAGTACAACAGCGGCGACGAATTCTGGTTCACCGGGGACGACGACGTGTGGGTGTTCCTCAACGGCACTCTGTGCGTGGACCTGGGTGGCATCCACTCCGCCGAGGACGCCTATGTCAGCATTGACGAGTTGGTTTCCCAGGACATCCTCGACGTGGCTCCCGGCGACTATGTGAGCCTGGACATGTTCCACATGGAGCGCTGCGTCAGCGAGTCCAACTTCTACATGAAGACCAACATCAACTTTGTCAACTTCAACAACTCCGACTGGGCCACACAAAGCCTGTTTGACGCCTATGAAAACGACCTGATCCCCGCCATCCTTCTGGAAGAAGATCTAGCTCTGCCGGTGTACCGGGACGAGTTTGCCGCCGTGGCCGTCAAGCTCTACGAGGCCTTCACCGGCCAGGCCGTCCCCGCCGCCCGTGAAAATCCCTTTACCGACACCAGCGACCCCGAGGTGCTCAAGGCCTACTCTCTGGGCCTGGTCAACGGCACCGGCGCCACGACCTACGGTCCCCGCCAAAAGCTGACCCGGGAACAGGCCGCCACCATGCTCACCCGGGTATACAAGGCCGCCAAGCTGGAAGGCTGGACCCTGAGCGCCGACAGCCAGTTCCCTTTGAACTACACCGCCCCCGCCCCCTTTGCCGATGACGCGCAGATCAGCGGCTGGGCCAGGGAATCGGTCTACTTCATGGCCGCCCACGGCGTCATCACCGGCGTGGGCAGCAACCGCTTCGCTCCCACCGGCATGGACGCCAGCCGGGAGCAGGCCCTGGTCATTTCGGTCCGGGCGCTGCAGGAGTTGAATGGGCAGCCTTGACGGAGCAGAGACAGCGCGTGCCGGCGGCCAACAGCAGCAATCGATATCATTCATAAAAATAAATAGGAAACGGAGCGATCCAGCCATGAAAAAGCAGCTTTTTTCCCTGATCCTGGCGTTTTCCCTGTGCCTGTGCCTTCTCCCCACCTCCGCATCAGCAGTCACCAGCTCCAACCTGCTGGTAAATCCCAGCTTTGAGGACGGCCTCAATGGCTGGGTGTGCCCCGACGGCAAGTGGGGGACCGTGGAGTATGAGAGCGGCTACGAGCCCCAGGACGGCAGTTCCTTCGCCTGGCCCACCGGGGCCAGCCAGGAGAACACCTGTCTCTATCAGGACGTGTCTCTCTCCGGCTATAAAGCCGGCGACTCGGTAATCTTCTCCATCCTGGTCTGCAACTACGATCAGCCGCCCCATGATATGGGCCGGGTGGAGCTCCAGTTCCTGGACAGCTCCGGCAAGGTGTTGAAAAGCTACACCCAGGACCAGCGCAACCCCGACTGGAACCAGCAGACCATCATCGCCTCCATCCCCGCCGGGACAGCCGCCGCCCGGGTGATCCTGTGGGCCATCTGGTACGTGGGCGGCGACGTGGACGCCTACTACGACGCGGCCAGTCTGGTGGCCACCACCGATCAATACAGGATGGTCTACATCACCGAAAAGGACGGCCGGCAGACCGCCAAGGCCGGGGACGCGCTCACCCTCACCGCCGACAACGGCGTATCCAGGGACCCCGGCGACTACATCTGGTCCTCCTCCTACAACGACGCCGCCACGGTGGATGCAGGCGGCGTGGCCACCTTCCTCACCGACGCCGCCGACGGCGTTGCCTTCTACGCCAAGGACAGACAAACCGGCGTGGTGGGGGTCTACTGGGTCAACTCCGACTATGAAAACGCCGCGCCCGCCAGCGGCTCAGACTGGGCCAGCGCCGACCTGCAGGCGGCCGATCAGCTCGGCCTCATCCCCGAGTGCCTGGAGGGCGCGGATCTGACGCAGCCCATCACCCGGGCCGAGTTTGCCGCCGTGGCCGTTAAGACCTACGAGGCCCTGTCCGGCACCGCCGCCATCCCCGTGGTCAACAACCCCTTCACCGACTGCAGTGATCCGGAGGTCCTCAAAGCCTACAACATCGGGGCCGTCAACGGCACCAGCGCCTCCACCTTCACTCCCGACGCCCTTCTGAACCGGGAGCAGGCCGCCGCCATGCTCACCCGGGTGTTCAAACGGGTCACGCTGGCGGGCTGGACCCTGGCCGCCGACCGTCAGTTCTCTCTGGACTACGCCCAGCCAGCCCCCTTCTCCGACGATGCTCAGATCAGCGCCTGGGCCAGAGATTCCGCCTACTTCATGGCGGCCAACGGCATCATACAGGGCTCCGGCGGTCAGTTCATGCCTAAGGCCGCTACCGAGGCGCAAGAGGCCCAGGGCTACGCTCAGGCCACCCGGGAACAGGCGCTTCTCATCGCCGTACGTATGGTGCAGAAGCTGGGGTAAGTCCTGCCACACAGATAAAAAGGAGGAACATCATGGCATTCTTTGACAAACTGAACGACCTGGCCAAAAACATCGGGGACAAGACCACCGATGCCATCGAGACCACCAAGCTCAACAGCAAGATCACCACGGAAAAGTCCGCCGCCGGTGAGGACCTGAAAAAGATCGGCGCGTTCTACTACGCAAAGTTTGCCGCCGGCGAGGAGATCGAACCCTCCCTGCTGGAGCGGTTCCAGTCGGCGGCGGCCCACTATGCCGCGGCTGCGGAGGCCCAGGCCGAAATCGACCGCATCCGGGCGGAGAACGAAGCGGCCAAAGCGGCGGCGGCCCCTGCCGCGCCCGCGGCCGGACTCACCTGCCCCAGCTGCGGCACGGCTAACCCGGCAGGCACCCGTTTCTGCGCCTCCTGCGGCGCCAGGCTGGAGCCACCCGCGCCCCCGGAGCAGAAGCTCTGCCCCGGCTGCGGCAGCCCCTTCGCCCCCGACGCACGGTTCTGCAACGAGTGCGGAACCCGATTAGAGTAAGGAGGGTCTGACGATGACCGCACAGCAGCTCTATTCCAAGACCATGCCCTTCGTCTGGGCCAAGCTGGTGCTGGGCCTGGCCACTGTGCTCATCTCCGTGGCGCTCTTCGCCGTTCTGATGGGCATCGGCTGGCTGTTCGGCGACGGCAGTATGGGCGTGGCCATCCTCATCTGGCTGGCCGGCACCGGCGTGGTCCGCTTCGTCATCCTGCACTACATAGGGTATCTGGTGAAGGCCGGCCATGTGGCCGTCATCGCCGAGGCCTTCCGCACCGGGCAGGTGCCCGCGGATCCGGTGGCCGCGGGCAAGGCCATGGTCACCCAGCGCTTCGCCACCTCCAACCTCTACTTTGCCGTGGATAAGCTGGTGGCCGGGGCAGTCCGGCAGATCCAGCGGGGCATCGAAAAGGTGGGCAGCGCCCTGGATTTCATCCCCGGCATGCAGGCCGTCACCGGCCTGGCCAAATTCTTTGTGGACATCTCCCTGGGCTACATCGACGAGTGCTGCCTGGGCTGGACCTTCTACAACCCCGACCAGGGCGCCTTCCAAAGCGCGGCGGACGGCGTGGTCATCTACGCTCAGAACTGGAAAAAGCTGCTCAAGGACGCGGCCAAGACCATGGCGATGGTGGTGGGCGTGATGGCTGTGGTGATCCTGGTGGTCTTCGTGGTGCTTGGCCTGCTGTTCAAGCTCCTGCACTGGAGCCCCCTGGTGGCCTTCCTGCTGGCCTGTCTGGTGGCCTTTACCATCAAATCCGCCTTTATCGACAGCCTGATTATGGTAAAAATGATGACCTCCTATCTGGAGGCCGCCCCTGCCACTCAAATCACCTTTGACTTGTACGGCAAGCTGTCCGCCATGTCCTCCAGCTTTCAGGAGCTGTTCCAGAAGGGGCAGCAGGAGAGCCCCAGCCCCGCCTATGCGGCGGCCGCGCCCGCCGGGGCCGCGCCCGCACCGGGGGTGGAAAAGCCTCTCTTCTGCGGACAGTGCGGAGCCAAAAACGAGACGGGGGCCGCCTTCTGCGGTGCCTGCGGGGCAAAGCTGGGGTAGCTGGCAGCGGGGCGGGCGGCTGGAGCCACCCGCCGGAGGAAAGGAGTATTCAGGATGGGATTTCTCGACTATGACATCAAGCGCGGCATCAGCCGCGGCATCGGTCACGGCATTGGCCGGGCCATCGGGGACGCGGTTGGACAGGCCATACGCCCCGCCGCCGACAAGATCGCGGACGAGACCTTGACCCCCGCCGCCGACCGGGCGGCCCAGAGCCTCAACCAGGCTGCCGCCCAGACCCGGGGGACCGCCCCCGGGCAGGCGGTCCCCGTGGGCGGCGGGGCAGCGGGGCTGTTCGCCTCCCTCCAAAACGCCGCCATCCGTGCGGCCAACGAGGCAGCCAAAAATTGGAAGATCTGCCCCGCCTGCGGAGAGGCGGCCGCAGCGGACAAGACCTTTTGTCCCTCCTGCGGCGCGCCGCTTCCAGAGCAGACGGCGGCGGAGAGCGCGGTCTGTCCGGCCTGCGGGCTGCAAAACGATGTGGGCACCAAGTTCTGCGCTGGCTGCGGCGCTAAGCTGCCCGAGCTGGACCCGGCAGAGACGCCCCGCTGCCCGGAATGCGGCGCGGAAAACGGGGCTGATACCAGGTTTTGCTGCCGGTGCGGGGCCCAACTGACGCCGCAGGAAGCCCGGCCCGCCTTCTGTCCCGGCTGCGGCGCGCCGCTGGGCGAGGGCATAAAATTCTGCCAGTCCTGCGGAACGCGGGTAGAAACAAAAGGAGGCATTGGATGAAACGGATCGGCACGCTGACGCTGACGCTGCTGCTGCTCTTCCTGTGCGCCTGCGGCAGCGGCAATCAAAAGGCCATCGTGGGCACGTGGGAGGTCACCGACGATGCCGGCGGCACCTATGGCTGGGGCATCCGTTTTGACCGGGATGGGAAATTTTACTTTGCCGCCACCGCCGCGGACGGCCAGGAGCTGGACGAGGCCTTTCAGGCCATGCAGGCCCTCTATACCATTGAATACAAGCTCACCAGCGATACTGAGCTGGAGCTGACCCAGAAAATCCTGGGCGGCCTGGGCGGCAAAGAGACCCACCTGGTGGCCTATGCGCTGGACGGCGACACCCTCACCTTCGACGGCGCCGCCTACACCCGAGTGAAGTAGCCCTTTCAGACTGGAAAGGAGATTCGAATGAAACAGCCCATGGCCAATTGCCCTCAGTGCGGCGCCGCCCTCACCGAGGGCGTCCGCTTCTGCACCTCCTGCGGCGTCCCCTGTCCGCCGCCGGAACCGCCCGCGCAAGAGCCGGCCCTTCCTCCGTCCGCCGATCCGGCTGCGCCGCGGGAAGCCCCTGCCCCGCCGCCGCACGCCTACGTCCAACCTATCGACAGGGCTCCTGCACCGGGCAGTAAATATGAGCTGATCTCCACCGGCGGTTTCATCGGCATCCTGCTGCTGATGTGTATTCCCATCGTGGGCCTCATCCTCACTATTGTCTGGGCCTGCGGCGGCTGCCGCAAGCTCCAGAAACGCTTCATGGCCCGGGCCGCCCTTATTCTGATGGTCATCAGCCTGGTGATCGGCCTGATCCTCGGTCTTGCCTTCCGCTCCACCCTTCAACAGCTGATGGCGAGCGCAGAACTCACAACTGGGACCGTCCAGGCGGTCAAAGGTCCCGTACGGAGCAGATCGTCGGGCAGCGGAACCCCGTCCGGAGCGGAGAACGCACTGGGAGAATTGGGCGCTCTCATCGGCGCGCTGGATGCTCTGAGCGCACTGGAGGACGGTGAGACGTCCAACGAAACCCCCGCGTCCGGCGACGGCCTGGACGGCCTGCTGGACCAGGTGGACCAGATCAACCGGGCGGCTGAAGCCCAAAACGACGGCTGGCCCGCCGGACTGCGGGCTTATCCCGGCGGCACGGCCAGCTCCGTGACCAGCTACCGCACGGAGTTCACCGGCACCACCCGGGAGGAAATGCTCGCCTACATCGAGGACCTGAAGCAGGACGGCTTCGCCTATCAGGACTTCTATGACTTCGGCATGACCGAGCAGGAAATGCTGGACATGGACGGCTGGTGGGCCACCGACGGCAAACTCTTCCTGAGCCTGTCCTACTGTGACGGCACCCTCACCATGGATCACACCACCGAGCTGCCGGATCTCTCCGGGATTCTCGGCGGATAGCCGCCGGCCCCGCACCCCGTTTCAAAAACAGGACGGCTCCTCTCAGGGCCGTCCTGTTTTCGCTATTTCTCTCCCCAGTTCAGACGCAGCCGCATCCCGCCATGGAGACACTGGTTCCTGCACACATTGCTGTACCCCAGCATAGCCATGTCGATCCGCTCGTCCCCGCAATCCCGCCAGAATTGCTTGGCCCAGTCCATGTGCTCCGCACGAAAGCAGGCCCCCAAACACCAGTCTCTTTCTTCCTGACCCGTGCAGTTTATACTTGGCAGGTAAACGGTCGTTTCCGATACTATCCAGAGGATGAGGAGGCGATCCGATGTTCAACCCCAGGGAGCGTATCCTGCTGACCGCCCTGCGGCTGTTTGCCCAGGACGGCTACGAAGCCGTCTCCGTCGGCCAAATTGCCGGTGCGCTGGCTGTTCCGCCTGTCTCAGTTCCTCCACAAAAATCGGAAAGTGAGTGATATGGATGACCGGCACTGGGCGAGCGCGGGCGCATCACCGGCCCCGCACTGTGGAAGGCGGTCTGGAAGCAAAAGGCTCCTTGCGCAGAAACACCAGCTCGTCCGGCGTCGAATGTTCGGCGTCGTAGGCATAGCCCAGGCCGTCAAAGTCCCTCACGTCCACCGCCTTTGTGACTTGGCGCTCGGTCAGCCAGCGCACCATCTGCCCCCGCGCCATCTTGCACAGGGTGCCCCTCTCGACAATCTTCCCCTTACTCCGCTCCCCAAACACGCAGGTGACCACCCGCACCGTCCGGGGCAGATAGGGCGTCACCGCCCTGCTGTACTCCCGGGAGGCCAGGTTCAGGATCAGGTCCGTCTCGGCCGCCAGCTCGTGGGCCAGCCTGCCGCCCCAGAAATCGTACAAGTCCCGGCTCCCGTCCACGGACAGCTTTGCCTGCATCTCCAGCCGATAGGGCACCACCCCGTCGAGGGGACGCAGCACTCCATAGAAGCCGGACAGGATGCGCAAGTGCTCCTGCAGGAAGGCGTACTCCCCGCGCTCGAACACCCCTGGGGCCATATACCGGTATTGGATTCCTTCATAGGCCAAGACGGCTGGCGTCAGGCCGCGCTCCAGGTCCATTCCCCGCAGCCGTTCCGCGTTGAGCCGCGCCAGGGAATCGCTGCACCGCCAGAGGGCTTGCAGCTCCTCCGCCGTCAGCCGCTGCAGCGCCTGCTTCACCCGCTCCGCCTTGTCCCGGAATCGGGGCAGTCCAACAGCGGCCAGACCGTCCGGGTCTGTCCGCATCTTCTTCGCCGGTGAGATGATCATCCGCATAGGCTTCTCCTCTGTCATGTTTCTCAGCGTCCGCTACCGGGTCCGATTATACCTCAAATGCGGCAGTGGCCGCACGAATAAACCGCTTGGCGGTTTATTCAGTAGACATTATATAGCTCTTCCAGACCAACCTTACGGAGAAGGTCATAGATGGGAGATAGCTTTGATTCTGGAGGTACAAACACAATGAGACCATCTCGACCTCTGGTCAGCAACACCCGGTAGCTATTCACCCGATAGCGGTTGTCATTGCTATCTGCCGACTGCATTGGGCGATAGAGGTTCCAGGCTCGACCATTCCAAGTCATGTCTGGTCCCCAGCACAGGATTGGGAGATCCACCTCTAAGCCCTGACAGCTAAACTCGGTCACCACGTGGCGAAAGCGACAGCAGGATTTTGGACTTTCAGGTGGATCATTATACCACGCAGCAATATCCATGTTGCGCATACTGGTGGCTTCATAGCTATTATCCACGCCATAGCGTCTCATCAGCGTGGACTCTGCTTTAGAGGAGACTAGAAGTCCATATCGCTTCGATGATTGCCCCATATAGCGAGTCGTACAATACGCCTTTGCTGCATCTAAATCCTGCGTCACGAGCATCGTATAGCCCGCAGACTGCAAGGACGGGGCAAGCAACTTTGCCTGGTCAATCTCACCTGAAATCAGATGGTTCATAAAGGTGCTAGCGTCTTGGGCCAAGTGGTTGCGTAAGGATACGTTGAGATCCAATTGGTTGCGCGCGTGAAGGCGACACATCGTCCGCAGCGGTTCAAAGGAGGCGGTCAGTTTTGAAGGTGCAACAATTTCCCATGCCCGTTGTGCACGGGAAATGGCGGTCACCCACTGGTCTACGCCGGCGGATTCCCCCTTGTAGATTTCTTGCCCTTCCCCGATGAGCACAAGAAGGACACACCACGGGAGCCGTGTCTCTGCCAGTTGGAGCATTAATTCTGCCTCGGAGCATTGGCGACCAGGGTTCCGCTGGGCCATGCGCTCCTGCGTCCAAGCCCGCTGCCCCTCATCAAAGACAATGATGTTTTGGTAGAAATCCTTGGCCTGATAGCGGACAAATTCATCGATCTGTTTATGGAGGTCCTTGACAAATACATTGCTCCCCAAGGCAGAAGAGAGAACTTTCACCAAGGGGCCGTTGCCCGACAGATACACAGAGTGCACTTGCTCTGCTGCCTGGAGGGATTCATAAACATATTGTAAACCCAAGTAAGTTTTCCCTGCGCCAGGCACACCCGTGACAAAGGCGAGCATATACTTGCCCTTTTCTTGCGCATAGGTAGCAATACCGGTAAGGCACTGTAATGCTTGTGGAATGCCTGCACTGTCTGCGCTGCGGATATGCGGGAGTGCCTCCTTGCGCATAATCATCTGAGCGGCCTCCACGATGGTGGGAAGGGGCTCATAGCGGGAGGACATCCAGGCAGTCGCATCACAAGCGGTTGTGCCCGCTTGCAACGTGTCGAGCAGGGCTTCCTGCAGCCGATCCCCAGAGCTCACAAGGACAGAACCTCTTAACTCTATTGTATGGTTTATGCGGGTAACCACCAGTAAGGAAGTGACTTTGCGGTTTCTGGATTCAAAGTGATATTCCTGGATATCCCGGGCATAGGCAGCCGTCTGGTCCACATCGGCCCGGAGCACACGGCATTTCATTTTGAACTCCAAAATCACGACCTGTTCTTGGCTGAGGAGGATCACATCTGGGCGACGGCCCGCTTCATAAGGCAGCTCGTATTCGAAGATCAGGATGAGCTCTGGATGTTGCGCTTGAATGGCCGGTAGCGTATGTAGGAGCACATCATAGCAGTCTGCCCAGGCAGCAATCTGCTCTTCGTGGAGAGGGCGCCCCGACTCCCGAGCCTTCATTTGGGCCAGCCATTCTTCTTTTCTAACACTGAGGAAGGTGCCCAGTGAGGAGGCAAAGCTACAACGGGGATGGGCCAGCAGCATAAGAACAACCTCCCACAAACAGTTTTATCCAATCGCTGAGCGTAGCTTTTGAACGTCCTCAGGGTCATTGACAATGTGCATCTTTTTGTGACAGTTGGGGCAGAGCGCGGCTGTATTGTCAGTGGTATCTGCCCCGCCCTGAGAGAGCCACTCAATATGGTGGCTTTCCAGGTAAGGACGCCCCTTTTGATCCCAAAATGGTGCTGGCTGGCCACAGAGCTGACAGATCCCCTTGGCCCGACGCTTGGCATACTCTGCAACAAAGGGGTCCCGTACGTAGACAGAGGAAGTCACATCCCGTTGGGCAGCCTTCTGTTTTTCAGTGCCGTTTACGTGGCGAGCAAGGTGCAGCACTTCAAAGAGGTGCACTTCGACTCCGTTGTGGTCTGACTCGGCCAGAGTGCGATTTTGACTGGTCAAGGTCTGATCTCCAGTCTTGCCCATTCCAGTATAGTGAAGGGTATCGCCATACCACTTATCGTCATAGAGAGACTTTGTATGGTCCGAGATGATAATGAGGGTATTGGTGCGCTTGGAGCGGCGCATACCACCCATATTACCGCACTGAAATGCGGTACAGATTTCTGGGTGAGTCACTGTGTCGCCCACTGCAAATGGCGGTCGGAAGCTCATCGCAATACCTCCAAAAGTTTTTGAGAGACCAGATAGTCGGCCGGAAGCTGGTCGTGGTCTAACAACTTCGAAAGTGGGACCCACTCCATCTGATCATGGACGGTCAACTGGATTTCCCCTTCATATTGGTTGATCCGATAGGCATGTAGGCGAATGGTTTTGGAGCTCATTTCAAAGGCGCTCTCCGCCATCTTCTCACCAATTTCCGCGTCAATGCAGAGTTCTTCCTTTAGCTCGCGGTGCAGACACTGTTCACCAGTCTCGCCGGGCTCTATTTTTCCACCGGGATATTCCCAACCGCCAGCCGCATTCTGACCCGGAGCACGGCGCATAAGCAAAACATGGTGGTCTTTCACAAGGATACCAGCAGTTACTTCCATGATAATCCCTTTCTATGGAAGGATAATATTGTATTTTTATTGTACCAGATTTGGGTGTGTTTTCAATGGTTATCCCAAATTCTGAATCGCCCCCATCGATGAGCACGGTACTATGTTATAGCTGAAAAGAGAACTGCAAAAGGACACTTCTTCTTTTCAGAGGAACTGTCCTTTTGAGGGCAGGTAAGCAGCCTACCTACGCGGTATTCATTTTTGTCGCTAATTGAACACCCTCTACGGTATAACGGTTTCATGCCCAATTTTTTCGGGTTGGAAAAGGATAAAAAATCCACCTGATAAACCTCCAAACCCTTGAAATTATGGGACTTTTCCGGTTTGTCGTTCTGATACCGTAAGGGCATACCTGCGCAAGCCTTCTGCTGCAAAGCGGAGAAGTATCAATGAAGCAGCTTTCAAACTGGCTGGGGCACAGCATCTTCTCAACAACGGCAGACATCTATACCGCTTAAAAAGGAAAGAGCCTGCAATGGTACTCCCATTGCAGGCTCTTGGCGGAGGAGGTGGGAGTCGAACCCACGCGCCGGGAACACCGACCTGCCGCTTTTCGAGAGCGGTCCCTTCACCACTTGGGTACTCCTCCAAGCTATCTTCAACACCTGCCCCCTAGATGAACAAAGTGTAGAAATGCTGTTGCAAAAAATACAGGCAAGCCAGAAAACCAGTAAAATCAAGGGTTTTCGGGCCCAAACGGTCTACAGTCCACTTTGATTTCCATCAGTCCCGTTATGACCACTTCGATGCCGCTCCCTCTTGAGCCGCCAGTTAAAATCGTCAGCTCATATAAAATACCGTATTTCTTTCCGTTTGTCAATGCCGTCCCTTGCAGTTCCATGGCTTTTCCGCTATAATACCGTTGATAATCAAATGAGGAGAGGCCGAACATGAAAGCTCCGCGCATCCTGCTCTCCGGCTCCGACGGCAGCCGTATCAACTATGAAAATGCCATCCGCCGCGCGGGCGGCATTCCCTGCTCCTTCTACTGTCCCCCAGTCAGCACCGACTACGACGGGCTCCTGCTCTGCGGTGGCGAGGACGTGGACCCGTCCTATTTTCATCAGGAAAATCGCGGCTCCCGCGACATGGACCTGCGCCGCGACCAGGCGGAGTTTCCCCTCGTAGCCGCCTGGCTGGCGGCAGAGAAACCCATTTTCGGCATCTGCCGCGGCCATCAGGTCCTCAACATCGCGCTGGGCGGAACGCTGGTCCAGGACATTGGCCCGGAGCCGGCTCTCTTTCACACCCACGACTCCCATTGCGCCGGAGACAAGGTCCACCCCGTCCGGGCTGCGGCGGGCTCTGTTTTGCATCGCTTCTACGGCCCCATCTTTCCCGTGAACAGCTCCCACCATCAGGTCGTGGACCGGCTGGGGACGGGCCTGCGGGCCACAGCCTGGTCGGAATCCGGCCTGGTGGAGGGCATGGAACACGACACGCTGCCCCTGCTCTGCGTCCAATTCCACCCCGAGCGCATGTCGTATGACCGGCGTCGCCCGGACACGGCGGACGGCTCTTTCCTGTTCGAGCACTTTATTCAGCTATGCCGCGGAGGCTGTACCGGGTGGTAAGCCCAGTACCGCCGGAAACACCAAGCGGGAATACAGAACGGAGGCACCTACCACATATGGATGAACTGAAAAAACGAATCCAAAAGGACGCCGCCATCGGTGAGGGCGACATCGTCCGGGTGGACATGTTTCTCAATCACTGCATGGACATGGAGCTGCTCCAGTCCGCCGGCAAGGCGCTGGCCAAGCGCTTTCAAGGCGAAAAGGTCACCAAGGTGCTGACAGTGGAGGCTTCCGGCATCGCTATGGCCTGCTTTACCGCGCTGACGCTCGGCGTCCCCGCCGTCTACGCCAAGAAGTTTCAGACCGGATACATCGACCCGGACGTATACACCGCCGAGGTCCACTCCTTTTCCCTGGAAAAATCCTACACCATGCGGGTCTCCCGCCGGTATCTGAGCGAGGACGACCGGGTCCTGCTGATAGACGACATCCTCTCCAGCGGCCAGGCCATGCTGGGACTGCTGGAGATCGTCTCCAAAGCCGGGGCGGAACCCGCCGGTGTGGGTGTCGCCATCGAAAAGGCCACCCGGGACGGCGGACAGGTCCTGCGGCGCATGGGTCTGCGGGTGGAGGCCCTGGCAACCATCCAGCGCATTGAGGATGGCCACATCGTCCTGGCGGAGGATTGAACCGCATGGAACAAGCGAAGGGACCGGCACGCCCGGTCCCTTCGCTTGTTATGACGAGAGCTCCTCCAGCAGCAGGACGGGCCGACCGCCCCGCTCCGACAGGGTGACGGTATACCGGAGCTCGTGCTCAAAGGACAGGGAAAACGTCCCCTGAGCCAGCACGGCCCGCTCCCCCTCGTCCCAGACGCGCAGCGACACCACCCCGCCCTCGTCCGGGTCCATCCGGAAGCCCAGGGAGTCCCCCCGCCCGATGGGGGAGCCGTCCGCGTAGCAGCCGCCCCCGCTATACCCCGGCCCGGCCAGCTCCACCAGTCCCACCGATGCGGCGCTGTCGTTGACGAAAATCAGATTGTCGGCGTTCCGGGCACAGCCGGCCAGGAAAAACAGCAGCAGGGCGGACAAAAGCAGCCGCTTCACGGCTTTTCCTCCTCTTCGGATACATATTCCAAAATGTCGCCGGGCTGGCAGTCCAGAGCCCGGCAGATGACCTCCAGGGTGGTAAAGCGCACCGCCTTGGCATGATTGTTCTTCAGGATGGACAAGTTGGCCAGGGTGATGTCCACCCGCTGGGCCAGCTCGTTGAGGCTCATCTTCCGCCTGGCCATCATCACATCCAAATTGACCATGATCGGCATCGTTCCGCCCTCCTATATGGTCAGGTCGTTTTCCGCCTTCAGCTCCGCCGCCTGGCGGAAAAGAGCGGACATGACCATGCACAGCAGTCCCGCCATCAGAAAGACGGGCACGAACAGCGCGTTGTATGTGAGCAGAGGCATCAGGCTGCGATAAAAACACAGGCCCCACACCGTCCGGCCCAGGGCGGCGGCCGAGATGAGGAAGCAGCATATGGCCGCCCGTTTCATATTTGCGGCGTTTCCGAACGTGAACGTATCCCCGGTCAGAACGGTGTCCAACACCCGGCGGGCCTGCCACAGGATGACGGCGGTGCAGACGCCGCAAAACAGTAAAAAGCTTGTGAGAACGGCAGCGTACGGGCCGCCAAACAGCCATACCTCCTGCCAAGCCGACACGAAATAGCCCACCATACGCGCGGCCACTGCCAAACTGCCCTCATTGCTAAAATAGAGCGCGCCCCCTACTAACTCATCCAAGCTTCGCAGCCTGGAGCAGCCCGGCACGAAAAACAACGCCACGAGATTGCAGATGAAAGTGATGGTGACTAAGAGCTTCAGCACCCCAGCCAATTTTTGAACGCTTGTCTTTTCCATGGGAATCCCTCCCTTGTTCTGGGGTCAGCATAGCACACTCTATATTGAATGTCAATTACTTTTTATTGTTTTTCAATAAATTGTGGCCTACCGACAGCCCCGGCGCAGAACGCCGGGGCTGTTTCTTCAAATCTGGACGGCGCCCAGGATCTCCCCGATGGGGCCGGAGACCACCAGATCGGCCTGCCAGTCCATGGAGGTCACCCCCTTGTTGATGAGGGTCAGCTTATTCCCCCGGTAATCGTTCACCAGCCCGGCGGCCGGATAGACCACCAGCGAGGTGCCGCCGATGATGAGCATGTCGGCTTTGCGGATGTAGTCCAGCGCCCTCCGCATCACCGTCCCGTCCAGCGCCTCCTCATAGAGCACCACATCGGGCTTGATGACCCCGCCGCAGGCACAGCGGGGCACCCCCTCCGCCTCAGCCACCGCCTCCACCGGATAGAACCGGCCGCACGCCTGGCAGTAATTCCGGTGGACGGAGCCGTGGAGCTCCAGCACCTCCCGGCTCCCGGCCATCTGGTGGAGACCGTCGATGTTCTGGGTGATGACCGCCCGGAGCTTGCCCGCCTGCTCCAGCTCGGCCAGCTTCCGATGGGCCATGTTGGGCTTGGCCCACAGGGCCAGCAGCTTTTTTCGGTAAAAATCAAAAAATTCTTCGGTGTGGGACGCATAAAAGCTGTGGCTCAGCATAGTCTCCGGCGGATACTGGAACTGCTGATGGTACAGCCCGTCCACGCTGCGGAAATCGGGGATGCCGCTTTCGGTGGATACGCCGGCCCCGCCGAAAAAGACGATGTTGTCGCTCGCGCTGATCCATTCCTGCAAGGTTTCCTGTTCCTTTGTCATGGGTCCTCCTCCTTCTCTGGTCTGGAGATTGACGGCTGATCTGCTGTTCTTTATTTTACCCTCTTTTTTCCAAAAACACAAGAGGGCATCCGGACCCCTTTGCCGCCCACGCTGATTATTTGACGGATTTCATGCAAAAACCTTTTGCCTTTTTGGCCGAAATGTAAAATTTACGTCAGGCGCTTTACATAGGATTTACGCGGCGAAAAAAGGCGTATATAATCTATACTGGTTTTATAGGGACCTAAAATTGAATCCTGCAAATTTCGGCCGCTCAACTTTGACAACTTGTCAGATTTGGAGGAAACTTGTGAACGCAACTGATGTGATCACCCTGATAGGTGCAATCGCGACCTTCCTGTTCGGCATGTCCACCATGACCGACGGTCTGGAGAAGCTCTCCAGCGGTCGGTTGGAGGGTATTCTGGAACGACTGACCAGCAACGTGTTCAAGGGAGTCCTGCTTGGCGCTCTGGTCACGGGTCTGATTCAGAGCTCCGCCGCCACCACCGTAATGTGCGTGGGCTTCGTCAATGCCGGCATCATGAAGCTGCCCCAGACTGTGGGAATTATCATGGGCGCCAACATCGGCACCACGGTCACCGCGCAGCTCCTCCGGCTGGGCGACATTTCGTCCGACAACGTCTTTTTGGCCCTGCTCAAGCCCTCGATCCTGGGCCCTCTGCTGGCAGCGGTGGGCATCGTGCTCTTCATGTTCCTTAAGGGGAGCAGCCGCAGGCAGATCGTGGGCCAGATCCTGCTGGGGCTGGGCCTTCTGTTCATCGGAATGAAGACCATGGAAAATGCCGTCTCCGGCCTCCAGGAGCTCCCCGCCTTCCGCGAGCTGTTCGTCGCCTTTTCCAATCCCCTGCTGGGTATTCTGGTAGGCGCCGCCGTCACCGCCCTGATCCAGAGCTCCTCCGCCTCCATGGGCATCCTGCAGGCGGTCAGCTCCACCGGCGTGGTTTCCTTCCATATTGCTATCCCCCTTATCATGGGTCAGAACATCGGCACCTGTATCACCGCCCTTCTCTCCGCCATCGGCGCCAGCAAAAATGCCAAGCGGACGGCCATGGTTCATCTCCTGTTCAATATCATCGGCACACTGTTCTTCCTCGTGGTGCTGTATGCAGGCAACGCCCTGTTCCACTTCCCCTTCTGGGGCGACGTCATGAACCGCGGCTCCATCGCCAACCTGCACCTGAGCTTCAACGTGGCCTGTACCCTTCTGCTGCTCCCCTTCAACCGGGTGTTGGTGAAGATCGTGGAGACGCTGGTCCCCGGCGATACCGGGACCATCGACATCAATCCCCTGGACGAGCGTTTCCTCTCCTCCCCCGCCGTGGCTCTGGAGCACGCTCGCGCCGCCGTCATCAATATGGGTACCATGGCCCGGGACAACTATCGGCTGGCCGTGGAGCTGCTCTCCGACTATGACGACAAAAAGCTGGAGCGGCTCCATGAGACCGAGTCCGCCATCGACAAGCTAGAGAACATGCTGGACAGCTATCTGGTCAAGCTCACGGACCGCGCCCTCACCCAGTCGGAGAGCAATCTGGTGTCCGAGCTGCTCCACACCCTCACCAACTTTGAGCGGATCGGCGATTACTCGGTCAATCTGTCCGAGTCGGCCACCGCCCTCCACAGCCGGGACATCGCCTTTTCCCCCGTGGCCAGCCGCGAGCTGCGGTACCTCACCGATGCCGTGGGCAAAGCCGTGGACACCACGCTGGCCTGCTACGCCGGCCGGGATCACGCCCTTTCCATGCAGGTGGAGCCGTTGGAAGAGGTGGTGGATCTGATGGAGGACACCTTAAAAAACCGGCACATTGAGCGGCTGAAATCCGGCGCCTGCACCATCGAGCTGGGCACGCAGTTCCTGGAGCTGCTCATCAATCTGGAGCGCATTTCTGACCACTGCTCCAATGTGGCCATGCTGATCCTCCGCTCCACCACCCCCGCCAAGGAAAACCTGCCTGACAACCACACCTACCTCAAGTATCTCCACTCCGGCGCCTCAGCCGAGTTTGAAAAGCTCTTCGCCCAGTATCAGGAGCAGTATTACGCCCCCATTCGCAAGGAGGCGTGAAGACACACAAAAAGCGGCGCCCGGCATAGCCGGGCGCCGCTTTTTTCCCAATCACATGAGCTTGACGGTGAAGTAGACTGCCAGTACGAAGATCCAAGCCACCAGTGCGAACATCAGGTAGTAGGCCGCCGCAGCGCCCAGGATCAAAGCCGCCGCCAGGGCCGCCGCCACCACGGCACAGCTAACATAGAACAGGGCGTAATTGGCGCCGTGGCCCAGGACCGGGATACGCTTTTCCCCGCGTTTGAGCATTCCCTCCGCCTGCTGGAGCCGCCGGGCCAACAGCACCGCCGCCACCAGTATCACCGCCACCACGGCGAAATAGCCATAGACCACCACTGCGTGGCCGCCGCCCGCCTTGCGGAAGACCCAAAGCCCGACCAGGCCCAGTGCCGATAAAACGGTGATGGCAAAAAATTCCCGCTGGTAGAGGTAATACACCAGCGCCAGCACCGCCACGGCCGGGACCAGGGTACACATGAGCTGGATGCCGGCCCCCTTGAATCGGAACGCCGCCAGGCATCCCAGAGCCAGAGCTCCGAAAACGCCGGTCAGCAGCCCGGGGATCAGGCCGCTCCGCTTCTTTTTCAACCCTGTATACAGCCAGAGCGCGCAGACCACCGTCAGCACCGCCAGCGCTGCAATCATCACGGGCAGGGCCTTATGGATGTTGCTCATGAGCGTGATGCCGCTGACGTTATAATTGATATAATAGCGGTTAAGCAGCAGCAGCAGGAGTTCAACGACCACTGCCCCGCCAAACCAGATCAGGGTCCGGTTCAGGACGACATCCTCCTTCTGGTTCCGCGCCGCTTGCTTCTGTTTATCCATGGGTTCATCTCCTAGTCGCTTTCGTCCGGCGCATACCGCACCAGTCTAACAGGCAGTATTTTATCAGAATTTGCCCTGTTTTGCAACTAGAAAATACTTACCGCTCCCGGCTCCAGTTCCTTCCTGTCATCGGAGCTTTTCAAGCGCGCCGCTTCGTGATACAATAAAAAAGTCTATGATCCCGGCTTTGCTGGGGTCAAATTGTGGATTTTGATGTGAGGCATACCGATGAAACACGCTGAAACTCCCCCCGCGGCTATCCGTGTCCGCCCCACCCCCTGGGACGGCCTTGTGGCGCTGGCCGTGGCGGCCTTCGCGCTTTTCCTGCTCTATCTTTTTCGTCCGGCCCCTGGAAACTTTTTGACCGCCACAGTCGTCTTAAATAACGAGGTCATAGCCCAATACCCCCTCTCTTCCCTGTCCGAACCCGTCACCCTGTACCTAGAGGAGCTGGACTATCCCCTCACGATTCAGGCGGAGCGGGGCCGCATCCGGATCTCGGAAAGCTCTTGCCCCGGCGAGGACTGCGTCCACACCGGCTGGGTTTCGGTTTCCGGCGGGCAGATCGTCTGCCTGCCCAACCGCCTCATCATCTCCGTCACCGGCTCGGAAGCCCCGGCCGTGGACAGCGTGACCGGTTAGGAGGTCCCATGATGTATCCTGCTTCCGCCCTTTCCACGCGCCGCCTCACCCGCTGCGCGGTCCTGACCGCCCTGGCCCTGGCCCTGTCGGTGGCCGAGGGGCTCTTCCCCCTCACCGTGCTGGTGCCCCTGCCCGGCCTGCGGCTGGGTCTGGCCAATCTGGTCACCATCTACGCCCTGTGCGCCATGTCCGGCCGGGAGGCCCTGCTCATCCTGGTGGCCCGGTGCCTGCTGGGCGCGCTGGTGGGCGGTAATCTCTCCGCCCTGGCCTTCTCCCTGGGCGGCGGGCTGCTGGCCTTTGGGGTCATGTGGCTGCTGGTCCGCTGCCGCCGTCTGTCCCTCTTCGGCGTCTGCATTGCCGGCGCCGCCGCCCACAACACCGGCCAGGTCCTGGCCGCCATGGCCGTGCTGGCCTCTCCCGCCCTGCTGGTTTACCTGGCTCCCCTACTGCTGGCCTCCCTGGTCACCGGAGCCGTCACCGGCGCGGCCTCCATTCTGCTGGTCCGAAGAGTCCCGCCCCCCGACGGAAAACCTTAATCTTTTTGTCATTTCTTTGTGATGCATGTTACCGCCCGTTTCCTGTAAGATAACAGGGACAGAGATCGAACGCTAGGAGGAACCCCGCCCATGTGCATGAGAACAAACCTGAAACGACTGTTGGCCCTGACACTGACCCTGACGCTGTTCACACCGCTGGCCGCCTGCAAGAAAGCCCCGCCCGCCGGCAGCGGTACGCCGGACACCCCGCCCGTCTCCACCACCCCGGAGCCCACCGCCTCCGCCGAACCTTCCCCAACCCCCGCCGCGGACCCCTACGACGCCGTCAGGACCTACTGGTCTGAGGACCAGCTCACACAGTCCTGGGGCCCGGACCAGGTGGTGGAGCACCTGTTCTTCCACCCCATCATCGCCTATCCCCAGTACGCCTTCCATGAAAGCCCTCTGCCCGAATCCCAGCGCATCGGTCTGGATGACTGGATGGTGACGGTAGACGAGTACAACAAGATTTTGCAGAGCGTCTATGACAAGGGCTATATCCTGGTGGCCATGGAGGACGTCTGGAGCGAGGTCACCGACGAGAGCGGTACCCATATGGTCCGCAACACGCTCCGGCTCCCCGAGGGGAAAAAACCTCTGATCATCTCCTTTGACGACGTGAACTACTATGAGTATATGCTGGAGGGGGGCTTTACCTCCAAGCTGGTGGTGGGGGACGACGGCCAGATCTGGGCCGAGTGCACCGACCCCTACACCAAGGAGACCTTCCTCACTCAGGACCTGGACGCCACCACCATCCTGGACCAGTTTATCCTGGAGCACCCCGACTTCTCCCTCAACGGAGCCAAGGCCATCTTCTCTCTCACCGGCTACCAGGGCATCCTGGGCTACCGGACTCAGAACGACCGGGACATCAAGGCCGACGACCCGCGCCGGGCGGAGTTTGAGGCCTACCGCCAGAGTGAGATCGACGCGGTGATGCCGGTGATCCAGCGTCTGAAGGAGACCGGCTGGACCTTCGGCAGCCACACCTGGGGGCATATCAACCTGTCCGCCAAGTCCATGGAGGTGGTCAAGACCGACACCGAGCGCTGGGCCGAGGAGGTGGGCAGCCTGGTGGGCCCCACCAGCATCCTGTTCTATCCCCACGGGGCGCGGCCCGACGGGGACAACGACGTAACCCAGACCGGCCCCATGTTCCAGTACCTCCAGAGCATGGGCTTCCGGGTCTTCGCTTCGGTGGGTGTCGAGTCCTACTCCAAGATCAAGACCGACATCTCCGCCGTCATCTGCGACCGGCTTCACCCCGACGGCAAGACCCTACGCAGCGGCCGGGAGCGGGAGCGGTATCTCCAGTTCTACGACGCCAAGGACATCATCGACCTGAATGTGCGCCCCGACCTGGGGGTCACCTGGTAGGTCCGTAATGTAAAAAGGGCCCGCGCTCCATTGCGAGCGCGGGCCCTTCGTGGTTCCTGTGCAGTTTACTTGCCTACGATCTCGGCGGTATCCATGGCGATCATGAGCTCCTCGTCGGTGGGGATGAGCAGCACCTTCACCTTGGAGTCGGCGGCGGAGACCACCGCCTCATGGCCGCGGGTGTTGTTGGCCTCGGCGTCCATCTTCACGCCCATGAACTCCAAGCCGGAGGCGATGGTCATCCGGGTGACGGCGTCGTTCTCGCCCACGCCGGCGGTGAACACAATGGCGTCCACCCCGCCCATGGCGGCGGCGTAAGCGCCCACCAGCTTCTTCACGCTGTACTGGAAGGAGTCCAGGGCGAGCTGGGCGCGGTCGTTGCCGGCCTTGGCGGCCTCCTCCAGGTCGCGGAAGTCGGAGGATACGCCGGAGATGCCCAGCACACCGGACTTTTTGTTCAGCACGTTCAGCATCTCCTTGATGTCCATGCCGTATTTATTCATCAGATACTCCAGAATGCCGGCGTCCAGGTCGCCGGAGCGGGTGCCCATCGGCACGCCGGCCAGGGGGGTGAAGCCCATGGAGGTATCCACGCTCTTGCCGCCGTCGATGGCGCTGACGGAGGAGCCGTTGCCCAAGTGGCAGGTGATGATCTTCAGCTCCTCAATGGGCTTGCCCAGCATGGCGGCGGCCCGGGCGGAGACATAGCGGTGCGAGGTGCCGTGGAAGCCGTAGCGGCGGACCTTGTCCTTCTCATAATACTCGTAGGGCAGGGCATAAATATAGCTCTTGGCGGGCATCGTCTGATGGAAGGCGGTGTCGAACACGGCCACCATGGGGGTGGAGGGCATAACGGCCTGGCAGGCCTTGATGCCGGTGATGTTGGCGGGATTGTGCAGGGGGGCCAGAGGGATGCACTCCTCCAGGGCGGCCATCACGTCGGCGTCGATCCGGGCGGAGGCGGCAAACTTCTCGCCGCCGTGGACCACCCGGTGGCCCACCGCGTCGATCTCGGACATGCTCCGGATCACGCCGTGCTCGGCGGAGGTCAGGGCGTCCAGCACGGACTGGATGGCCTCAGCGTGGGTGGGCATGGCAATCTCAAACTCCAGCTTCAGGTCCTTGGCGGGGACCTTGTGGGTCAGGCGGCCGTCGATGCCGATGCGCTCACACAGGCCCTTGGCCAACACCGTCCGGGTGTCGGTGTCCATGAGCTGGTACTTCAGAGAGGAACTGCCCGCATTGATGACGAGGACTTTCATGTTACTATCCGCTCCTTAATTTGTATAGTTTGGGCTTCGGCCCTTGCAGAATCGTTCCGGTTCCGCTAAAATTGCAAGTATATTCTAGACCATTCCGCTGGAAAGAACAACCCACTTTTTCGATGAAATTCAAAAAAATCTACACTTTTGGGGGCTGACATGAACATTTCCGGCATTATTGCTGAATACAATCCCTTCCATTCCGGCCATGCCCGGCAGATTGCCGAGACCCGCCGGCTGCTGGGTGAGGACGCCGCCGTGGTCTGCGCCATGAGCGGAAACTGGGTCCAGCGGGCCGACTGCGCCATCGCTGACAAGTGGACCCGGGCGGCCGTGGCCCTAAAGGGCGGCGCCGACCTGGTACTGGAGCTGCCCACCCCCTGGGCGATCTCCTCCGCGGAGCACTTCGCCCGGGGTGCGGTGGAGGTCCTCTCTGCCGCCGGAGTGGTGAGCCATCTCTCGTTCGGCAGCGAGTCCGGCTCGCTGGATGAGCTCCGGGCCGCCGCCGTCTGTCTGGACTCCCAAGCCTACCCCTCCGCCCTGCGCCGCGCCCTCGACCAGGGGCTCCCCTTCCCCGCCGCCCGGCAGGAGGCCGTCCGCGCCCTCATCGGCCCGGCGGCCGACGTTCTCTCCGCCCCCAACAACAACCTGGCGGTGGAATACCTGCGGGCCCTGCCCGGCTCCATGGAGGCCGTCGCCATCCCCCGGACCGGGGCGGGCCACGATCAAGCTCCGGCGGCGGGCTTTGCCTCGGCAAGCTGGCTGCGGGGCCGGCTACGCGCCGGGTACCCCGATGCCGCCGCCCCCTATCTCACCGGCCCCTGGACCTGGGAAACCGCCGACCTGGTCCGCTGTGAGCGGGCCATCCTGGCCCGACTCCGCTCCATGACTCTGGAACAGGCCGAGGCTCTGCCCGACAGCGGCGACGGCCTGGCCGCCCGGCTGCTGGCGGCCGGAAAGGCCGCCACCACCCTGGAGGAGGTCTACGCCCTGGCCAAGACCCGCCGGTACACCCACGCCCGGGTCCGGCGGTTGGTGCTCTGGGCTTTTCTGGGCCTCACCGCCGCCGACCGCCCGGAGCATGTCCCCTATCTGCGGGTGCTGGGCTTCAACGACCGCGGCCGGGCGGTGCTGCGGGAGATGTGGAAACATGCCCGGCTGCCCATCCTCACCAAGCCCGCCCACGTCCGCACCCTCTCCCCCGCCGCCCGGCGGCTTTTCGAGCTGGAGGACCGCTGCACCGACCTCTACGGCCTGTGCCTGCCCACAGCGGCTCCCGGCGGCCGCGAGTGGACGACAAATCCCGCCATTTTGCCCGTCAAATGAACTATGCATCTTCCTTTGCTGCATCGGATGCGGCATTCTTCCGCCATATGAGAAAAATTCTGCAAGTTTCCATTTTTTTGTTGCATTTTTACCCAGATAGGCGTATAATACCCCCAACAATTTTCCGTGGGGGGCGGAATCGGCCGCACCCAGTGCAGCAGCGCACAGGATTTTATATTTTAAGGTGGGCGTGTCCACGGAAACGCGCCGCCAGGCAAAGGGGTTTGGCAAGATGACATTTACCAACAGCTATCTGCAGGAAGTGTACGCGGACGTAGTCCGCAAGGACCCGGATCAGAAAGAATTCCTCCAGGCCGTCCGGGAGGTGCTGGAGTCCCTCCAGCCTGTGGTGGAGCAGCGCCCCGAGCTGGTCAAGTCCGGCGTCATCCAGCGCATCGTGGAGCCGGAGCGCAGCCTGCTCTTCCGCATCTCGTGGGTGGACGACAAGGGCAACGTGCAGGTGAACCGTGGCTATCGCGTCCAGTTTTCCACGGCCATCGGCCCTTCCAAGGGCGGCCTGCGCTTCCATCCCAGCGTCAACCTGAGCGTCATCAAGTTCCTGGGCTTTGAGCAGATCTTCAAGAACAGCCTCACCGGCCTGCCCATGGGCGGCGGCAAGGGCGGCTCCGACTTCGACCCCAAGGGCAAGAGCAGCAACGAGGTCATGCGTTTCTGCCAGTCCTTCATGACCGAGCTCCAGCGCCACATCGGCCCCGACACCGACGTGCCTGCCGGCGACATCGGCGTGGGCGCCCGGGAGATCGGCTATCTGTTCGGCCAGTATAAGCGCATCCGCAACGAGTTCAACGGCGTCCTCACCGGCAAGGGTATCAGCTACGGCGGCTCCCTGGCCCGGACCGAGGCCACCGGCTACGGCCTGTGCTACTTCACCGAGGAGATGCTCAAGGCCAACGGAAAGTCCTTCCAGGGCCAGAGCGTGGTGATCTCCGGCTCCGGCAACGTGGCCATCTACGCCAACCAGAAGGCCACCCAGTTGGGCGCCAAGGTCATCGCCATGAGCGATTCCAACGGTTATATTGTGGACCAGAACGGCATCGACTATAAGGTCATGCAGGAGATCAAGGAGGTCAAGCGGGACCGTATCAAGACCTATCTGGACTATGTGCCCACCGCCCAGTACGTGGAGGGCTGCTCCGGCATCTGGAGCGTGCCCTGTGACATCGCTCTGCCCTGCGCCACGCAGAACGAGCTGGACGGCGTAGCCGCCCAGCAGCTTGTGAAGAACGGCTGTTTTGCCGTGGCCGAGGGCGCCAATATGCCCTCCACCCCCGAGGCCATTGAGATCTTCCAGATCAACGACGTGCTGTTTGGGCCCGCCAAGGCGGCCAACGCCGGCGGCGTGGCCACCTCCGGTCTGGAGATGAGTCAGAATTCCATGCGTCTGTCCTGGTCCTTCGAGGAAGTGGACCAGAAGCTCCACGGCATTATGACTAACATCTACCACAACGCCGCCAAGGCCGCCGAGGAATACGGCATGCCCGGCAACCTGGTGGCCGGCGCCAATATCGCCGGCTTCATGAAGGTCGCCGACGCTATGATCTGGCAGGGCGTCAGCTACTAAACAGCCCGTCGGCGACCGGGGCCCCATCGCGGATGGGGCGGCGCGCAGCGCCGTCAAGCGTCCTGCACAGCAGGACCTTGGCGCAGGGCGAATTCATTTCGCCCGAGCAGGTCAGACCGGGTCCCCAAAGTGCCTATGCGCTTGGGGCCATGCCGACGCTATGATCTGGCAGGGCGTCAGCTACTAAACAGCCCGTCATGCCTGCTCCGTCCGGGTCGCAGCGGCCGGGCATTTCAACTGAATCTATATCTAATGGGTCTCCAGGCCGCTGCCGCGGCCTGGAGACCCATCTCGTTCTGCCGCCAAGGCAAAACTTTTCGGCGTTTTTGCCCTTGCATTCCATTCGGGAATGGTCTAGAATGAGTCCCTCAACAAAGGGGGTAATCGCATGGATTCCTATCTGTTCCTGGTCCAGCTTTCGGCCATCCTCCTGTGCACAAAGCTGCTGGGCATCCTCACCAAACGGGTGTCCCTACCGCAGGTGGTAGGCGCCCTGATCGCCGGTCTTCTCCTTGGCCCCGCCTGCTTTGGCCTCATTCCCGACACCGCCTTCCTCGACGAGGTGGCGGAGCTGGGCGTGATCACTCTGATGTTCACCGCCGGGATGGAAACCGACCTGGACGGCCTGAAGCGTGCTGGAAAAGCCGCCTTTATCATTGCCCTCATCGGCGTTCTCCTCCCCTTGGTGATGGGGTTTGCCGCGGCCGCACTCTTTAATCGCGGTGAGTTCCTTCAGAATCTGTTCATCGGCGTGGTCCTGACCGCTACCTCGGTCAGCATCACGGTCGAAACCCTGAAGGAACTGGGCAAGCTCTCCACCCGTTCGGGCAATGCCATCCTGGGCGCGGCCCTGATTGACGACGTGCTGGGCATCGTGGCCCTCACCATTGTCACCTCCCTGTCCGGCAAAGGGGGCGGCCTGGGCCTGGTGCTTCTGAAAATCGCGCTCTTTTTTGCCCTGAGCGTTCTGGTGGGCTTTGTGCTCCACCGTCTGATCAGTCTCTGGTTCTCCCGCTGGAACCGCGACAAACGCCGGTTCCTGATCGTGGCTTTTGCCCTATGCCTCCTCTATGCCTATCTGTCCGAGGTCTATTTCGGCGTGGCCGATATCACCGGGGCCTACATTATGGGGATCATCTTTGCTAACACGCCCAGAGTCACCTATCTACAGGACCGCTTCGACACGCTGTCCTGTATGCTGCTCTCCCCTGTCTTCTTCGCCAGCATCGGCTTGAAGGTGGCGCTGCCCGAGATGAGCGCTTCCATTGTCCTCTTCGCCCTACTTCTGGTCCTGGTGGCCCTGGTGAGCAAGGTGGTGGGCTGCGGCCTGGGAGCCCGGCTGTGCGGATACTCCGCCAAGGATTCCCTCCAGGTGGGCGTCGGCATGATTTCCCGGGGCGAGGTGGCTCTGATCGTGGCAAACAAAGGCATCTCCTCGGGACTGATGAAGGAGGACTTCTTCGGCCCAGTGGTACTGGTCGTCATCGCCACCACCGTCATCACGCCCATTCTTCTGAAGCTCGTCTACCGGGGCAGCAAAAACGACTACTCCGACCTGGAGGAGAGCGCGCTGCTCGACCGCTACGAGGACGCCTCGTCCTATGATAAGGCCTCGCAGATGCTGCTGGAGGACCACGTCAACCTGCTTCCTCCAAAGGAGAAAAAGTAACCCAAAGGCACGGGAGCCGCCGCAAGGCGGCTCCCACTCCTTTTTTATTCGGACGGACTGTTCCCCCGCCCATTTTTCTGGTATACTACCTCTCAGGTGATAACATGATACGAATCAGCAATCTTCCCCTCCCCGTGGACGGGGACCTGGAGCAGCTCCGGCGCAGGGCCGCCCGGCTGCTGGGGCTCCGCCCGGACCAGCTCCGGGACCTGACCCTGGCCCGCCAGTCCATTGACGCCCGGAAAAAAACCGACGTCCACTACGTCTGCACCGTAGAGCTGTCCGCCGACCACGAGGAGGACCTGGTGCGCCGTGCCAACCGCAAAAACATCGCCCTGTTTCAGCGGCAGCCCTATGTCTTTCCCACCGCCGCCCGGACCTCCCCCCTGCCTCCGGTGGTGGTGGGCATGGGCCCGGCGGGCCTGTTCGCCGCCCTGTTCCTGGCCCGGGCGGGGCTGGCCCCCATCGTATTGGAGCGGGGCCGCCCGGTGGAACAGCGCGCCGCCGACGTGGCCGCCTTCTGGTCCTCCGGGGTGCTGGACCCGCTCTCCAACGTCCAATTCGGGGAGGGTGGCGCAGGCACCTTTTCCGACGGCAAGCTGACCACGGGCACCCACGACGGCCGCATCTCCGCCGTGCTGGAGGCCCTGGTGGAGCACGGCGCGCCGGAGGACATCCTCTGGTCCCACAAGCCCCACATCGGCACCGACGTGCTCCGCCAGGTGGTGAAGCGCATCCGGGCCGAGCTGCTGGCCCGGGGCTGTGACGTCCGGTTCGAGCACCGGCTCACCGGCCTGCGGCAAAAGGACGGCCGGCTGACCGGTCTCACCGTAGCCGCCCCCGGGGGGGCCTACGACCTGGAGGCCGACGCCCTGGTGCTGGCCCCCGGCCACTCCGCCCGGGACACCTTCCGGATGCTCTTCGAGGCCGGGGTCCCCATGGAGCAGAAGCCCTTTGCCATCGGCGTGCGCATCGAGCACCGGCAATCCGACGTCAGTCTGGCCCAGTTCGGCCCCGCCTGGGAAAAGCTGCCCCCGGCGGACTACAAGCTGGCCTGCCACCTGCCCAACGGCCGCTCGGCCTTCACCTTCTGCGTCTGCCCCGGCGGCGAGGTGGTGGCCGCCGCCTCCGAACCCGGACGGCTGGTGACCAACGGCATGAGCGGACGGGCCCGGGACGGGGAGAACAGCAACGGCGGGCTGCTGGTGGGGGTGGCCCCAGCCGACTTCGGCAGCCCCCATCCGCTGGCGGGCATGGAGTTTCAGGCAGTTTGGGAGGAACGGGCCTTTGCCCTGGGCGGCGGCGGGTTCTACGCCCCCGCCGCATGTGTGGGCTCATTCCTGGCAGGGACGGCTCCCGCCCTCTCCCCTTCCGTTAATCCCACCTACCGCCCTGGGGTCGTCCCGGCAGATCTGTCCCGCTGCCTGCCCGGCTTCGTCACCGATACCCTCCGGGGTGCGCTCCCCCTGCTGGGGAAAAAGCTCCGGGGCTTCGACGCCCCCAGCGCCCTCCTCACCGGGGTGGAGACCCGCTCCTCCTCCCCGGTGCGCATCCTCCGGGGCGAGGACCTCCAATCCCCCCTCCGGGGCCTTTACCCCTGCGGCGAGGGCGGCGGCTGGGCCGGCGGCATCGTCAGCGCGGCCGTGGACGGCATCCGGGTGGCCGAACAGATCGCCGCCGGTTCACGCCTCCCCCCGGACCCATTGACAAGCCCGCCCCATTCGGGTTAAGATGAGGTCAGAATGGCCCAGGCCCGCGCCGCGCCTGGGCCGCTGCAGGCAGGAGGCAGACGCGATGCTGGACCTGAACCACATGGAGCAATACCGGGAAAACAACCGCCTGGAGGCCAAGCTGGCCACCGGCGGGCTGCCCCACAGCCTCTGGGAGACCTACTCCGCCTTTGCCAACAGTTACGGCGGGGTCATCTTGCTGGGCGTGGAGGAGCTGCCCGACCACTCTCTCCGGGTCCAGGGGCTGCTGGAGCCCCACGAGATGGCCGACGAGCTCTGGTCCATGCTCAGTGACCCCAAGGTGGTCAGCGCCAACATCCTCCGCCGTGACCAGGTCTGGGTGGCTGGCACCGACTACGGCTCGGTGGTGGTCGTGGAGGTCCCACCGGCAGAGCGGGACCAGCTTCCCGTCTATCTGGGCGGCGACCCCTTCACCGGCTCCTATCGCCGGGCCTGGGACGGCGACTACCACTGCACCCGGGCCGAGGTGGTGGCCATGCTGGGCGCCAAAGAGCACTGAAAGACGAACATCCGCCCGGAGCTGCTTGCGCAGCTCCGGGCGGATGTTTTTGGGCTCTTTACAGGTTGGCGTCCAGCACCTGGGTGTAGGCCCCGGCGGGCATGACGCCTACCTTGCGGCCAATCTCCTTACCGTCCTTGAAAAAGACCACGGTGGGGATACTCATGACTCCATAGCGGGCGGCCAGACCCTGGTTCTGGTCCACATCCACCTTGGCCACCACGGCCTTGCCGTCGTACTTGCCGCCCAGGTCCTCGATGACGGGGGCCAGCATCTTGCAGGGGCCGCACCAGGTGGCCCAGAAGTCCACCATGGCCAGAGGGGCGGAGGTAATCTTGGCGTCGAATTCCGACTCGTTGAGATGTAAGACAGACATAATTTTTTCTCCTTTTCTTCGTTAATTGGAATTGGTTTTGTCGGTGTGAAGTGCGTCCACATATTCGGCGGCTTTTTGGCCGGCTATCAGCCCTTCCCCTGCCGCCTTGGACAGTTGAAGGGGTTCCCCCGTACAGTCGCCGCAGGCGAAAATGCCCGGCAAGCTGGTCCGCATATCCCGGTCCACCGCCACATAACCCCCCTCCAGGGTCAGGCCGGGCAGCAGATCGGTGGGCGCCACGGCGTGGCGCAGAAGGAACACCCCGTCGCAGGGGATCTCCCGTCCGTCGGCTTGCAGGGCGGAGACGGCGCTGCTGCCGGTGATCTCCATCCGGGCGGCCTTTACATAGGGGATGGCGGGGTCCAGCCCCGCCGGGGCCCGCGGGGACACGTAGGTCACCCGGCAGCCCAGGCCGTGGAGGAAATTGGCCTCTTCCGGCGCGTCGGGGGCCAGGCCCACCACCGCCACCGGGCGGTTTCGGTAGAGCATTCCGTCGCAGGTGGCGCAGTAGCTTACCCCCCGTCCCAGAAATTCCGCCTCGCCGGGATATTTCCGGCCCCGGGAGACCCCGGTGGCTAGAATCACCGCCCGGGCCTCCTCCATGTCGCTGCCGATGCCGATATAGTTTGTGCCTTCCATCGGCATGATATTCAAGGCCCGTCCGGCCCGGAACACCGTCCCCATGGCCTCGGCGTGGCTGTGGTAGGCCTCCAGCAGCTCCGGGCCCGTCCGGCCCGGCATCCCCAGGTAGTTGTCCACCCACTCCGCCTTATACAGAGGGCTCTCCCGGTAATCATTGGTGACCACCAGCACGGATTTGTTCCGCGCCCTGGCGTTGACGGCGGCGCTCAGCCCTGCCGGGCCGCCTCCGATGACGGCAATGTCGTACAATTATAGTCCTCCCTTTCATCGCCGAACAGGGCCGCCACCAGGTTGGCGGCATCCGGGTCGGACACCTCGTAGTACATCTCGTTGCCCGACCGCTCGCACCGGACCACCCCCGCCGCCTTCAGGCGCATCAGATGCTGGGAGATGGTGGACTGGGACTGCCCCGTGCCCGCCTCCATGCAGCGGACGTTGTGGCATCCCCCCACCAGCAGGCCCCGAACGATCTGCAGCCGCAGAGGATGGGCCAGTGCCTTGAGCAGTTCGCTTTTCGCTTCGTACAATTCCCGGCTCTCTTCCATGCCCCACGCTCCCTTCCCTTGTTCTAATATTATTATATTCTAATATTCGGTTTTGTCAATACTCTTTGCAAAATTTTTTTGGACGCCGGGGTTCGCCGGAAAAGTCCCGGGACTTTTCCGGCGGGCTTCGGGCTACTTTCCCAGCTTTTCCAGCGTGTCCTGGCGCAGCGCGTCCCGCAGAGCCCGCAGCCAGGGAAATTCGGCGGCGTTTTCGGCGCCATAGTCCAGTTGAAGCTGGCGCTCCAGCGGCGTCCAGGTGTCCAGGGGGGCCTCGTTGTGCTGGAGCACGGCCTCCAGCTTGTCCAGGGCCTTATAGACCCTGGATTCGGGAGTCTCGCACGCATCCATCTCGGCAAAGAGGGCGGTCAGCTCTCCCCGGAGCGGCTCCGGCAGCGGCGCGAGCATCCCGGCCACGGCCTCGGTCTCGGCCGCTTCGTCGGCGCCGGTCTTTTCAAAGGAGGGAATGTCCCCGGTGACTGCCTCTCCAAAGTCGTGGATAAGGCACATACGCAGCACCTTGTCCATATCCACCCCGGGCAGCTCGTCCCGCAGCAGCAGGGCCATCACCGCCAGCCGCCAGGTGTGGGCCGCCACCGTCTCGTGCCGCCCGGTGGAGGTCCAGGAGTGGCGGGTATTGCACTTGAGCCGTTCCAGTATGTGCAGAAAATCCAGAAATACACGCTGTGTCATGTTCACTGCTCCTTGTACGCACAGGGGCCGCGGTCAGCGGCCCCTGTGCTTCTGCTTTTTCTTCTCCTGGCGGAGCTGGAACTTCCGCTCCTCCTCCGCCTCGTCCCTGGCGCGCCGCGCCGCCTTTCGCTCCCGGCCGCCCTGCTCCCGCTGGAGCCGGAGGGCCTGCTGGGCCTTGGTGCCCACGCCCCGGTTTTCCAGGGCGGAGGCCGCCGTCCGCTGCCGCAGTTTGGGGTTTCCCCCGTCGGTCCGCATCCGGGCCGCCACGGCCGGGCTGAACACCAGCCCCCGCCAGCAGGACAGCAGGAGCTCGTACATCTGGCCGTCGGTGGGCTCTCCGCCCAGAGTCAGCTTGCAGGCCGACAGCCGGCCGTTCTCCTCCCGCTCCAGAACGCAGACCCAGAAGGGGTCCTCAAAAAAGACGGTCACCCACGCTTGCGCCTGTTCCATATGCAGTTGTCCTCCCATAACAGAAACTCACGGAGAACGGACGACCCTGGGAGGGAAGGTTACTGACGGCACGGCGGGCGGGACGGTCCCCCTGCGCCGCGGCCGGACTACCAACCGGCCTGTGTTTTGATCTCCGCCCCTTTATTCTACGGCGGGTTTCTTCCCCGGTCAAGGGATTTCGCATTGCTTTCCGGTCCGGCTTCTGTTATAGTAGTATTGGCCAAAATTGGTAGTACAAATCGGGAAGGGAGTGTACAATTTCATGAATACCAGGACAGTCGTGCTCAACGGAGCCAAGATGAACTATGACGGCAAGCTGGACTTTTCCATCCTCTCCGATGCGGTGACGGTCTACGACGACACGGCCCAGGACCAGGTGCTGGAGCGGGTGGCGGGCTGCGGCATCGTGGTGACCAAGGAGATGCCCGTGGGGGCGGAGCTCCTCGCCCGATTCCCCGACTCCGTCTATCTGCTGTGCGAGGCGGGCACTGGCTACAACAACATCGACCTGGCCGCCGCCCGGGCCAGGGGCATCACCGTGTGCAACATCCCGGCCTATTCCACCCAGCGGGTGGCCCACACCGCCGTCATGCTGCTGCTCAACCTGGCCTCGTCCATGCGCCGGCAGCTCGACATGCTCTCCAGGGGAGATCGGAGCAACTTCACCGGCCACCTCCAGTGCCCCCATGCAGAGGTCAACGGCAAGACCCTGGGCGTCATCGGCGCGGGCCACATCGGCAAGGAGGTCATCCGGGTGGCCCGGGCCCTGGACATGGAGGTCCTGGCCTACAGCCGCACCCCCAAGGACGACGGAGTGTGCTATGTGGGGCTGGACGAGCTGCTCTCCCGCAGCGATTTCGTCTCCCTCCACTGCCCCCTCAGCGACCAGACCCGCCACCTCATCAACGCCGATACCCTGGCCAAAATGAAGCCCACCGCCTGCCTCATCAACACCTCCCGGGGCGCTCTGGTGGATGAGCCCGCCCTCATCGCCGCCCTGCAAAACGGCGTCATCGCCGGAGCCGGCCTGGACGTGCAGGAGACCGAGCCTCCCGCCGCCGACAATCCCCTCTATGACATGGATAATGTCATCCTGACCCCCCACATGGGCTGGAAGGGTCTGGAGACCCGTCAGCGCCTGGTGGCTCTGCTGGCCGGGAACATCCGGAGCTATCTGGAGGGCCGGCCCATCCATGTGGTGAGCTGACGAGCGAAAAACCTCACTCTTTCGAAGAAAGCATTGCATTTTCCTATGGCAGAGGTTAAAATAGGAAGGCTATGAAGCAATTACGAAGGAGTGAAACGACATGCCAGAAGAACGGAACCCCACCATGACCCAGAACTTCATCCATGACTTCATCGACGAGGATATCGCCCAGGGTGGTCAGTTCCAAGGTATGACCGTCCACACCCGGTTTCCGCCCGAGCCCAACGGCTACCTCCACATCGGCCACGCCAAGGCCATTTTCGTGGATTTCGGCACCGCCGAGAAGTATCACGGACTGTGCAATCTCCGCATGGACGACACCAACCCCACCAAGGAGGACGTGGAATATGTGGAGGCCATCCAGGAGGACATCCACTGGCTGGGCTATGACTGGGGCGACCGGTTCTATTTTGCCTCCGATTACTTTGACCAGATGTATGCCTACGCCGTAGAACTCATCAAGAAGGGCCTGGCCTACGTCTGCGAGCTGACTCCCGAGGAGTTCAAGGCCCATCGGGGCGACGTGGGCACCCCCGCCACCTCCCCCTGGCGGGACCGGAGCGTGGAGGAGTCCCTGGACCTGTTCGCCCGGATGAAGGCCGGGGAGTTTCCCAACGGCAGGTACACCCTGCGGGCCAAGATCGACCTGGCCTCCGGCAACTTCAACATGCGGGACCCGGTCCTCTACCGCATCAACCACATGCACCACCACCGGCAGGGGAACAAGTGGTGCATCTACCCCATGTACGACTTCGCCCACCCCATTGAGGACGCCCTGGAGGGCATCACCCACTCCCTGTGCTCCCTGGAGTTCGAGGATCACCGGCCCCTCTACGACTGGGTTATCGCCAACTGCCCGGTGCCCTCCAAGCCCCGGCAGATCGAGTTTGCCCGGCTGGGCATCAACTACACCGTCATGTCCAAGCGCAAGCTGCGCCAGCTCGTGGAGGAGGGCAAGGTCTCCGGCTGGGACGACCCCCGGATGCCCACCCTGTGCGGTCTGCGCCGTCGGGGCTATACCCCCCGGTCCATCCGGAACTTCTCCGAGCGCAACGGCGTGAGCAAGGCCGCCTCCACCGTGGAGTTCGCCTTTTTGGAGCACTGCCTGCGGGAGGATCTGAACGAGACCGCCCAGCGGGTGATGGCGGTGCTGCGGCCCATCCGGCTCACCGTCACCAACTACCCCGAGGGGCACAGCGAGACCTTCCAGGTGGAAAACAACCCCAGCCGCCCCGAGGATGGCACCCGGGCCGTCACTTTCTCCCGCCACCTGTATATCGAGGCGGAGGACTTTCTGGAGACCCCGGTACCCAAATATAAGCGTCTCTATCCCGGCGGCCCCGAGTGCCGCCTGAAGGGGGCCTATCTGGTCCATTGCACCGGCTGCGTCAAGGACGAGGCAGGCAACATCGTCGAGGTCCTGTGCGAGTACGACCCCGACAGCCGCGGCGGAGACCCCGCCGACGGCCGCAAGGTGAAGGGGGCCACCATCCATTGGGTGGACGCCGCCACCGCACTGGACGCCGAGGTGCGGCTTTACGACAACCTATTTTCCGACGCCGACCCCGACGGCGGGGACAAAAACTTCCTGGACTGCCTGAATCCCGGCTCTCTGGAGGTGCTCTCCGGCGCCAAGGTGGAGGCCGGCCTGAAAGACGTCGCCGCTCCCGCCTCCTTCCAGTTCCTGCGCCAGGGCTACTTCTGCGTGGACAACAAGGACTCCCGGCCCGGACACCTGGTCTTCAACCGCTCGGTCAACCTAAAGGACTCTTTCAAATTCTGAGTACGACCGGCGGCGGGGCCATGGCTCCGCCGTCGGCCTTTCAGTTCAATCAACAGACAGAAGGGAATCGGATATGAAGTATCTCTTTCGCAACGACTACTCCTTCGGGGCGCATCCCAAGGTACTCACCGCCCTGGCAGAGACCAGCATGGAGGGCAACGCGGGCTACGGAGAGGACGGCTACTGCAAGCGCTGCGCCGACCTAATCCGCGGCCTGTGCAACTGCCCCCAGGCCGACGTGCAATTCCTCATCGGAGGTACCCAGACCAACTTCACCGCCATCGCCGCCTTCCTGCGGCCCTGGGAGGGGGTCATCGCCGCCGACTCCTCCCACATCAACGGCCATGAGGTGGGCGCGGTGGAGGCCACCGGCCACAAGATCCTCCCCGTCCCCACCGGACCGGACGGCAAGATTACGCCGGAGCAGATCGCCCCTATCCTGGAGCGGCACAAGGACCCCCACCTGGTCAAGCCCCGGCTGGTGGAAATCGCCGACGCCACCGAGAGCGGCATGGTATACACCAAGGCGGAGCTCACCGCCCTGTCCCAATTCTGCCGGGAACACGACCTGCTTCTCTTCCTGGACGGCGCCCGGCTGGGCTCCGCCCTGGCCTCTCCGGCCAGCGACCTGACCTTGCCCGACCTGGCCGAGCTCACCGACGCCTTCTACATCGGCGGCACCAAGAACGGCGCTCTCATGGGCGAGGCGCTGGTTATCGCCAATCCCGCTCTCCAGCCCGACTTCTTCCGCATCAAAAAGCGGCTGGGCGCAGTGCTGGCCAAGGGCTGGCTGCTGGGCGTCCAGTTTGAGGCTCTGCTGCAGGACGGCCTCTATTTCGAGATGGCCCGCCACGCCAACGCCATGGCCGCCCGGCTCCAGACCGGCCTGAAGGCCCTGGGCTGGACCTTGATGGTGGACTCCCCCACCAACCAGATCTTCCCCGTCATTCCTAACACGCGCAAATCCGCGCTGGACCAGCTGTGCGCCTATGAGGATTGGTGCCCCGGCCCCACGCCCGACACCACCGTCATCCGTTTCGTCACCTGCTTTGCCACCACGGCCGAGGACGTGGACGGCTTTCTGGCCGCGGCGGCCAAATTCTGAACAGACAGGGAGGACCCCATATGAACGCCCTCTGCCGCCTGAGAGAATCGCTCCCCGACATCGTCTACCGCATCGCGCAGATCCTGGAGATCATCGTCAGCATCATTGTCGCCCTGGCCATCATCCTGTCCTTCTACACCGTCCTTGTGGAGCTGGATCTGATGGTCAACGACCCCGCCGTGGGGCTCCACGACTTCCTGGGCACCGCCTTCAACGTGGTCATCGGAATCGAGTTTTTGAAAATGCTCTGCCGCCACAGCGTGGGCTCGGTGGTGGAGGTGCTCCTCTTCGCTCTGGCCCGCGGACTGGTGGTGGATCACGGCACGCCGGTGTCCAATCTCATCACCGTAGGCACCATCGCCCTATTGTTCGTGGTCCGCAAATTCCTTTTCATCCCTGGCCTGGACGACAAGCACCACCAGGAACACCGCCATGGGCACCAGAACGGCTGTCCGACCCAGGAGCCCGCAGGCGCGGGCCGGCACTGAGCATATGGAAAACGGCGCACCGCTATGCGGTGCGCCGTCTGTTTTTCTTCAGAACAGGTCTTTGATCTTCAGCACGATGCCGACCACCACGATGGCCACGACCGCCACCACCAGCGGGAACCACCAGAACTGGTCCAAAGGCAGGTTGGCCACGTTCATGCCGTAAAAGCCGAAAATGATGTTGGGCAGAGTCAGCAGGATGGTCAGAGAGGTCAGCACTTTCATGATGACATTCAGATTGTTGGAGATCACCGACGCGAATGCGTCCATCATGCCGGAGATGATAGAGGAGTAGATGTTGGCCATCTCGATGGCCTGCCGCACCTCGATCAGCACGTCCTCCAGCAGGTCGTGGTCCTCCTCGTAGAGGGTGATGATGCGCCCCCGGAGGATCTTCTCCAGCGTGACCTCGTTGGCCTTCAGCGACGTATTGAAATAGACCAAGGATTTTTCCAGGTCCAGAAGCTGGATGAGCTCCTTGTTCCGCTGGGATTTATAGAGCTGCCGCTCCATGTAGTTATAAATCTTGTCAATCTGCTTCAGGTACTGAAGGAAGCGCTTAGCCACCCACAGCAGCAGATAGAGGATAAAGCTGGTTTTCTTCTGGGTCTCGGCGTTTTTCACCAGCCCGTCCTGAAAGTCCCGAATGATGGAGGACTCCTTTAGGCAGACAGTGATGATGCACTTCTCCGCCACGATGATGCCCAGGGGCAGAGTGGAATACACCACCGCCTCGCCCTGCTCCACGGAGGGCAGGTCGATGATGATGAGGGTCTGGCCGTCCTCGGTATCAATCCGGGAGGTCTCTTCCTCGTCCAGGGCGGCCCGGAGAAAGCCCGGGTCGATGCCCAGCAGGGCGGTCACGGTATTCATCTCGTCCTCGGTGGGGTAGGTCAGGTTCACCCAGCAGCCGTCCTCCACCTTGTCCAGCTTGGTCATTTTTCCGTCGATGGTCTTGTGGATGCTCAACAATGGTCATCACGCCTTTCCCGGCGCGTCACCGTGGCTGAATACACTCCACCCCTGTGAGACGCGCCGCTTCGTTATAGTATCTTCGACTTCCAGGGTCGCTACTCACGACAGGTCTCACTCCTTTTTCCGTTCAAATCGCCAGAAGCCATGTTTCATTATAAATCGCCCTTGTCCCATTTGCAAGCAAAAAAACACCTGCGGAATCCTTCCGCAGGTGTTTTTATAATCGTAGGTTCAGCGGTCCTTGTTAAAGATCTTGAAAATGTCCACGAAGGGGTCGTCCTCCTGGTCCGGCTCCTTGTCGGGCAGGGGCTCCAGGCTGGGACGCTTGCCCGACGACGCCGCAGCCGCACCGGCCGCCGCCGCCCGCTCCCCCGCCTTGGTAAAGGGGTTGGCGTTCATGCCGGCGCCCACGTTTTCTTCAAAGCCGGTGGCGATGACGGTCACGCGGATCTCGTCCTCCAGCTCGTCGTCGAAGGCGGCGCCGAAGATGATGAGCGCGTCGGGATGGGCGGCCTGCTGGACCAGGTTGGCCGCCGTCTCCACTTCCTCCAGACCGATGTCCATGGAGCCGGTGACATTGACCAGCACGCCCTTGGCGCCATTGATGGAGGTCTCCAGCAGGGGGCTGGAGATGGCCATCTTGGCGGCCTCCTCGGCCTTGTTCTTGCCGGCGGCCCGGCCCACGCCCATGTGGGCCATCCCCGCATTCTTCATGACGGCGGTGACGTCGGCAAAGTCCAGGTTGATGAAGCCGGTGTTCTTGATGAGGTCGGAGATGGACTGGACCGCCTGGCGCAGCACGTCGTCGGCGATCTCAAAGGCATTGGCAAAGGTGATCTTCTGGTCGGTGGCAAACTTCAGCCGCTCGTTGGGGATGATGACCAGGGAGTCCACCCGGGTGCGCAGGTCCTCGATGCCCCGCTCGGCCTGCTCCATACGGCGGCGGCCCTCGAAGTTGAAGGGCTTAGTCACCACGCCCACGGTGAGGATGCCCAGCTCCTTGGCGATGTCGGCCACGATGGGGGCCGCGCCGGTGCCGGTGCCGCCGCCCATACCGGCGGTGATGAAGACCATGTCGGTCTCCTCCAGCATCTTGGAGATCTGGTTGCGGCTCTCCTCGGCGGACTTGCGGCCCACCTCGGGGTCGCTGCCCGCGCCCTGGCCCTGGGTGAGCTTCTCACCGATCTGTATCTTGTAGGTCGCGGCGGAATTTTTCAGCGCCTGCTTGTCCGTATTCACGGCGATAAAGTCCACGCCCTTCATGCCGGAGCGCACCATGCGGTTGACTACATTGCTGCCGCCGCCGCCCACGCCGATCACCTTGATCGTAACGACGGTATCAGGCCCGGTGTCCAATCCAAAAGCCATGCCTGTTCCTCCTATGTAAATATGTCAAAAAACACGGTAAAATCGACTGATTGTGCCGGAAACACCGGCTCAAGCTCAACATCTTGTTATATTGTATCTCTCTTTTCGCCGCAGGTCAAGAGCTACCCGGATATTTCCAAAACTTTTGTGTGCCTTGGGCCTCAGCTATTCCGGGTCGAAGTACCACCTCTCTCCAATATCGCGGGTCAGGTCCAGGGTGCCCCGCTCGTTGTCCTGGATGCTCTCCATGGCCCGCTCCAGCCCCTCCAGCTTGGCTTCCACCTTCTCGTCTACCAGGGGCAGCTTGACGGTGATGCGCCCGTCGTAGAGGAAGGTGAGCCGGGCGGCGGCGGTCAGGTCGATGGCGCCCACCCGGCCCAGCATGGCCCGGTTCTCCATGGCGGTCAGAAGCCGGGTGAGGCTGGACAGCTTGGTCTGCTCCTCCTCCGCCACGGCCAGCTTGGTGCCCGCCGTGGGCAGCAGGGCGGTGACGCCGGTGACCTTGGCCAGGTCCGGCCGGACGGTGGGGGCGCTCACCTGCTCCAGCAGCTTGCCCCGGGCGTCGATGATCCACCAGCCCTCCCCGCCCTGGACCAGAGCGGCGGGAGCACATTCGGTGACCGAGATGAGCAGGGTGTCCGGCAGGCTCAGGCGCAGGTTGACGTTGCTGACATAGGGGAGCTGGGTCAGGATACGTTTGACGATCTGGTTCCTGGGCAGCAGGAGGAGATTGTCCCCCTGCTGCACTCCGGTCACGTCGATGATCTCCTGGGCGGTATACTTGCTCTCCCCCGAAACCGCCACGTCGTTGACCCGGAAGAATACGATGCAGCCGGCCACGATGGCCGCCAGAATGAGCACCAGGGACAGGGCTTTATAGAGGAAGCCGAAGCGTCCCCTTCTCCGCCTTGTTCGCTTGCTGCTTCTCCTCGCCGCCATGCCTGCCTCCGCATCGTCTCTTTGGTTTCTGCCTCAATATAGCATACAAAGGTGAGAAAATCGTTAAAAATTCCTTACAAAAGGTTCATACGGCTCAGGGAACCCGGACAATATCCGCTCCCAGACCCCGGAGTGTATCCTCCAGGCCGTAGTAGCCCCGATCCATGTGGTGCAGGCCGGTGATCTCGCTGCGGCCCTCCGCCCCCAGGGCGGCCACCACCAGGGCGGCCCCACCCCGCAGGTCGGCGGCCTGGAGCGCAGCGCCATGGAGCCGCTCCACGCCGCACACCACCGCCACCTTGCCCTCCACCCGGATATCCGCCCCCATGCGGGAGAGTTCATCCACATGGCGGTAGCGGCTTTCAAACATGTTTTCCACAAAGACCGTGGTACCTGTTCCCTGGCACAGCGCCGCCATGACGGGCGGCTGGGCGTCCGTGGGAAAGCCGGGATAGGGGGCCGTCCGGATGGGCCGCACGCCCCGCAGGGGCGCCTCCCGGCAGATGTGGATGGAATCGCTGCCGCTGCGGATTCGGCACCCCGCCTCGGTGAGCACGGCGGTGACGGTGGAGAGCTGCCGGTAGTCGGTGCCCAGGAGCTCGGCCTCTCCCCCCGCGGCGGCCACGGCGGTCAGCAGCGTGGCGGCCACGATCCGGTCGGGCATGACCGTGTGCTCTCCGCCGTGGAGGGGCTTTTTCCCCCGCACGGTGATGACAGAGGTGCCCGCTCCCCGGACGTCCGCCCCCAGCGCCCGCAGGAAGGCCTGCAGATCCACGATCTCCGGCTCCCGGGCGGCGTTGCAGATGACGGTGACGCCCTCCGCCCCGCAGGCGCACAGCATGGCGTTTTCCGTGGCCCCCACGCTGGGGATGGAAAAGGTGATCTCGCAGCCCGCCAGGCCGCCGGCCGCGGAGCAGTGGAGCTCGCCCCCCTGCTCCCGCACCTGGGCCCCCAGGGACCGGATGGCCGCCAGATGGAGGTCGATGGGCCTGGGGCCCAGCTCACACCCGCCGGGGAAGGACATGATCGCCTCCCCCAGCCTGGCCAGGATGGCCCCCAGGAAGATGACGGACGAGCGCATCTCCCGCATCAGGGCGTCGGGCACGTCCCGGCCGGTGAGGGCGGAGGCGTCCACCGTCACCGTGTCTCCCGCCCGCTCCACCCGGCACCCCAGGTGCTCCAGGATGGCAATGGAGGCCCGCACGTCGGAGAGATCGGGGCAGTTATGTACCACGCTCTCTCCCGGGCATAGAATGGTCGCCGCCAGGATGGGCAACACGCTGTTTTTCGCTCCGTGGACCCGCGCGGTCCCCTGGAGCCGGTTTCCGCCTTCCACCAGATAAGCACTCATATGGACCGTCCTCCGCATTCATGGTTTCAGGCCATACTATGCGGAGGCTCCGGGATGTGACAGCCCCGGCGGGCTATTGGACGAGCCGGATCAGGGTCTGATAGATCTCCTCCGCCGCGTCGGTGACCGACAGTGCCGACAGGGCCCTGGACATGGCGGTGAGTCGGTCCCGGTCCTCCAGCAGCCCGGATGCCGCCCGGTAGAGGCTCCTGCCGTCGCACTCCGGCTCCAGCAGCACCACCGCAGCCCCGTGGCGCTCCAGCACCCGGGCATTCTTCTCCTGGTGGTTATTGGTCACGTTGGGGGAGGGCACCAGGATGGCCGGCTTGGCGATGGTGGTCAGCTCCGAGATGGTGGAGGCCCCCGCCCGACAGATCACCAGGTCGGCGGCAGCCATCACCATGGGCATGTCGTAGATATACTCCCGCACCTCCACCCCGGCGCGGCCGTCCAGCTCGATGCCCCGGCCCTTCAGCTCGCCGGTGAGCCAGGCGTAGTTCCGCCCCGCTCCGTGGATGTGGTGGAAGGGCCGGCCGTCGGCGCACTCAGCCTGGATGAAGTCGGCGGTATAGCGGTTCATCACCTCGGCCCCCAGGCTGCCCCAGTAGGACAGCAGCACCGGCCGCTCGTCGGTGATCCCCAGGGCCCGCCGGGCCTCCTTCCGGGTGTGGTCGAAAAAGTCCCGGCGCACCGGGGTGCCGGTGACCACCACCCGTTCCGGGTGGGGATAGTATCCGCGGGAGTCCTCAAAGCCCACCAGCACCCGGTCCACCACACGGGACAGCAGCTTGGTGGTCAGGCCGGGCACGGCGTTGGACTCGTGAACGGCGGTGGGGATGCCCCGCCGGGCCGCCTCCCGCACCACGGGGTAGGAGGCGTAGCCCCCGGTGCCCACCACCAGGTCGGGCTGGAAATCCCGGATGATCTCCGCCGCCTGACGCCGGGATCTGGGCATGGTCACCACCGTGATGAGGTTATGCTTGATGTCCTTCCAGCGGAAGGCCCGGTGGATGGTGTTGACATACACGGTCCGGAGCTGGTAGCCCTCCTTGGGCACCAGATCCCGCTCCATGCCGTTGTAGGCGCCGGCGAAGAGGATGTTGCAGCCGGGGTGATGGAGCTGAAACAGACGGGCCAGCGCGATGGCCGGATTGATGTGTCCGGCCGTGCCGCCGCAGGTAAAGAGAATGTTCAAGCCAGTGCCCTCCTATCCGGCCTTTGGGGCCGGAATCTGTCGTGATACGCTCAATATGACGCCCATTTCCAGTAGCTGGATCATCAGGGCCGTACCGCCGTAGCTGAAAAAGGGCATAGAGATACCGGTGACCGGGAACAGATTGGTCACCACGCCGATGTTCAAAAAGGTCTGCACCGCCACCTGGGTGGTGATCCCCACGATGAGCAGGGCGCCGAAGCGGTCCCGGGCGTGGATGGCCAGCCAGTAGCCCCGCAGGATCAGCAGGGCGAACAGGCACAGGATCAGCACCGCTCCCACGAAGCCCAGCTCCTCACAGGCGATGGAGAAGATAAAGTCGTTTTCCGGCTCGGGGATGTAGAGGAACTTCTGGCGGCTGTTGCCCAGCCCCAGCCCCAGCAGGCCGCCGGAGCCGATGGCGTACAGAGACTGGATGGTCTGGAAGCCCTTGCCCAGCGGGTCGCTCCAGGGGTCCTGCCAGATGTGGATGCGGGAGGCCATGTAGTCGGTGTTGAAGATGATGAAGGTCAGGGCGGCCACGGCAAAGCTGCCGCCGGCCACGAACCACCCCAGATGGATGCCGGCGGCAAAGAGGATGGACGCGCCGATGGCCAGAATCAGGATCATGCCCGACATGTGGGGCTGGAGGGCCAGCAGGCCCAGGATGGCCAGCAGCACCCCCATATAGGGCGCCAGTTCCAGTAGGCCGATGCGGTCCATCAGGCGGAGAAAGCGGCCCTTGGGGGTATGGTGGTTGAATTTTCGCTTTTTTTCCGTGTTCCGCTTGGCCAGGCGCGCCGAAAAATAGAGGATGACGCCCAGCTTCGCCACCTCCGAGGGCTGGAACTGGGGCAGACCAGGCAGCTTGATCCAGCGGTTGGCACCGCCGGCGGTGACCCCGATGTGGGGCACCTTCACCAGAATCAGCAGCACGAAGGCGGCGGCCAGCACGAAGATGGACATCCATCGGAAATTCTGGTAGTTGAGCTTGGAGGTCAGGTACATGACGACCACCCCCGCCGCGGCAAAAATGGCCTGCCGCTTGACGTACCAGGTGGGGTCGTGGTGGGTCACCGCCTCGTTGTAATAGGCCGAGGCGTAGGAGGCGGAGAACACCATGATGAGGCCGATGCCGGTAAGCAGCAGCACCAGCATCAGGAAGGGCAGGTCCAAAGGCCCCCGGGCCAACTGCTCTTCCACCGTCAGGTCGCGCTTGGGTTTGGTCGCCATGGGGCCACCTGCCTTTCCTCAGCAGAATCCAAAAGTGACTACAGGGATACGTAGCGGTCCATGACTCCCAGGAAGGCCAGGACGCAGAACACGAGGGAGACGGCGGCAAAGACCGCCACTACCTTTTTTTCGCTCCAGCCCCCCATCTCGAAGTGGTGGTGCAGGGGGGCCATGCGGAAGATACGCTTGCCGTGGGTGGCTTTGAAGTAGACCACCTGGATGATATCGGAGAGGGTCTCGGCAATATAGACGACGCCCACCAGGACGAGGATCAGCGGCATGTCAAAGGCAAAGGCCAGGCCGCACACCGCGCCCCCCAGGAACAGGGAGCCGGTGTCCCCCATAAACACCTTGGCGGGGTAATGGTTGTAGAACAGGAAGGCCGCCAGGCCGCCGAACAGCGCCCCGGCGAACACGCCGATGTCCTGGTACTGGCTGCCCCACCAGGCCGACACGGCGGCAAAGAAGGCGGCCACCGGCAGGGTGACGCTGGAGGACAGGCCGTCCACTCCGTCGGTGATGTTGACGGCGTTGACGGTGCCCACCATGACGAAGGCGGCAAAGACCATATAGACCACCCAGGGCAGCTCCACCACCAGGTTGACAAAGGGGAGGTACAGGTGGGGGGCCAGGTAGCCGTAGTGCCGCAGCAGCACCGTGAAGGCGATGGCGGCGGCGAGCTGGAGCAGGAACTTGGGCCCGGCGGTCAGGCCGGTGTTCTCCTTTTTCTTCACCTTCTCGTAGTCGTCCAGGTAGCCGATGACCCCGAACACCAGCGCGAAACAGAAAACGAACAGAGCCCGGAAGTCCCCCCGGGCAATGTCGGTCCAGCCGATGAGCAGGAGGGTGCACAGGATGCCCAGGATGAACATGAGCCCGCCCATGGTAGGGGTACCCTGCTTGGACATGTGCCAGGTGGGGCCGTCCTCCTTGATGGACTGGCCGGCCTTCATCCGGCGGAGTATAGGGATCAAAATTTTTCCGGCAATGGCCGATACCACGAAGGACACCAGCGCCGCGATCAATAGTCTCATTTTTTCAACCTCCCGGTAAAATTCCCAAACGGGGATTATACCACAAAGCCCTCCATATCAAAAGCCCAACGTGTCACTTACCGGGACTTTTCACTTGGAAAAGTACGCCGCCACCTCTTCCCGCTCGTCCAGGTGCCACTGTACCCCGTCGATCTCCTGATAGGTCTCGTGTCCCTTGCCCGCCAGCACCACCACGTCGCCGGGCCCGGCCTGGGCCAGGGCCAGGCGGATGGCCGCGCGGCGGTCGGGCTCCACCAGAGGCGGAGCCGCGGCCTCGCCCATGCCCGCCAGAACGTCGCGGAGGATGGCCTCCGGCTCCTCGGTGCGGGGGTTATCCGAGGTGACCACGCACAGATCGGCCAGGCTGCCCGCCACCGCCCCCATCAGGGGCCGCTTGGTCCGGTCCCGGTCGCCGCCGCAGCCGAACAGGCAGATGACCCGGTGGTCGGTCAGGTCCCGGACGGTGGTGAGAATGTTCTCCAGGGCGTCGGGGGTGTGGGCGTAGTCGATGATGACGGTGTAGGCCGCCGGGACGGGGACTACCTCAATGCGGCCCTTCACCCCTCGGGCCGTCCGCAGGGCGGCAATGACGTCGGGCAGCTCCGCCCCCAGGTTGAGGGCGCAGGCCACTACACCCAGGGCGTTGTAGATGGTGAATCCGCCCGGAATGGGGAGAAACACCCGACCGATGGCCCCCTTGGCCACCGCCTCAAATTCCACATGGCTGGGGAATAGCCGGATATTCTTGGCCACCAGGTCGGCCTCGTCCTTCCGCTCGGAGTAGGTAAACACCGGGCAGGGCGCGGTCCGGGCGTAATACCGCCCGGCCTCGTCGTCCAGGTTGAGAACGGCCAGGTCGGACTGCTCGAACAGCCGCCCCTTGGCCGCCCGGTAGGCCTCCATGGTCCCGTGAAAATCCAGGTGGTCCTGGGTCAGGTTGGTGAAGATCCCGGCGGCGAAGCGGATGCCCCGGACCCGGTGAAGCACCAGGGCGTGGGAGGAGACCTCCATCACCACATGGGTACAGCCCGCGTCGGCCATCTGCCGCAGCAGCGCCTGGAGCTCGTAGGACTCGGGGGTGGTCCGGTGGGCAGGGAGGATTTCCTCTCCGATCATGTTCTGGTTGGTGCCGATGAGACCTATCTTGGCCTTCAGGGCCCCCTCCAGCGCCGCCTTCAGCAGATAGGTGGTGGTGGTCTTGCCGTTGGTGCCGGTCACCCCTACGCAGGTCATGGCCTCCGCCGGGCGGCCGAACCAGTTGGCCGACACGTCGGCCAGGGCGGCCCGGGTGTCCCCGGCCACCAGCCACGGGCCGTCGAAGTCCGGCGCGCGCTGGCACAAAACGGCGGCAGCCCCCTTCTCCAGGGCCTCCCGGATATAGCGGTGTCCGTCGGTCTTATAGCCGGACAGCGCCGCGAAAAGGGCTCCCGGCTTAAGGTCCCGGGTGTCATAGCTGATCCCGGTGATTTCCACGTCCCCGGCCGCCCGGCACTCTGTGAGCGCCACGCCGGACAGCAGCTCCTGCAGATTCAATCCGCTTTCACCTCCTGGGGAAAATCACCGTATACCGGTGTTGTTGGCATAGTCCTGGATATCGGTGTCGATGAACTGGACGTCCACCACGGTGCCCGGGTCCACCATGGCCCCCGCTGTGATGGACTGCCCCACCGCCACGGTGGAGGAGGAGGAATAGCTGCCGCCGCTGCCCGAGGGCCGCAGGTACAGCCCCACCTTGGCAAAGGCGGTCTGGGCGCTCTCCAAGGTCTTGCCCGACACGTCGGGCACCGGTACTTGGTCGGTGGGCTTTTCCGCTCCCAGGTAGAGGACCACCTGGCTGCTTCCGGGGATGGAGGCCCCCTGGGCGGGGATCTGGTCGGTGACGACGCCGCCCTCGCCCACCGTCCGCCACTGAAGTCCCTTCTGCTTGAGCAGGTCCTGGGCGTCGTTGAGGGAGAGCTCGGTGACCTTGGGCACCACCACATCGGCCAGTTCATCGGCCTTGTACTGCTTCTCCACCCCCAGGTAATCCAGAATGTCGGCGATGAGCTCGCCGGCCATGGGGGCGGCCATGTTGCCGCCGCTGATGTAATAGCCCCCGGCGGTCAGGTTGGAGCCGGGAACGGCGGGCTTGGGGTGATCGTAGCCCAGCAGGACCACGATCTGCGGGTTCTCCGCCGGTGCCACCCCCAGGAAAGAGACGATCAGCCGGCCGGTGGTTTTGCTCTGGTTGGTCTCGGAGGTGCCGGTCTTGCCGCCGATGCTGTAGCCCGCCTGATAGGCGTTCTTGCCGGTGCCTCCGTCCATGACCACGCTGCCCAGGATAGAGCGCACCTGGGCGGAGGTCGCCTCGCTGATGACCTGCCGCACCTGGGTGGGCTGGGCGGACTGAATCACGTTGCCGTCGGAGTCGGTGATGGACTGGACCACATAGGGCTGCATCAGGCGGCCGCCGTTGACGGCGGCGCAGGCGGCGGTGATCATCTGGATGGGGGTGATCTGGAACCGCTGGCCGAAGGAGGCGGTGGCCAGGGAGGCGATGCCCTGTTCGCTGACGAACTCCTCCTCGTCCCAGAACTGACTCTGCCCCTCGCCCTGCAGGTCGATGCCGGTGCGCTCCATCAGGCCGTAGTTCTCCAGGTACTCCCAGAACTTTTCCGCCCCCAGCCGCTGGCCGATCTCGATGAAAGCCGGGTTGCAGGAGTTCATCACCGCCTGGCGCAGGGTCTGATCTCCGTGGCCCTCCCGCTTGGAGCACCGGATGGGCCAGTTGGCCACCTGCTTCACGCCGGAGCAGTAGAAGTGGTCGGACTCGCTGACCACCCCCTCCTCCAGGGCAGCGGAGAGGACCAGGGTCTTGAAGGTGGAGCCGGGCTCATAGGTGTCGTTGAGGGCCTTGTTGCGCCACTGGGAATACTGCGCGTCCTGAAGGGCTTTGGCATAGGCCTCGTCGTTGGAGCTGGGGTCGTTCCTCACCGACTCCACGTAGCTGGACAGCACTGAGTCGGTGATCTCCCGTGGGCTGTTCAGATCGTAGTCGGGGCTGGAGGCCATCGCCAGCACCGCGCCGGTGTTGGGGTCCATGACGATGCAGAAGGCCCCCTCCTGCACATCGTATTTGGCAATGCCCTCGTCCATGACCCGCTGGGCGTAGCTCTGGATGGTGTTGTCGATGGTCAGGTGCAGGTCGCCGCCGGCGATGGCGTCGATGTAGTTTTCATAGCTGGAGAGCATCTCGGTGCCGGCGGCGTTTTTGGCGGTGACCACCCGGCCGGCCTTTCCGGCCAGATAGCTCTCGTACTGGGCCTCCACGCCGTAGGCGCCCTTGTTGTTGTCGTTGACGTTGACCCAGCCCACCACATGAGCGGCCAGATCGGAGGAGGGGTAGTAGCGCTTGGTGTCCGGCTCCACATACACGCCGGGGTAGAGCTGATAGTCGCTGATGAACTGCCGGACCTGGGTGGTGATGTCGTCCTCCACCCGCCACTTGACCACCTCATACTGGACCGCGGTGTTCTCCATGCGCTTGAGGATCTTTTCCTCCTCCACCCCCAGGATCTGGGACAGCCCCTGAGCGATGAATGCGGCGTAATTGCCGCTCTGGGCGGCGATTTCGGCGTCGGTGGGGACGCAGCCCTTTTTCTCCTTCTCCTCCTGGGTAAGTCCGGCGCCCTTTTCCAGCTTGGCCACCGCCCGCTCGGCCGCCGCCTTCTCTCCCTCCACGATGTCCTTGGGAGAGATGACGATGTTGTGAACGTCGGCGGAGACGGCCAGCCGGTTGCCTTTGGCGTCGTAAATGGTGCCCCGGGGCGCGGTCACCAGCAGGTCCCGGGTCTGCTGGTCAATGGCCTGCTCCTCCAGCTTGTCGTGCTGGCTGATTTGCACGTCCCACAACTTCCAGAACAGCGGGATAAAGACAACCACCCCGAAGATCACCATCAGGAAAATGGTGCGGCCCAGGATGGTCCGGTTGGCCCGGCGGTCACCGGACCGGGATTCTGTTTTGCGCGTTCTCTCTGCCATGCCGGTCTCCTTGTCAAATCGCCGTGTGGGCGCTTTCCGAAAGAGGAGGGCGTAAGAAAATACACCATTTTCTTACGCCCCGCTTTATCTCTCTCGCTATTAGGACTTGATGAACGATATGTGCCGACTCACTGGAAATATGCCTGGAATCCGCTCAAAATCTCCTTGGTCTTGTCCAAAAGACCGCTTTTTTCGGTCTCGCCCTCGGCCCGGTAGCGGACCACGGTGTCGGGCTCGGACATATCCAGCATCACGATCTGCCCGCTCTGGGGCTTGGTCATGGAGCCGTCCGCCGTTACCTGGGCCTCAATGGCCGACAAATCGAAGGCCAGATCGTACCGGGCCATCAGCTTGGACTCTTCGGTCTTCAGGCTGTCCAGCTCGCTGCGCAGGCTCACCACTTGGTCGGACACCACGGTGAGCCGGACATAGCTCATCAGCACCAGGGCGGCGAACACACCCACGGCCAGAAAGCCCACCACGGCGAAGATCGATACCCTGCCCTGCTCCCGGACCTGTACCTTGGGGCGGGCGGCGGCGCGCTGCCGGGGGCGTACCTTTGGCTGCGGGCGGAGGACCTCCGCCCCTCCCCGCTCCGCGGGGCGGCGGGCAGGCTGGGCATAGGCCGGATCATAGGCCACGTTGCCATAGGACTGATATCGGGTTTTTCTTCCGGCCGCAGCTACCGCCATGGGTCGTCAGCTCCTCGCGTTCACAATTTCTCCGCCAAGCGCAGCTTGGCGCTGCGGGCTCTCGGGTTTTCGTTTAATTCCGCTTCCCCGGACAGGATGGGCTTGCGGTTCACCAGCCTCACCTGGGGCGTTTTGCCGCAGACGCACACGGGAAAGTCCGGCGGGCAGGTACAGCCCCTGGCGAAAGCTGCCAGTGCGTTTTTCACGATGCGGTCCTCCAGGGAGTGGAAGGAGATGACCGCCAGCCGTCCCCCTGGGGACAGCCGGGGCACCGCTGCCTGGAGCATCCGGTCCACCGCCGCCAGCTCGTCATTGACCGCGATCCGGATGGCCTGAAAGCTGCGCTTGGCCGGGTGCTGCTTCTCCCGCAGGGCCTGGGCGGGCATGGCGCCACGGATGACCTCTACCAGCTCCAGCGTGGTGCCGATGGGCTTGTCCGCCCGCCGGCGGGCGATGGCCCCCGCAATCTGGGGGGCGTAGCGCTCCTCCCCGTACTGCCAGAGGATACGCTTGAGCTCCTCCTGGGGCCACTCGTTGACCACCATGGCGGCGGTCAGGGCCTCGGAGCGGTCCATGCGCATGTCCAGCGGGGCGTCGTGCATATAGGAAAAGCCCCGCTCCGGGTCGTCCAGTTGGGGGGAGGACACGCCCAGGTCGAAGAGCATCCCGTCAAAGGGCCCCAGTCCCCTGCCGTCCAGCAGCTCCGCCAGGTCCCCGAAGTTGCCGTGAATCAGCTCCACCTTGTCCAAGCAGCCGGCCAGCCGGTCCTGAGCGGCGTCCAGCGCCGCCTGGTCCCGGTCGATGCACACCAGGCGTCCGGTGTCCAGCCGCTTTGCGATCTCCCGGGAATGGCCCGCCCGGCCCAGGGTCCCGTCCAGATAGAGACCGCCGGGGCGGATGCGCAGCCCCTCGATGCACTCGTCCAACAGGACGGGGCGGTGAGAATAGGTCTGTCCTTGTTCCATATTACAGCTCCAAAGAGTCCATCAGCGCCGCCATCTTCTCGGGCGTCATCTCTTCCTCCTCGGCGTTCCAGCGCTCGGCGCTCCAGATTTCCGCCCGGTCGTGGACGCCGATGATGACCACGTCCTTGCCCAGATCGGCGTATTTGCGCAGCCGCTGGGGCAGAACGATGCGCCCCTGGCTGTCGGGCACACACTTGACGGCGTTGGCGAAGAGAGAGCGCATGGCCTTGGATTTGCTCAACGGCAGGGAAGCGAATTTCTCCGTAAACCGGTCCCAGCTCTCCTGGGGATAGACGGCCAGACAGGTGTCCACGCCCATGGCCAGATAGAAGGAGGCGCCCAGCTCCTCCCGGAGCTTGGCGGGGATGAACAGCCGGCCTTTGGCGTCGATGCTGTGCTCATAGGTGCCAGTGACGCTCCCCACGCCGGTTCACTCCCTCCACTTTACCCCATTTAGGCTTTGTTTTACTCCACTTCACTCCACCAGTATGTCCAGTATAAAGGGTTTGTCACAAAATTGCAAGAGTTTGTACCAGCTTTTTTCACCAAAAATACGGAATTTTTCGAGGAAAATCAGCCCTTTTCGGTACAAAAACAAATGTTCTATATTCTTTGGATTACAACCGGTTACACGGTGATTTTTTGCAGTTTTATACTAAAAACACACGTTATTGTATGACCAAATCTTTCCTTCCCCAGATATGGTGCCTGTGCAGGCCGTTTTTGCCGGCGGCTGGAATTATCCATTGTAAAGCCCCGGCAAATCCCGTATAATGGTCTCCGCAGGACTTTCCCCCGCACCAAACCGCATCTGATTGGAGGCGCATCCCATGACCGGACGTTCCAGCGGCATTCTTCTTCCCATCTTCTCTCTCCCCGGCGGCTGCGGCGTGGGCTCCCTGGGAGAGGGCGCCCGAACCTTTGTAGACTTTCTTGCCGCAGCGGGACAGCACTGGTGGCAGATTCTCCCCCTGGTGCCGCCGGGCAGCGGCAACTCCCCCTATATGTCCCCCTCCGCCTTTGCAGGCAACCCCTGGTTTCTGGACCTGGAGGACCTGGCCCGGGACGGCCTGCTCACCCCGGACGAGCTCCGGGAGGCCCGATATCCTGATCTGGACCGGGTGGACTATCGGTGGCTGGCCGAAACCCGCCTCCCCCTGCTGCGCCGGGCTTGGAAGCGAGGAAGGACGGCCTGCCGGACGGAGCAGGACGCCTTTCTGCGGGCGCAGGCCGGCTGGCTGCCCGACCACGCTCTGTTCACCGCCCTGCACGCCCACCTGGGCGCTCTGCCTCTGGACCGGTGGCCGGAGCCCCTCCGCCGCCGGGACCCGGAGGCGTTGGAGCCGTACCGAGCCCGGCTGGCCGACGAGATCGACTTCCAGGTGTTTTTGCAGTATCAGTTCTTCCGCCAGTGGACCGCCCTGCGGGCCTACGCCAGGGCCAGAGGAGTCTCCATCCTGGGCGACCTGCCCATCTACGTCTCAGCCGACAGCGCGGAGGTGTGGGCCCAGCCCCGACTCTTCCAGCTCGACGAGGCGCTCCGCCCCAAGGCGGCTGCCGGCGTGCCCCCCGACGCCTTCTCCGACGTGGGCCAGCACTGGGGCAACCCCCTCTATGACTGGGCCGGACACAGGCAGGCGCTCTTTACCTGGTGGGTGCGCCGGATGGAACACGCCGCGCTGCTCTACGACGCGGTGCGCATCGACCACTTCCGGGGCTTCCACACCTACTGGTCCATCCCCGTGGGGGCCTCCGCCGCCCTGGAGGGCCGCTGGGAGCCCGGTCCCGGCCAGGACCTGGTGGACCACCTGCGTCGGGAGGTCCCCGGCCTGGACCTGATCGCGGAGGATCTGGGGGATCTGGACGAGGCCGCCCGGGACTTTATCGCGGGCTCCGGCCTGCCTGGTATGAAGATCCTGATCTACGCCTTCGACCCCGTGGGCGAAAGCGCCTATCTGCCCCACAACTGCCCGACGGACGCGGTGGTCTACACCGGCACCCACGACACCCCCACCTTCGTCCAGTGGCTGTTTCAGGAGGCCAGCCCGGCGGAACGGGCTTTTGCCTCCGATTACCTGCGGCTCCGGGCCGACGAGGGCTTCGGCTGGGGGGCCGTCTGCGGCGCCTGGGCCGCCCCGTCCCGGCTGGCCATCGCCCCCCTGCAGGACGTGCTGGGCCTGGGGGCGGACGCACGGATCAACACCCCCGGCACCACCGGCCCCCACAACTGGTCCTGGCGGGTCCGTCAGGACGCCCTCAACTCCGACGTGTCCGGCCGGCTGAAACACATCACCCGTACCTACCGCAGAGGCTAAAAGGAGGAATCCGCTCATGTCCCAATGGATCGACGCCAAGGGCCAGCGCTGCCCCGTGCCCGTGGTCCTGGCCAAAAAGGCCATCGCCGCCGGGGAGACCAGCTTCACCATTGAGGTGGACGACCCCGCCGCCGTGGAAAATCTGTCCCGGCTGGCCGACCACCAGGGCTTCACCGCCGCCGTCCGCGGCCTTCCCGGCGGCGGCCATGCCCTGAATTTCACCCGCGCTTCGGGTGTGAGCGCGCCCACCGCCTGCCAGCGGGAGGCCGACGCACCCCTGCCCGGCCGGGGCTACGCCGTCTTTGTGGGCCGGGACATCATCGGCTCCGGCGACCGGGAGCTGGGCGCCAACCTGATGCGCATGTTTTTCTACACCCTGGCGGAGGGGGACGCGCTGCCCGAGAGCGTGCTTTTCATGAACGACGGGGTCAAGCTGCCCACCCTGGACGACCAGGTAGCCGCCCACGTCCAAACGCTCACCGACCGCGGGGTGGAGGTACTGGTCTGCGGCACCTGCCTCAGCTTCTACGGCCTGACCGACCGGCTCCAGGCGGGTACGGTGAGCAACATGTTCGACATCGTGTCCCGGATGCAGGCCGCCGCCAAGGTCATCACCCTGTGACGGAGCCGGACTACTGCCTGATCTCCTTCGCCTCCACCCATGCCGCTCTCCGGGCCCGGCAGGCCCTGACCGGGGTCTGCCCGGCGGTGGTCATGCCGGTGCTGCGGGAGATCTCGCTGGGCTGCGGTATGGCCCTCCGCCTTCACCCGGCCCATCTTTCCGCCGCCCGGACCGCCCTGGCGGAGAGCGGACTCCCCCGGGAGACCTACGCCTTTTACCGGGTGAACGGCTCAGGCAGCGCCCTGCGGGCCGAGCCGCTGGAATAAGCGCAAAAAAGACGCGGGACCCCGGGCGGGGTCCCGCGTGTGTATTTTTCGTTACTGCTCCGCCTCGGCGTCATAGACCGCGCGGCCCTGCGCCGCCGCAGCCCCGCCCGCCGCGCCGGCGGCGGCCCGGAATCGGGCCCGGGAGCGCTTGATCTCCTCGTGGGCCTCCGGCACAGGCTGTTGGGTCGGGCGCAGAGCGTCCTCGCAGTACTCGTTGGCCGCCCGGCGCAGCTCCCGGCTGCGCTCCTCGGCCACCTTGACGATCCCGTTGGCCTTCTGCCTGGCCTGGGCCATCAGCTCATCCTCGTCCAGAAGCTGCTTGGCCCTGTCCTCCGCCTGCTTGCGGATCAGATCGGCCTCCCGCTTGGCGGAGGCGATATAGTCCGCCCGCGCCGCCAGCAGCTTCTTGGCCTCGCCAAACTCCATGGGGAACTGCGCCTTGATATCGTCCAGCAGGTCCAGGGCCCGGTCCCGCTCGATGATGCACTTCTCACTGCTCAGGGGTACGCTTTTGGCCTCGTCAATCATGGCAAAGAGCATATCCACCAGTTCTTCCACACCGGTCGCCATCTAATTTTCCCTCCTGCTGTCGTCCATTTTCTTTTTTACGTCCTCGATGATCTCCCGGGGCAGGAAGTCGGACAGGTCCGCCCCATAGCGCACCATCTCCTTCACCACCGTGGAGCTGAGATAGGTGTACTTCTCATTAGAGGGCAGGAACATCGTGTCAATGTTGGGATTGAGCTTGCGGTTGACCACCGCCATCTGCACCTCAGCCTCGAAGTCGGAGAAGGCCCGCAGGCCCTTGACGATCACCCGGGCCCGGCGCTGCCGGGCATACTCCGCCAGCAACAGGGCGGAGGCATCCACCTCCACGTTGGGGAGCTGCTTCACCACCCGCCGGATGAGCTCCACCCGCTCTTCGGGCGAGAACAGTCCCTTTTTCTGGGAGTTCACCATGACGCAGACGATGAGCTTGTCGAAGCAGCGGGCCGCCCGTTTGATGATGTTCAAGTGGCCCAAAGTCAGAGGGTCAAAGCTGCCGGGATAAATGGCGATCTTCATGGACACACGCCCCCTATGGGTTTTGAACTGGTCCGGAGACCGTCACACCGTGCGCCGGCACGTGGTCAGTTTGATCTTGCCGTAGCGGTATTCCCGCTCCACCGCATAGGGGGCCGGCAGCTCCGGCAGGACCGTTTCCTGCGCACTTTCGCAGACTATTATACCATTTTCCGACACAATGTCAATCGCGGCAATGGTTTCCAGCGCCTTTTCCAGAAAACCGCTGGCGTAGGGAGGGTCCAGAAAGACCAGGTCGAACTTCTCCCGGCAGCCGGTGAGGAAGGCCAGATAGTCCCCCTGGACCACCCGGGCCCGGCCGGCAAAGCCGCAGTGGGCCAGGTTCTCCCGGATGAGGGCGGCGGCGTCCTTGCGCACGTCCACAAAGACGGCGGACTCCGCCCCCCGGGACAGCGCCTCGATGCCGAGCTGGCCCGTGCCGGCGAACAGGTCCAGCACCTTTCGCCCCTCGATGTCGAACTGGACGATGTTGAACATGGACTCCTTCACCTTGTCGGTGGTGGGCCGGGTGTCCATGCCGGACAGCTCCTTCAGCCGCCGGCCCCGGGCCTCTCCTGTGATGACGCGCATAGGTGCAGTCTCCTTTTCCTCAAATTTAGTCCGCCTTCCAGGCATACGCGGCCGCCGTGGCCTCCGGCACATTCCGATAGTCCCACTGGTGGTCGGTCTCCCGCAGATAGGCGCTGGTCACGTTGAAATAGCGGTGATGTCTGCCGTTCCTGGCCGCACCGGTGGGGTCGTCCCAGGTCACGTCCACGCAGTACCACTCCCCGTCCAGTTTCACCATGTTCCAGGCGTGGTCCTCCCGGGAGCCGAAGGCCGCTCCGACCACGGTGATGCACTCCACCCCGGACAGGTCCATCAAAAGCTGGAAGGTGCTGGAGTAGCCCAGACAGTTGCCGTAGCCCCCCACCAGCATCCCCCAGGGGTTCCGGTAGCCGGTGCGGCCACTGTGGTTGGGATTGTCATACACCGTGCGGTCATAGCTTCCCCACTCCACCAGCCAGTCATGTACCGCCAGTTCCATTTCATATGCGCTCATTCCCTCGGTGAGGACCTCGCCCAGCACCTCCCGGCACCGCTCCAGGATCTCCCGGTCCTTGTCGCTGAGGCCGCTGTCGTCTCCGCTCTCCCACGCCCTTTGAATGGCGCTGGTGTCATAGAGCTCCATCACGGAGGCATTGGGCTGGACGTAGGGTACGAAGCCGCTGACGTCCAGGTCCGGGTTGAGCACCCCGGCGGGGGTGGGCTCCGGGTCAGGCGACGGAGAGGGTGGGCTTGCCGGCTCCGGCAGGGTCCGCGTGGGTTCCGGCGGCTCCGACGGACTCGGGGCAGGGTCTGGCGTCTGCGTATGTACGGGGGCAAAGACCGGCTCCCCGGCCAGAGCGGCCTCAAAGGCGGACCGGGCCGCGTCCATGTCCTCGCAGACCAGCAGGGCGGCAAAGCGCCCGGCGGTCAGGACGGCGGCCTTGTCCAGCCGCTCGGCCTCCTCCGGGGCGTAGCCGAAAAAGTCCCCCTGGCGGCTCTGGCGGTAGACTTCCAGCCTCTCTCCCGCCGCCTGGGCGGCGTCTTCGTCGGGCAGCAGCACCACCGTGATCTCCCGGGCGTCCACGCCGGAGGCGGCATACACCGCCCCCTCTTCCCAGTCCTCCAGCCCGCAGAAGTCGGCCAGGTGGCCGGACAGGCCGTCCCCCTCCAGGGCCTCCAGTCCCTCCCGGTCGGGCTGGCTGTTCCAGACGGCCTGTGCCGCCTGCGCCGCAGTCACATCGGCGGCAGGCGTAATCTCCGCCCCGCCGCCCCCGCCGCAGGCGGCCAAAATCAGGCACAGCATCAGCATGGGGAGCAGCTTGCGCAATCGTTTCATGGTCATGGCTCCCCCTCCGGCCGGTTGAAAAAGTCATACACGGCTCTGGCCGTGTTCTTGGGCACCGCCTCCTCCAGCTCGGCCAGAGAGGCAGCCCTGACGTTCTTTACGCTCTTGAAGCGTTTGAGCAGCTCAGCCCGGCGCTTGTCGCCCACGCCGGGGATCTGGTCCAGCACCGAGCCCTGGACCCGGTTCTTCCGCTGGAGCCGGTTGAACTCGATGGCAAAGCGGTGGGTCTCCTCCTGGATACGGCCCACAAAGGAAAAAATGGCCTGATTGTGCTGGATGCCGATCTCCCGGCCCTCCGGCGTCACCAGGGCGCGGGTCCGGTGCCGGTCATCCTTCACCATGCCAAACACCGGGATGTCCAGTCCGTGGGCCTCCAGCACCCGGACGGCCACCCTGGCGTGGTTCTCTCCGCCGTCGATGAAGAGCACGTCGGGCAGATTCCCGAACTTTTCGTCCCCGTCCAGATACCGCCGGAATCTCCTCGTGAGCACCTGCTCCATGGAGGCGTAGTCGTCGGCGTGCTCCAGGTCCCGGAGCTTGAAATGGCGGTAGTCCCGCTTCAGGGGCCGGGCATGGACAAAGACGGTCATGGAGGCCACGATGTCGGCGTCGCCGGTGTTGGAGATGTCGTAGGCCTCGATGCGCTCAGGGCCCCGCTCCAGGGCCAGCATCCGTCCCAGGGCCTCCAGCAGCCTGGACTGCCGTTCCTCCCGACTGGTGGCTCGCTCCACCTCCTCCACGGCGTTCTTGTTGGCCAGGCGGATGAGGTCCATCTTGGCCCCACGCCGGGGGGTCATCAGGGCCACCCGCCGTCCGCAGGCCTCGGAGAGCATCCGGAGCACCGGCACCTCGTCCTCGATCTCGCAGGGCAGCAGGATCTGCCGGGGCAGCCTGCCCCGCCCGCCGTAGTACTGCTTCACCAGGGCGGAGACGGTGTCCTCCCGCTCCTCCTCCATGGGCGTGTCGATGAGCTCCATGTCCTTGGCCGCCAGGTCGCCGTCCACATAGTGCAGGACCACAAAGCAGCTTTTGGCCTCCCCCCGGTGGAAGCCCACCACGTCGGTGTCGGCCAGGCTGCCGGCCACCACCTTCTGCCGCTTGCCCAGCAGCTCGATGGACCGGATGCGGTCCCGCAGCTCGGCGGCCCGCTCAAACCGCAGCTCGGCGGCTGCGCGCTCCATTTCGGCCTGGAGGTCGTTCACCACCTCGTCGTACCTGCCCTCCAGCAGCCGGACGGCCTGGTCCATGGCCTCGCCGTACCGACTCTGGTCCATCTCCCTACGGCAGTAGCCGTCGCACTGGCCCATACGGTAGTAGAGACAGGGCCGCTCCTTGCCGATGTCACGGGGGAACCGCTTCTGACACTGGGGCAGGCGGAGGGCAGCCTTCAGAGCGTCGATGATGTCCTGGCTGGCCCCCCGGCTGCCATAGGGCCCGAAGTACCGGGCCCCGTCCTCCGCCGGGCGGTTGACCAGGGAAAAGCGGGGGTAGGGCTCGTGCACCGACAGGCGGATATAGGGGTAGCCCTTGTCGTCCTTCAAAAGGATGTTGTACTTGGGCTGATGCCGCTTGATGAGGGAGCACTCCAAAATAAGGGCCTCGAACTCCGAGTCGGCGATGATGACGTCGAAGTGGTCGATCTGGCTCACCATGGCCCGGGTCTTTTCCGTGTGGGAGGCCAGATTGGCAAAATACTGCGACACCCGGTTTTTCAGAGCCTTGGCCTTGCCCACATAGATGACCTCGTTTTTGGCGTTCTGCATGATGTAGACGCCGGGCTTCAGCGGCAGGCCGTGGGCTTTTTCTTTCAGTTCGTCAAAGGTCAATGGGATTGCACCACCTTGGTCTCCGTTCGGTGTATCACGGCCTGCCGCATGGGCGCAGCCAACCGCGCGTCGGCGCGTTCAAGCGTTTTGGGCCGTGCCCAAAACCTTGCCGCAGGGTGAATTCACTTCACCCGAGGATGTCAAATCCACGGGGCCCCGCAGGATGGCGCATCCTGTGGGGATAGGCCGTGGGCTTTTCTTTCCGTTCGTCAAAGGTCAATGGGATTGCACCACCTTTCTTCCGGCAGCATGGGGGAATACATCATCAGAGCGTGGTTTTCACATACGAATTTATCCCCCAGCAGAACGCCCTTCAGGTCAAAAACCCGGCGGTACAGGGCGTTATGGCGGGTATAGCCGCCCCAGTATTCCCCCTGGAAATAGTGTTCCTTCTCGTACACCTCATAGCGGAGGGTCTGCGGAGCGCTGCACCGCCACTCTCCCTCCAGATGGGTGTCCGTCACCCGCAGCATCAGCCGCCATGTGTCGGGGGTATCGTTGCGGATGGTCAGATCCAGATAGTTGTAAAAGCAGGTGGCCCCGCTGCCGAAGGGCTGGGTCCGGTCCGCGTCGGGAAAGACGTCATACCCGTGCCGGTGCCGTTCGGTGACCGTAAGCGGCGTGTGGAGGGTCATCCAATAGAGGAGGTTGGAGCACTGGCACAGGCCCCCGCCCACGCCGGGGACCACCCGGCCGTTTCGCAGAAGCATCCCCTCCACATAACCCTTTCGCCGTGTGGGATTGCCGATGCTCCGCCAATAGGAGAGCGTCTCCCCGGGCAGCAGAGTCATTCCATCCAGCCGGGCGGCGGCCAGGCGCAGGTTTCGCACCTTGTTCTCCTGCATCCACAGGTCCACGTCCCGGAACCTCCGCACCAGGGGCGTGGCGTGGGCCATCCACAGGTGGGGACAGTCGGGGGCGGTCCTCCGCCGCGCATAGGCCGTCCCGCCCACATGCCACCAGACCCATCGTCGGGCGCGGAAATACCGGACTCCCAGCCACATGCGCAGTCTTCCCCGAAGCACCGGCTCCGGCGTTATCTCCCTCTTCATCACAGCCCCCTCCGCTTTTTCTCCAAAAACCGCTTCTGGTATTTCAAATTGGCCACCTCGGTCACCCGGCGGCTGGCGGAAAAGTTGCAGGCGCCCCCCACCACGCCCACGACGGCAGTGCCCTGGATGAACTTCACCACCAGCATGGCGTCGGCCAGGGCCCTGGAGGTCTCCCCCATCTGGGCGTCCAGGTCAAAGGGCGGCCGCTCCCCGTGGTCGATGGCCCGCCCGAATCCGTCGGCCCGGTCGCTGTAGTCCTTCCGCTCCGCCCCCCTGGTCAGGGCGGCGCACAGCAGGAGCAGAATGTAGTAGCGCTCCTCCCGGGTGTCGTAGGGGAAACCATAGCGCAGGGCAGTCTGATACACCGCACGGAGAAGCAGGGTCATCAGGATGGGGATATCGGGCAGCCCCATCCCCAGCAGGCCCAGGGCGCAGCCCTCCAGGGTGGCCGCAGCGGTGGCCGCCGCTCCGCCCCGGCTGCCGCTCTTATGGAAGGCTCGGACGTGCTCGGCGCTGGGGTCCTCCTTGAGGAAGTATTCCCGGATATACCGCTCCCCCCGAAGCTTTTTCTCCGGTATGGTCTTTTTCAGCAGGCCGGTCCCCTGCTGGAACAGCACCTGAAAGGCGGTGTAGAAGGCGGTATCCAGAGTCCCCCGCAGCTTTTCCGGAATTCTTTCCTCGATTTTGGCCATCAGGCTTCCGCCGGGTGCATTCCGCGGAGCGCGCACCCGAAACAGCTTGGCCTCCCGGCGCCGGATGGCGTCCAACTGGCGGTTATACTGGTTGACATAGGGATTGATCGGCATGGCTCACCCCTCCCGAGGTGAAAAAAAGCGCCGCTCAATGCGGCGCTTTTTCTAGAGTTCGAAGGTCTTACTCCGAGAAGTTGGACGAGATGAGTTCGATGAGCGCCTCCACGGCCTCCTTCTCGTCGGGTCCGTCGGCGATGAGGTTGATTGCGGTGCCCTTCACGATGCCAAGAGAGAGGACACCCAACAGGCTTTTCGCATTTACTCTGCGCTCATCCTTTTCCACCCAGATGGAGCTCTTAAATTCATTGGCCTTCTGAATGAAGAACGTGGCGGGTCTGGCGTGGAGCCCTACCTGATTGTTCACGACCGCCTCTTTGATATACATTGTGTTCTCCCCCTCAAACAAAAACATTGTTTGCACCTCTATAGCATACCAAATTTGTGTCAAACCGTCAATGACATTTTGCACAAATTCCCGCAAGGCCCTTTACACTTTTCACAAACAAAACCATCGATATGACGATATCCCCTGTTTTTGCCCTGTTTCCATAACCTATTTCAGCTCCACCACCGTCACGCCGTCCTCGCCTTCGCCATAGCGGCCGGGCCGGAAGGTCTTAACGTAGCGGCTGCGCCTGAGGTGCTCCCGCACCGCCTTACGCACTGCACCGGTGCCCTTGCCGTGGATGACGGTGACCTGGGTCAGCTTGCCCATGACGGCGCTGTCCAGGAACTGGTCCAGCACCCCGATGGCCTCGTCGGTCATCATGCCCCGCAGGTCCACCTCCGGCGAGGCCCCCAGGGAGCGCAGCTTGTGCTCCGCCCGCTGGACGAACCGCTGGGCCTCCTTCTGGGTCTTTTGGGCCTCGCCCTCCACCACTCGCACCTCCGACTGCCTGGCGGTGATCTTCAGAATGCCCGCCTGGAGCTGGAGCCCTCCGTCCCTGTTCACCGACAGCACGGTGGCCCTGGTGCCCATCTTTACCAGCTCCACCGTGTCCCCGGCCGCAGCGGGCCGGGTGGGGGGCGGCGGGGGCAGGTCCTCCCGTCCGCCGCCGATGGCGTCTTCCGTCTCGTTGAGGCGGCGGCGCAGGCCGGCCCGGCGGTCGTTCTGCTCCTGCCAGCTTGCCTCCTTCTCCTGGCGGCGGCGCATATCGTTGAGTTCGGCAAAAACCTGATCGGCGGTGTCCCGGGCCTCCTGGATGATGGCGCGTGCCTCGACCTGGGCCTTCTCCACCGCCTTGGCCTTCTCCTTCTCCAGCCGCTCTCGGTACTCCCGGGCGGTCCTGGCGGAGTCCTCCATCTCCCGGCGCAGCTTCCGGGCCGCATCCTTTTCCCGCTCCATCTCCTGGCGCTGGCGGTCGAGCTGGGTCAGCACATCCTCAAAACGGACGTTCTCCGCGTCGATGCGCTCGGCGGCCTTGTCGATGATCGCCTGGGGCAGCCCCAGACGGCGGGAGATGGCAAAGGCGTTGGACTTGCCCGGCACGCCGATGAGCAGCTTATAGGTGGGGGCCAGGGTCTCCACGTCGAACTCGCAGGAGGCGTTCTCCACCCCCCTGGTAGTCATGGCGTAGACCTTCAGCTCGGCATAGTGGGTGGTAGCGGCCACCAGCGCCCCCCGCTCCCGGGCGGACTCGATGATGGCGGCGGCCAGGGCCGCGCCCTCCACCGGGTCGGTGCCCGCTCCCAGCTCGTCGAAGAGGATCAGGGTCCCCAGCCCGCACTGGCCCAGGATGCCCACGATATTCACCATGTGGGAGGAGAAGGTGGACAGGTTCTGGGCGATAGACTGCTCGTCCCCGATATCGGCCAGCACATGGTCAAAGACCATTACCCGGCTGTCGTCGGCCACCGGGATGTGGAGACCGCACTGGGCCATCAGCGTCAGAAGGCCGATGGTCTTGAGGGTCACGGTCTTGCCGCCGGTGTTGGGGCCGGTGATGACCAGCGTGTCGAAGCCCTCCCCCAGCCGCAGGTCGTTGGCCACCGCCTTGGCCGGGTCCAGCAGGGGATGGCGGGCCTTTTTCAGCTCGATACCGCTCCGGCCCAGCCTGGGCTCGCTGGCATCCATCCGGGTGGACAGCTTGGCCCGGGCAAAGATCACGTCCAGCATCACCAGCAGATCGTAGTCCTGGATGATATCCTCTTTATGCCCGGCGCAGTCGGCGGAGAGCTCCCGCAGGATGCGCTCGATCTCCTTTTCCTCCCGGGCCTGGAGCTCCCGCAGCTCGTTGTTGGTCTTGACCACCCCCATCGGCTCGATAAAAAAGGTGCCGCCGGAGCCGGACACGTCGTGGACCAGGCCGGGAACGTCGTTTTTGTGCTCCGCCTTCACCGGCACCACATACCGGCCGGAGCGCATGGTGATGATGGACTCCTGGAGGTACTTGGCCTGAGAGGAGGAGATCAGCTTTTGCAGGATGTCCCGCACCTTGGAGGCCGAGGCCCGGATGTGCCGCCGAATGTCGGCCAGCTCCGGGCTGGCGGCGTCGGCGATCTCGTCCTCCCCCAGAATGGAGGTGGAAATCTTGTCCTCCAGGAAGCGGTTGGCGGTCAGGGAGGCGAAAAGGTGGTCGATGCAGGTCTTCTGATTCCCCTCCCCGGTGGCGTAGTCCCGGGCGGACCGGGCGCAGCGCAGCAGGGCGGCGATGTCCAGCAGCTCCCGGGTGTTCAGCGCGCCCCCCATGTCGGCCCGCTGGAGGGCAGCGGCCACCGGCTTGACACCGGACAGCGACGGCGTGCCCCGCAGGACCAGCATACTCAGGGCCGCCGAGGTCTCGGCCAGTCGGCGCTGCACGTCGTCGGCGTCCGTGAGTGGCCGCAGGGCCCGGCAGCGCTCCTTGCCCTCCTCTGTCACCGCCTGGTCGGCCAGAAGCCCCAGCACGCGGGGCAGTTCCAGAGTCTGAATGGATTTTTCAAACAAATCGGTCATAGTTCCTGCTTTCCTTCCAAGCATCGTGGCAGTCGCTTGCAGGCTTCCACCCAATCGCATTGGATATACCTGATGGATCGTATTTATCATAGCCTGTTTTTGCATCCGATGCAATACTTCATGCATCGTTTTCTCCGCGCAGATTGCACCTTCTGCACCGGCCCGCAGTAAAAAAGCGCTCCCGGAACAGCTCGTGAGCTGTTCCGGGAGCGCCCAGGTGCGGCGTTATTTTTTGGCCTTTTCTATGGTCAGACCGGGAATCTTGATCTTCTTCTCCGCCACGGAGAAAATGATGGTCATCACGCCGATGATCACCAGGTAAAAAATTGCCACGGTGGAGTAGGACTCAATGGTGTTGTAGAACCGTGAAATCATGATCTTGGCCTGGGTCATCAGCTCGGGCACGGCAATCAGATAGCACACCGACGTATTTTTAATCATGGAGATGGCCTCGTTGGCCCAGGTGGGCAGGACGATACGGAAAACCTGCGGCATCAGGATCACGCGAATCGCCTTGAATTGGGACATCCCCAGGGCCCGTGCGGCCATCATCTGACCGGGGCCGATGGAGAGGATGGCTCCCCGGAAATATTCGATCTGATAGGCCGCCGAATTCAGCCCCATGGTCAGGCAGCCGGCCACCATGGGAGAGAGCACCAGGCCAAACTGGGGCAGACCGTAATAGACGATGAAGAGCTGCACCAATACGGGCGTGCCTCGCATCAGTTCCGAATAGGCCAGGCTGAAATTGCGCAGCATCTTACCGCCGTAGACTCTGGCAAAGGCCAAGGGTATCCCCACCGCCAGGCCCAGGAGCAGGGAGATGGCCGACATCTCCAAGGTAATGAGGGCGCCCCGGCAGAATGCGGGAATGGCAATTTCCAGAAAGTTTACATTCATAATAACCCCTCCTCAGTCGAACTGGCTTTCAAACTTACCGAGGAATTGGCGGGCACGTTCGGTCTTGGGATGCTCGAAAAACTCGTCGGGCGTCCCCTCTTCCACGATCACGCCGCCCTCCAGAAAGACAATGCGGTTAGCCACACGGCGGGCAAAGTGCATCTCATGGGTCACGCAGACCATAGTCATGCCCTCCTGGGCCAGCTTCTGCATGACCTCCAGTACTTCGCCGATAAGCTCCGGGTCCAGGGCCGAGGTGGGCTCGTCGAAGAGCATGACCTCCGGGTCCATGGCCAGAGCACGGGCAATCGCCACCCGCTGCTTCTGGCCTCCGGAGAGCTGGCCGGGGTACAGATCCAGCTTGTCGCCCAAGCCTACCCGCTCCAACTCAATCCGGGCCTTCTCCCGGGCCTCCGCCTTCTTCACGCCCAGCACCTTAGTCAGCCCCACCGCCACGTTGTCGATGGCCCGCAGGTGGGCGAACAGGTTAAACTCCTGAAACACCATACCCAGGTGCTCACGGGCGTGATTGATGTTGACCTTGGGGGCCGTCAGCTCCTGACCGCTGACCCACACATGGCCTTCGGTCGGAACAGTAAGGAGGTTGATACAGCGCAGCAGCGTACTCTTGCCGGTGCCGCTGGGCCCCAGAAGGACGACTACCTCAGATTCGTTGACAGACAGATCAATCCCCTTCAGAACCTCACTTTGGCCATAGGACTTTTTAATGCCTTCCAGACGGATGATTTCTTTACCCATTTTACATGACCTCGCAGTTAAGAAATGTCGGGAATCGCCAGGCGTCTTTCCACTTTGCGCAGCGCAAAGTTGGTCAGGTAGGTGCAGGCGAAGTAGATGAGCGCAACGGCAATGTAGACCGCAAAGGGCTGTCGGCTCCGTGCAATTTCATACTGGGCCAGCCGCATGATCTCGACCACGCCGATGATATACACCAGGGACGACGCCTTGATCACGCCGGCGGCCTCATTGGCCCAGGAGGGCAGGGCCCGGCGCAGTGCCTGGGGCAGGATGATGTAAAAGACCGCCTTGAGATGGGACATTCCGATGGCGCGGGCGGCCATCATCTGGCCGTAATCCACCGACTCGATGGCGGAGCGGAAAATCTCCAGCTGATAAACGCAGCTTATGACCGCCAGAGAGAGCGTACCCGCCCAGTACGCGGAGATGTTGATTGAACCGGCGATGACGAAGTAGAGCAGCAGGAGCAGGATGGTCTGGGGGATAGCACGGAACACCGCGCTGAAGATCGTCATAAGCACCTGGACGGCCCGCCCGCCGTATACCCGCAGGAAGGCCAGCAGCAAACCGCCCACTGCTCCAATCACGAGGGCCAGGAAGGAGACCGAGAGGGTCACCGAGATACCGCCCAGCAGATAGGGGATCAGATATGTAAATAATCTGTTAAATGTCAGTTCCATAAAGACCTCTTCCCATGGGTCCGGGCAAACACGAAACAAATCCCCGCACACATGCGCTGCGCGGTCAATTCAGCCGGGACATGCGCGCCTGTGCGCGCCGATTTGTTCCGTCTCTCCCTGGTTTTTGAGGGGCCGCAGCGGGCGGAAATGCCCGCTGCGGCAATGGATTTTGGTTGGTTGCCGATATGGCGTTACTCAGTCACTCAGTCCACTTCCCACTTCAGGGCCAGCTCGTCCAGGAACCCCTCTTCGCGCAGGTCGTCCAGGATACCGTCCAGCTCGCCGAGCAGCTCGGGCTGATTCTTGGGGACGGCGATGTTCTCGCCGGTGCCAAAGAAGGAGCACTCGTAGATGATCTTGACGTTATACATGCCCTCGAAGACCTTGGCCTGGTTCTTATCGCCGGCCACCAGGTCGATACGGCCGGCCTCCAGGTCCAGAATCATGTTTTCAGGGGCTTCATAGCGGGAAACCTGGGAATCCTTCATCTTGCCGGCGTCCACCAGACCGGTAATGTACTGGTCGGGCAGGGTGCCGCTCTGCACGCCCACGTTGTAGGCGGCGATGTCCTCCATATTGGCGATGGAGATATCGGAATCCTTCTGGGCAATGTACACGTTCATCTGCTGATGATACATCTGGGTGAAATCGACCTTCTCCTTGCGCTCTTCCTTCGCGCCCATGGAGGCGATGGCCACATTGACCTTGCCGGTCTGGACGGCGGCCACCAGAGCGTCAAAGGCCATATCCTCGATCTGGACCTCAACCCCCATGCGGGAGGCAATTTCATTGATCAGGTCCATGTCATAGCCCACGTAGTTGCCGTCGGCATCAATGGACTCCCAGGGGGCGTTGGTGGCGCTGGTGCCGACCACCATCACGCCGGAGCTCTTGATCTGGTCCAACAGGCTGGCGGTACCGGTCTCGGCGGGGGCGCTCTCCGCGGGCGCGCTGGCGCTGGGGCTGGGGCTCTGGGACGTGCTGTTGCTGCAGCCGCTCATCATGCCGAGCATACCCACGATGACGGAAGCGCAGAGGAGCAAGGACAGTGTCTTTTTGGCTTTCATGATGTTTCCTCCTGTTTTAATTGATTTTTCTCTTTTATAGCGAATAGCGACAGCGCTATTTACTATTCAAGTCCCGACGCAGAGCATATTGTTGTGGCCGTGCGGGTCGCCGATTGGACTAGTAAAAATCACATGGAAGGCAGCCTCCGCCGCGCCCACCAGGCTGGCCCGGCTACCCAAAACCGTGAGTTCCACCTTCAGTTGGCGATAGATTAGCTCGGGGAGACGCTGGCGCAGAATATCCTTTATGGGCTCCAGCACGATATCCCCCATCTCGGAGAGCAGCCCGCCGATGACGACGACCTTTGGGTTATAGATATAGACCACGTTGAACAGCCCCAGAGCCAGCACGGCGGCCGCCTCCCGGGCCAGCCGGACGGCAAATGCGTCGCCCGAGTTGGCCGCGGCCACGATGTCCTCCACCGTCACCTTGTCGGCACAGTCCCCCGTCAGCTTGCGCAGCAGAAAATTGTCCTGCGCGCCCCAGCTCTCCTGGGCCCGACGGATCAGCATCTGGCCGCCGCAGGATTCCTCCAGATTCCGCAGGAAAGGGTTCCCCTCGCCGGTAAAATTAATGGTGTTTCCGATCTCACCCGCCATGCCCCAGCCGCCTCGGAACAGCTCCCGGTGGGAGATCACCCCGGCGCAGATGCCCCAGGAGGTAGTAACATAGACCAGATCGTCCACCGAATCGTCGTAAACCGTTTTCCACTCGCCCAGAGCTGCCAGCCTGGCATTGATATCCAGCCCCACCGGCACGGAGTAGCGGTCGGTCAGGAGCTGCCGCAGGGGAATATTCTCCCACCCGAAGGTGGTGGAGGACAAAATGGTACCGGTGTTGCTGTCGATCAGTCCCCGGACGCCGCAGTAGATCAGCATAAGGCGTTCCTTGGCGTGTAGAAAGGCAACGCAGTTGTCAATGGCCTCGTATAAACCATCCAAATAGGCGCGTCCATGGATGGGAGCCACGTACTGAAAGATCATCTCACCGCAGAAGTTGAATACCCCGGCATTGGCCTTGGTTTTGCTGAAATCCACGCCGATGACGTATCCCGCCAAGGGGTTGACCCGGATGGTGATGGGCTTCCGGCCGCCGCTGGAGTCGCCGTAACCCGTCTCCAAAACAAAGCCGTCTTCAATGAGCTGTTTGACGATCCGTGAGACCGCCGAAAGGCTCAGCCCAGTCATTCCGGCCAGTTCAGTCCGGGAAATGCTCTTCTGCTCATGGATAATCTTCAAAACATGGATGCGGTTCGCATCACTCAGCGTTCTGAGGTCGATTCCGCCCTTGGACATACGGCACCTCCTGCAAGCTTTCTTTCTTGTTATTAGAAAGCAAGTAAGTTATAATTATACTACCATCTCTCCACAGCGATGTAAAGTTACAATCGTTTAATAATTTAGCCAAATAAGGCAAATATATTTTGTTTTAATCTACAAATTTATTTAGTTTTTAGAGTGTTTAGGAAAAATTGACTGAGACGCCCTTTACAAACTAACGGGTGTATGCTATATTAAAAGTCACTTTCAACCATCTTTCAATAAAGTTTTTTCTATAGCAGCAGTAGGTTTGCGGGGAAAGACGGGCTGAAATGAAAAATTGAGGTGTGCTTTTATGGTAAAAACGATCCCCGACAGCGATTATTTTGAGAGGATACATCGTCTTCAGGCCAAGATGGCCGAGCGGGACCTAGACGCGGTCCTCTGCTATGCCGATACCGGCGTGTATGAAAACGTCTTCTACCTGAGTAAATACTGGCCGCTGTTTGAGGTGGGCGGCGTTTTGGTGGGCCGTACCGGCACGCCACTGGTGCTGATCGGCGGCGAGGCCCCCGAGTTTGGCGGCCAGACTCCCTTTGGCATGGACGCCGTCCGCGGCTGCTCCGCCTTCGGCCACACCAGCGGGCCGGTGCGCGACTGGATCGGCGTGACATATCACAGCCTGAGTGAGCTGTTTGGCGAGGTCACCGGCGGCAAGGGTGTCAAACGTCTGGGCCTGGCTGATTACAACATCACCCCGCACCCCCTCTATGAGCAGATCTGTGCCGCCGTTCAGCCCAGCGGCGAGGTCATCGACTGCGGCGACCTGCTCATCGACCTGCGCATGAACAAGTCCGCCTATGAGCAGGAAATGGTGCGCGAAGCCTGTCTCCTCTCCCAGAAGGCCTTCAACGACGCTCTGGGCAAAATCCATCCCGACATGACCGAGTACGAGCTGGAAGGTGTGCTGGCCGCCGAGCTGTATAAGAACGGCGGTGAGGGGCCCTCTTTCCCTATCCTGTGCTACTCCGGCTACCGCAGCCGCAGCGGCATCGGCCGCAGCACCCACAACAAGCTGGGCCGCGACACCCTCATCAACATTGACATCGGCTGCCACTATGCAGGATACGCCTCTGCCTACGGCCGCCCCATCCTTTTCGGCAAGATGCCCGACTCCATGAAAAAGGAGATTGACTTCATGCTGGACCTCCATGAGCGGCTTATCTGCGAGTGGGTCAAACCCGGTATGACCTCCGAGGCCGTCTATCAAAAGTATTACGACTGGTTCGTGGACCACGGCTATGGACCTCCTCCGGCCAGTGCCTCCCATGGCATCGGCGTCTTCGAGGGGGAGCCCCCCACGTTCCGCTTCAACAACCCCACCGAGCTGAAGCCCGGCATGACCATTGCAGGCGACCACTTCTTCCGCTCCAAGGAGTACGGGTTTCGATTCGAGGACTGCTACCGGATCACCGAGACCGGCACCGAGCTGTTCACCCGGGACAACTGGCGCTGCATCGAGCTCTAATCCCAAACTATCATCCCTCTTTTCTGGGAATGGCCGCTGTGTACTTGCACGGCGGCCATTTTCCAAATCTCCCGCAAGGAGTTGAGACGGCCCCATGTCCACAATCACACCGTCCTATTCGCTTATGCAGGGAGCGGAATGGGCGATCGACGGCTGCCTGTACTGTTACAGCAGCGTATTCCTGCTCTCCTGTGGTCTAAACAACACCCTCATCGGAGTCCTACTGGGAATTGCTGCCGGGCTCAGCTTTTGGGGACAGATCTTTTTTGGTGAACTGTTGAACCGCAGGGGCCGCAGGGCACTCAGGGGTTTTTTATTGCTGGGCGCCGGGGTCCTGCTGGCGGACAATCTGATTCTGCTGGCGGGCATCCCCAGGGGGGGCGCCGTCCCCCTGTTTCTAATCAACTGCCTGCTGCTGCAGCTCTTCCCGGCCTTTCTCAACTCCGCGGCCATGTGCGAGATCCAGCTTGGCGTACCGGTCAACTTTGGCGTCGGACGGGGCACCGGCTCTCTGGGCTACGCCCTCTGCTCGGTAATCGTGGGGCGCCTACTGCTGCGGTTCGGCACCTCCGCCATGTTCTGCGTCGGAGCGGCGCTCTCCGCGGCGCTGCTGGTCGGTATCCTCTGGTTCTTTGCCTCGGCCGACGCCTACCGCGCCCAGCGGCCGGGCTTCCTTCCTCCCCCATTGCCTCCAGAGGGAAAGACGCCCGTCCGGCGGGGATTCGACGTCTCGTTTCTGCGGACCTACCGGCGCTATACCCTGCTGCTGGGCGGGTGTGTGCTTCTGATGATGGGACACACTTATATGTCCAACTTTATCTATCAGATTGTGGCCTTCAAAGGTGGAAATGAGGAGGCCACTGGCGTGGCCTCCGCCATCGCCGCCTGCGCGGAGGTACCGGTGCTGTTTCTTTTCGGGCGGGTCATCGGAAAGCTGCGCTGCGACCAGTGGCTGAAGCTGTCCTGCGTCCTTCTGACTGCAAAAATGCTCCTGGCCTATTTTTCTGGAAATCTGTTTCTGCTTCAGTCCACCGAGCTGCTCCAGTTAGGATATGCCCTATTCGTCGTGAGCAGCGTGTACTACACCGGTGCCGTCATTCCGCACCGAGATGCTATCAGCGGCCAGGCCTATCTCAACGCGGCTTCCACCTTGGGCGTGCTGCTCTCCCTGCTGACCGGCGGCATACTGCTGGACTGCTTTGGCGTACCCGCCCTGCTGCTGACGGGAGCCGGAGCCCTGGCCGCCGGCACTGTCATCCTGTTCTGCTCTGCAGAGCCCGCGCCGCCGCAGACATGCTGAAAGGGGAACATACTATGCTGTATATCGGAATCGACTTAGGCACCTCAGCAGTCAAGCTGCTGCTGATGGAGCAGAGCGGACGCGTGCTGCGGACCGTACAGCGGAGGTACCCTCTCTCGTTTCCCCGGAACGGCTGGTCAGAGCAGTCGCCGGAGGACTGGTGGTCCCAGACCTGTGCAGGGGCCCGAGCCCTTCTGGAAGGGTTCGACCCCGCCGCGGTGGACGGCATCAGCTTCGGCGGGCAGATGCACGGTCTGGTCCTCCTGGACTGGGAGGATCAGGTAATCCGGCCGGCCATTCTCTGGAATGATGGTCGGGCCGTCCAGGAGACCGCCTGGCTCAACCGGGAAATAGGGGAGGACCGGCTTTCCGCCCTGACCGGCAACATCGCCTTTGCCGGTTTTACCGCCCCCAAGCTCCTGTGGGTCCGCGCACACGAGCGGGAGCGTTTTTCCAGAATTGATAAGATCATGCTACCCAAAGACTTTTTGGCCTATCGCATGACGGGCGTGCACAGTACAGACTATTCCGACGCGGCCGGCACGCTCCTACTGGATACCGCCCATAAGCAGTGGTCGGCCGAAATGTTGCGGATCTGCGGGATTCGTGCAGAGCAGCTTCCGGTGCTCCGGGAAAGCTGGCAGGTTACCGGCACCCTGCGGCCGGAGGCGGCCCGGGCACTGGGACTGCCGGAATCTGTGCGGGTGTGCGCCGGGGCGGGAGACAACGCCGCGGCCGCCGTTGGCACCGGCACCCTGACTGACGGGAGCTGCAATCTCTCCCTGGGCACATCGGGCACCCTTTTTATCGCCTGCGATCAGTTCCGCCTGCCCCAAAATCACGCCCTGCACGCCTTTGCCCATGCCACCGGCGGCTATCACCTGATGGGCTGCATGCTCAGTGCCGCCGCTTGCAACCAGTGGTGGATGGAGAACATCCTGAAAAGCGGCGACTTCAGCGGCGAACAGGCGCACGTTTCCCAGCTAGGCAACAATCCCGTACTGTTTGCTCCTTACCTGATGGGGGAGCGCACCCCCCACAACGATACGGCGGTCCGGGGCGCCTTTGTGGGGCTCTCTCTGGACACCTCCCGGGGGCAGATGACCCAAGCAGTGCTGGAGGGCGTGGCCTTTGCGTTTCGGGACGCGCTGGAGATCGCCAGATCCGTGGGAGCGGAGGTCCGGCGGGCCACTGTCTGCGGCGGAGGCGCCAAGAGTCCGGTGTGGCGTCACATCCTGACAAATGTACTGAACATTCCTATGGATTACATTCAGACCGAGGGTCCGGCCATGGGAGCGGCCATGCTGGCGGCCAAGGGCTGCGGCACCTGCGGCAGTCTGGAGGAGCTGGCGGCCAGGACGGTTCAGGTCACGGACACAGCCTTTCCGGACGCTGAGATTGTACGCCGGTATGAGGAGCGGTACCCAGTATTCCGGGCCCTCTACCCGGCCCTGCGCACCCTGACTTAGAATCCTTTTTTCAAAATGTGGTTATCGTGATAAGTCAACAAAATACAAGATATGCCGGTTTATTGGA